>Ga0247704_1000221_pt1 | contig 16247 bp, 13 predicted proteins | sample 41W_NmetaG_FD_189042 | JGI IMG/M metagenome (GOLD analysis project Ga0247704, IMG submission 189042) | Soil microbial communities from hillslope of Landscape Evolution Observatory, University of Arizona, Oracle, AZ, United States - 4-1-W_N | ecosystem: Engineered > Artificial ecosystem >...
CCCCACCGCCCCGCCCCCTCGGGTGGACCCACCCGGGTGCCTACGATGGGGCCGTGGCGCGCCCGCGGCGGCTGTTCTGGGTGGCGGGCGCGGCGGCGGGCGTGTTCGTCGTCCTCCTGCTGGCCGTGGCCGTCCACCGGGGCCCGCTGCCCCTCGACGGGACGGTCCGCGACTGGTTCGACACCATCGCCACCGCCGACAACCGCCACCTCGTCCTCCCCCTGGCCCGGCTGGGCGCCCGCGAGGTGCTGGTGCCGCTGCTGCTCGCCGGCGGCGCCCTCCTGTGGTGGCGGCGGCGCAACCCGGGGCCGATGATCCTGCTGGTGGGGAGCTATCTCGGCATGGCGATGGTGGTGGGGCCGGCCAAGAAGCTGATCCACCGGGCCGAGCCGTTCGACCTGCCCGGCGAGATCGGGCGCAGCTTCCCGTCGGGGCATGCCGCCCAGGCGATCCTCGTGTACGGGATGCTGGCCGCCCTGGCCGCCGCCGGGCCCGTCGGGCCACGGGTGCGGGCCGCCGCCACCGTGCTCCCCGTGGCGGCGTGCGCGGGTGTGGGCTTCGCCATGCTGTTCCGCAACGCCCACTGGTTGAGCGACATGGTCGCCGGCTACGCCATCGGGGTGGCCTGGCTGGCCGGCCCCCTGGCCGCCGCCGAGGTGGTGGCGCCGTGGATGCTGGGCCGCACCGCCGAGCCGGTCCGTTCGGGCTGAGCCGCCGGCCCACGTCGTCGCCTCGTTCTCCGGACCGCGGCAGCCGCTCTGCGGCGGGCCCGGTGCACGGAACCCTCGGGCACAGCCGGCTCCCGCTGAGGGCGAGGGCTGGGGCTAGGGACGCCGGCCCCAGCGGTCGACCGCCCGCAGCGGCGGCACGGCGTCGATCACCCGCCCGAACGACACCGCCTCGCTGGCCAGGTTGAGGGCGACGACGCCCACCAGCGCCGCCGTGCGGACCGCCGGACCGCACGCCAGCACCACGCCCAGGCCGACGGCGCCGCCGAGGGCGTTGGCCCCCGTGTCGCCCAGCATGAGGCGCTCCCGGAGGTCGTCGAGCAGGAGCCCGGCGGCGGCGCCCGCCACCACGGCCACGGCCGTGAGCTCGTCGGCCGCCGCCGTGGCCACGGCCAGGGCGGCGAAGGCCGCCACGCCCGCCTTGGTGGCCCGCCCCGGTCGGCGGTCGAACAGGTTGGCGAGGTTGGCGGCGAGGGCGACCAGAGCGGCGTCGCCCACCAGCTGGGCGAACGACGGGTCGGCGCCCCGGGGGGCCACGGCGACGGCGACGACGGCCACCGCCAACCCCCCGAACAGCTTCACGCCACCGGTGGTGAGGCGGCCGGCCGCCAGGGCGGCGAGATGTCCCCTGAAGCCCCGGGCGCCGCCGCCTCCGGCCAGGTCGTCGAGGAGCCCGACCAGGGCCATCCCCAGCACCACCACGACGACGGCGGCGCGGGGGGCATCGATCCCCTCCGCTCCCACCCCGGCGGCGCCGGCGACGATCCGGCCGCCCTCCACGACGAGTACGGCGAGGGCGACGACCAGCCCGGCCGCGGTGGGGACGTCGGCGTCGCGGAAGTTGCGCCGGAGCAGCGCGGGCGAGGCGAAGGCGGGGCGGAGGAGCACCCACAGCAGCCGGGCGACCAGGTAGCCGGCGACGGCGCCGAGGCCGACGGTCACGTGCCGGCGGCCATGCGCCGGGGCGGGGCCCCGACCGGGGACGGCCGGACGGCCGGCGCCCTGGGGTCCAGCACCAGGGGTGGGGCAGGGTCACGGTGGAGGGCGAGCAGGGTCAGGAAGGGGCCGACGAACACCAGGGCCAGCGCCGTCACCACGACGCCCGAGTCGTTGACGGCGTAGCCCACCACGCCGGCGCCCAGGACGCCGGCCAGGCCGGCCCGCAGCGCCGATCGCGGGGGGAGCAGCCGGTCCCAGCCCCGGGCCCACGCCAGCACGGCGAGCAGGTAGGCGCCGATGATGGGCACCATCCAGGCCCACACCGACCGGAAGGAGCGCAGGTTGGCGGACACCTTGCGGCCGACGGTGGTGCGCAACGGCTCGATCCCCTCGTCCGCCACCCGGGCCACCAGCTCACCCAGATGGGTGCGGGCTGCGGGCGGGCGGAGGAGGTCGATCCCGGTGGCGACCGCCAGCAGCACGGCCGCCGCCCCGCCGGCCAGGGCCACCGCCCGCAGCGACAGGCGGCGCCCCGACAGGGCGACGACGGTGAGGGCGAACACGGGCACGAGGGTGAGGATCCCGCCCACGTCGGACCCCAGCGACGGCGCGCCGTCGGCCAGGGCGACCAGGGCGAGGACGCCGGCCGCCGTGACCGTCGCCTCCGCCCGGCGCGGCGCGTGGTGGACGTGGAGGGCGACGGCGAGGACGGAGGAGGCGGCCAGGACGCCGAAGGCCGTGTTCCCCAGGCCCGTGAACCGGGCGGCGGTGTTGTACGAGTACCCGAGCAGGCTGGACGTCTGGAGGTGGCCGCCGGTGGCGAGGTCGCCGACCAGCAGCGCCACCGTGGCGCCCGACACCCAGGCCAGCGGCGCCAGCGGGCGCCCCCGCCCCGCTCGGAGGGCCAGGGCGGTGATGCCGGCCACCAGCGCGGCCAGCAGCGGCACGGCGCCCGCTCCCAGCACGGCGACGTCGGGGATGGCCCGCAGCAGGAAGGTGGCGAGGGGCCAGGCGCTCACGGCCACCGCCCCGCAGCGGAGGAACGCGCTGGTGCGACCGCGGCCCCCGAGGCGGGCGAACGCCACCAGCGCCACGGCGTACGCCGCGGCCTGGGCCATGATGAAGGAGGCGACGAGCGGGTAGTAGAGCGACTCCCGGAACGCCTCGTCACGGTCGGCGTCGCGCAGGTTGGCCAGGTCGACGGGGCGGGATGCGTAGCGCAGCGGGTGCCCGATCATCCCCTCGGGGACGGGCACGCCCACGGCGTCCAGCACCGTCGGCGCCACGTCGGTGAGGGCGACCACGCCGAGTCGGCGCGTGGACGGCGAGTGGAGGTAGCCGCGCTGCACGCCGGCGCCCGACGCCACCAGCGGCGTGAGGCTCCAGTCCTTGCCCGGGGGCGCCACCGACACCACCAGGACCAGGGTGCCCGGCCCGCCGAGATCGGCCACGGCACCGAGGATCCGGTCGGTGGACGCCACGGCCTGGCGGCGGGCGACGGCGGCCGCCGCCGGCGTGGACAGAGCGGCGAACTCGGCCGCCCGGTCCATGTCACCGGGGTCGACGACCACCACGTCGGCCGTCGACAAGGCGTCGGCCACCGCCCGGGCCACCGCCGTCGGGTCGGCCCGGAGGCCGAACGGGGCGGACGCGTCGCCGACCAGCAGTTCCTGGCCCACGTCGCCCGTCCCTATCCACCCTCGCCTGTCCATCACGGCCGCCGCCGCCGGTCGCAGGAGCACGCCGCGCCGGGGAAGGGCGGGAGGAGCGATGTCGGCGTTGCCGACGACCGCCGTCGTGACGTGGGCCCTGCGCAGGGCGTCGCCCAGGGCGCCGGGCATGCTCGGGAGGTTGCGGCCGTCGTTGAGGCGGGTGATGGCGGGGGCGCCGACGACGGCCACGCCCCCCGCCGCCGGCTTGCCGGTGCGCCGCTCGAGCGCCTCCGCCGCCGTGCCGCCCTCGAGCGGCGCCGACGCCTCGAAGGCGTAGCCGGCTCCGTCGTCGGCCCGCACCTTCGCCCCCGCCCCGAGCGTGGCGTACCCCTCGGCGGTAGTGGGGCGGCCGCCCAGGGTGCGGACCGTGGTCGCCGCCACGGCGCCGCCTTCCATCAGGCGGTCGAGATTGGGCATGGCGCCGGTCCCGACGTCGTCCCATCCGAGCTTGGGGACGCCGAAGATCACCACCTTGGACCCGCGACCGGTGGCGGGAGCGCTGGCCGCCTCCCAGCGGTCGCCCGACCAGAGCATGGCGGCGCCGGCGACGGCGACGGCCACGAGCACGAGGGCGACCCGCTGGCCCGCCGAGGTGAGCCGCGGCCACAGGGCACGGAGGATCTGGGCGCCCTGGACGGCCCGGTGGCGGAACCCGGCGAGGGTCCGGCCCGTGTGGCGGTGGTCGAGGTCGACGTCCATCTCCACCACCCGGGCACCGGCCCGCACGGCGTCGATGGTGAGGCCGGTCTCCAGCCCGAAGCGGGCCGCCAGCGGCAGCGACCGGAGCAGGTCGGCGCGCACCGCCCGCTGCCCCGACAGGGGCGCCCGGGGCACGAAGCGGCCGCCCGTGGCGCGGGCGATCCCGGCGGCGGCCAGCCGGCGGACGCCGCCGAGCCCGCCCCGCGTGCCGGCGGCGGGCAGGACGGCGATCGTCATGTCGGCCTCGCCGGCCCGCACGGGCCCGACCAGCACCCCCGTGCGGGCGGCGGTGGCGCCGAGGTCGGCGTCGGCCAGGAGGTAGATCCCGGCGTGGGGCGTCGCCTCCACACCGGCCCGCACCGCGTCGCCCTTTCCGACGTTGACCTCCAGGCGCACCACCCGTGCGCCGGCGGCCGACGCGGCGGCGGCCGTGCCGTCCGTCGACCCGTCGTCGACCACCACCACCTCGTCGACGGCGGCCACGCCGGCGAGGGCGGCGACCGTGGCGCCCACCGAGTCGGCGCGGTCCTTGGCCGGGACGAGGGCGACGACCGGTCCGGGTGTCACGCCGGTCGCCCTCGGGAGGCGAGGCGACCGGCGACGCCGGCCAGCTCCGGCGAGCGCAGCACCCACAGCACGCCGGCGCCGGCGGCCACGGCCAGGGGGCCGGCGACGGCCACGTCGGCGAGCGCACCGGCCCGGCCGCCGCCGCCCACCAGTGAGGCGCCCCCGGCGGCCACGGCGGCCACCGCGGCCGCGGCGGCCACGGCCCGTCCCACCGCCGGTGCCAGGCGCACCGCCGGCGGCACCCGTCGCCGGAGCAGGCCGTACATCACGAACGCACCGGCCGTCATGGCCGCCGAGTGGGCGAGGCCGAGGGCGACGACGCGGCCGGTGCCGGAGGCGGCGGCCGAGCCCGCCACCATCGCCACCACGCCGCCGGCCGCCACGCCGAGGCCCACGAGGGCGGGCAGGCGGGCGTCGCCCGCCGCCGTGGCCGCCCGCACCAGCAGTTGGAACGCGGCGTACCCGCCCAGCCCGACGGCGTAGGCCGCCAGCACGCGTCCGACCAGGGCGGCGTCGCCGGCGTCCAGCTCTCCCACCCGCACCAGGTCCAGCACGGGCGAGGCGAGGGCGGCCAGCAGGGCGGCCGCCGGCAGGACCAGGGTGAGCATGCGGCCGAGGCCCTGCCCGAGGTCGGTGCCGAAGTCGTCCCACCGCCCGGCGGCGGCGGCCGACGACAGGCGGGGGTGCAGGGCCGTGAACACCGGATGGGCGACGAGCGCGAACGGCAGCAGGAAGAAGGTGAAGGCGATCTGGTGGGCGACGACGCCGCCCTCGACGCCGTTGGCGAGCACGAGGGTGACGGCGAGCAGGACCTGCACGGCGGCCAGGAGCAGCACCCCCCACGCGCCGGCCCGGGCCAGGGCGCCCAGGCCGGGGTGGCGCGGGTCGAGGCGCGGCCGCAGGCGAATGCCCGCCCGGGCCAGCGCCGCGACGGGGACGGCGGCCATGGCCACGACGCCGGCCGTGGTGCCCACCGCCAGGAGGATGGCCGGTCCGGTGCCCAGGCCGAGCCCGCGCTCGCCCGGCGAGGTGACGGCCACGAAGCCGAGCATGGTGAGGGTGACCACCACGTTGTTGGCGACGGGGGCGAAGGCGGCCGCCGCGAACCGCCGGCGGGCGTTGAGCAGGGCGGTGGCCACCGCGCCGGCCGCGTAGAGGAGCATCTGCGGCAGGAAGAACCAGAGGAAGAAGGCGCCGAGCCGCACCTCCCGGGCTCGGACGGCGGGGTCGTCCACCCCGGCCGTCAACAGCCGCATCAGGGCGGGCCCGGCCAGCGCCATGGCCAGCGCCAGGGCGCCGAGGGCGGCCAGCGTGACGCCCAGCAGGGCGCCCGCCAGCCGCTCCGCCTCGCCCGGGCGCCCCCCGTCCAGGAGGCGCACGAATGCGGGGACGAGCGGCGCGGCGAGCAGGCCGGCGGCCAGGAGCTCGAACGTGATCGTCGAGACGAGGTTGGCGCTGTGGTAGGTGTTCCCGAGGTAGGTCGCGCCCAGGGCGCCGCCCACGGCCAGCACCCGCACGAAGCCGGTGAGGCGCGACAGGGCGTTCCATGCCGAGATCCCCAGGGCGGCCCGGCCCAGCCCGGCCCCTCCGGTGGGCCCCGCGTCCACCGGCGCCTCGCCGTGCGCCGGCGCTGGCATCACCGGGGCGACGGTCCCCACCCCGTCCGCTCGCCGGGGCTGCGTCATCCCGCCGTCTCCGGGACCAGGCGCACCGCCCCCGGCCCCGACCCGTAGTGGCCCACCTTGGCCGAGCCGAGGTCACGAAGGGCGAAGACGGCCGAGAACCGGCCCCGCCAGTCCTCCAGGTTGTCGACGCTCGACAGCAGGGGCGCCGCCGGTCCGGACCGGAGAGGCCCGACGAAGACGCCGGCGTGCTCGGGCGGCGCGGCGCCGGAAACGTCCTCGCCGGCCTCGACGGCCAGCACCCGGGCCCGGGCTCCCTCCGCCAGCTGGGTGGCGAGAGGCACGGCCAGCTGCTCGTTCGGCACCTCGGCCCTGCCGCCGGACACCACCACGAACCGGGTCGACCCGGTGGCCAGGGCGGCCGGGTCGACGGGCGCCCCGGCGGGCGCCTCGAACTCGACGAAGGCGGCGTCGCGCAGGCGGGCCACGAGCCCCGTCGCCGTCTGCCCGGTGAGCTCGGAGACGAGCAGGTCCACCAGGTTGCGGCGCACCACGTCGCCGCTGCGGGGCGCCACCCCGAGGAGGTCGGCGAGGGCCACCGCGTCCTCGTCCTTGTCGAGCCGCATCTTGGAGGTGAACCAGACGGTGCCGACCAGGTCGGCGTCGGCGGCGTTGAGCGTCTGGCGGAACGCCTCGACCGGCCCCCGGTCGATCCCCTGCACGCCGATCACCAGGACCGGCACCCCGTCCAGGCGCCCGGCCACCGCCTGGTCCCGCGCCTGCTCGGTGAACGTCGCCCACTCCGCCAGCTGGCGGCGCAGCTCGGCGTTCTCGGTGTCGGTGGCGTCCAGCCGGTTCTCCACACCCGCCAGGCGGTCCTCCAGCAGGTCGACGGTGGCCCGGTCGACGACGCTGGCGCCGACGGCGATGCCGATCCCGAGGGCGAGGAACACGGCGGTGAGGGAGACGAGGTGGAAGCGGAAGCTGATCATCGGGGCACTAGTGGGTGAGCGAGCGCCACGCCTCGCGCACCAGGAGCCAGAAGCTGTCGAGGAACACCCGCGGGAACACGGCCACCACCACGACGACGAAGCACAGCATGGCGGCCAGCAGGAAGAACACCAGGTCGGCCTTGCGGATCCGGCTCTGGTACAGCTTGCTCACCCCCTTGGCGTCCACCAGCAGCTGGCCGACCTTGAGGCGGGTCAGGAAGGTGGACGCCATGCCGGCCCGGCCCTTGTCGAGGAACTCGACCATGGACACGTGGGTGCCGACGGCCACGATGAGCTCGGCGCCCTTCTCGAAGGCCAGCAGCATCGCCGCGTCCTCGCTCGTGCCCATGGGCGAGAAGGTGTCGTACTCCAGCCCCATCGCCTCCAGCCGCGCCGCGCCCGGCGCCTGCCCGCCCCGGTACGAGTGGACGATCAGCTGGGCCCCGCAGCCCAGGGCGGCGTCGGAGACGGAGTCGAAGTCACCGAGGATGACGTCGGGGCGCAGGCCGAACTCCAGGAGGGCGTCGGCCCCGCCGTCGACGGCGAGCAGCACGGGGCGGAGGTCGCGGACGTAGCTGCGCAGGTGGGCCAGGTCCTCTCGGTAGTCGAAGCCGCGGACGACGATCAGCACGTGGCGCCCGGCCATGTCGACGGCCAGGTCCGGCATCACGGGCGACGTGAGGACCATGTCGTGCTCGTGGCGCAGGTACTCCAGGGTGTTGGAGGCGAACAGCTCGAGCGCCTCGCCCATCGTCTCCCGGGCCGCCTCGTAGTCGCGCCGCAGCGACGCCAGGTCCTGGCGCACGCCCCGGCCGACGATCGCCCCGTCGACCCACACCTCGTCGCCGTCGACGCGCACGGTCTGGCCGTCGCCGACCAGGTCCATGACGTGACGACCCACGCCGTCCAGGAGCGGGACCCCGGCCTCCGCCAGCACCAGCGGGCCGCCGTTCGGGTAGCGCCCGGAGAGCGACATCGAGGCGTTGACGACGGCCGCCACCCCGCAGCGCACCAGCGCCTCGGCGGCCACCCGGTCGAGGTCCTCGTGGTCGATGACCGCCACCTCGCCGGGCTGGAGCCGCTTCGTCAGCTCCTTGGTGCGCCGGTCCACCCTCGCCACGCCCATCGGCACCAGGGGCGTGGCCTGGCGGCGGGACATCATCGGGCCCGGTCCTCGGCCGCCGCCGCCAGCAGCTCCTCGGCGTGCCCGCGCGCCGCAGCGCTGCGCGGGTGACCGGACAGCATCCGCGACAGCTCGACGACCCGGTCCTCGCCCGACACGACCGCCGCCTCGGCCACCGCCCGCCCGGCTCGCTCGACCTTGCGCACCGCCAGCTGAGCGTCGGCGAAGGCGGCCACCTGGGGCAGGTGGGTGACCACCAGGACCTGGCGGGCGCCGTCACCGCCGCCCGAGCGGGCGGCCAGGGTGGCCAGCCGCCGGCCCACGGCGAGGGCCGCCTGGCCGCCGATCCCCGCGTCCACCTCGTCGAACACCATCGTCGGCGGCGCCTGGGCCTCGTCCAGCACCAGGCGGAGGGCCAGCATCGTGCGGGCCAGCTCGCCGCCCGACGCCACCCGGGCCAGGGGCAGCGGTTCCTCGCCCGGGTTGGCCGCCAGCAGGAAGGTGACGTCGTCGCCCGGGTCGCCGGCGCCCACCCGCACCTCCAGGCGGCCCGACGGCAGGGCCAGCTCCCGCAGGTGGGCCTCGACGGCGCGCCCCAGGTCGGGCGCCGCCGCCCGCCGGCGGGCGCCCACCACCGCCTCGGCCCGGGCGAGATCCGCCCGCGCGGCCGCCCGCTCGTCCTCCAGCCGTCGGGCCCGCTCGGTGTGGTGCTCGATGGCGCCGAGGCGGGCCCGGGCCTCGTCGGCGAAGCGGACGACGTCGGCCAGGGACTCGCCGTACTTCCGCCGCAGCTCGTGCAGGGCGCGGCGGCGGGCCCGGACGGCGGCCAGCCGCTCGGGGTCGTCCTCCAGCGACTCGGCGGCGGCGCGCAGCTCGGCGGCCACGTCGGCCGCCTCGGCGGCGAGCGAACGGAGCCGGGTCTCCAGATCGGCCAACGGCGGCCGGCCGGCGACGGCGGCGACGGCCCGGCCCACCACGTCGCCCTCCCCCTCGTCTCCCCGCAGCAACGCCGCCGCCAGCGCCGCCGCGTGGCGCGATGCGGCGGCGTCGGCCAGGGCGTCCTCCTCCGCCTCCAGCACCGATTCCTCGTCGGGGTCGCCGATGGCGGCGGCGTCCAGCTCGGCCAGCTGGAAGCGGAGGAGGTCGGCCTCGCGGGCGCGCGTCCGCTCGTCGCCGCCGAGGTCGGCCAGCGCGGCGTCCAGCTCGCGGACCCGCAGCCGGGCGGCCACCAACGGCCCGTGGTCGACCCCGGCGAAGGCGTCGAGGGCGGCCCGCTGGGCGGCGGCGGCCAGCAGCGACTGGTGGGCGTGCTGGCCGTGCAGGTCGACCAGGCGGCTCCCCGCCTCGGCCAGGGCCGCCACCGGCGCCATGCGCCCGTTCACGTACGCACGCGACCGGCCCGACGCGGGTACCGCCCGGGCCAGCACGACCTCCTCGTCGTCGACCGAGAACCGGCCCTCGACCCACGCCTCGTCCGCTCCGGACCGCACGAGCACGCCGTCCGCCCGGCCGCCCATCAACAGCTCGATGGCCTCCACGAGCATCGTCTTCCCGGCGCCCGTCTCGCCGGTGACCGCGGTCATCCCGGGGCCCAGCACGACCCGCAGCTCGGCGATCACCCCGAGGTCGCGGACGGCCAGCTCCACGAGCATCAGCGGCCCAGCCCGAACTTGGCCTTGAGGATCTGGTGGAAGTCGCGGTCGGCGAAGGTGACGAAGCGGGCGTCGTGGGGCGCGGGCCGGCACGCCACCGAATCGCCCGGCACCAGCGGACCGACGTCGCGCCCGTCCAGCACCAGCGCCGCCGGGCGGCCGTCCAGCAGCTCCACCTCGAGCAGCTCCTCGGGGCCGAGCACCACCGAGTGGGCGAACAGGCTGTGCGGCGACACCGGGGTGACGACGACGGCCCGCAGGAGGGGCGACAGGATCGGGCCGCGCGCCGAGAGGTTGTAGGCCGTCGACCCCGTCGGCGTGGCGACGATGAGGCCGTCCGCCGCGTAGGCGTGGAACGGCTTCCCGTTCACCCGGACGGAGATGCGAACGGTGTGCCCCGACACCGTCTTCTCGAGCACGGCCTCGTTCAGGCAGGTCCGGACCTCGGTGGTGCCGGCCGACCGGACCTCGACCTCCAGCGCCATCCGGTTCTCGACTCGGTGGTCGCCGGCCAGGAAGCGCTCCAGCGCCCCCGCCAGGTCGGCCGGATCGACGTCGGTGGTGAGGTAGCCGAGGTGGCCGATGTTCACGCCCAGCACGGGCACGTCCGAGCCGGCGACGAGGGCGACGGCGTGGAGCATGGTCCCGTCTCCGCCCAGGCTGACGACCAGGTCGAGGTCGGCGCTCAGCTTCTCGACGGGGTAGGCGAGGCCCTCCAACTCCCCGGCGGCGTCGTCCTCGGGGACGCGCACCTCGTGCCCCCGCTCCCCGAGCCAGCGTGCGGCGGCGAGCGCCACCTCCACCGCCTCGGGGCGGACGCGGTGGGGCACGAGGGCGACGGCGGCCACCGCTACGCCCGCCCCGCGTCGGACACCACGGCGTCGAGGTCCACGGCCGCGGCGGCGGCGTCGCCCGCGTGGGCGACGAAGTGGGCCAGGAACTCGACGTTGCCGTCGGCGCCGGTGAGGGGCGACACCATGGCCCCCATCATCGCGGCTCGCTGTGTCGTGAGGGCGGAGCGCACCTCCTCGAGCACGCGCCGCCAGACGGCGGCGTCGCGAATGACGCCCTTACCCCGAGCCGCCTCGGCCCTTCCTGCCTCGAACTGGGGCTTGACCAGGACCACCACGTCGGCGCCCGGCTCGGCGTTGGCACCGACGAGGGCCGGCGCCACCGTGCCCAGGGAGATGAAGGAGAGGTCCGCCACCACCAGTTCGACCGGGCGGGGCAGGACGAGGTTCCGCACGTTGGTGCGGTCGAGCACCGTCACCCGGGGGTCCGCGCGGACGCGCTCGTGGAGCTGGCCCGTGCCCACGTCGACCGCAACGACCGATGCGGCGCCCCGTTGGAGGAGGCAGTCGGTGAACCCGCCGGTGGACGCGCCGGCATCCAGCGCGGCCCGGCCGGCCACCTCGACCCCGAAGCGTTCCAGGGCGGCGTCCAGCTTCTCCCCGCCCCGCCCGACGAAGCGGGGCGGCGGGCCGAGGAGCTCCACCGGCTCGGCCGGCGACACCAACCGGGACGACTTCTCCGCCGGCGCGCCGCCCACCAGCACGCGGCCCTCCTCGATGCGGGACCGGGCCTGCTCGCGGCTGGGCGCCAGGCCCCGCCGCACCAGCTCGGCGTCCAGGCGCCGGCGGCCGGCGGGAGCCGCGCTCAGCCTGTGTCGGCGCCGGGCGCCGAGCCGGACCGGCGCGGGGGCGCCTTGGCGGCACGCGCCGCCGAGCCCGGCGGGGCCTTCGCCGCCTTGGTCGCATTGGCCGCCTCGGCGGTGCTCGCCGACGCGGAGGCCGCACCCCTTCCGGTTCCGGTGCCACCGGCCCTGGCCGCCTTCGCCGCGCTGGCGGCGGTGGGGGCGGCAGGTGACTCCCCGGCCGCCTTGGCCGGCCGTGGTGTGGCGGGAGGCTTCCCGGCCGCCTCGGCCGCGGTGGCCGCCGTGCCCGCCTTCGGCACGCCGGCCGCCGTCCCCGCCTTGGCGGCGGCGGGTGACTTCCGGGCCGCCGTGCCCGGCGGCGGTGTGGGCGGCGTCGCTCCGGGAGGCCCGGCCGCACGCTTGCGCCCGGCGGCACTCGGCCCCGTCGCCGCGGCCGCCGGAGGCGTCGCGGCCGCCGCCTCCCCCGCCGTCACCGGCTCGCCCGTCGCTGCGGCGATCCGGGCGGTCAGCCGGGCCTCGAGGGCGGCCAGGTCCGCCTTGGTGGCGAACCCCATGGAGGACAGCTGCTCGGCGATCTCGCCGCGAATCGACGCCGCCATGTCGCCGGTCCCCTTCCGGCTGCGCTCGAGCAGGTCCTCCACCCGCTCCTGGGCGTGCTCGCGCTGCACCTCGCCCGCCTTCACCAGCTCCTTGACGATGGCCTCGGCGCGAGACCGGGTCAGCTGGGTGAGGGCGATCCCGGCCTCGATGTACCGGCGGAGCGGATCGCTGTCGCTCATCGGACCGATCCTAGTGCCGAGGCGGCGCCAGGCGGTCCCGCTAGCCTCGGCCCACCGTGCTGCCGCTGAAGGACGAGAACCCGACCCGCAACACGGCCGTGGTGACCGTCGTCATCATCGCCATCTGCGTCGGCGTGTGGGTCCTCGTGCAGCAGGCCGGGCAGAGGGAGGACAACGAGGAGTTCACCTTCGAGACGGCGGCCATCCCCTGCGAGGTCGTCCAGGGACGCCCGCTCGCCGTGGAGGAGATCCGCGACACCGTCCGGTTCGGCGACGACACGGCGTGCACGTCGCTGCCGTCGACCCGACCGTACTTCCCCGACAAGAACGAGTACCTCGCCCTCGTGTACTCGATGTTCATGCACGGGAGCTGGATCCACCTGCTCGGGAACATGCTGTTCCTGTGGGTCTTCGGCAACAACATCGAGGACCGGCTGGGAGTGGCGAAGTTCGTCGCCTTCTACCTGGCCGCGGGGATCGCGGCGACGGCCGCCCACATCGCCGTGCAGCCCGACAGCACCGTTCCCCTGGTGGGCGCGTCGGGAGCCATCGCCGGCGTCATGGGCGCCTACCTCGTGCTCTATCCCAACGTGCGGATCAGGTCGCTGATCCTTCTCGGCTTCATCGTCCTGTTCCGCGACATCGCCGCCAAGTGGCTGCTCGGGATCTGGCTGGTGTCGCAGTTCTTCATCAACCCGAACGAGGGCGTGGCGTGGATGGCCCACGTCGGCGGCTTCGTCTTCGGCGTCCTGGCCGGCCTCCTCCTCCGGGCGACGGGCGACCCCGAGGAGCGGTACTACAACGCGCCCACGCCGACCCCCTGGCGCTACTGACCGAGCGGCGCCGCCACCGCTGCCGCCGTCACGACTCGCCCAGCTCCCGGGCGACCACGGCGGCCAGGTCGTCGGCCACCACGTCGGGAGCGGGCTCCACCGGGAGGTCGGCGGCCTCCGTCACCCCGCTCAGGACGAGGGCGAACCGGGCGCCCATGTTCCTGGCCAGCATGCCGTCGGTCGACGGGCGGTCGCCCACCATCACCTCGACCGGGCCCACCCGCTCCTTCACCAGGGCGACCATGGCGTCGTGGGGCTTGCCCGCCACCTCGGGCGCGGCCGAGGCGGCGTAGGCGACGGCCGCCAGCAGGGCCCCACCGCCGGGGATCTCGCCCTCGGGAGTGGGGTAGGTGGCGTCGTCGTTCGTGCCGATGAGGCGGGCGCCGGCCCGGACGGCGGCCGCCGCCACGGTGAGGCGCTCGTAGTCGAACTCCGAGTGCCAGCCGACCACGACGGCGTCGGCCCGGCCCCCGGTGACCGGCTCGACGCCGCGGTCGGCGAGCGCCTCCTCGACGCCGGGGCCGGCGCACACCAGGGCCGTGGTCCCGGGCTCCAGGAGGGAGGCGGCCGCCTGGGCCGACGTCACCACGTCCTCCGGCTCGGCCGGCACGCCGGCATCGACCAGCTTGGCGACGTAGCCGGCGACCCGCTTGTTGGAGTTGTTGGTCAGGAACACCACCCGGTGGCCGGCGCCACGCAGGCGGGCGACGGCGTCCGCCGACCCCGGGATCGGCGTGTCACCCCGCCACAGCACGCCGTCGAGGTCCACCGCCCAGGTCATGGCCGCCATGGTGGTCGCCCAAGCGTCCCGGGTACCAACCGGCGACCGGACGACGTCGCCGCCAGGGACGGGGAGCCGGGCGTCGGTTTCGCCACCCGAGGGACTTTCCGGCCTGTGCTACGCATGGGACGTGCCCCGCTTCCAGCCCTTCGCCGGTGTGCGCTACGCGGCGCCCGACGGCCGCCTCGACGACCTCCTTTGCCCGCCCTACGACGTGATCACCCCGGACGAGCGGGCGGCGCTGGCCGAGCGCAGCCCGCACAATGCCGTCCGCGTCGAGCTGCCGGTCGACGAGGAGGGGCGCGACCGTTACGAGGCGGCGGCGGCGATCTGGGCGCAGTGGATCGCCGCCGGGGTCCTGGCGGTCGACGACGAGCCGTCCTTCTACGTCTACCGGATGGGCTATCACGACGATTCCGGCACGCCCCGCCAGACCACCGGCGTGATCGGCGCCCTCGAGCTGTCGACCCTGGACGAGGGCGACGTCCTGCCGCACGAGCACACCACGCCGAAGGCCCGCGCCGACCGGCTCGACCTGCTGCGGGCGTGCCGGGCGAACCTGTCACCGATCTGGGTGCTGTCGACCACGCCCGGCCTCACCGAGCTGTGCGAGCTGGCCACCCCTCCCGACGCCAGGGCCACCGACACCGACGGGGTCCATCACCGGCTGTGGCGGGTGACCCGACCCGGCGTGGTCGACGCCATCGCCGCAGCCGTCGCCGCCTCACCCGTGATCGTGGCCGACGGCCACCACCGCTACGAGACCGCGCTCGCCTATCGCGACGAGCGGCGCGCCGCCACCAACGGCGCCCCCGGCGGGTACGACGCCGTCATGGCCTGGGTGGTGGAGGCGCGCGAGGACCAGCTGACCGTGGCACCGACGCACCGCCTGGTCTCGGGCCTCCCCGACGGCTTCGACGTGCCCCGGGCCCTGGCCGTCCACTTCGACCTCCAGGCCGCCGACGGCGATCCGGCGGACCTCCCGGCTCGCATGGCGGCCGAGGGTGCCCTGGCCCTCGGCACCACCTCGGGCTGGTGGCTCCTCCGGCCCAAGGAGGCGACCGAGGCCGCGTCCGAGCACGCCCTCGACTCCAGCCGCCTCGACGTCGCACTCTCGATGTTCCCCCCCCACACCCTGGCGTACCAGCACGGCGTGGCCGAGTCGGCGGCGGCCGTGGCGAACGGCGATGCGCAGGCGACGATCCTGATCAGGCCGGCCACCGTGGACCAGATCGCCGAGATCGGCCACGGCGCCGCCCGCATGCCGGCCAAGACCACGTTCTTCACGCCCAAGCCGCGCACCGGCATGGTGTTCCGCTCCGTCGAGGGCTGACCGACCGGGCCTCAGGCGGTCTCCAGGCGGGCGGCCACCCTGCCCACGGCCGCTCGCACCCGTCGTGCCTGCGAAGCCGGCACCACCGTCTCGGCCACCACCTCGGTGCGGCTCTGGGTCGAGCCGCCGGCCCGGAAGAAGCGCCGGCGCACCCGCCCCACGACCACCACCTCCTCGTCGACATCCAGCTCGCGGGCCGCCGCCGGGGCGTCCGACCACACGACGGGCGCCGACTCGGCCCGCTCGCCATCCCGAGGAACGGACACCTCGAGCTCGACCAGCTCGTCGCCCGACGGCAGCGACCGCACGGCGGCCGGCCTGGTGAGCCGGCCCCGGAGGACCACGATGTTCGTCACGACACCTCTCCTTGTTCGCACCTTGCGCACGGGGGAAGCGCCGGCGACGACGCTAGCGGGCGGGTGTGACAGGCGGTTCGTGGGCACCGACGGGCACCACCACCGTCACACCAGGGCGGCGAGGCGGTCGGCCGTGTCGAACAGAGTTGGGTCGGTGTCGAGCACGGTGGCGAAGAGCGCCCGGGCCCGGGGGACGTCGCCGGCCCGCTCGTACAGGTCGGCCAGGGCGTACCAGGTCCGGAGGTGGTGCAGCGGCGGGGGGCGCTCCTTCGTCTTGGCCTGCTCCAGCAGGGCGATGGCGGCGGCCAGCTGGCCCTGGTCGGCCAGCGCACCAGCCATCACGATCCGCCCCTCGGCGAGCAGCTCGGCCGGCGGCGACGCCCGGCGCAGCTCGTCCCACACCCGCTCGGCGTCCTTCCAGTGCCGCAACGCCCGGTGGCAGTCGGCGAGGACGGGGTGCTGGTCGTACGAGGCGGT
>Ga0247704_1000222_pt1 | contig 16163 bp, 12 predicted proteins | sample 41W_NmetaG_FD_189042 | JGI IMG/M metagenome (GOLD analysis project Ga0247704, IMG submission 189042) | Soil microbial communities from hillslope of Landscape Evolution Observatory, University of Arizona, Oracle, AZ, United States - 4-1-W_N | ecosystem: Engineered > Artificial ecosystem >...
GAGTGGGACGCCGACAACAGCTCGGGGGGGACCTTCTCCTCGTCGATCTTCGCCACCTCGTCGCGGTGCATGCGCAGCACGCGCCGCATGTGGTCGGCGTTCTCGTGGAACCCGGCGAACGGCCCCATGCGGGCTGCGATGCGGGCCGACGTGGCGTAGGCCCCGCCGGTGAGCAGCGCGGTGATGGCGGCCGCCCACGCCCGGCCCTCGTCCGAGTCGTAGGCCATCCCCTCGGCCATCAGCAGGGCGCCCAGGTTGGCGTAGCCGATGCCCAGCTGGCGGAACCGCCGCGAGGTCTCGGCGATCTTCTCGGTGGGATAGTCGGCGTTGCCGACCAGGATCTCCTGGGCCGTGAACACCACGGCCGTGGCGGCCCGGAACCCGTCGACGTCGAACGTGCCGTCGGGGTCGAGGAACCGGAGGAGGTTGAGGCTGGCCAGGTTGCAGGCTGAGTTGTCGAGGTGCATGTACTCGCTGCAGTTGCGGACTACGAGACCGTTCACGACGTACGAGTGGTTCCGCGGCTCGCTGAGGTTGTAGGTCAGCTCGACCCCCTCGTCGGTCCGCTCGACCAACCGGGCCGCCGTGTCGACGGCGTAGAACCCGCGCACGCGGTCGGTGCAGACGCTCGCCAGCGAGGCGGACTTCGGAGAGAGGGAGAACCCGATGTGGGCGGCGAACCGCTCGATCGAGCGACTGGTGATGCGCAGGTCCCAGCTCGGCGAACGGCCGTAGGTGACGTCCGTCCCGTCCTTGCGCGTGTACGGCAGGTGCCCGGTCTCGGAGCCGGGGTGGACGGCGTAGATGCGGCTCGCCACGCCGAACGTGACGAGCAGGCGCTGGACGTCCACCAGCAGCTCCCGGGACGTCGACCCGAGCCCGACGTAGCTCCCCTTCCCGGCGTCGACCCGTACGCAGCCGTCGGCGTCGAACAAGCCGCGCAGGAACGACGCCGTCATATCCGGCGGAGCCTGCTGCACCGACCACGGCACGCGCTTGTGGGGGCCGGCCACGCTGGCGACGCCCAGTGCCTCGAGGAAGCGCTTGAACGGCCGCCGGGAGAGCCGCAGCTGGGCGGTGCCGTTCTCCTGCTCGGAGACCTTGAGCGGCCGGTCGCCGTTGACCCAGTGGAGCAGGTCCTGGTGCGCCGGCAGGATCTCCACGCGGTCGTCGGTGGACCCGTACACGGTGACCGCGCTGGCGCCGGTGGTGCACCCGTCGCCCACCAGCCAGCCGAGGTAGTGGGCGAACTCCGACGACCACTGCTCGGGGAGGCGCAGGAGGTCGGTGTGCTCACCCTTGCCGCGGTAGTCGTCGACGTCGGTGGGCACGGGCAGGGCACGGTCGGCGTTCACGGCGGGCGCCGGCAGGTCCAGCACGTGGACGGCGTCGTCGGGCGTGAGCTCGGAGGCCTCGACGTAGCCCCGGTTGGTCGTGAACAGGCGGTGCGCCGGCGTGCAGCGCACCTCCATGCCGTTGTCGAAGCGAAGGCGGACGACGGGGTTGAGCCCGGTGATCATCAGCGCGTCGGGCGTGGTGAGCGCCAGGCGCGACGCCGGGGCGTCGGGGTTGGTGACGTCGTGCGTGTAGACGGCGAACTGCTCGCCGGCGTTGACCCGGCCGAACAGCTCTCGGAACGCGACCAGGCCCTTGTCGGTGTGGACGAGCGAGTCGCCGGTGAAGCACGGGTTGCTGCCGTTGATGCGGCCGGTGTTGGCGGCCGTGTGCCAGCGGTTGATGGTGGTGTCGAACTGCATGCCGGGGTCGGCGCACTCCCACGTGGCCTGGGCGATCTGGCGCATGAGGTCGCGGGCCCGGACCGTGTGCACGACCTCACCGGTGGTGCGCGACGTCAGCTCCCACGCGGCGTCGTCCACCACGGCCTGCATGAACTCGTCGGTGACCCGCACCGAGTTGTTGGCGTTCTGGTACTGGATCGAGTGGCTGTCCCGCCCGTCGAGGTCCATGTCGAACCCGGCGTCGCGCAGGGCGCGGGCCTTGCGCTCCTCGATGGCCTTGCACCAGATGAACTCCTCGATGTCGGGGTGGTCGACGTCGAGGATCACCATCTTGGCGGCCCGGCGGGTGACGCCTCCGCTCTTGATCGTGCCCGCCGACGCGTCGGCGCCGCGCATGAAGCTCACCGGGCCCGACGCGGTGCCGCCCCCCTTGAGGCGCTCCTTGGACGACCGGATCCTCGAGAGGTTGACCCCGGCGCCCGACCCGCCCTTGAAGATGACGCCCTCCTCGACGTACCAGTTGAGGATCTCGTCCATGGTGTCGCCGACGGCGAGGATGAAGCACGCCGACGCCTGGGCGGGCCGGCCGGCGACGCCGATGTTGAACCACACCGGCGAGTTGAAGGCGGCCTTCTGGTTGACGACGAGGTGCTTCAGCTCGGCGTTGAACGCCTCCGCCTCGGCCCGGTCCAGGAAGTAGCCGTCCTTCACGCCCCACCCGGTGATGGTGTCGGCCACCCGGTCGATCACCTGGCGCAGCGACGACTCCCGCTCGGGCGTGCCCGGGTTCCCGCGGAAGTACTTCTGGGCCAGGATGTTCGTGGCGTTCACGCTCCACGTGGACGGCACCTCGACGCCCAGCTGCTCGAACGCCACCGAGCCGTCCAGGTAGTTGGTGATGCGGGCGTCCCTGCGCTCCCACGTCACCTCGTCGTAGGGGTGGGTCCCCTCCGTGGTGAAGTGGCGGCGGATGCCGATTCCCATGCGCTCGGGCGCCATGGCCATGGGGTGAGCCTCCTGTCTTCGGTAGGGTCGCAGCCGCCCGGTCGACGGCCTGCCCACCCGCCGTTCCCTCCCAGGGACACAACATGTTGTGGTCAGCGGCGGCGGGGCTACGAGATGCGGTAGCCATTACAGCACTGGAATTACAACCGTGTCAACGGCCCAGGCCGCGCGAAACCCCAGGTGAGAGGCGAGTTGGGCAAATCCACAGCGGAGTCACAGGCCGTGGCGCCCCTGGCGCTCCGCCCGCCCCGTCGACGACGGGCACCCGAGGGGCCGGTCGGCGACCCGGGGCGCACGTCGAGGTGCCGGGGGTGGCGCTCCACCAGGGCGGGGCCACGCCGCCGCCGGGGGCGGGAGACGCCACAAGGCCAACCCAGCGGACACTCCCCGAACCTGCCGACGAACCGGTTGACTTGACCGCCCTCGTGCGGCAAGTTGGCACCGACTCCGGGACCACGCCGGGGCACGAGGGGGAGGAGGCGCCCATGGCGCAGCCCAAGAAGTCGTCCGGCGCGTCCGCGTCCGCGGGCGGCCGCAAGCGCCGGCCGTCGAAGCGGTCGGCACCGTCGCCGTCGGCGGGGCCGGAGCGGGCCCCCGCCGTCCTGTACGCCCAGGCGTCGCCTCGCTCGGTCGGGGGCGTGTCGCTGTTCGACTACGCGCAGCCCGTCACCCAGGAGGTGGTGCCGGCGTTCGCCTCCGAGGAGGCGATGACGGCCAGTGCCGTCACCCGCCTGCGCGCCGCCGGGTTCGACGTGCTCCAGGTGTCGCCGCTCACCATCAACATCGCCGGCCCGCCGGCGCTCTACGAGCAGGTGTTCGCGACCAGCCTGGTGACCGAGGAGCGCCCGGTCGTGAAGGCGGAAGGCCGGGAGGACACCGCCACCTTCTACGACAGCACGGACACCGAGATGCGGGGGCTCATCGACCCGTCGCGCAGCGCCCTGGCCGACGTGCTGGAGGGCGTGGCCATCGAGGAGCCCGTCTACTTCCACGCCCCCAACGCCCTGGCGCCGCTGAAGAGCTACCACCACCTCCGGGTGCCGGGCGACGTGTCGCTCGGCTGCAACGCCGACAAGGCGCACCGGGGCGGGACCACCGGAAGGAACATCAAGGTCGTCATGGTGGACTCGGGCTGGGAGCCGCACCCGTACTTCGTACAGCGCGGCTACCGGTTCTCGCCCACCATCCTCGGCCCGGCCGCCGCCAACGCCGGCGTGGACGAGAACGGCCACGGCACCGGCGAGTCGGCCAACGCCTTCGCCACCGCGCCCGACATCGACTTCACCATGGTGAAGATCAACTTCGTCAACAGCACCGGCGCGTTCAACGCGGCCGTCGCCCTCAACCCCCACGTCATCAGCTGCAGCTGGGGCTCGAGCGTGATGAACGGCCCGCTCAGCGCGGCCAACCAGGCCCTGGCGGCGGCGGTGGCGGCCGCCGTGGCGTCGGGGATCGTCGTGGTGTTCTCGGCCGGCAACGGCGGCTTCGGCTTCCCCGGCCAGCACCCCGACGTGGTGTCCGCCGGAGGCGCCTTCATGAACCTCGACGGCAGCGTCCGGGCCACCCAGTACACCAGCGGGTTCGCCAGCAACGTCTACCCGGGCCGCAACGTGCCCGACCTGTCCGGGCTGGTGGGCGACCCGCCGGGCGCCGCCTACATCATGCTCCCCATCCCCGCCGGCTGCCAGATCGACGTCGGCCGGGCGGGCGGCACCCACCCCAACGGCGACGAGACGGCGAACAACGACGGCTGGGGCGCGTTCAGCGGGACGTCGGCCGCCGCCCCCCAGATCGCGGGAGTGGTGGCGCTCATGCGCCAGGCCTGCCCCGCGCTCACGCCGGCGGCCATCCGCCAGATCCTGATGGCGACGGCACGCGACGTCACCAGCGGCACCAACGCCATGGGGAACGCGGCGACGGCCGGCTACGACATCGCCACCGGCGCCGGGCTGGTGGACGCCAACAAGGCGGTGCTCAGCGCCAAGATCCGCTGCCTCGGTCCCATCCGCCCCATCCGCCCGGTGGAGCCCATCGTCCCCATCCAGCCCATCCGGCCGGTGCAGCCGGTGGTCCCCGTCCAGCCCATCCGGCCGGTGGAGCCCATCCGGCCGGTGGAGCCCGTCCGCCCCATCGAGCCCATCCGGCCCGTCGAGCCCATCATCCTGCCCGGCCCCGAAGGCCCGGTCGGCCCCGCCGAGTCGGCCGCCGGCGGGCCCGCCCTGTCGGCTGAGGACGTGGCCGAGCTCGAGCGCATGATCGTCGAGTCGGGTGAGGACCTCGGGCTGTGACCCGGCGACCGTCGTAGCGGCGGAGCCGGGCCGCTCGGGCGGCGGGGCGGCGGCGCCCCGCCGCCCGAGGGTGCTGCTGGTCAGCATGCCGTTCGGGGCCCTGGAGCGCCCCAGCCTCGGGCTCGGGCTCCTCGCCGCCCTCCTCGCCCGCGACGGCGTGGCGTGCGACACCCGCTACCTGGGGTTCACCTTCGCCGAGTTCACCGGCGTGGACGACTACCTGTGGGCCGCCGGGGAGCTGCCGTACACGGCCTTCGCCGGCGACTGGGCGTTCACCCGCTCGCTCTACGGCGACCGCCCGGGTGCCGACGGCGCCTACGTCGACGAGGTGCTGCGCCGGGAGTGGCGGCTCGGCGCCGAGGAGGTCCGCCGGATCCTGCGGGTGCGCGCCTACTGCGAGCCGTTCCTCGACCACTGCCTGCGGGCCGTCCCGTGGGACCGCTACGACGTCGTCGGCTTCACCTCGACGTTCGAGCAGAACATCGCGTCCCTCGCCCTCGCCCGCCGGGTCAAGGAGGCGCACCCGCGGTGCACCGTCGTGTTCGGCGGGGCCAACTGGGAGGGACCGATGGGCGAGGAGCTCCACCGCCGGTTCCCGTTCGTCGACGTCGTGTGCTCGGGCGAGTCGGACGAGTCCTTCCCTGCCCTCGTCCGGGCCCTCGGCGCCGGCCGCCACAACCTGGCGAGCGTGCCCGGCGTCGTGTGGCGCGACGGCGGCGGCGCCACCCGGGCCAACGGCCCGGCCCGGCCCGTCGAGGACCTCGACGGCCTGCCCGTCCCCGACTTCGACCCCTTCTTCCGCGGCCTGGAGGCGAGCCCGGCGGGCGCCTCGCTGGCGCCGTCGCTGCTCGTCGAGACGGCCCGCGGGTGCTGGTGGGGAGCCAGGTCGCACTGCACGTTCTGCGGCCTGAACGGCGGCTCGATGGCGTTCCGCAGCAAGAGCGCCCACCGGGCGCTGGCCGAGATCCGGGAGCTGTCGGAGAGGCACGGCATCGGCCGGCTGAACGTCACCGACAACATCCTCGACATGCGGTACTTCCGGACCCTGCTGCCCATGCTCGCCGCCGAGGGGCTTGCCGTGCGGCTGTTCTACGAGGTGAAGGCCAACCTCAGCCACGCCCAGGTCCGGGGCCTGGCGGCGGCCGGCGTGGAGGAGATCCAGCCCGGCATCGAGAGCATGAGCGACCACGTCCTCGACCTGATGCGCAAGGGCACCACCGCCCTCCGCAACCTCCAGCTCCTCAAGTGGTGCCGCGAGTTCGGCATCCGGGCCGACTGGAACCTCCTCTACGGGTTCCCCGGCGAGACGGCGGCGGACTACGAGGCGATGGTGCGGCTGCTCCGGAGCGTCACCTTCCTCGACCCGCCCACGGCCTACGGCCCCGTCCGCCTGGACCGCTTCAGCCCCTTCTCGGAGGACCCGGCGGCGTTCGGCATGGTGAACGTCCGACCCATGAAGCCGTACCGGCACCTCTACCCGTTCCCGCCCGACGCGCTGGCCCGGGTCGCCTACTACTTCGAGTTCGACTACGAGGACGGACGCGACGCCGCCTCCTACGCCGCCCCGGCGGTGGAGTTCGTGCGGGGCTGGATGGCCGACGGCCGCCGGGGCGACCTGTGGGTGTTCCCAGACGGCGACGGTGGCGTCGTGGTCGACGACCGCCGGCCCGGATCGGAGGGCACGACCCGGCTGTCGGGGTGGCGGGCCGCCGTGTTCGAGGCATGCGACCGGGCCCAGCCCCTGGGCGACGTCGCCCGCCTCGCCTCCGGCCTCGGCGCCGGCACCGCCGAGCTGGCCGCGTTCCTCGGGACGTGCGCGCGGCGCCGGCTGCTCCTCGTCCGGGGCGGCTCGTGCCTGGCCCTGCCCGTCCACCGCCCGGCCCGGGTCGACGCGGCCGGCCGTCCCCGCCGGCTGCGCTCCATCCCCGTGCTGGCCGCCGGCGCCGCCCCCTAGGATCGATCCGTGGCGGGCACCGACGTCGTCTCCGCACTCGTCGTCCTGCGCCCGGCGGGCGGCCGCCCGCTGGACGGCAGCGAGCAGATCACCGCCGCCACCCTCGACCGGTTCACCGCCGACCCCGACGACGTCGAGCGGGTCCGCGCCTGGTTCGGCCGCCGGGGGTTCGACACCTCGCCCGCCGGCCCGCTGGGCCTGTCGATCACCGGTCCCGTCGACCTGTTCGAGGAGCGGTTCCGGACCACCTTGCACATGGAGCGGGCGGCGGCGGGCATGGCGGTGACGTGCGACGAGGGCGCCGAGCTGCCCCTCCGGCGCCTGCCCCGGACCATCCGCTCGTGCGTGCAGGCGGTGGCGTTCGAGGCCCCGCCCGACTTCGGCCCGGGCAACCCGTGACCACCACCGTGCCGGCGCCGAGCCGGGCGGCGCAGCTGGCTGGCTCGCCCCTCGTGCGAGCGGGCGGCTGGCGGGTGGAGCGGCTCCTCACCGGCCCCGCCCTGGCCGCCCTGGCCGCCGAGTCGCAGGCCTGCCATGGCCACGCCACCGAGTCCGTCGTCGCCGAGCCGCACGACGACGACCCGAGGCGGGGCCACCCCGACCGCCGCCTGGAGTCGGCACCGGGCGGGCCGGTGCTGCGGGCCCTGTACGCGTCGCCCGTGCTGCACGGCCTCCTGGCCCGGCTCACCGGCGCGGCGTGGGAGCCGTCCGGGCTCCAGGCGACGTACTCGTACTACCGGGCGCCCGGCCACTACCTCGGCCTGCACCGGGACGTGGACGTGTGCGACCTGGCCGTCATCGCCTGCGTGGCCGACGATGGGCCCGGCGCCCGGGTGGGCCTCGGCGACGACGGCCCGACCGGCGGCGGCGCCGCCTCCGGCGTCCTGCACGTCTACCCCGGGCGCGCCGGCGAGGCGCTGGCCGCCATCCGCGCCGACCGCCGCGGTGGCTTGGCCGTCCCGGTGGTCCCCGGCGAGGCGGTCGTCCTCCTCGGCGGCGTCGTGCCCCACGAGGTCTGGCCCGTGGCGCCCGGGCGCCGCCGCGTCGTGGCGCCGCTGTGCTTCCGCCCCGCCCGCTGACCGGCACCCTCCGGCGGCGCCTCCACGCCGAGGCCGGAATTCCGGGCGACCCGGGGGACGCGCGCCAATAGTGTCTGCCGGCGGTGCGAGAGGCGTCCCCGACGGCCTCGCCGAGCGACAGGAGACAACCGGTTGGCAGCGACGGACGCCGGCTCGAGCAGCCCGCGGTGGGCCGTCGAGGTCGACGGCGTCGGGCGGGTCTTCTCGGCCAAGGGCCGCCCCGACGTGGTGGCGCTGACGGACGTCTCCCTCCGGGTGCGCACCGGGGAGGTGCACGGCCTCCTGGGGCCGAACGGGGCCGGCAAGACGACCCTGGTCAAGATCCTCTCGACCGTCCTCCTGCCGACGTCGGGGACGGCCCGCATCCTGGGCCACGACGTGGTGGCGGAGACGGCGGCGGTCCGCCCCCTGCTCGGGATCGTGCTGGGCGGCGACCGCGGCCTCTACGACCGCCTCACCGCCCGCCAGAACCTGGCGTACTGGGCCGCCCTCTACCGGCTGCCGGCGAAGCGGGCGGGCCGGCGGGTGGACGAGCTGCTCGAGCGGGTGGGGCTGGCCGACCGGGCCGACGACCGGGTCCAGACGTTCTCGCGGGGCATGCGCCAGCGCCTCCACCTGGCCCGGGGGCTGGTGAACGACCCGCCCGTGCTGTTCCTCGACGAGCCCTCGACGGGCATGGACCCGGTGGCCGCCCGCGAGTTCCGCGCCATGGTCCACGAGCTGTCCACCGAGGACCGGGCCATCTTCCTCACCACCCACGACATGGGCGAGGCCGAGGCGGTGTGCGACCGGGTGACGCTCATCGACCGGGGCCGCGTGCTCGCCACCGAGTCGCCCGCCGCCCTGTCCCGGCTGCTCTCCCGCTACGAGCGGGTCGAGTGCTCCGGCGCCGGGGACTCGGTCATCGAGGAGGTCGCCTCGATCGAGGGGGTCGAACGCGTCTCCGTCGAGGGCGGCACCGCCCGCATCGACGTCACCAGCGAGGCGGCCGTCGGGGAGGTCATGCGCTGGCTGGTGGCGGCCGGCGTCACCTCCCTGCGGGTGACGCGGCCCAGCCTCGAAGAGGTCTACCTGGGCCTGGTGGGCGACCGCGGCATGGAGGTGTGACGTGACCGGCCTGCGCGCCGCGGTCGCCCTCCAGCTGCGCATCGTGGCCGCCGACCGCGGCTACCTCAACGAGGTGCTGGCCAACCCGTTCTTCGCCGTCATCTTCCTCGGCATCGTGCGGGGCGCCGGTCGCGACGACCTCACCGCCCACGCCGTCGTGGCGCCCGTGCTCATCACGCTGTGGGGGATGGCGCTGGAGATCTCGGGCGACATCGTGGACTCCGACCGGGGCGCCGGCATCCTCGAGGGCGTGGTGGCGACGCCCGTCGGGTTCCCGACGGTGGTCTCCGGCCGGGTGCTGGCCGTCACCGCCCTGAGCTTCGTCGGGATCGCCGAGACGTGGCTGGTCGCCCGGTTCGGGTTCGGTGCCGACGTCACCGTCCACCACCCGGCGGCGCTGGCGGCGACGCTGGTCGTCACCGGCCTGGCCACGGCCGGCACCGCCATCGTCATGGCCGCCGTCTTCGTCCTGGCCCGCACGGCGCGGACGTTCCAGAACACCATGAACTACCCGGTGTACCTGCTGGCCGGCGTCATCGTCCCCCTGTCCCTCCTCCCCGGGTGGCTGCGCCCGGCCGGCCGGGCGCTGTTCCTGTCGTGGAGCGCCGACCTGCTGCGCGAGTCGCTGTCCCCGGCGCCGATGTCCGACGTGCTGCCACGGCTGGGCATCATCCTGCTCCTCGGTGCCGTGGGGCTGATGGTGGGGCGCGTCGCCCTCCACGTCGTGCTGCGGCGTGTTCGCGTCCGCGGGACGCTGGCGTTCCGGTGAGCGGCGTCGCCCACGTCGCCCGGGTCCTGCGCCACGCCGCCCGGAGCGGTTTCTCGGACTTCGGCAACACCTACACGGTGTGGTCGTGGGCGTTCGGCCTGCTGCTGCGGATGCTGACCCAGGTGGCGTTCTTCACCTCGATCGGCCGCCTGCTCGACTCCGAGGCCCACGTCGAGTTCCTCTTCGTCGGCAACGCCGTGGCGGCGGCCGCCGTGGGATGCCTCACGGCCACGACGGCGACCGTCTGGGAGCGGCGCGCCGGGACGCTCCCCCTGCTGGTGGCCTCGCCCACCAGCCCGCTGGTCGTCCTGATGGGCCGCAGCACGTTCTTCATCGCCAACGGCCTGGCCTTCTCCGTCGGGGCCCTGGTCCTGGTGCCGCCGCTGTTCGACGTCGAGATCCCGATGGCTCGTTTCCCCGCCCTCCTCGCCCTGGTGGTGCTGATGGCGGTCACGACCTACTTCCTGGCCACCTTCCTCGGCGGCCTGGTGCTGCGGACGCCGAGCGCGGCGCGCACCGTACCGCAGGTCGCCCGTCTCACGATCATGGCGTTCTGCGGGGTGAGCGTCCCCCGCTCCGTCTTCCCCGAGGCGGTGAGCCGCCTGGCCGGGTTCCTCCCCGTGACCCACGGCCTCGACGCCGTACGCGAGCTGCTCGGCGAGGGCCGCCCCGGCGCCGTCCTCACGGGCGCCGGGCTGGAGCTGCTGGTGGGCGCCGGCTGGCTGGTGGCGTCCCTCGTCACCTTCCGCCGGCTGGCCGAAGCGGGCCGGCGCGACGGCTCGATCGTGTTCTCGGCCGCCTGAGGGCGGCCCGAGGCGTCAGCGGGGGACGAGCCTGGGAGCGTCGCTCAGCCGCTCGCGACAGCTCCGGCGGGCGGCGACGGCCGAGTAGTAGGCCGCCTTGCGACGCTCGGCCCGCATCGGGGGCTCGAAGTACACGACCTCGCTGTCGAGCTGCCGCCTCAGCGCCTCGCCGATGAGGGCCAGGGCCTCCGCCCGCATCTGGGAGACACGGGAGGCGCTCACCCGGAGCTCCTCGGCCAGCGCGGCCATGGGCAGCTCCTCGAAGAAGCAGCCCACCACGACGCGCCGGAGGCGATCGGGCAGCTCGGCGATGGCGTCGTGGAGGTACCCCGTCCGCTCGCGCTCGATGACCGACGCCTCGGGGGTGAGGGCGGCGGTGGGCAGCTGCTCCTCCTGCTCGGCGCCCGGCAGGCTCTCGTAGCCGATGACGACCGAGCGGTGGATGTCGACCGTCAGCTTCTGCATCTCCGCCGCGCTGAGGCCCAGGTGGGCGGCGACCTCGGGGTTGCTGGGCGACCGGCCCAGCTGCCCGGTGAGGGTGTCGGTGGCGTTGCGCACGGCGCGGGAACGGCTGCGCACCGATCGGCTCGCCCAGTCCGCGCTCCGCAGCTCGTCGAGGACGGCGCCGCGGATCCGACTGGCGGCGAAGCGCTCGAACGGGATCCCGCGCTCGGGGTCCCACGAACGGGTGGCCAGCGCCAGCCCGGTCATGGCCGCCGAGCGCAGGTCGTCGACCGGCACGTGACGCGGCACCTTCATCCGGAACTCGTTGACGATGTAGCCGACGAGGGGCAGGTGGAGCTCGGCCAGCTCACGCTCCCGTTTCGCCCGGGCGTCGCCCGGACCACCGGGCGCGCCACCCACCGACGCCGCCGCCCCCGTATTGGAGTTCATGGAGAGTGATGATGCGACCACGAGACGCGGTTGACCATCGGCCGCAGGGATGAACCCGGGGGTGCCGCCCACCCGACCGGGCCAGGGCGCAGGGCCGGGACGGTCTAGTCACCGCATCGGAGGTGGCCGAAACCGGCACCAGTCGGTCGCGGGACGGCGGCTCGGTTGAGCGTCCTGTGGACCAAGGGGCTAGTGTTCCCGCTGCTCGCTGGCCACCAGGTGGGAGTCGACCCGAGCATGAGCGACCTCTCCTCCATCGTCACCAGACCGGAGTTCCTCCTCCCGGTGCTCTGCATCGTCGGGGTGCTCATTGCCGCGCTCCGGCTGACGGCCCAGAACCGCAAGGCGGAGGAGGCGGCCAGGCTCCAGGTCCACCGGGTGCCGCGCCGCCCGGACGACGGCGACGGCGTGGCCGTGGCCCACGCCGGCCAGCAGGTGCAGCGGGCCGCCGCCGACGCCGGCAGCGACGTGGCCCCCGAGCGGCCCACCGTCACCTTCGCCGACGTGGCCGGCCTCGACGACGCCATCGCCGAGCTGCGGGAGGTCACCGAGTACCTCTCCGACCCCGAGCGCTTCCAGCGCCTCGGCGCCGAGCTGCCCCGGGGGATCCTGCTCCACGGCCTCCCGGGGTGCGGCAAGACCCTGCTGGCCCGGGCCCTGGCCGGCGAGACCGGCGTCCCCTTCTACTTCGTGTCCGCCTCCAGCTTCGTCGAGAAGTTCGTCGGAGTGGGGGCCGCCCGGGTGCGCGACCTGTTCCAGGAGGCCAAGAAGCAGGCGCCCGCCATCGTCTTCATCGACGAGCTGGACGCCGTGGGCCGCAAGCGCGACTCGGCCGACGGCGGCGCCCGGGAGTTCGACCACACCCTGAACCAGCTGCTGGTCGAGCTGGACGGGTTCCTCGGCTCGTCGGGCGTGCTGCTCCTGGCCGCCACCAACCGCCCCGAGCTGATCGACCCCGCCCTGCTCCGCCCCGGCCGGTTCGACCGCCGCATCGAGATCGGCCGGCCCGACGTGCGGGGCCGCGAGCAGATCCTGCTCCTCCACGCCGCCAAGCGCCCCTTCTCGGGGCGGGTCGACTGGGCCGAGGTGGCGGCCACCACCGCCGGCCTCTCCCCCGCCGAGCTGGCCAACATCGTCAACGAGGCGGCTCTCCTCGCCGCCCGGCGCCACCATCCCCGCATCTCCCCCGAGGACGTGGAGGAGGCGGCCGCCCGGGTGCTGTCCGGTACGCGCAACTCGCGGCTGATGGACGACGAGGAGAAGGAGGTGGCGGCCGTCCACGAGGCGGGCCACGCCCTCCTGTCCGTGCTCGTGCGGGGCATGGCCACGCCCGCCCGGGTGTCGATCGTGGGCCGCACCGGCGCGTTCGACAAGTCGCAGTGGTCGCCGCCCGACGAGGGCGGCATCGTCACCAAGCGCGAGCTCATCGCCCGGCTCATCGTCCTCCTGGGCGGGCGGGCGGCCGAGGTGAACGCCTTCGGCGAACCGAGCACGCGGGCCGAGGACGACCTGGAGCAGGCCGCCACCCTCGCCCGGCGCATGGTCGAGCGCCTGGCGATGACGGGCCGCTACGAGCTGGCGGCGGGGCGCAAGGACGACCCCCACTACTTCGAGGGCAGCGCCGGAGGCGCCGAGGTCCGCCAGCTGCTGGCCAGGTCGGAGCAGGCGGCCCAGGTCATCCTGGCCGACCACCGCGCCGCCCTGTTCGCCATCGCCGACGCCCTGGCCGAGCGGGAGACGCTGTCGTCGTCGGAGCTCCTCCACCTGGCCGGCCGCTCCCCGGCCGCCCGGCCCCTGGCCGAGGTCCGGGAGATCAACGGGACGTACTAGTCCCGCCGGCGCCGAGGCGCCGGTGTTCTGCTGACGCTGCGCACCGCAGACCGGCGATCTCCGTCCGGAGAACGGGCGGCGGCCTCACCGCGGCAGCCGCCGTCGTCGCCAACGCCGTCGCCTGGCGGCCCGTTCCCCCGCCGTCCGGGTGGTGCGCGCACCACCCGGACGGGTGGTGCCGCTGGGGTCGAACGACCCTGGGAGAACCCTCCCGGACCGTCCACCTTGGGAGCAGAGGACGGCTTCCCGGGGAGGCGCAGATGAGGAACGACGCGGTACGGCGGGTACGGCGGATGGCCACCCTCGTCGCATCGACCTTCACGGCCGCGGTCGTCGCCCTGGTGGTGATGGCGCCCCCCTCGGCGGCGCAGGACCCGCCCGGCAACGACGGCACCATCAAGATCGACGGCGCCGACGTCGAGGACGTCCCCGACAACGATCCCCACGCCGACTGCCGGTTCACGCTCGAGTTCCGGGGCTACGACCAGGGTGAGCTGGAGGCGACGGTCCGCTTCGAGCTGGTCCCGCCGACGGAGCGGCCGGCGGGGTCCCAGACGCTCCTCGAGGACACGCTCGCCATCGGCGCCGACCCGGCGGGCGGGGCGACCGACCTCGACGCCGCCCGGGCCTACGAGCTCGACTTCACCGGGGCGGTGGCGCACGAGTCGCAGGGGTTCCACGTGCGGGTGACGATCCACGCCGAGGGCTCCCGCGGCGCCGACGCCAAGCACAAGGTGTTCTGGGTGCAGCCCTGTCCCCCGCCGGTGACGACGACGACCACGACGACGACGACGACCACCACCACGACCACCACCACGACGACGACGACGGCCCCGACCAGCCCGACCACCGCGGCGACCACCAGCGTGGTCACCGTGCCGGCGCAGGTCGCGGGCGTGCAGATCACGCAGCCGGGGGCGACCGCCACGACCGCCCCGGCCCGGGTGCTCGGGACCCAGCTGTCACGACTGCCGGCCACGGGCACGGGCTCGCTCACCCGGGCCCTGCTGCTCACGGCCGGGCTGTTCCTCGCCGTCGGCACCGGCATCCTCACCACGGTGAGGCTCAGGGAGGAGTAGGCGCTCCAGCGGCGCCCCGTCGGCGAGCCCGCCCGGGGCACCGCCCCGGGCGTCAGGCGCTGGCGGCGGCGCGCAGGCGGGGGGCGGCGAGGCGGCGCTGGCGGGCCAGGAAGTCGCCCAGCGTCCGCGAGCTGGCCGCCACCGTGGAGGCGCACGTCTCCAGGTACTCGACCCCGGCGGGGGTCACCGCGTAGCTGCGCCGCGCCGGGCCCGCCCCCGGCTCCCACCACGACTCCAGGAGGCCGTCGGCGTCGAGCCGTCGCAGCGCCCGGTAGACCTTGCCCGAGTCGACGTTGGCCAACCCCAGCTCCGACAGGCGGGCGGCCAGTCCGTAGCCGTAGCTGGGCGACTCGGCCAGGAGCAGCAGCAGGCACCCGTACAGGTAGTCGCCGGGCGCGGCCACCGGGCCCTGCTGCGTCCTCCGAGCGGTCATGCGGAGCTCCTCTCCGTGCTGCGGGCTTCCATCGCGACTTTGTGAAAGTTTTCACGATGCTCCAGCCACCATAGCGGTTCGCAACCCGTAACGGAAACGACTCGGATCCGGGTCGTTCGCAACACCGGTTCACGAAGGGTGAGGAGGAGGGGCTCCGATGGTCGACGTGTCCACCGACATCACGATCGAGCGGCCGGTGGAGCGGGTCGCCGGCTACGCCGCCGACCCGTCGAACGCACCCGAGTGGTACGTCAACATCCACTCGGCCGAGTGGCGCACCGCACCGCCGTTGGCGGTTGGCTCCCGGGTGGCGTTCGAGGCGACGTTCCTCGGGCGCACCCTCACCTACACCTACGAGGTCGTCGACTTCCGCCCCGGCGAGCGGCTGGTGATGCGCACGGCCGAGGGCCCCTTCCCGATGGAGACCACGTACTCGTGGGCGCCGGCCGGCGACGGCGCCACCTCCATGACGCTGCGCAACCGGGGCGCGCCGGCGGGGTTCGCCAAGGTCGCCGCGCCGCTCATGGCCAAGGCCATGGCGCGTGCCAACCGCAAGGATCTCGAGCGGCTCAAGTCGATCCTCGAGTCCTGACTCGCAAGGGCGCTCCGGAAGGCGGCGTCCCTGCGCCGCGTTCCGGCCGGCCGCCGGTCGGTTCCGGCGGCAGATCCGGGCGAATAGCGCCCTGCCGCCGGAGAAGCCTGGCCTCGCAGAACCCGTTGGCAGCCAACGGTTTCTCGCTCCCACTACGCTCCTTCGATGCGCCGCACGAAGATCGTCGCCACCGTCGGCCCCGCGTCGGAGGACCCGCACACCCTCGCCGCCATGGTGACGGCCGGCATGGACATGGCGCGGCTCTCCCTGGCCCACGGCCGTCTCGACGAGACCCTGGACCGGGTGCAACGGGTCCGGGCGATCGGCGAGCAGCAGGACAAGCACGTGGGCGTCCTGGCCGACCTGCCCGGCCCCAAGGTGCGGGCGGCGGAGTTCCCCGAGGGCGGCGTGCTCCTGGCCGAGGGCTCGACCGTCGACCTGGTGGCGGCCGAGGCCGGGTCGGCCAGCAGCGACTCGGTCCTGGCCGTCGACCACGCCGCCGTGCTGGACGACCTCCGGGCGGGCGACCGGGTCGTGCTCGGCGACGGCGCCATCAGCCTGGTGGTGGAGGACGTCGGCGCGTGCCCGGGC
>Ga0247704_1000224_pt1 | contig 16124 bp, 19 predicted proteins | sample 41W_NmetaG_FD_189042 | JGI IMG/M metagenome (GOLD analysis project Ga0247704, IMG submission 189042) | Soil microbial communities from hillslope of Landscape Evolution Observatory, University of Arizona, Oracle, AZ, United States - 4-1-W_N | ecosystem: Engineered > Artificial ecosystem >...
CACTGCGTCGAGCGCAGTGGACGATCGCGTCGAAGGCCTGAGCCTGGGGGCCGACGACTACCTCCCCAAGCCCTTCGCCTTCCCCGAGCTGGTGGCGCCGGTCCGCTCGCTCGCCGCCGCCCGCCCGCAGGACGGGGGGCGGGCGACGTGGAGCTCGACCCCGGGCGACGCACGGCCCGCGCGCCGGCCGCGACCTGGCGCGGGCGCCCAAGTAGTTCGCCGTGCTCGAGGTCCTCCCTCGCCGCCGACGGGCGCACCGTGGGTCACCATGGTGAAGCTCCAGCGCAAGCTCGGTGAGCCCCACGCCACGCGCAGCACGGTCCGCGCCGTCATCCTTCAGACGTCCCTGGAGCACGGCGCCTCGGGTAGAGGCCAGCTTCGTCGAGCGTGAACTCCACGAAGCCGCCCTGCGACGGCTGGAGGTCCAGCGCCTGGGAGTCACCTGTGCCCGCCCCGGGCCGGAGGACGTAGCTGCCCTCCTTGAAGATCGCGTCGAAGATCGTGCCCACGACATGGAACGACGAGTTCTCGCTCGCCAGGACGGCGACGGTCGCCCAAGGCGGACATGACGAGCGCCAGGCCGTCTCGATCGGGTCGGTCACTTCCCCTGCCGGCGACCTCAGCGCTCACGCTACGGGAGCCGGTCTCCATGCCATCGATGGTCCATGCGTCCTCGCCCCGGTGACAGGGCCGCTCGTCCCGGCTGGCCGGGACCTTCGCCCCTCGCCGACCGGTTGCGCCCCGAGCGGCCGAGCCACGTCAGCCGGCGTGGGCGTAGCTGGCCCGAAGGCTCGCCGCGTCGGCGGCGTCGGGAGCGGCCGTCTCCGAGCCTTGCGTGAGGCACGACGCGCTCGACCCGGAGTGCCCGAGCCCGAGAGCGTGGCCGATCTCGTGGCAGGCGAGGTTGTCCTTCTGCGCCTGGGTGAACGTGCGGTCCGCGTCGAAACGGATGCGAGCTCCGCCCAGGTGGCCGTCGGGCGCGCTGTGGAGGGCGGCGGCGCCCCTCCAGCCGGCGGGCAGCAGATCGCGGCACACGGGGATGATCGGACCCTCGGGCTCACAGCCGATGCCGCCCTCCGTCCAGGAGAGCCGCACGTCGGCGCCGACCGCGTTCCAGGTGTCCACGGCCTGGCGGGTGGCCTGCTGCCACCCGGGATCGCCGGTGCGGTCGCTCACGACCAGCGACCGCTCCGCCCAGTGGGCGAACGACGGCGATGCGGCCGCACGACCGGGGGCGGCGGCGAAGGCGAGAGCGGCGGCGAGTGCTGCGGAGGCGGCGACCGCGGCAAAGGCGGCGGAACGGCAGGAGCGCATGGGAGGTCCCTTCTTCCGTGAGGCTGGAATCCAGGACCGGCTGACTTCGGCGGCTCGGCTGACTCGATGAGTCCCGTGGCTTTGCGGACCGGTCTCACGACCGGGGTGCTCTTGTCGGACCAGCCTGGCTACTCAGTTCTTCGGCACACCTCCCGTCGGCCTTGACAGGGTTCGCGCCGTTTGGCGGTGCTGCCCCCCGGTGGAACCGACGTGACCCGGAGCGTTGCCGGGCGCGCCGCGACGAAGCCGGCGGAACGCTCCGGGCTCCCCGGCGAGCGTTGTCGTGCCATCCGCCGCGCCGGCGGCGCCACCCGAGCGGATGACATCCCTGCGGGTCGCACCACCAGCCGCTCGAAGCGACGGTCGGCGCGACGGAGCGGGGGCGTCCGGGCGATCAGTCCTCCGACCAACGCCCGCCGGCTCCACCCCGGGGCCGGCGCCGACTCCAAGGAGAGCCTCGAAATGTTCAGCATCAGCTCCGTCGCCGCCGCCGCCGTCGCCGTCGCCCTCGGTGGCACCGGCACCGCCGCCGTCGTCATGAACTCCCCGCCTGTGAGCGTCGACGCCGGCGCCGAGATCACCGCCAGGGCCCACGCCGACCTGCGGGCGGCCGAGCAGGCCCAGCAGCGGGCCATCGCCCTCCTGTCGGACACCTCGGCCGACGCCCAGGCCGAGGCCCAGGCCCAGGTCGAGCTGGCCAGCACCCGCCTGGAGCAGGCGTCCACGTCCATGAAGGCGGCCGTCGAGACCGGCTCCAAGGCCGCCGTCGACGCCTTCGGCGAGTTCACCGACAAGTCCATCCGCCTGGTGGGCCACCTCGCCACCACGGCCACGGTTACGGCCAACGCGTCGGTCAAGGCCGGCGGCGACATCGTCAAGGCCGTCGACACCCAGATCACCACCGCCCGCGGCGTGGTGGCGACCCAGGGCGACGCCGTGCTGTCGGCGCTGACCCAGGTGCGCACCAACCTGCCCGCCACCATCACCGCTTCGGTGAGCGGCGGCGGCGAGACGACGGCCGGCCCGGCCGTCCCCTCGACGAGCACCGGCGTGTCGGCCACCGGCTCGGCCAGCGGCTCGGCGTCGACCGCGCCGGCCTCGGCCAACCTGGTGGGCTCGGCCACGGGCTCGGTCAGCGCCCTGCTGGGCGGCAAGTAGCACCCCGCAGCTCACCTCCACCTCCACCTCCACGCACCGACGGCGGCCCCCAGGGGTCGCCGTCGGTGCGCGGGGCGACTCAGGCGGTGGGCCGGCGAGCCCGCCGATCAGCCGACCAGGCACTGCTCCTTGGCCTCGGCTTCGGCGAACCCGTGCTCGGCGTGGCCCTCGACGTCCAGCTTCGGCAGGAGGCGCTCCAGCCCCCGCGGCAGCCACCAGTTCCGATCCCCCAGGAGCTCCATGGTGGCGGGGACGAGGAGCATGCGGACGATGGTGGCGTCGAGGAGGATGGCGGCGGCCAGGCCGGTCCCCATGAGCTTGGTGACCCGGTCCTGCTCGAGGATGAAGCTGCCGAAGACGAAGACCATGATCGCCGCCGCCGCGGTGATGACCTTCGCCGTCGCCGCCAGCCCGTCCGCCACCGACTCCCGGCTGTCGCCGGTGCGGCGCCACTCCTCGCGGACCCGTGAGAGCAGGAACACCTCGTAGTCCATGGACAGGCCGAAGACGATGGCGAACAGCATCATCGGCGCCCACGGCTCGATGGGCGCCGGCTCCACGCCGGTGACGTCGCTCAGCCAGCCCCACTGGAACAGCGCCACGACGATCCCGTAGGCGGCGCTGACCGACAGCACGTTCATGATCACCGCCTTGAGTGGGACCAGCAGCGACCGGAACACCAGCATGAGGAGGAGGAACGACAGGCCCAGCACGGCGGCGAACAGGTACGGCATCCGGTCGGACAGGTACTGGGAGAAGTCGACGTTGACCGCCTGGGTACCGGTGACCTGGACGTCGACCCCCGCCGCTCTCTCGGCCGGGAGCAGCACCTCGTCGCGCAGCCGCTTGACCAGGTCGGTCGTCGCCTCGTCCTGCGGTCCGGTCGTGGGGATCAGGTTCCACAACACGGCCGTGGGGTTCTCGGAGTCGTCGGGCTGGGCCGGGGAGACGAACACCACGCCGGGATCGGCGGCGGCCGCCTCGTCGATGGCGTCCAGGTCCGCCAGGTCCACACCGTCGGGCACCCGGGCCACGAGCAGGAGTGGCCCGTTGAAGCCGGGCCCGAAGCCCTGCACCAGCAGGTCGTAGGCCTTCCTGGTGGTGGTGTCCTCGGCGTAGTTGCTCTCGTCGGAGAAGCCGAGCCGCAGGCCCAGCACGGGGAGGGCGAGCACGAGGAGGGCCACCGCGCCGGCGACGGCGGCGCTCCACGGGCGGCGCTGGATGAACCGGCTCCACTTGTAGGCGGTGGTCTCCCGCACGGGCTTGCGCCGGTGGTGGATCTCCTTCCTCAGCGGGGCGAAGAAGAAGCCGGCGACGAAGACCACCACCGCCAGCGGGAAAGCGATCGTCAGCGGGGTGAACTTGAGACCGACGCCGGCCAGGGCGACCGCCACCAGGCCGGCGGCGACGAGCCCCCCGCCAGCGGGTCAGCTCGATGCGCTCGCCGGCGAAGCCGAGCAGGGCCGGGAGAAGCGTCAGGGAGGCGCAGATGGTCACGAACACCACCGACGCGGCGCCGACGGCCAGGCCGGTCACGAAGCTCACGCCCATGATCAGCAGGCCGAGGAGGGAGATGACCACGGTCGTCCCGGCGAAGAGCACCGACCGCCCGGCGGTGTCGAGGGCGATGGCGACCGACTCCGGCACCGGGTGCCCCAGGTGGAGCTGCTCGCGGTACCGCGTGGCGATGAGCAGGGCGTAGTCGATCCCGACCCCGAGCCCGATCATGACCCCGAGGAAGGTGGCGAAGTCGGGGATCGAGACGAGGTGGCTGGCCAGCGAGATCAGCATCGACCCGAGGCCGATGCCGAAGAGGGCGACCCCCACGGGGAGCCCCATGGCCAGCACCGAGCCGAAGGCGAGGATCAGGATCACCATGGCGAAGGCCACGCCCAGGACCTCGGACGACGGCTCGTTGAACCCGGCGAAGATGAACCCGCCGGTCTCGACCAGGAGGCCCTCGATGTCCGGCGCGCCCTCCCGGATCTCCTCGCCGATCTCGGACGCCCGTTGGAACTCCACGTCCTCGGGGAACTCGATGGTGGCGAAGGCGATCTTCCCGGCGTGCGGGCCCTCGGACGCGATCTGCCGCTCGCCCCCCTCGGCATACGGGCTCTGGACGCGTTCGACTTCCTCGATCGCCGCCACCCGGTCGAACACGGCCTCCATGGCGGAGCGGACGGCCGGGTCCTCCACCCCCTGCTCGGCCCGGAACACGATGGTGCCCGACTGGCCCGTGCCCTGGCCGCCGAAGGACTCGTCGAGGATGTCGAACCCGTCCTTCGACTCGACGTCGGGCAGGTTGAAGTCGTCCCGGAAGGCGTTCCCGACGGCGCCCGACAGCGCGCCGCCGAACACCAGGACGGCGATCCACGCGGCGAGGACGACCCGGCGCCGGTCGTGGCAGCGGGCCCCGAGCCGGGCGAAGCGAGAGGTGCGCAACGCGTTGCCGGGCTGGAGCCCGGTCGAAGGACGATCCTCGGTCATGCGGCCCTCCTTGTCGGCGCGCCGCTACGACGACTCGGCATGGCGGAAGTCATCGGTCCGGGGCAGAGGCGCACGATGGTACGTAGTCCGGGCCGCTACACCGGACCATTTCCGATCGAGTCCCCACCCGGGCCGGCCGGGGGCCCCCGGCGAGGGACGGCCGAGGCGCAGTGCCCGGCGGCGGCGGCGCTCAGCTCGCCCGCCGGAGGCGGGCGACAACGTCACCGAGGATCGCCACCGCCTCCTCCAGCTGGGCGTCGGACAGGTAGGGGGCGGGGCCGAGGCGCACGACGTCGCCCCGGCTGTCGCACGAGACGCCGCCCGCCCCCAACCCCCGCCGGAGCTCGCCGGCGTGGGGTGACCGCAGGGCCACGAAGCCGCCGAGGGAGCCGGGCGGCGCCTCCCGGTCCCGGGTGATCACGCCGTCGGGCAGGCCCAGGCCGTCGAAGGCCGTGCGCACCACGCCCGTCTGGTGCAACGAGACGCGGCGCAGGAACGCCGGCGTGAGGCCCCGGGCCGCGAAGAACTCGAACACGGCCGCCGCCCGGTAGTGGCTGGCCGGGTCGTAGGTGGCGCCGGCGAAGCGGGTGGCGGGCGGCCCGTAGCCGACGATCTCGGGACGGGCGCCGTCGTACCGGTCGTCGATCTCGGCGAACCATCCGGTGATCGCCGGCCGGCGGGATGCGCAGGAAGGCGTTCCCCTCGCCCAGCTGGAGGTACTTGTAGCCGCCGCCCGTGACCCACGCGCCGGCCAGGCCGAGGTCGTGGACGGGGAACGGCACGGCGCCGAGGGCGTGGTAGGCGTCGACCAGCAGCTCGGCACCGACCTGTTCGCACCGCCCGGCCAGCCCCGCGAGGTGGGGCACGATCCGGGCCGACGAGAACAGCACGGCCGACACGGCGACCAGGGCGGTGCGGCCGTCGGCCTCCACCGCCAGCCGCTCGGAGAGCGTGCCGACGGGCTCGGCCGGCACCCGGACCACTTCGAGCCCCTCCTCGGCCAGCCGCGCCAGCTGGCGGCGGAGCGAGTGGAACTCGGCGTCGGTGGTCACCACCCGCGGCCGCCGGCGCAGGTCGAGGGACGACAGGAGCTTGACGACGAGGTCGTGGGTGTTGGGGCCGAGGGCGATCTCGCCGCCGGGGTCGCCCAGCACCGCGCGGTACCCCTCGCGCACACGCTCGGCCATCGCCTCGGCCCGCTCCCACTTGCCGTCCGCCGCCTCGGCGGCGTCGGCGAAGCACCTCAGCAGCCCGGCCTCGGCCACGTCGGGCCACGCCTGGTGCGAATGGCCGGTGAGGAGGAGCCGCTTGCCCACCCGGAAGCGGGAGTAGTGGGGCGCCAGGGCGTTCGGCGTGGCCCGCAGGTCGTCGAGCGCCGGAGGAGGGGCGGGTGTCACAGCCGGTTGCGGACGGCCCGCAGGCCGGGGAACGCGGGGCGGAACAGCATCGAACGCAGGTACGCCACGCCCGCCGAGCCGTCCGTCCCCGGGCATTTCACGATCGTGCGCTCGGCCATCAGGTACCGGGCGTCGGTGGCGGAGGGATGTTCGTCGTCCGTCCGCACAGGATGCCACCCCGCCACGGAGCCCGGATCGGCGCGGCGGCGGGGTGGCCACCGCCGATGTCAGGACGCCAGCAGCTCGGCGAGACGCAGTAGCTCCCGGCGGGCGGCGCCTCGAACTCGCGGGTGATGAGTCCGACCGATCGGTTCAGAAAGAGGCGCCGGTACCGACGCCGGGTCAGGCCGAGACGAACAGGCCGTCGGCCGAGGGGTCGACGACGCCCGGGGGCTGCCAACGGCCGCCCAGGCGTGACCGCGACGACCTAGCGCCGGCCCGGAGGTCCCGACGGCGCAGGGTCGCCCACACCACCTTGCCGCCGTCGTCGGCGTCGACCCCCCACGCCTCGGCCACCGAGGTCACCAGCGCCAGGCCGCGACCGGACGTGGCGAAGCGCGGTGGCGTCGTCGGCACGGGGCAGCGGGGGTTGTCGTCGTGGACCTCGACGCGCACGGTGTCGGCGCCGATGCCGAGCTGGACGAGGAGGTCCGTCCGGGCATGCTGGACGGCGTTGGTGACCAGCTCGTGGGCGACGAGCGTCACCATCCAGGCCGTGTCCCCGGTGACGCCGCCGTCGTTCAGGGCGCCCTGGACGAAGCGCCGGGCGCGCCATGCGCTGTCCAGGTCCGGAGGAAGGCTGAGAACGGCGTCCATCAACAGGCGTCGGGACCGTCGTCCCGTGCGCGCCACGTACCCCGGCCGCGAACGGGACAAACCGCCCCGGGCGCCGGGTCTCGCCGCCGTTCGCGGGTCGCTAGTGTCGGCCCGATGGGGCCCGAGGACGCCCGTCGCTACGCCCGGCTGCTCTCCTACGGGCGCATCGCCCTCGGCGTGACGGCGCTGGTCGCGCCCCGTCTCCCGTCGCTGCCGTGGCTGGGCGACGCCGAGTCTCGCCGTTCCTCCGTCCAGCTCCTCGCCCGGTCGCTCGGGGCGCGGGACGTGGCGCTCGGGCTCGGCCCGGTGCTGGCGCTGCGCCATGAGGCCCCGGCCCGGGGCTGGATGGAGGCGGGCGGGCTGGCCGACGCCGGCGACCTGGTGGGCACCCTCGTCGCCTGGCGGACGCTCCCGCGCCGGACCCGCCTCGTCATGCTCGGGGTCATCTCGTCGTCGATGGTCGCCTCCCGCGTCCTGGCGACGTCGCTTCACTGACGGACGACCGGCGGTGATCCGGACAGCCGCCCACCACCCGGTAGGTTGGGCGACCGGCCGCGCCCGTGCGGCGGACCTGCCGCCGCCCTCACGGCCGGCGCACGGTGCGTCGCCACCGGCCGGGCCCCGACCTGCGAGGAGGCAACCGTGAACTGTCCCGTCGACGGCGCCACGCTGGAGATGAGCGAGCGCCAGGGTGTCGAGATCGACTACTGCCCGAACTGTCGGGGTGTGTGGCTCGACCGCGGGGAGCTCGACAAGATCATCGAGCGGTCGGAGTCCTGGTCGCCGCCGCCCGAGCCGCGGCGGGACCGCGACGACGACCGTCACGAGCCGCGACGCGACGACCGCTCGGCCGTCCCCTACAAGAAGAAGAAGCGGTCCTCGTTCCTGAGCGAGCTCTTCGAGGACTGACTGACGGCAGCCGCCGCGGCCGCCGCGGCCGCCCGGACGTCAGCCGCCGCCCGGGTGCATGCCGGGCGACCGCGACTGGTCGAGGCAGAACGACGCCCCGGGCGCGAACCCGTTCGGGAAGTGGAACCCCGGCCCCGGCCCGCCGGGCACGGCGGCACCCGATCCTCCGGCCGCCGAGCCCACCTGGCCCGCCGGCGGCCAGGAGGAGAGGTGGCCCCCGGTGACGTAGTCGCCCACGATGTGCTGGCCGTGGACGGCGATCCCGAGGGTGGTTGCGCACGTCGGCGCCGCCCCCGACGGCGTCGCCCCTGCCCCGACGGCGACCAGGCCGGCGACGATGCCGGCGGCCACGCCGGCACCGACCCGTCGGCGCATCACGCCACCTCGGCGGTGGTGGGGTCGATGACCCGGCGGACGCGGCGGACCTTGTCGGCCGGGAAGCCGCCGCCGCGAGCGTGCTCGAGGACGGCGCCCTCGTCGTCGGCGACGTAGACGCAGTGGATCCCGTCGTCGGTCACGTAGCTGTGCAGCCACTGGACCCGCGGGGCCAAGCCGGCCAGGACCTCGTTGGACTTCTGGGCGATGGCCCGGACCTCGTCGTCGCTGAACTGCCCGGCGCCCGGGATGCTGCGCTCGATAAGGAACTTCGGCATGGCGGATCCTCCTCGTCCCGCCGGGCCCAGGTGGCGCCGGCGTCGAGGACGACCGTACGAACCGGCCCTTCCTCAAACCTTCCCGGCCGACAGCTCGGAGGAAGCCAGCCGGCAACGGCCGGCGTCGAGGCGCTGGCCCCACCGGTCGAAGCCCTCGGCCGCCTGCTGGAGCAGCCGCGCCGCACCAGCCGCATCGCCGCTCGAGCGAGCCACGGCGGCCCTGGCCTCGTCGAGGGCTGCTCTCCAGCCGCCGCGGGGGTAGAAGGCGGCGACCACGCGCTCGCTGCGCGCCAGGTAACCGGCGGCGCGCTCCACCTCCCCGGCCGCCGCGCAGGCGATGGCCGCCGGGACGCTGAGGTTGACCGAGCACGGCGGGCACGTCTCCAGCGGCCCGCGGAGGTCCCGGTCCGCCTCCTCCACGGCGTCGACGGCGGCGCTGGCGTCGCGTGCGGCCCGGATCGCCGTGCCGTGGATCCGATCGAGGAGGTGGCGGGTCCCCACCGGCGACCCCCGGGCCGCCACGAAGGCCTCGTCGAGCGCCGCCCGGGCGCCGTCCTCGTCGCCGGCCGCCAGCAGGGCCTCGGCCAGCCGCTGGAGAGTGAGCGCCTCGCCGCACAGGACCCCCACCGTCCGGTGCCGGGCCACGGCGGTGCGCAGGTGCCCGGTCGCCACCGCCACGTCGCCCCGCAGGAGGTGGGCCTCCCCGAGGAGCGTGGCCGCGAACGCCTCGGCCCTCGCCGCCCCGGCCTCGCCAGCTCGCCGGGCCAGGTCGGTGGCGAAGGCGATGACGTCCTCGTACGGCGCGCCGCCGTAGAGGTACGACTCGGCCACGCAGAGATGGGCGTCGATGACGACCGTGGCCAGGTCGGGGCGAAGGGTCGAGTCGAGCAGGTCGAGCGACGCCCGCTGCGGCCAGGTGCCCCGCTCGTGGGCGACCATGGCGGTCAGCATGGTGGCGTCGACGAAGTCGCGGAGGTCGCCTGTCTCGACCGCCAGCGCCCGCGCCTCCCGCCCCGCCTCGTCGGCGTCGTCGAGCCGGCCGGCGCACCACCAGGCCAGGCCTCGGGCGACCAGAAGCTGGACGCGGTCGGCCGGGTCGACGTCGTCCACGCCGGCCAGCGTCTCCAGGGCGGCGGGGATGTCGCCGGCGACGACGAGCGTCTTGGCCCGCCGGATGGCGAGCGACCGGCGGGCCGGCGGCTCGGCCACGGCCATCGCCACGGCGTAGGCGGCGGGGGCGCCGGGGTCGCCGACGGTGGCGAGCGCGTCGGCCCGCCAAGCCAACAGCTCCGGGTCGCGAGGTGCCACGGCCAGGCCGCGGTCGGCGAGGGTGACGGCGTCCGCCTGGGCCCCGACGGCGAAGGCGTCCACGACGGCCCGCCGCAGCCAGGGCAGGGCGTCGGTGCCCCGACCGGCGGCGAGGAGGTGGTGGGCCACCCGGGCGGCGGGGGCACCCAGGCCGGCCAGCCGCTCGGCGGCGGCCAGCTGGGCCTCTGTCACCTGGGCGGGCGGGACGTCTCGGCACAGCTCCTCGCGGACGAGGTCGTGCCGGAAGCGGTACGACGACCCGCGGCGGGCGACGACGCCGGCGTCGGTGGCCGCCACCAGGTCGTCGAGCGCCCGGTCCGGCCCCACGCCGGCCAGGGCGGCGAACTCGTCGGCCGTGAGCTCCTCGGCCACCAGGGCGACGCGTCGCAGGGCCCGCTCGGTGTGGGTGGGCAGCCGTCGCATGCGGGCGGCGATGGCGGCGCCGACCCCGCCCGCCGGAGCGGCGGCCACGGCGTCGGTGCTGGTGGCCACCTCGAGGGCGAGGAAGGGGTTCCCACCGCTCAGATCCCACACCAGGTCGAGCTCGTCCCGTGAGGGAACGCCGTCGCGGACGCCGGTGACGATGTCGTCGATCTCCGGCCGTCGCAGGGGCCCCAGGTGGATGCCGACGGCCACGCCGCCGCCGACCAGCGCATCGCGCAGGTCGCGCACCGGCGGCGGAGGGCCGGGCCGCAGGCCGGCGACGACGAGCAGGCCCCGCGGGAACGGCGCGCCGGCGAGGAGGTGGAGCAGCTCGACGGTGGCGTCGTCGGCGTGGTGCAGGTCGTCGACGACGAGGACGCCGTTCGTCGCGTCGGCGGCGGCCAGCAGATGCGTGACCAGATGGAGCACCGCCTGGCGATGGACGGGGACCGACGGCGCGGCTGCGGCCGTGCCGTCGAGGCGGGCGAGCAGGGAGCGCTCGGCGTCACCGAGGGCCCGGCCCAGGTCCGGCCGTTGGAGCAGCAGGCCGCCCACCGCCTCGGTGAGCGGGGCGTAGGGCAGCGACCGGGTCGACTCCCGGGCGGCTGCTCGGAGCACCAACCACCCGTCGGCGGCGGCCTGGTCGGCCAGCTCCTCGCAGAGCCGGGTCTTGCCGATGCCGGCCGGGCCCTCGACCAGGACCGCCGCCGGCCGGCCCTCGCGCGCCCGGCGCAGGGCGGCGCCGGCGCGCACGAGCTCGATCTCCCGTCCCACCAGACCGGGACGGACGGCGCCCGTGGCGGCCGTGCCGAGGATCTCCCGGTAGAGCCCCGTCGTCTCGGCCGACGGGGCGAGGCCCAGCTCGCGAGCGAGTGCGGTCCGCACGCGCTGGTACTGGCGGATGGCGGCGTGGACCCGACCGGCCGCCAGGTGCTCGCGCATCAGCGCCCGGTGGGCCGCCTCGTCGGTCGGCTCGGTGTCCACCACGTCGGCCCACCGCCCGGCGGTCCGGAGGAGGTCGACGTGGAGCCTCCGCAGCCGGTCCCGCTCGACCAGCGTCCACTCCTCGTAGCGATCCTCGGGGAGCAGGTCGCCGCTGTAGCCGGCGGCCGCCTCGGCGCAGGCGGCGGCGTCGCCGGACCGCAGGGCCGCCTCGGCCGAGGCCGAGAACCGCTCGGCGTCGACGTCGACGGCGGCGCCCGGGCACAGCACGACGGCTCCGCCCCGGAGGACGACGAAGTCCCTGGACCCGGTCGCCCGTCGCGCCAGCGACGCCGCCTTGTGGAGGTTGGCGCGCGCCGCCCGGGGGTCGAGGTCGGGCCACAGGCTGTCCATGGCCTGTTCGGGCGTCAGCCGGTGACCGGGCGCCAGCGCCAGGAGAGCGACGAGCTGGCGCGACCGCCGGGACCTCCACGCGTCGGCGGGAACGGCCACGCCGTCGACGTCCACCTCGAACCCGCCGAGCATCCGCACCCGCACGTGCACGCGGAGAGTGTGGCACCCGCGACGATCCGGGGGGTCGCCGTCGCCGCTACGGGCCCGGGTCGGAGGGCGGCGGCGTCCGAGCGACGCCGTCGTCCGCTTCCACGTCCTCGGCGTCGAGCTCCACGTACCAGACGTCGGCGCACTCGCGGCAGCGGTAGGTGACGACGTCGCCGACCCGCCACCCGGTCTCGGGTGCGCCGAGCGGCGACCGGTGGCAGGTCCCGCCGCAGTCGACGCACACGATCGTCCCGGGGATGCCCATGGGCGCAGCCTGGCACCTCGGGTCGTGCCCGGGAGCCCTCGCCCGGTAGATTCGCCGCCCTCATGGGTGCGCTGACGAGGAACCACGTCCGCGTCTCCGGCGTCGCCGGCGGTCTCCCATGGTGTTCGCCCATGGGTTCGGGTGCGACCTCCACATGTGGCGGTACGTGGCGCCGGCGTTCGAGCCGGACCACCGGGTCGTCCTCTTCGACCACGTCGGCGCCGGCGGCTCGGACCTCGCCGCGTTCGATGCCGACCGGTACGCCACCCTCGACGGATACGCCGGAGACGTGTTGGAGATCTGCGCCGAGCTGGGGCTCCAGGACGTGGTGTTCGTCGGCCACTCGGTGAGCGCCATGATCGGCGTGCTGGCCGCCGTCCGGGAGCCCAGCCGCTTCGCCAAGCTGGTGCTGGTCGGCCCGTCGCCCCGGTACGTGGACGACGACGGGCACGTCGGCGGGTTCGGCCGCGCCGACATCGACGAGCTGCTGGACTCCCTCGACAGCAACTACCTCGGGTGGTCGCGGGCCATGGCGCCGGTGATCATGGGGCGGCCCGACCGCCCCGTGGCCGCCGCCTACCGCCCCGCCGGCGCCGGCGACGAGGTCGGCGGGGACTTCTACGACGTCTTCGGGACACGCGGTGGTGCGTGGGTGGTGGTGCTGGGTGACGTCGGCGGGAAGGGAGCCGAGGCGGCCGCTGTGACGGCCCTCGCCCGCTACCCGCTCCGGGCGACCGCCATCGGCGACGCGGCGCCGGCACGGGTCCTGGAGGATCGCGCCGACGAGGTGGCACGGGCCGTCGTCGACGAGGTCGTGGTGTTCCAGGAGGGCGTCCCCCGGGACGACATCGCGCTCGTCGTCGTCGGCGTGCCGCCGGCGCGCTGACGGGCCGACTCCCGGCGGGTGCTCGGCACCGGGCGACGCCGTACCGGCCGCGCCACCATGGAGGCGTGGACGCCATCAGCTTCACCGCCGGGATCACGTACAACGACGGGCGGGTCGTGACGGTCGACGTCACCGGCATCGACGCCGCCGGCATCTCGTACCGGTCGGAGGCGGGCGACGGCACGGTGCCGTGGAGCGAGGTCAAGGCGGCGATGCTGGCCACCACCGACCACATGCTGGAGACGGGCGGCTCGATGCTCGCCATGGCCGAGGTGCTGCGGGACACCGGCGACCCGGGCCAGCGCTCCGAGGAGATGCGCCGGTTCGGCCTCGACGTGCTCGGGCAGGCCGCGCCACGGGTCTGCCCGCTGGGCGACGGGTGCGGGCTCCGCGCCGGGACCGGCCCGGGCGACGGTCCTCAGCCGCCGAGGAGGTAGCGCGGGCCGGGACCCGCCTCGCCGGCCACGTCGCCCGGGTTTGCCAGCTTGCACAGCGACAGCGACAGGCAGCCGCACCCGATGCAGCCGTCGAGGCGGTCCCGGAGGCGCTCGAGGGTGGCGATGCGCTCGTCCAGGCGGGGCCGCCACGACGCCGACAGCCTCTCCCAGTCCCGCCGGTCGGGCGTACGCCCCTCGGGGAGCGACGACAGCGCGTCCCGGATCTCTGGGAGCGACAAACCGACCTGCTGGGCGATCCGGACGAACGACACGCGGCGGATTGTGTCGCGCCGGTACCGGCGCTGGCCACCGGCGGTACGGCTCGAGGAGATCAGCCTCTCGGCCTCGTAGAAGCGCAGCGCCGAAGGGGCGACGCCCGTCCGCTCGCTCAGGGCCCCGATGGTCAGGTCGTCCACGCTCGCTCCCGTCGCAGGAAATCCGCTTGACTTCAAGTCAACTTTAACCAGCAGACTGCGTCCGGGCGGGAATCCGTGAACGCCCGGGAGGACGTCGCGATGGACATGGGGTTCAGCCAGTGGATGGCGCTGGAGAGCGCGATGCAGGGCGCCCAGCCGCGGCGGACCGTCACCAGGGCGACCCTGCGCCGGATCTGGGCGTTCGCCAAGCCCCACCGGCGCAAGCTGGCCGCCTTCCTCGCCCTCAGCGTGGTGGCGGCCGTCCTCACCGTCGCGAGCCCGGTGCTGGCCGGGCGGGTGGTCGACAAGATCATCGAGGGCCGCGGGGCGGACACCGTGGTCGGTCTGGCCCTGGTCATCGCCCTGCTGGCGGTGCTGGACGCCGCCGTGGGGATCGCCGAGCGCTGGCAGTCGTCCCGCATAGGCGAGGGGCTCATCCTCGACCTGCGCCGCGCCGTGTTCGCCCACGTGCAGCGCATGCCGGTGGCGTTCTTCACCCGGACTCGCACCGGTGCGCTCGTGAGCCGCCTGAACAACGACGTGATCGGCGCCCAGCGGGCGTTCACCTGGACGCTGTCGGGCGTCGTGACCAACGTCATCGGGCTGCTGCTCACCCTCGGGGTGATGCTGCGCCTGTCGTGGCAGATCACGGCCCTGGCCATGCTCCTGTTCCCGGTCTTCGTGGTGCCCGCCCGCCGCATGGGCGGCCGGCTGGCGCGGATGGAGCGCGAGGCGGCCGACCACAACGCGGCGATGACGACGCAGATGACCGAGCGCTTCTCGGCGCCGGGGGCGACGCTGGTCAAGCTGTTCGGCCGGCCGGACCACGAGGAGGCGCAGTTCGGCGAGCGGGCCGGGCGGGTGGCCGAGATCGGCGTGCGCACCGCCATGGGCCAGTGGATCTTCCTCACCGCGCTGTCGATGGTGTCGGCCCTCGCCCTCGCCCTCGTCTACGGCCTGGGCGGGTGGATGGCGCTGCGGGGCGACCTCGAGCCCGGCACCGTCGTCACCCTGGCCCTCCTGCTCACCCGCCTCTACGGGCCGCTCACGGCGCTGGCCAGCGCCCGGGTGGACGCCATGTCGGCCCTGGTCAGCTTCGAGCGGGTCTTCGAGGTGCTCGACCTGCCGCCCCTGATCACCGAGAAGGCCGACGCCGTGGGCGTCCCCGACGGTCCCGTGTCCGTCGAGTTCGAGGGCGTGCGCTTCGCCTACCCGTCGGCCGACAAGGTCTCGTTGGCGTCGCTGGAGGAGGTGGCGGCCCTCGACACCTCCACCGGCGCCGAGGTGCTCCACGGCGTGTCGTTCCGCGTCGAGCCCGGGCAGCTGGTGGCCCTCGTCGGGTCGTCGGGGAGCGGCAAGTCCACCATCGCCGCCCTGGCCGCCCGGTTGTACGACGTCGACGCGGGCGCCGTCCGCCTGTCCGGCGTCGACGTGCGGGACCTGACGTTCCGGTCGATCCGCGAGACCCTGGGCGTCGTCACCCAGGACGGCCACCTGTTCCACGACACCATCCGCGAGAACCTCCGTTTCGCCCGCCCGGACGCCACCGAGGACGCGCTGTGGGACGCCCTGCGGCGGGCCCGGCTGGCCGACCTCGTAAGGTCCCTCCCCGACGGGCTCGACACGCTCGTGGGCGAGCGGGGCTACCGCCTCTCCGGCGGTGAGCGGCAGAGGCTGACGATCGCCCGCCTCCTGCTCGCCCGCCCGCGCGTGGTCATCCTCGACGAGGCGACGGCCCACCTCGACTCGACGTCCGAGGCGGCCGTCCAGGCCGCCCTGGGCGACGCCCTGGAGGGGCGCACCGCCGTCGTCATCGCCCATCGCCTTTCCACCATCCGCGAGGCGGACCTCATCCTGGTGGTGGAGGACGGTCGGGTGGTCGAGCGCGGGACGCACGCCGAGCTGCTGGTGGCCGGCGGCCGGTACGCCGAGCTCCACCGCACGCAGTTCGACCAGCCGCGGCCCGGCGAGGGGCCCGCCGACGACGCCCCGGCGGGCGCGACCGTCGCCCCGCTGGCCGCCTCGTAGGAACGGCGGGCGCTCAGGCGCTGACCGGTTCGGCCACCAGGTGGGTGATGGGGATGGCGAAGCGCCGTTCGGCGCGGTGGGGGAGGTCCTGGTGCAGCCAGCGCGACGCCCCCGGGGGCAGCGTCACCAGGAGGATCTCGTCGAA
>Ga0247704_1000225_pt1 | contig 16058 bp, 12 predicted proteins | sample 41W_NmetaG_FD_189042 | JGI IMG/M metagenome (GOLD analysis project Ga0247704, IMG submission 189042) | Soil microbial communities from hillslope of Landscape Evolution Observatory, University of Arizona, Oracle, AZ, United States - 4-1-W_N | ecosystem: Engineered > Artificial ecosystem >...
GCCCGGGCCGGGGCCGGGGCGACGTAGGGCGCCGGGGGACCGGTGAGGGCGACGATCTCGGGGCCACCGGGGCGGACGTCGACGGTGGTGGGGCGGATGCCGGCGCGCTTGGTGAGCGTCCGCACGTCGCCTGCCTGATCGGGCAGGGCCAAGGTGACCACCGTGCCCCCGGCCCCGGCCCGGGCGGTGCGGCCCGAGCGGTGGAGGTAGGCCTTGTGCTCGGTCGGCGGGTCGACGTGGACCACCAGGGCGATGTCGTCGACGTGGATGCCCCGGGCGGCGATGTCGGTGGCCACCATGACCCGGCTCGAGCCGTTGGAGAACGCCGCCAGGTTGCGCTGGCGGACCTGCTGGCTCAAGTTGCCGTGCAGCTCGACGGCGGGGATGCCGGCGGCCGTCAGCTGGCGGGTCAGGCGCTTGGCCGTGTGCTTGGTGCGCATGAACAGCAGGCTGCGCCCCTGGCCCTGGGCCAGCTCGTGGATCACCGCCGCCTTGTCGGTGGCGCTGACGGCGAAGACGTGGTGGTCCATGGCCGCCACCGGCGACTCGGCGGAATCGACGGCGTGGGTACGGGGCTGGTCGAGGTAGCGCCGGACGATGACGTCGACGCCGTTGTCGAGGGTGGCCGAGAACAGCAGGCGCTGGCCGACCTCGGGGGTCCGGTCGAGGATGCGGCGCACGGCGGGTAGGAATCCGAGATCGGCCATGTGGTCGGCCTCGTCGATCACCGTGATCTCCACCGCCGACAGGTCACAGTGCCCCTGGCCGATGAGATCCTCCAGGCGGCCGGGGCAGGCGATGAGGACATCGACGCCCCGGGACAGGGCCTTGACCTGGGGGTGCTGGCCCACGCCGCCGAAGATCACGGTGGCCTGGAGCCCGGCACTCTGGGCCAAGGGCCGAACGACCTCGAGCACCTGGTTGGCCAGCTCCCGGGTGGGTACGAGCACGAGCGAACGGGCCTGGCGGGGGCGGCGGGTGCCTCCCGAGAGCCGGGCCACGAGAGGCAGGCAGAAGGCCAGCGTCTTGCCGCTGCCGGTACGGCCCCGGCCCAGCACGTCGCGGCCGGCGAGGGTGTCGGCCAGGGTGGCCGCTTGGATGGGGAACGGCGCCGTCATCCCCTGGCGGGCCAGGGGGGCACACAGCCACTCGGGCACCCCGGCGGCGGCGAAGGTCGCCGGGCCGGGCGCTGGCGGAGTGGCAGCCGCGACGGTGATGGTCGGGCTGCCGGGGGCGGGTCGGGGGGACCGGCGCCGGCGGCGCTGGTGGTCGGACGTGCTCATTGAAGGGTTCCTTTGCACCGGGAGGGCGTGGGGGCGCTCGCAGATCCGGCGCCGGGATCCGGGGCCAGGCGCGAGGCGCGGAGACCACCGGTGACCCCGAGACTAGCGGTCCCGGTGGCCGATGGTGGGATGGGAGGCGTTCTGGCCACCGAGACCGGCCTAGCGTCACCGGCGGTGAGCCAACGAATCCGGCGAACGAGGGCGGGCGACGGCACCGTGCTCGCCTGGCAGGAGGCGGGCACCGGTCCCGCCCTCTTGCTGGTCCACGCCACCGCATCCGACGCCCGCCAGTGGGCCCGGCTGGTGCCCCTGCTGGCCGAGCACTTCAGGGTGGTGACCATGGACCGCCGGGGCCGCAGGGCCAGCGGCGCCGTGGGCCCGGCCCACTCCCTGGCCACCGAGTACGGCGACATCGCCGCCGTGGCCGGCGCCGTCGGCGCGCCCGTCCACATCCTCGGCCACTCCTCGGGGGCCCGCTTCGCCCTCCACGCCGCCCCGGACATCGCCCACCTGGCCAGCCTGATCCTCTACGAGCCCCCCGAGCCCCGGGACCTGCCCGACCATCTGCTGGCATCCCTCGACCGGCTGGAGGCCGCGGGCGACCGGGCCGGGCTGCTGCGGTTCTTCCTCGTCGATTACCTCGGCAACGGCGAGGACGACCTGGCCTTTCTCCAGGACCGGCCCATCTGGCCCATCATGATGGACAACGCCTTGACCCTTCCGGCCGAGCTCCGGGCTGGGCGCCGCTACCGGTTCAGCCCCGCCGACGTGGCCGGGATCCGCGTCCCCACACTGCTGCTCATCGGGGAGGAGAGCAGGGAGGAGCTGGGCCAGATCACCGCCACCATCGCCGCCGCCGTGCCCGGTGCCACCGTCGCCACCCTGGCCGGCCAGGGCCACGGCGCCATGTTCAGCGCCCCCGATCTGCTGGCCGCCGAGGTCCTGGGCTTCATCCGGCGCTGAAAATCCGGTCGAAAACCCGCAAGGCAGCGCAGTTCCGAACATCCCCCGAACCGGCCAGTCGGTCGCGTCCCCCCATCGAAGGGAAGCCCATGCCCCGCTCCTCCCGCCGCAGCCTGCCGGCCCCCCGCTCCGTCCTGACCGTGGGCCTCGGTGCCCTGGTGGCCCTCGGCCTGGTCAGCCCGGCCCAGAGCTCCAGCCACCGGGAAGCCCCGATGATCTCGGAAGACCCCACCGCCGACAACACCGACGTCTACGCCTTCGTGGCCCCCGACGCCCCCGGCACCGTCACCCTCATCTCCAACTTCAACGGCTTCCAGGAGCCGGGGGGCGGGCCCAACTACTTCAAGTTCGGCGACGACGTCCTCTACGAGATCAAGATCGACAACGACGGGGACGCCGTGGAGGACGTCACCTACGGCTTCCGCTTCTCGACCACCACCGTCGACCCCGACTCCTTCCTCTACGCCACCGGGCCCATCACCAGCATCGACGACAGCACCTGGAACCGGCCCCAGCGCTACACCGTGTTCCGCAACGGCACCGAGGTGGCGTCCAACCTGTTGACCCCCCCGGCCAACGTGGGGCCCCGCAGCACCCCCGACTACGAGGCCCTGGCCGCCCAGGCCGTCCATGACCTGCCCGGGGGCGGGCAGGTGTTCGCCGGCCAGCGGGACGAGGGCTTCTACGTCGACATCGCCTCCATCTTCGACCTCGGCGGCCTGCGGCCGCTGAACTCGGCCCACGCCGTCCCGCTGCCCGACGCCAGCGGCATCGACACCTTCGCCGGCTACAACGTCCAGTCCATCGCCCTGCAGGTCCCGACCTCGGACCTGGTGGCCGGCTCCGAGCCGGTGATCGGCGTATGGTCCACCGCCTCCCGCCAGGCCACCCGCACCCTCACCGCCGGTGACGCCAGCTTCTCCGGTGACTGGGTCCAGGTCTCCCGCCTGGGCAGCCCCCTGGTCAACGAGGTGGTCATCCCCCTCGGGCTCAAGGACGCCTTCAACTCCCTGGAGCCGTCCCAGGACGCTGCCACCCTGGCCGGCGTGCAGGCGCCGCCGCTGGCTACCGAAGGCGACATCCCCCTGGTGACCGACCCCATCATCGCCGGCCTGGTCGAGGCCCTCTACGGGGTGAGCGTGCCGCCCGCCCCCCGCGACGACCTGGTGTCGATCTTCCTCACCGGGGTGGCCGACGTGAACCAGCCGGCCAATGTGGTGCCGGCCGAGATGCTGCGGCTCAACACCTCGGTGACCCCCACCGCCTTTGCCGACCAGGACCGCCTCGGGCTCCTCGCCGGCCAGGCCGACGGTTTCCCCAACGGCCGCCGGGTGGGCGACGACGTGGTCGACATCGCCCTGCGGGCAGTGGCCGGTGGCACTCCCTTCACCCCGGACTTCAACGTCGCCCCCAACAACGCCTTGAGCGACGGGGCCAACGCCAACGACCGGCCCTACCTCGGCTCGTTCCCCTACCTGGCCACGCCGCACCAGGGCTACGACCTCAACAACCCGGCCCGGGTGACGACCGCCGGGCCGCCGGTCACCCAACCCACGTCCCAGCCCTCGGGCCAGGAGACGGCTGCTCCCACCACCGTGCCCGCCGGGCCCCAGCTTCCCGTCACCGGGTGGGGCCCGACCCTCACCTCGTTCCTGGCCGCCGCCGCCATGATCGCCAGCGTGCTGGGCGCCCGGCGCCTGGTCCGTTCCCGCGCCGGCCAGTAGTCGCCCGTCCCGCCTCTCCGGTGCCGGGGCGGCGCCTGGCGCCGCCGCAGTACCGGAGAAGGCGAGGGGCCTGGCCCTCAGCGCCAGGCGTCGACCACGGCGGGGAGCTCGGCCAGGGTGTCGATGACGGCATCGGGCGCCACGTCCCAGGGTGGGGCGTGGTCGTTGGCCACCAGCACCGCCCGCAAGCCAGCCTGCTGGGCGCCCCAGACGTCGTCGTAGGGGCGGTCGCCGACGAACACGGCCCGGGTGGCGTCCTCCACCCCGAGGGCGTCGAGAGCGGCCCGGAAGACCGACGGGTGGGGCTTGAGGTGGGTCATCTCGCTGGTGTAGAGCCGGGCGTCGATGAGCTCGTCCAACCCGTCGCGGGCGAGGAAGCGCTCGTGGAAGGCCCGGGGCCAGTGCGTGTTCGACAGCAGCCCCACCCGCAGGCCCCGCCGCCTGAGGGACTCCAGGGCGGCCGGGGCGGCAGCGAAGTGGCGGATGTGGGGCGTCCAGGCATCGAGGTGGCCGACGGCGGCCTCCTCCAGCACCGCTTCGGCCACGTCGAGGTCGAGCTCGCCTGACGCCTCGGCTACCAGCTCGGCCAGCGTGCCCGACCGGCAGGCTCCCGCCGTGCGCTCCCAGAACCGGGCTTCCACCGCGCAGAGCCGCTCGGCCACCTCCGCTTCCCGGTCGGGGGCCAGGTGGCGGGCGGCCAGGGTCCACACGTCGGTCATCTCCAGGGGGACGAACTCGGCCAGCGTCCCGCCCCAGTCGAACACCACGGCATCGAGTCCCGCACCAGCCACGGCGGCGACGGTAGCGGGACCCGTCCGCCAACCGAGCGAGCCGGGTGCGACCGGAAGGCGCACCCTCGCCCGCCTACCATGGCCCGATCCCATTCCCGGCCGAGCCCACCGCCGCTCCCGCGCCGCCCAGCCTGCTCGACATCGCCGGGCGGGTGGATGCCCGCGTCCGGCGGTTCCTCGATGCCGAGGTCGAGCGCTGGGCCGCCGTCGACCCCGACCTCCGCAGCCCCATCGAGTGCCTGGCCGGGCTGGTGGCCTCGGGGGGCAAGCGCCTGCGCCCCGCCTTTTGCCACTGGGCCTGGGTGGGCGCCGGGGGCCACCAGGGCGATCCCCTGGTGGTGGACGTGGGGGCCGCCTTCGAACTGCTGCACGCCTTCGCCCTGGTGCACGACGACGTGATGGACGGGTCGAGCCAGCGCCGGGGCCAGGCCACGGCGCACGTCACCTACGCCGAGCGCCACGCCGAGGCCGGCTGGCGGGGCGAGCCCCGGCGCTTCGGAGAAGGGGTGGCCATCCTGGTGGGCGACCTGGCCTTCGTCTATGCCGACATGTTGATGGCCGGGGCACCGGCGGCGGCCCGCGCCGTCTACGACGAGCTACGCATCGAGCTCAACATCGGCCAGTACCTCGACGTGTTGGGCACGGCCCGGGGCCAGGCCAACCTGGCGACGGCCCGGCGGATCACCTCCTACAAGTCGGGCAAGTACACCGTGGAGCGACCCCTCCACGTGGGGGCGGCCCTGGCCGGGCGCCTCGACGAGCTGGCCGGGCCCCTGTCGGCCTACGGCCTGCCTCTCGGCGACGCCTTCCAGCTCCGGGACGACCTCCTCGGGGCCTTCGGCGACTCGTCGGCCACCGGCAAGCCGGTGGGCGACGACCTGCGGGAGGGCAAGCCCACGCCCCTCATGGCCATCGCCGCCCAGCGGGCCACCGGAGCCGGAGCCCGCTGCCTGGCCCGCACCGGCGACCCCGGCCTCAGCGAGGCCCAGGTGGCCGAGGTCCAGGGGGTCCTGGTCGACACTGGCGCCCGCGACGAGATCGAGCGCACCATCGGGCGCCTCACGGCCGAGGCCATCGAGTCGATCAAAGCGGCGCCGCTGGTGGAGGAGGCCCAGGTGGCCCTGGCCGAGCTGGCCGCCTACGTGGCCTGGCGGGACCGGTGAGCGGCCGAGCCACGGCGACCGGGACGGGGGGCGCCTGATGCAGGTCGTGGTGGTGGGGGCCGGACTCGGCGGGCTCTCGGCCGCCTGCCACCTGGTGGGCAAGGGCCACGACGTGGTTGTGGTCGAGCGGGGCGACCAGCCCGGGGGCCGCGTCGGGTTGCTGGAGATGGGGGGCTACCGCTTCGACACCGGCGCCACCGTGCTCACCATGCCCGGCCTGGTGGAGGAGTGCTTCACCGCCGCCGGGGCCACCATGGCCGACCATGTCGACATCCGCCCCATCGACCCCATGTACCGGGCCTGCTACGCCGACGGCTCGGTGTTGCGGGTGTGGCACGGGCGGGAGCGCATGACGACCGAGATCGAGGAGGTGTGCGGGCCCAGCGAGGCGGCCGCCTTCGGGCGCTTCTGCGACTGGCTGGGCCAGCTGTACCGCCTGGAAATGCCCCACTTCATCGGCCGCAACTTCGACTCGCCCCTCGACCTCACCCACCCGCTGCGCCCCACCATCGACCTGGTCCGCCTGGGCGGGTTCCGCCGCATGGCCCGGGCAGTGGCCGGCTACTTCGACGACGAGCGCCTGCAACGGATCTTCAGCTTCCAGTCGATGTACGCCGGCCTGGCCCCCTACGAGGCCCTGGCCCTGTACTGCGTCATCACCTACATGGACTCGGTGGAGGGCGTCTACTTCCCCATGGGGGGCATGCACGCCATGTGCCGGGGGCTGGCGGCGGCCGTCGAGGCGGCCGGCGGCGAGGTCCGCTACGGCGCCGCCGTCGAGACCATCCTGCGCCGCCACGGCACCACCGGTGAGGTCACCGGGGTCCGCCTGGTCAGCGGCGAGACCATCCCTGCCGGAGCGGTGGTGGCCAACCCCGACCTGCCGGTGGCCTACCGCAGCTTGCTGGGCGGCCTCGACGCCCCCCGCACCGCCCGCCGGGGCCACTATTCACCGTCGTGCGTGGTGTGGCACGCCGGGGTCAAGGGCCTCCCACCGGACGACGCGGCCCACCACAACATCCACTTCGGCGCCGCCTGGGACGATGCCTTCAAGGCCATCCTCAAAGACGGCACCCGCATGCCCGACCCGTCCATCCTCGTCACCGTGCACTCCAAGGACGACCCGTCGCTGGCCCCCGAGGGGTGCTCCACCCTTTACGTGCTCGAACCCACCCCCAACCTCGACGGGCGGGTGGACTGGACCGCCGAGCGGGAGCGGGTGCGGGCCTCGCTGGCCGGGCGGGTGGCCGCCCTCGGCTACCCGAGCGAGGTGGAGGTCGAGGCCTTCGTCGACCCCCTCGACTGGGAGCGGGCGGGCATGGAGCGGGGCACGCCCTTCGCCCTGTCCCACCGCTTCCTCCAAACCGGCCCCTTCCGGCCCAGCAATGTCGACAGGCGGGCCCCGGGGCTGGTCTTCGTGGGGTCGAGCACGGTGCCCGGGGTGGGCGTGCCCACCGTGTTGGTGTCGGGGCGCCTGGCCGCCGAGCGGGTGGAGGAGCACGCCCGCAGGAGCGCCCGGTGAGCGCCGCCCGCCCGGTCACCCTGGAGCAGAGCTACGCCCGCTGCCGGGAGCTCAACCGCCGCTACGGCACCACCTACTACTGGTCGACCAAGGCCCTGCCCCGGGTCAAGCGCCACCACGTCTGGGCCCTCTACGGCTTCTGCCGCTACGCCGACGACATCGTCGACGACCTCGGCTCGTCGGCGCCCACCGAGGTGCGGGCCAAGGCCCTGGCCGCCTTCGGGGACCAGTTCTTCGCCGACCTGGAGGCGGGGGATTCCGCCGACGGGGTGCTCAAGGCGGTGGTCCACACGGTGCGGGCCTTCGCCATCGACCCCGACTGCTTCCGCCGCTTCCTGCGGTCCATGACCATGGATCTCACCGTGGCGTCCTACGAGACCTGGGACGACCTGCTCGCCTACATGGACGGCTCGGCGGCGGTCATCGGCGAGATGATGCTGCCCATTCTCGAGCCGGCCTCGCCGGCCGCCCGGCCCCACGCCCAGGATCTGGGCAACGCCTTCCAGCTCACCAACTTCCTGCGCGACGTGGGCGAGGACCTCGACCGGGGCCGGGTGTACCTGCCCCAGGAGGACCTGCGCCGCTTCGGGGCCGACCCCTGGTTGCGCCGGGCGACCCCGCAGTGGCAGGCCGTCATGGCCTTCGAGATCGAGCGGTGCCGGGAGCTGTACCACTCGGCCGATGTCGGCCTGGCCATGCTGCCGGCCTCGTCGCTGCCCGGGATCAGGGCCGCCCGGGTCCTCTACGCCGGGATCCTGGACCGCATCGAAGCCGCCGGCGGCGACGTGTTCTCCCGCCGGGCCCGGGTCCCCACCTGGCGCAAGGCCCTCACGGTGGGCCGCCTGGCCGTCCGGCGCTGACCCTGGCGAATTGTGGAGGATCGAGGCGGCTCAGCCACCCGGATCCTCCGGAATCCCAGCCGCCTGCCGCCGGATCGGTCCCCGTCGCCCGGCGAGGCGTCACGGGCGCACCACCCGGTAGAGCGGGACGGCGCCGAAGGCGGCCTGCACCTCGAAGCGGTAGCCCCGCTCCCGCAACACCTCGGTGGTCCAGTCCCAGTCGAGCTCCGCTCCGAAGAGGAGGAAGTCGTCGTGGGTTCGCAGGTAGCCGTCGAAGTCACGTAGCTGCAGGGGGGCGAACTCCTGGAGTTGGACGAGCCCGAGCTCGATGGTGTCGGTACCCAACACGGTGAGGGCGAGATCCGGGTCGGCCAGATACCGCAGCTCGGGACCGCCACGGCGGGCGATGTCGTGGGACAGCTCGAAGAACTCGTGGGCGCTGGCCACGACCACCGGCCGGCCGCCGCTGTTGGCGTCGAGGAAGGCCACCGTGGCCAGGCGCCGCTGGGCCTCGGCCCCCGCCGCTGAGAGATCTGCGGCGGCGACCGTGACCAGAACGACCAACAGGACGCCAGCGGCGGGGGCGGCGACAGGGATGCGGCGATCGAGGCGGTGCACCACCAGGGCCACCAGCGCAGCCAGGCCGAGCACGGCGGGAAGGACATAGCGGGCGACGTAGGCACCCGTCACCAACTTGGCGATCACCACCCCGGCCACCGGAAGGAGGGCGAGGGCGCCGTAGAGCACCCATTCATGGACCGGAGCGCTGGACAGGAGGAAGCTGACCCCTCGTTGGCGCACCACGCCAGCCACGATCACCAGAGCGGCCAGGGTGACGCCACCGGCGACCACCGGCAGGGAGACGGCGGAAACGGCGGGCAGGGCGACGGGCGCCAGGCCGCCGTAGAACTCCAGGGACTGCGCCCAGGTGGGCACGGCCCAGAAGGTGGCGGCGTAGTCGGCGGCGCTGGCCAGGAGGGGCGAGAACACCACCAGGGGGACGATCCCGCCACCGAGGGCGAGGGCGGCCGGCCAGTCGAAGCGCCCGTCGGTTCGGGCTCGCACCACCAGGGCAACCGCGAAGGGTCCGAGGAGGAGCACGGCGTAGTAGTGGCTCGACACGGCACCTGCCAGGCTGAGTCCGAGCACGACCAGCGCCAGCCGGCGTTGCCGCCCGTGCTCGGCGGCCCGCTGCCACGACCACAGGGCCACGGCGGACAAGCCCAGCACTAAGGCGTACGGGCGGGCCTCCACGGCGTAGGCGCGGGTACTGCTGGTGCCCAGGATCAGTGCGGCCACCAACCCGGCCAGCGGCGACGAGCGGCGGCGCACGACCAGGTAGAGGAAGGCGCACGCCACCACGAACCCGACGATCTCGGGGAGGCGCAGCGCCAGCGGGCTCGATCCGAAGGCCCAGATCGACGCCCTGGTGATCAGGTAGAAGCCCGGTGGCGTCTGCTCGGCCCCCCGGGAGAGCTCCCCCCACAGGGCGTCCAGGCCCGGGAGGTGGCCGAAGTAGTAGGTGAAGAGCTCGTCGTTCCACAGGGGCAGGCGAGCGGCGGTGGCGACGCCGAAGGTGGCGACGAGAGTGAGCACGACGGCGAGGCCGGCGGGGGCGTGGTCCTCGCACCAGCGCAGGGGGCCCGCCCGGGTATCGCTGCCCGGCGCCGTGTGCGGAGCGGGCGTGGCGGTCTCTCGGAGGCTCGCGCCGGCCTTCACGACGCTGCCCGCTTGAGCACCGAGCCGAGGGAGGCCACGTAGCTCGGGGCCAGCCGGGCCAGGCGGAAGCTGGACGCACCCATGTCGTCACCCCGGTTGATCCACGAGACGGGCACCTCGCGGATGTCGTGACCGGCGAGCAGCGGGCGCAGGCCGGTCTCGACGTTGGCGGCGAAGTCGGGCCGGGTGAGCACGAGGTCGCGCAGGATGTCGCCGCGGTAGAGCTTGAGGTTGTTGGAGATGTCCCGCAAGGGGCGGTGGAGGACGAGGCGAGCGAGCAGGTGGAAGCCGCGGTTGGCCAGGATCTTGGCGAAGGGGTAGTTGACCAGGATCGACTCGTGGGAGAACCGGCTGCCGATGGCTCCGCTCGCCCCTCCGGCGACGACGTCGAAGAGGTCTCGCAACTCGGGGACGATGAGGCGGAAGTCGCAGTCCATGGACAGCACGAATCGCCCCGTCGTCGCCGCGTAGCCGTCGCCCAGGGCCCGGCCCACGCCGCCGGGAGGAGTACGGTCCACCAGCCGGATGCGGGCGTCGTGGCGAGCGAGCTGGCGGACGACCTCGGCGGTGTCGTCGGTGCTGCAGTCGTTGACGAAGATGATCTCGGCGAGGTAGTCGTCGTAGTGGTCGGTGAGCGCCGACGCCAACGACGGGATGTTCATGGCCTCGTTGCGGCAGGGGACGACCACCGACGTGGAACGGTGGAGCTGGGTATGTGGTGTCAGCTGCACCGCCGGCCGCCGCCGGGTCTCGTCGCCAGGCTTCTGGGCGGAGATGTAGAGGGTGCCGCAGAGCTCCTTGGCCACCGGGGCGTGCTCCAAGACGAAGGCCAGGGACTGGAGGGCGCCGACCAGGGCGCGGGGAGCCTTGGGGTGGAGGATGTCGTAAGGAACGATGTCGATGTCGACATAGCCCTTCCGGGACAGGACCTGCATGAGCTCGAAGCGGCGCATGCCGATCTGGTGGGGGGTGTGGCCGAAGCGCCGGCCCACGGCGGGCACGGTGCTCTTGAGCAACACCTGGGGGTTCCAGAAGTTGGCCTCGAAGAACAGCAGGCGCCCTCCTGGCTTGAGCAGGCGGTGCAGGAGGGCGAGCGCTTCGGCGTAGCGGTCATGGCACAAGATGGCGGTGCCCACGACGTAGTCGAAGCTCTCGGGGGGGAACGACTCGACCAGGTCGTCGACCAGTTGGACCGACACGTTGGCCAGCTGCCGGTGCCGGGCCCCCTCGGCCAGGTCCGGGTTGAACACCGCCGCCGTGATCGGGTTCTCGTGGCGCAGGACGGCGCCGAGATGCTCGGTCCACAGCCCTCCACCGGCACCGACCTCGAGGATGGACTCCCCGGGAAGGATGTGCAGCCAGTGGCGGGTGGTGAGGGCCCGCCATCGCAGGCGGGTCGGCGACGTGGCCGGATAGCGGAGCCAGTAGCCCTCCCGGGCCCGCTCCATGGCCACGAACGCATCCATGGAGGAGGCCTGGTCCCCATCACCGGCGGACGGATCGGACGGCGTGGCGTTCATGGGGTCCATCGATGCAGGTTCTCGGTGTGGATCTCCTGGAGGATGTCGTCGATGCCGTAGCGCAGGTGCCAGCCCGGGTAGTGGGACTGGAACCGGCCGTTGTCCCCGATCCACCACTGGTGGTCGCCGATCCGGTGCTGGTCTTGGTAGCTCCAGCGCATCTGCCGGCCACTGATGCGTTCGGCAGCAACGATGGCCTCGAGTACCGAGCAGTTCGAGTCTCGGCCACCGCCGATGTTGTAGACCTCGCCGGCACGGGGGGCCTTGAACACCTCGTGGAAGGCCCGGACGAGATCGTGGCTGTGGATGGCGTCTCGCACCTGCTTGCCGCCGTAACCGAACACCGTGTAGGGCGTTTCCGACATGGCACAGCGCATCACGTAGGCCAGGAACCCGTGCAACTCCGCCGCCGCGTGGTGCGGCCCGGTGAGGGTGCCCCCCCGGAAGCAGGCCGTGGGCATGTCGAAGTACCGACCGTACTCCTGGACGACCACGTCGGCGGCCACCTTGGAGGCCCCGAAGAGGCTGTGCAGGCTGTGATCGATGGCCATGTCCTCCCGGATGCCGCCGGCATAGGTGTGGGCGGGGTCGATCTCCCACCGCAGCTCCTCTTCGACCAGGGGAAGCCGGTTGGGCGTGTCGCCGTAGACCTTGTTGGTCGAGGTGAAGATCAGCGGCGCCTCGGGGCAGTTCCGGCGCATGGACTCGACCACGTTCAGCGTCCCCACGGCGTTGATGTCGAAGTCGGTGAAGGGCTCACGGGCGGCCCAGTCGTGGGACGGCTGGGCGGCGGTGTGGATCACCAGGCTGACCTGGCGGCCGAAGAACCGGAAGAGGTCCTCGATTCCGGCCCGGTCGCGGATGTCGAGATCCCGGTGGTCGTAGTTCTGGCCCAACGTGGCGCGGAGGCGTTCCACGCTGTCGGCCGTGGAGCTCTCCGGTCCGAAGAAGTGGCGGCGCATGTCGTTGTCGACGCCCACCACGTGGAGGCCGAGGTCGCCGAAGTACCGGGCCGCCTCGGAGCCGATGAGCCCGGCCGAGCCGGTGATGACGGCGACGCTCACGGGTGCTCCCAGGTCAAGACGGTGCCACTGCCGCCGGACGGTACGGGACCACTTGGCGCAGCGCCGCTGCGGACCGGCCCCAACCTACCACCAGGGCGGCTCGGCACCGGTCCCCGGGGGCGTTTGCCGGCCCGCCGGGCCGTGACCCCGCGGGGCTACAGTCGGGCCATCGGCCCTCACCGGCGTCATCGGTCATCCCGACTGGCGGGGGTCGGCGCGGCCGGGGTCATGGCGCTGGCGCAGGCGCCCATCCCCTTCGTCGACGACGACCGACTGCTCACCACGGTGGTGGTGGTGGCTTTCTTCCTCGCCACCTGCGCCCTGGCCTCCGCCATCTGGTCGCCGCGCCGGGTTGCTCTCGCCGCCGGTGCGGTGGTGGCCGCCACCCTGGTGCTGGAGTGGGTCGGGCATACGACCGGCTGGCCCTTCGGCGACTACGACTACACCGGGGCACTGGTGCCCCAGGTGGCCGGGGTCCCGGTGATCGTCCCCCTGGCCTGGTTCGCCATGGCCGTGCCTGCCCGGGAGGTGGCGGCCCGCCTGACCGGCTCACCCTGGGTCCGGGTGGTCCTCGGCGCCGTGGCCCTCACCGCCTGGGACGTGATGCTCGATCCCCAGATGGTCGACGCCGGGTACTGGGACTGGGCGGCCGACGGCCCCTGGCGGGGGATCCCTTTGTCGAACTACGCCGGCTGGCTGCTGGCGGGGGTGGCGGTGATGGCGCTCCTCGACCGGATCCTGCCGCTGCCCGGACGCAGCGTGGACCTGCTCGCCCTCTACGCCTGGTGGGGACTCTCCGAGGCCCTGGCCTTCGTGGTCTTCTTCGGTGACCCCCTCGTCGGCCTGGTGGGGGGGGCGGCCATGCTCGGTCCGGCTGCCCTGGCCTGGCGCCGTTCCCGCTCTGGCCTGGAGGTCGCCCAGGAGACATCGATCGGCAGCGAGCACGGCGCGGCGAGGGGCACGGGACCGGGATGAAGGACGCCGATGGCTGAGGTCGCCGTCGTGGGCGGCGGGGTCGGGGGCATGGCCGTGGCCCTCCGGCTGCAGGCCGCCGGCCACGACGTCGCCCTCTTCGAGCGCAACCCCGCCCTCGGCGGCAAGCTGGCCTCCCGGGTGGTCGACGGCTTCCACTTCGATACCGGCCCGTCGCTGCTGACGCTGCCCGAGGTCTTCGACGACCTCCTGGCCCAGGCGGGCACGTCGCTGGCCGAGGTGGCCGATCCGGTGCGCCTGGACCCCATCTGCCGCTACCGCTGGCCCGACGGCTCCGGCTTCGACCACCGGGCCGACCGCCACCATGCCGGCGCCGACGTGGAGGCCATGGCCCCGGGCCAGGGGCGAGCCTTCGCCGCCTACCTCGACCGCGGCCGGCGCATCTGGGAGGTCTCGCAGCGGACCTTCTTCGCCGGCCCCATGGACTCGCCGGCCGACCTGGTGCGGCGCCTACGCTCGCCGTCCGACCTCTGGGCCGTCGACCCCGTGCGTACCCTCGACGCCCGGGCCCGGTCCTGCTTCGACGACCGCCGGCTGGTGCAGTGGGCCGGCCGCTACGCCACCTACTCCGGTTCGTCCCCCTACTCCGCCCCCGCCACCTTGGCCTGCATCCCCTGGATCGAGCAGTCGTCGGGGGCGTGGTACCTGCGGGGCGGGCTGGCCACGCTGGCCGTGGCTCTGGCCGGCGTGCTGGCGAAGGCGGGCGTGGAGGTGCGCACCAGCGCCGAGGTGGAGGCCATCCGGGCGGACAGCACCGGCGTGCACGGGCTGCGCCTGGCCGGCGGCGAGGCCGTCGATGCCGACGTGGTGGTGGCCAACGTCGACGCCACTCACCTCTACGCCGACCTCCTGCCCGACCGGCCCGCGTTGCGGCGGGTGCTCCGGGCCCCGGTGTCGTCGTCGGGCTTCGCACTGCTGGCATCGGTAGATGGCCGCACCGACGGCCTGGCCCACCACAACGTGGCCTTCTCCGAGGATGCGGAGGCCGAGTTCGCCGCCATCTTCGACCACGGCCGACCCCCGGCGGACCCCACCACCTACGTGTGCGTGTCCGCCGTCACCGATCCCACCCAAGCGCCTACCGGGGCGGAGAACTGGTTCGTACTCGTCAACGTGCCTCCGGCGTCGGCAGTGGACTGGGACGTCCAAGCCGGGCCCTACCGGGACCACCTGCTCGAGGTCCTGGCCCGCCGGGGCTGGGACCTGGCCGGACGGCTGCGTTCGGTGGAGGTCGTCACCCCCCGCGACATCGCCCAGGGCTACCGGTCGTGGCAGGGGGCGATCTACGGCACCTCGTCCAACGGGCGCCGGGCCGCCTTCGTGCGCCCAGCCAACCGCGGCCCCCGCCGGGGCCTGTACCTGGTCGGGGGCTCCAGCCATCCCGGTGGGGGCCTGCCCCTGGTGGCCCTCAGCGGGCGGATCGTGGCCGCCATGGTGCAGGCCGACCTCGGCTGAGCGAATTGTGGAGGATCGGCGTGGCTCAGCCACTCGAATCCTCCGGAATCCGGTCGGGCGGCGGGCGCGATCCCGGCGGCCCCGTGCGGACTCGGTAGCGTCGTCGGCGTGGAGGTCGAGACGGCCGGCCGGGACCGGTTCTGGCTGCGGCCCAAGTGGGTCGTGGGCCATGTGCTGGTCGTGGCCCTGGTGGTCGCCTTCGTCAACTTCGGCTTCTGGCAACTGCGCCGCCTGGACGAGCGGCGCAGCGCCAACGCCGTCGTCGAGGCCCGGAGCTCGATGCCGGCGGCTCCCTTTGCCGAGGTGGTGCCCGACACTGCCGGCTACGCCGACGTCGAGGACGACCTGGCCTACCGGCGGGTCGTGGTGCGGGGCACCTACGACGCCGGTGCCTCGGTGCTGGTCCGATCCCGGACCCTCGACGGCCGCCCGGGGTTCTGGGTGCTCACCCCCCTGGTGGTCGGTGACGGCTCGGCCGTAGTGGTCAACCGGGGCTTCGCTCCCTTCGCCACCGAAGCGTCCGAGGTGCTGGCCGCCACCCGGCCCCCGGCCGGGCCGGTGGAGGTGGCGGGCCTGGTGCTGGCCACCCAGGAGCGCCAGGGCATCGGCCCCACCGATCCCCCCGGTGGGGTGCTCGACAAGATCTCCCGGGTCGACCTGGCCCGCCTTCAGCAGCAGTACGAGCGCCCGCTGGCCCCCGGCTACGTCCAGCTCCAGACCCAGGACCCGCCCGGCGCCGACCTGCCCATCGCGCTGCCCGATCCCGAACAGAGCGATGGCAGCCACCTGTCCTACGCCGTGCAGTGGTTCCTCTTCGCCGCCGTGGGGGCGCTGGGCTGGCCCCTCCTGTTGCGCCACACGGCGGCCGAGCGCGACCAACATTCCCGCCACCCCTCCGCGAACGTTGTCGACGTGGCCGTCTCCGGCACTGCCGATCCGACAAAGAACGGGAGGGGGAGGGGGCCCGGGGCGGAGACGGCGGCCGATCGAGAAGCGGTCTCCCCGTCCTGAGGGCGCGGCGC
>Ga0247704_1000227_pt1 | contig 16008 bp, 14 predicted proteins | sample 41W_NmetaG_FD_189042 | JGI IMG/M metagenome (GOLD analysis project Ga0247704, IMG submission 189042) | Soil microbial communities from hillslope of Landscape Evolution Observatory, University of Arizona, Oracle, AZ, United States - 4-1-W_N | ecosystem: Engineered > Artificial ecosystem >...
GCGCAGCCCCCGGGCCACCCCCTCGGCCCCGGCCCGGGCCGAGGGGGTGGCCCGGGGGCTGCGCCGCCGCCAGGCCGAGGCCCGGTGTCCCGGGCTGGTGGTGGTGGAGGAGGATCCGGCGGGCGACGCCCGGGCCTTCGAGCCGGTGGTGGCCGCCGTCGCCGCCTTCACGCCCGAGGTGGAGATCGCCCGGCCGGGCGTGTGCGCGGTGGGCACCCGGGGGCCGTCGCGCTACTTCGGGGGCGACGAGGCGTTGCGCGGCCGGGTGGCGGCCGCGGTCGACGAGGTGCTCGCGGCGTTGGGTGCGCCGGCGTGCCGGGTGGGCGTGGCCGACGGGCCCTTCGCCGCCGAGCGGGCGGCCCGCCGGGGCCTGGTCGTCCCGCCGGGGGAGAGCGCCGCCTTCCTGGCCGGCTTCCCGGTGGCGACGCTGCCATTCCGTTCGGCCATGGAGGCTGGCTCGGGGGAGCTGGCCGACCTGCTCGTCCGCCTGGGCATCCGCACCCTCGGGCAGCTGGCTGCCCTGCCGGCGCCCGCCGTGCTGGCCCGGTTCGGGCCCGAGGGGGCGGCGGCGCACCGGCTGGCCCGGGGCCTCGACGAGCGACCGCTGGCCGCGCACGAGCCCCCGCCGGATCTGGCGGTGTCGGCCGCGCTCGACCCGCCGGCCGAGCGGCTGGAGACGGCGGCCTTCGTGGCCAAGAGCCTGGCCGACGACCTGTGCGAGCGGTTGGCCGCCCAGGGGCTCACCGCCACCCTGGTCCTCGTCGAGGCCGAGTGGGAGCACGGCGAGCGCCTCGGCCGGCGCTGGCGGCTCGACGGGAACGGGGCCCGGATGGCCGAGCGGGTGCGCTGGCAGCTCGACGGGTGGATGCACCGGGCGGGCTACGCCGAGCGGCCGTCGGGCGGGCTGACGCTCCTGCGCCTGGTGCCCGAGGAGGTCCGGGCCGACGACGGTCGCCAGCTGGGGTTCTGGGGGGGCGACCGGGCCGCGGCCGAGCGGGCCGGGCGGGCGCTGACCCGGGTCCAGGGCATGCTCGGGCCCGATTCGGTGGTCACCGCCGTGCCCGCCGGGGGCCGCAGCCCGGCCGAGCAGGTCCGGTTCCTGCCGTGGGGCGAGCGGGCCGGGGCCACCGAGCGGGCGGCCGCCGAGCGGCCCTGGCCGGGTCGGATCCCGTCGCCCTGGCCGGCCACGGTGCACCGTGACGGCGTGCCGGCCGAGGTGGCCGAGGCCCGGCTGTCCGTCGCCGGGGGCCCGTGGTCGGCGGTGACGGCGTGGGCCGGGCCGTGGCCGGTCGACGAGCGGTGGTGGGACGGCGCCGCCCACCGCCGGCGGGCCCGCTGGCAGGTCCTCACCGCGGACGGCACGGCGCACCTGCTGTCCAAGGATGGCGACCGTTGGGAGGTGGAGGCCACCTACGACTGAACGGTCTATGTCGTCAGCATCTATTGAAGTCCTCGGTGCACACCGGTAAACCGGCTGGGGGTTATCTGTATGGGGGACAAGATGACGACGAACGTGCGGCGATTCTTGGCTGTCGCGGTGCTGGTCGTGATGGTCGGGGCCTGCGGCTCCGAGGCCAACGGCCCGGCCCAAGTGGCGCCCGCGGTACAGGCGAACAGATCCGACCGCGAGCTGCCCCTCACCCGCGACGAGGAGGGGCCGGCCCTGCTCGTCGACAAGGACGATCCCAACACCGTCTACCTGGCGTACTCGGAGATGACCAGCGGGGCCTGCAAGTTCGCCGTCTCCACCGACCGGGGGGCCACGTGGCGCCAGGAGGCGGCGCCCACGCTCGAGCCCTACACCCAGAACTGCGCCATGGGCTACGCCACCTCGCAGAACCTGCGCACCGAGCTGAAGCAGGGGCCGGACGGGACGATCTACAACGTCTTCCAGGCCAACGCGCCGGACAGGAACGGGTCGCGCAGCGTGCTCCTGGGCCGCTCACAGGACGGCGGGCGCTCGTGGCAGACCGTCGCCATCGACCCGGGGGCCCGGGCGCCCGAGCCGGGGATCGAGATGGAGGTCAACTTCCAGGGCCACATCGCCTGGGACCCGGCCAACCCCAAGCGCATCTACGCCATGTGGCGGCGGTCGTTCAACCGGTTCACCCCCCCCAAGACGACGAACCCCTACATGGCCATCTCCGACGATGGGGGCGCTACGTGGTCGGCACCGCAGCTCATGTTCTCCCGGAACAACGGGTTCGACGGGCCCCGGCCGGTGGTGGTGGGTGACCGGCTGTTCGCCTTCTGGCGGGAGTCGGCCCCGCCCCTGCCCACCGCCGGCGCCGCGCCCCTGCCGTCGCCGCCGGTGACCCGGCTGTTCTCCTCGGTGTCGACCGACCAGGGCCGGACCTGGACCGACCACGAGATCACCAACGCCAACGACGCCAGCGAGCCGATCCCCTGGTACGACTCCGAGCGGGGCACCTTCTACGTCGTCTGGCACGACAACCGGGCCAACGAGCTCGACGCCTACTTCTCCAGCTCCAAGGACGGCGTCACCTGGGGCCAGCCCATCCGCCTGAACGGCGACCCGCTCGACACCAAGTACGGCCAGCACTACCCGCAGATCTCGATGAGCAAGAACGGCCGGATCGACGTGGCCTGGTACGACTGGCGGGAGGACCCCTTCCCCCCCTCCACCGTGGGCAACGGGCAGACGCTCAGCCTGTTCTCCAACCGGGGGAAGTTCGCCGCGGTGTTCATGACCAGCTCGCGGGACGGGGGCGCCACCTGGACCCCCAACGTGCGGGTCAACGACGTGCCCATCGACCGCACCATCGGGTCATGGATCAACAACATGGACGTCATGGCCCCCATCGCCCTGGCCTCCTTCGACGACGGGGTGATCGTGGCCTGGTCGGACACCCGCAACGGGAACGCGCTCAGCAACACCCAGGACATCTTCACCGCCACCGCCGTGTTCGAGGGCGGCGCCGAGAGCCGGGTCACCGGCTTCCAGGCCGGCGTCGTGGGCGTGCTCCTCGGCCTCGGCCTGGCCATGTGCCTGGCCGTCTACATCACCCGCCGCCAGGAACCCCCCGCCCCCGCACCGCCCCATCGCGTGGAGAGGGAGCCGACACCGGTCAAGTAGCGCCGAGGGGGCGGGGTCGTGTGGCGGGAAGCTGGCAGGCGTTTCCCGCCATATTGTGCAAGCCCTGCCAACTACCTCAGTCAGTCCGGCGAAGCGCCATTAGCCGATCACCGCCTGTATCTGCTCGACGGGGAAGTCGTCGATTCGACCGGTCGTTCGCAGTTCTCGGAGTACGCCACTCTCACCGCCTAAACGCCAGGTAGCGGTCCATCTCTCCGTCACCACAATATTGTAGGTGCCGACGCGTTGGTACTCGTGAACAATCTGACCGTCCGGCCATGGCCTCCCTTCGGACACGTGTGGACCGCTCGATTCTCCGTCGCCCCAGTCGACCATGTATGTCCCCGTCGCCACGATCACAAGCGGGCCTAAGACTGTGTCGTTCGTGTAGGTATGACCTACTTGTCCCCGGGTCTCAAGAAAGGCGAGCTTCCCCGTAATTGCGCGGCCGGGAGCGACCCATGGCTGCGGGGTTGGCAGAGGAATTCGTTCCCAATATCGCATTGCAATCATCGACGGGGTCTCCACGGGGACCGGCTGGCCTGGAATCCTTGCTTGCTCAGGGCATGGCGGATATTCGAGAGGCTGGAGTCCATGAACCTCGTTGACGGTTTGGGTTACCGGGTCTGGTTGAAGCGTGTCGTTTGGTGGAGGCGTGCCCTGCTCGTAGTACCCCGTAGAGACGCAAGGTTGCCCGTCCGAGCCGGTCACGAGACGGTTATAGGGTATGTACCGTCGTACGACCGCCGATTGGCTTGTACCTACGGAGTTGGCGCCAGATCGAGCAGTCCCAGTGTGGGCGGCGGTGGTGGTTGCGCTTGAGGGTCCCGTCGGATTTATAGCACCAGCGCAATCAAGACTTCCCTGGGGTGGCCTTGTCGTAGTCGTTTGACCTTCGTGGGATAGGGGACCGGGCAGAGTGGGTCGACACTGTCCGTCCGTCTCTGCGTAGGTGGTCACGGGGGTGAACCAAAGACCGAGGAGCAATAGGACAAGAACGAATACTATCCTGCGCATTGGTCTGTCGGTCGACTGCGTGTTTCCGTGTAACCCTCGTACGAAAAGGACCAGTTTGTTTGGTTGAATTGCTGAGGATCTCGCTGTGGAATTAGTGGCCGAAGCGCAATCCACTGAATGTCACGAGTAGTGGACTGTAGACCAATGGCCGAGTAGTCGCGACTGACTTGTACAAAAATGCAAGTTGTCGCAGCACTTAGGATTTGATCAACCTTCGAAACAATGTTACCAGGCTCCGGTCTATAGCCAGCGAACCCGTTCCGCATACTACGTTGGAAGCCATCAATGGCCAGTTGAAGCCCTTGATCATCATAATATATGGCCCGCATGCGGTCGTAGGCCTCACGCGGAATTGTCCTGGTGTCAAATACCAATCTAATTACGTCGCCCATTTGTGCATCCAATCCTGCCAGCACTCTGTTTACATACGCGGCGTCGATGACTGCGGGGACGGCGTAGGGATTGGTGGTCGTGGTGGTCGGGGGTTCGGTGGCGACGGTTTGAGCGGTGGCGGTGTCCCGGTCGGCGCCGCTCGATGAACTGCAGGCGGCGAGCGCGGTGAGGAGGAGCGCTGCCACTGCTGCCTGGACCGCCGTCCGCCTCGTCACTGGGTACTGCATATCATGGCCTTCCATTCTGGGCAAGGGGCGAACGTATGTTCGCTACACTCGCTCCCATGGGTTGGACCAACCCGCCCGTGCCGTGGGCCGAGCTGGAGCGACGACTGTCCGGCCGGCCGTACAACGCGGACGGGGGGGACAGCCCGGCCTGGTCGAACCAGCGTGGGCAGTACCAGGCACCCGACGTCCGACGGCGGACGAGCACCGTCCCCTATGCCGAGCTGCACTGCCACTCCAACTTCAGCTTCCTCGACGGTGCCTCGCATCCCGAGGAGCTGGTCGAGGAGGCGGCGCGACTGGACCTGACCGCCCTGGCCATCACCGACCACGACGGCTTCTACGGGATCGTTCGCTTCGCCGAGGCGGCGAAGGCCCTGCAGGTGCCCACGATCTTCGGCGCCGAGCTCACCCTCGACCTCCCACGGCGGTCGCAGGCCGGCGCCCCCGACCCCGGCGGCCGGCACCTCCTGATCCTCGCCCGAGACCCCCAGGGCTACGCCAAGCTGGCCCGAGCGATCACCGACGCCCACATGGCTGCCGGCGAGAAGAGCCTGCCCAAGATCGACCTGGCCACCCTCGCCCGCTACGACACCGGTCACTGGCAGGTCCTCACCGGGTGCCGGAAGGGCACGGTCCCGGCCGCCCTCGTCAACCACGGCCCGGCAGCCGCGGCGAACGAGCTGCACACTCTGACGGAGGCGTTCGGCCGGGACAACGTGGCCGTGGAGCTGTGGGACCACGGCGACCCCATGGACTCGGTGCGCAACGACACGCTGGCCGCGATCGCGACCAGGGCGGGGGTCGACGTGGTGGCCACCAACAACGTCCACTACGCCACGCCGGCCAGACGCCCGCTGGCCACGGCCATGGCCGCGGTGCGGGCCCGCAGGTCGCTCGACGAGCTCGACGGGTGGCTGCCGCCCGCGGCCACGGCGCACCTGCGCAGCGGCGCCGACCAGGCCAGGCGGTTCGCCCGCTACCCGGGCGCCGTCCAGCGGGCCGCCGACATAGGAGCGGCCTGCGCGTTCGACCTGAACCTCATCGCCCCCAACCTGCCCGACTACCCCGTGCCGCCCGGCCACACGGAGATGTCCTGGCTCAGGGAGCTGACCAAAAGAGCAGCACAGCGCCGGTACCCGGACAACCCGGCAGCGGCCAAGCAGATCGCACACGAGCTGGCCCTGATCGAGTCGCTCGGCTTCCCCGGCTACTTCCTGATCGTGTGGGACATCGTCGAGTTCTGCCGGCGCAACGACATCTTCTGCCAGGGCCGGGGCAGCGCAGCCAACAGCGCGGTCTGCTACGCCCTCGGCATCACCAACGCCGACGCGGTCGGCCTCGGCCTGCTGTTCGAGCGCTTCCTGTCGCCCGAGCGCGACGGCCCGCCCGACATCGACCTCGACATCGAGAACGGCCGGCGGGAGGAGGCCATCCAGTACGTCTACGAGCGCTACGGGCGGGAGAACGCGGCCCAGGTGGCCAACGTCATCACCTACCGGCCCAAGTCGGCGGTCCGGGACATGGGCAAGGCCCTCGGCCACCCCCAGGGAGCGCTCGACGCCTGGTCGAAGCAGGTCGACGGCTACCGGCTCAGCGACACGGCCGACCACGACGTCCCCCGGCCGGTCATGGACCTGGCCGCACAGATCCAGGGCTTCCCCAGGCACCTCGGCATCCACTCCGGCGGAATGGTGATCTGCGACCGGCCGATCGTCGAGGTCTGCCCGGTGGAGTGGGGCCGCATGGAGAACAGGTCGGTCCTCCAGTGGGACAAGGACGACTGCGCCGCGGTCGGCCTGGTGAAGATCGACCTCCTCGGCCTGGGCATGCTCACCGCCCTCCACCTCGGCGTCGACCTCATCCGCCGGCACCACGGCACAGAAATAGACCTGGCCACCATCCCCCAGGAGCCCGAGGTCTACGACATGCTCTGCAAGGCCGACTCCATCGGCGTGTTCCAGGTGGAGAGCCGGGCCCAGATGGCCACCCTCCCGAGGCTCAAGCCCCGCACGTTCTACGACCTGGTGGTGGAGGTCGCCCTCATCCGCCCGGGGCCCATCCAGGGCGGTTCGGTGCACCCCTACATCCGGCGCCGGAACGGCCAGGAGCCCGTCACCTACCTGCACCCGCTGCTCGAGAAGTCGCTGGCCAAGACCCTGGGCGTGCCCCTGTTCCAGGAACAGCTCATGCAGATGGCCATCGACGTGGCCGACTTCACCCCGGGCGAGGCCGACCAGCTCAGGCAGGCCATGGGATCGAAGCGGAGCACCGAGCGCATGGAGGCCCTCAAGGGCCGGCTCTACGAGGGCATGAGGAAGAACGGCATCACCGGCGCCACCGCCGACGCCATCTACGACAAGCTGGCCGCCTTCGCCAACTTCGGCTTCCCCGAGAGCCACTCGGTGAGCTTCGCCTACCTCGTCTACTCGTCGTCGTGGATGAAGCTGCACTATCCGGCCGCCTTCTGCGCCGCTCTGCTCAACGCCCAGCCCATGGGCTTCTACTCGCCCAACACCCTGGTGGCCGACGCCCGCCGGCACGGGGTCACCGTGCACGGGCCCGACGTCAACCTGAGCGACGTCAAGGCCACCCTCGAGGGCGACCGGGACGCGCCCGCCGTGCGCCTGGGCATCGAGTACGTGCGCAACGTGGGCGACGACCTGGCCACGCGGATCGCCGAGCGGCGGCCCTACGCGTCGATGGAGGACCTCGTGCGGCGCACCGGCGCCACCCTGCCCGCGGTCGAGGCCCTGTCGACGGCCGGCGCCTTCGGCTCCCTGCAACTGGAGCGGCGGGAGGCGCTGTGGGGCGCGGGCGCGGTGGCCCAGGCGGCCGACACCCGCCTGGACGGAGTGGTGTGCGGCACCGACGCTCCACCGCTGCCGGAGATGTCCGAGCCCGAGATCATGGCGGCCGACCTGTGGTCGACGGGCATCTCGCCCGACCGCCATGTGGTGCAGTTCGCCCGGCCGGCGCTCGATGCCGCGGGGGCGACGGCGGTGGCCGGCCTGGAGCGGGTCCCGTCCGGCCGGCGGGTCCAGGTGGGCGGGATCGTCACCCACCGCCAGCGCCCGGCCACGGCCAACGGGACGATCTTCGTCAACCTGGAGGACGAGACGGGCATGCTCAACGTCATCTGCAACGCCGCGGTGTGGGCCCGCTACCGCAGGGTGGCCCGCTCGTCGCCCGCCCTGCTGATCGGAGGCAGGCTGGAACGGGCAGAGGGGGTGACCAACCTCATCGCCGAGAAGATCGAGGCGCTGTCGCTGGCGACGCCCCCGAGCGCGAAGTCGCGGGACTTCAGGTGATCAGCACGGTCAATGGCTGCCCAGGCTGATCGTCAGGATCCACACGACCCCGTGTTCTTCGCCCTCCGGTCCGGCCCCCGTGATCTCGTACTGGATGGCGAGAGAAGCCCGGATGGGCAGGACGGCCTGCCCGCCCCTTCAGGATGGTGGAGGAGCCAACCGCGGGCGGCTCTCCAGGCGACCTCGGCCGTGATCCGCCTCGACGAGCAGAAGCTCGGCCGACGAGGCCGGCGCCATAGTTGCCTCCGCACGCACCCCGACGAGTGGCCGACGGGCGGCACGCTGTGCCGCCCGCATCGCTCCGTTCAGGTGATCAGCAGGCCACCTCGAACCACACCCGCTTGGCCCCGCTGCGTTCACGGTCGACCCCCCACGCGCTGGCGAGCTCCTCGACGATGACCACGCCCCGGCCCGACGTGTCGTCGAGGTGGGTGAGCAGGCGCACGGGCAGCTCGGGGCTCAGGTCGCGCACGGCCACCCGCACGCACCCGTCGCACAGTTCCACCGCGAGCTGAGGACCGGATCTGGCGTGGACGATGGCGTTGGTGACCACCTCGCTGGTGAGGAGTTCGACCGTGCTGACCACCCCGTCGTCGACCCGGCGCGTCTTGAGAACGTCCCGGACGAAGCGCCGGGCCGCCCCCACGCTGGTCGGGTGCGGAGTCAGGATTGTCCGGACCTCGATGCGGCCATTGTACGCTACGCAGCGGCGTTTCTCGGACACCCATTTTGGGAATGGCTGGCGAAATGGACGCGATCACCCTTCTCAAGCAGGACCACAAGACGTTCGAGAAGCTGTTCAAGCAGTTCGAGAAGGCGAAGCAGCCGGCCCAGCAGCGCAAGGTCGCCGGCCAGGTCATCAGGGAGCTGTCGGTGCACGCCGCCATCGAGGAGATGGTCTTCTACCCGGCCGTACGGGGCCGTGTTCCCGGTACAGAGGACACGGTATTGGAGTCGCTGGAGGAGCACCACGTCGTCAAATGGGTGCTCTCGGAGCTCGACGACATGAAGCCCGACCACGAGCGATTCAGGGCCAAGATGACCGTATTGATCGAAACCGTCCGCCATCACGTCGAGGATGAGGAGTCCGAGCTCTTCCCGACCGTGCGCAAGGAGGTGGGCCGCAAGGAGCTGGCCGAGCTGGGCGAAGCCCTGGAGAAGGCGAAGAAGGCGGCGCCCACCCGGCCGCACCCCAAGGCACCGGACACGCCGCCCGGCAACCTCATCGCCGGTCCCACGGCGGGCGCCCTCGACAAGGTCCGGGACAAGGTGGGCAGGAAGCGGTAGGAAGGAGCCGTGGACACTCACGACGTCGGCCGCCTGCTGCTGGTCGGCGGTCTGGTGGTGGCCGCGGTGGGCGCCGTCTTCCTGCTGGGTGGCGGCCGGCTGCCGGGCGACCTCAGCTTCGGCAAGGGCAACGCCCGGGTCTACATCCCGCTGGCCACCTGCCTCGTCGTGTCGATCGTCGCCACGATCGTCCTCAACCTCCTGTTCCGCCGCTAGTACGGCGAGCCGGGCGACGTCTCGTCGAGGACGAGGCCCATGACCACCGCGTCCCACAGCTCGCCGTTGCGCCGGGGGTAGTGCCGGCGGAGCAGCCCTTCCTCGGCGAACCCGTGCCGGAGGTAGAGCCGGCGGGCCGCCTGGTTGTGCGGCCACACCTGGAGGGCCACCTTGTGGGCACCGAGGTCCCGAGCCGCGTCGATGGCCGCCCGGACCAGCGCGCCGCCCACGCCCCGGCCCCGCCAGCGGGCGTCGACCATCATCCCCAGCCCGGCGACGTTGTAGGGGGTGACGTCGACGCGGGCGTGGCCGACGACGTCCTCGTCGGGGCCGGCGACGGCCACCAGTGCGGCCTGCTCGGTGGAGGGCTCGGTCTGCTCGAGGAAGCGCTGGTGCTGGACGTCGCGGTCGACGGGCGGCTGGGCACCCAGCCACCGTCCCTCGTCGACCACGGCGACGAACAGGTCGACGATGGCGTCCACGTCCCCGGGGGCGGCCCGCCGGACGCGGACCTCGATCATCCTCGGGCCATGACCGCCCCCAGGACCCGGCGGCTCACGCCCTTGGGCGTCACCGTGGAGAGGGCGCTGAGGAGGCGGTAGCCCAGGCCGGGGACGCACTCGGCCCGCCCGGCGGCGACCGCGTCGAGGCCGCCCCGGGCCACCGCTTCGGCGCTCATCCAGGCGAAGGAAGGGACGACGGACCGGCTGATGGCCGCCGTCTCGTGGAACTCGGTCCGGGTGAACCCGGGCAGCAGGTTGGTCACGGTCACCCCCTGCCGCCGCACCTCCTCGTGGACCGCGTGGCTGAAGGTGGTGAGGTAGGCCTTGGTGGATCCGTAGGTGGCCACGTTCGGCAGGGGCTGCAGCCCGGCGATCGAGGAGACGTTGAGCACGCCGCCGAAGCGGCGGGGGACCATCTGCTGCAGGGCGGCGTGGGTGAGGCGGACGGGGGCGACCACGTTGAGGCGGATCAGGGTGTCGTGCAGGTCGACGTCGACCTCGGCGAAGCGGCCCTGCCGGCCCCGGCCGGCGTTGTTGACCAGCAGGTCGACCGGGTGGTGCCCGGTGCGCAGCCGGTCCTCGACGTGGGCGAGCTGGTCGTGGTCGGTGACGTCGGCCGGGAGGACGTCGACCTGGACGCCGTGGGCGGCCCGCAGCTCCCCGGCGACCTCCTCCAGCCGGTCGCGCCGCCGGGCCACGAGGATGAGGTCGGAGCCGTCGGCGGCCAGCTGGACGGCGATGGCCCGCCCGATCCCGCTCGACGCGCCGGTGACCAGGGCGAGAGACCAACGAGCCATGCGACCGATCGTAGGGCCCCGCCCCGTGCAGAATTCGGGGTCAGAGACGGAATTCTGCACAGCTGCCGCCCGCCGGGCAATGTGCACGGCGCCGGCCGGGGCAGGGGCCCCGGCTCGGCGAGGAGGCGGGCGCGGTCCGAAGGACCCGGGTGCCCGCCGGGCAATGAGCACGGCGCCGGCCGGGGCAGGGGCCCCGGCTCGGCGAGGAGGCGGGCGCGGTCCGAAGGACCCGGGTGCCCGCCGGGCAATGAGCACTGTCTCAGGGCGTCTGTAGGTTGCGGGGCATGGAGATCTCCTGTGACGACTGCGTGATGCAGCACACCCCCGCGTGCGAGGACTGCGTGGTCACCTTCATCTGCGGGCGGGAGCCGGGGGAGGCGGTGGTGATCGACGCGGCCGAGGCCAGGGCGGTACGGCTGCTGGGCGAGGCGGGGTTGGTCCCGCCCCTGCGGCGGCGGGTCAGAATGGCCCAGTAAGCGCCGGGATCACCCAACGGCCATAGGGTGGAGTGGTACGGTCCGCACGAAATGGCCCGGTCTTTCGGGCCGCTGGCCCCCAGGAGCGTGCTTGCGAAAGCTCCACCTCGTCGGGTTGACGACCGACCGCGACGGATTGATCTTCACGGCGCGCAAAGGATCGAAGTCGGGCGGGTACATCGTGCCCCTCGACGACAAGGTCCTGGCCGCGATCGCCGAGGCGCGGGCCGGCGGCAACGGGTCACCGGCGGGGGACGCCGACGCCGAGGCCGCACCCAAGCGGCTGCGCAGCGAGAGCGCGCTCACACCCCGCGAGATGCAGGCCCGGCTGCGGGGCGGGCGGTCGATCGAAGACGTGGCGGCCGAGGCGGGCGTCGACACCGAGTGGGTCGCCCGGTTCGCGGTGCCGATCCTCGCCGAGCAGGCCCAGGTGGTGGAGCTGGCCCGGGCGCTGACCTACGCCAAGCCGAGGCTGGGGGAGTCGTCGCAGCCGCTGGGTGCCTCGGTGCAGATGAACCTCACCGACCGGGGCGTCTTCCTGCCCGACGACATCGCCAACGCGGCGTGGAGCGCCTTCCAGCTGCACGACTCGGTCTGGATGGTGCGCTTCCGGTACCGGTCACGGGGCCGTGACCACGAGGCCCAGTGGGAGATCGACGTTCCGACCGGCCGGCTGCTGGCCCGCAACCGGCACGCCTCCGACCTCGGCTACGTGGAGTACGGCCGCCGCCGGCGCGACCTGGAGGCCGAGCTCGAGAACGGCGAGGCCCACGAGGACGCGCCGGCGCCCAAACCCCGTCGCCCCCGGGCCGCGGCACCGGCCACGCTCACGCCCAAGCGGCCGGCGGCGGCCCGGCGGGCGGCCCCGGCCCCGGCCCCGGTCAAGGCCCGGGCCCGGCGGGCCCCCGCGGTGCCGGCGAGGGCGGCCAAGGCGGCCAAGGCCCTCGCGGCCAAGGCGCCGGCCAAGGCCGGCCGCAAGGCGGCTCCGGCCAGACCGCCGGCCAAGGCCGTGGCAACCAAGGCGGTCGCCGGCAAGACCAAGGCGGTCGCCGGCAAGACCAAGGCGGTCGCCGGCAAGGCGGTGAGCCGCAAGGTGGCCGCCGCGCCGGTGAAGAAGGCGGCCGGCCGCCGCCGGCCGGCCAAGGCGGCGCCCGCCGACGCGGGGCCAACGGCAGGTACCGGCGGCGTCCGCATGGCGGTCGCCCAGGTGTCGACGGCGAGGGTGAAGGCCAGCCTGGCTGCGGCCGACCGCGCCCCGTGGGCCGCCGCCGTCCGTCGCCCGCCGGCGCCGCGCACCAGCCGGCCGGTGAACGGCGCCGACGGCAACCGCCCGGCCGCCCGCCGGTCCGCCGGCCGGGCCGAGCCGGCCCGCGAGGAGCGGCGTGACATGCCCGCCTTCCAGCCCCGCCCGCTGCCGCCTCCGGGCCGTGAGCCGGTGGAGCCGCGGGTCCGCAAGGTGGAGGTCAGCACTCGGCAGCCGCCGTCCGACGGCGGCCCCGCGGTCAGCCTCCCCAAGCCCATCGAGCGCCCCAAGCGGCGGCGGTTGCGGTCGCGCTGAGCGCCCACGACCCGGTGACCCACGTGCTGGTCACCAACGACTTCCCGCCCAAGGTGGGCGGCATCCAGTCCTACCTGTGGGAGCTGTGGCGGCGGCTGCCGGCCGACCGCGTGACGGTGCTGACGACGCCCCATCCCCAGGCCACGGAGTTCGACGCCGCCCAGGCGTTTCCGATCCATCGCCGGCAGGAGAGGACCCTGCTGCCGACTCCGGATCTCGGCGCGGACATCCGGCGGGTGGCCGCCGAAGCCGGCGCCCAGCTGGTGCTGCTCGACCCGGCGCTGCCGGTGGGCCTGCTGGGTCCGCACCTGGGCCTGCCGTACGGGGTGATCCTCCACGGGGCCGAGGTCACCGTGCCCGCCCGCCTGCCGGTGACCCGCTCGGCCCTGAAGCGGGTGCTGAAGGGGGCGTCGACGGCCGTGGCCGCCGGCGGCTACCCGGCCGCCGAGGCCCGGCGGCTGGCGGGCGACGGCCTGGCGGTGCGGGTCGTGCCCCCCGGGGTCGACGTCGAGCGCTTCCGCCCGCCCACCCCGTACGCCAGGCGGGTGGCCCGGGCCGAGGCCGGGCTGCCCATGGACGGCCGGCTCGTCGTGGGCATGAGCCGGCTGGTGCCCCGCAAGGGGTTCGACGTGCTGATCGCCGCCGCCGCCCTGCTGGCCCCCACCCGCCCCGACCTCACCGTGGCCGTGGCCGGCGCCGGCCGGGACCGGCCGCGCCTGGAGCGGCTGGTCCGGGCCACCGGGGCGCCGGTGCGGCTGCTGGGCTTCGTGGAGGACGCGGCCATGCCCGGTCTCCTCGGTGCGGCCGACGTGTTCGCCATGCCCTGCCGGAGCCGGTGGGGCGGCCTCGAGCAGGAGGGGTTCGGGATCGTGTTCCTGGAGGCCGCGGCCTGCGGCGTGGCCGGCGTGGCCGGGGCCAGCGGGGGTTCGCACGAGGCGGTGGCCCACGGCGAGACCGGCTTCGTCGTCCGCCACCCGTCCGACCCCTACGCGGTGGCCGCCGCCCTGGCTCGGCTGCTCGACGACCCCGAGCTCTGCCGGGCCATGGGGGCCGCGGCCCGGCGCCGGGCCGAGGAGCACTTCGCCTACGAACGGCTGGCCTGCGACCTGGCCGCCCACCTGGCGGGATGACGTGATCACCCGGGCCTCCTGGGCGGGGACCGCCGTCTTCACGGTCACCGCGGTGGCCGCGGCCGCCGCCCCGTCGGCCCTGAAGCCGCCAGCCCTGGTGGTGGCCGTCACCCTGTTCGCCGCCGGGTGCGGCGCCTTCCTGTGGGCCCTGGTGCTCGTGGCCGGGCGGAGCCGCACCGAGGCGGTGGAGCTGGCCCAGGTGTGGTTCCTGACCGGGCCGTCGACGCCGAGGGAGGTGCGCCGCAGCCTCCTGGGCGCCCTGGCCGTGCAGGTCGCCGTGGGCCTGGCCACCGCTGCGGCCCGGCCGTACACCAGCCTGGCCGCCGGCGTGCTGGTCCCCATGTGGGGCCTGGGGCTGTGCGGGCTGTGGTCGGCCCGCCACGCGACGTTCCCGCCCCGGCCCCCTGACCCGAGACGCCGGGGCTCCGGCGTACGATCGGTTGATGCCGATCAGCGAGACCAGGATCCGTGACCTAGCCGGCTTCAAGGGTGAGGCCGCTCCGGTGACGTCGCTCTACCTCGACGTCGACGGGCGCAGCCGCATCCGGGCGCGCGACTACCAAGTGGCGCTGGACCGCATGATCCGTTCGGCCAGGGAGGACGCGACCGACTCCGTGTCGACCGACCTCAAACGGATCGACGAGTACGTCAAGGGCGGCATCGACCGCTCCCGCACCCGGGGCCTGGCCATCTTCTCGTGCTCGGCCCACGACTTCTGGGAGGTCGTCGAGCTGGCCGTGCCGGTGCGCGACCGGCTGGTCGTCAACCATTCCCCCTACGTGCGGGAGCTGGAGGCGATCGCGGCCCAGCACGAGCGGTTCGCCGTGCTGCTGGCCGACCGCCAGCGGGCCCGGCTGTTCCTGTTCCAGCAGGGGGAGCTGCTGGAGAAGCAGGAGCAGTTCGACCTGCTGCCCCGCCACGACGACGACGGCGGCCAGCTGGGCAAGGACCAGGTGGCGGGGCACGCGGCGGCCGCCGCGCAGCGCCACCTGCGGCGGGCGGCCTCGGCCGCCTTCGGCCTGCACCAGGACCAGGGCTTCGACCACCTGGTGCTCGCCGGACCGGACGAGCTCACCGCCGAGCTGGAGCGGGAGCTGCACACCTACCTGCGGGAGCGGATCGCGGCTCGGCTCCACCTGCCGGTGACCGCGTCGGACGACGACATCCGCCAGGCCGCCGAGAGCGTGGAGGCCCAGGTGGAGCGGGCCCGGGAGGCGGCGCTCGTCGACCGGCTGCGCCAGGCCGTGGGCTCCGGCGGCGCCGGGGTGGCCGGGCTGGAGGCGGTGCTGGAGGCGCTCGTGGCCCGGCGGGTGGACACCCTGCTGGTATCGGATGGCTACGAGGCTCCCGGCTGGCGGTGCGGCAACTGCAACTGGGTGGGCACCCGGGGCCGGCGCTGCCCGCTCTGCGACAGCGACATGGACCAGGTGTCCGACGTGGTGGAGGAGGCGGTCGAGGAGGCGCTGGCCCAGGCCTGCAAGGTGGCCGTGTGCAGGGAGAACGCCGACCTCGACGTCATGGGCCGCATCGGGGCCCTGCTCCGCTTCTGAGCACCGACCCCTCAGCTCGAAAGGTTGGGATCGACCTCGGCGGCACCAAGTGCCTGGCCGTCGCCCTCGAAGGGGGCACGGTCGTTGCCGAGCGGCGGGTGCCCACCCCGGCGGGGGAGGGTCCCGTCCTGGAGGCGCTGGCCGAGGTGGCCACGGCCGTGTGCGGGGGCGGGGAGCTCGCCGGTGTCGGCGTCGGCGTGCCGGGCCTGGTCGACCGCCGCGGCGTCTTGCGCTTCGCCCCGAACCTGCCCGGCGTGACCGACATGCCCATCCAGGCGCCGCTGGAGGCCGCCCTCGGTGTGCCGGTCCGGGTCGACAACGACGCCACGTGCGCGGCCTGGGGCGAGCGCCAGCTGGGCGCGGCCCGGGGCTACGACGACGTCATCCTGGCCACGTTGGGCACGGGCATCGGTGGGGGGATCGTGGCCAGGATGACGTCGTCGTAGCCC
>Ga0247704_1000228_pt1 | contig 15974 bp, 15 predicted proteins | sample 41W_NmetaG_FD_189042 | JGI IMG/M metagenome (GOLD analysis project Ga0247704, IMG submission 189042) | Soil microbial communities from hillslope of Landscape Evolution Observatory, University of Arizona, Oracle, AZ, United States - 4-1-W_N | ecosystem: Engineered > Artificial ecosystem >...
GTAGGGGCTGGCGACCACCTGGCGGCCGGCCAGGCCGCGCCGCAGCGCGGCAAGGGTCTCCCGGTCCTCGGGGCGGGTGCTGGCGTCGAGGGCGTCCAGCGTCTCCGGGGTGGGGACGAGCGTGACGGGGACGCCGGGCTGGGCCTCGAGGGACCGGGCCAGGGCGCCGACGGCGTCGGCGTCCCTGCGGTTCAGCGACCGCGTGCCGTCGGGCTGGAGGGCCAGGGCCGCGTGCACGGGGAGCACGAGGGCGACCTCCACCGGGAAGCCGCCGGGCTGGGGCGGACGCGTGTAGACGAGGTGGGTGACGAGGCCGGCCAGGGTGGCGCCCCCGCCCGCCTCCCGCAGCTCCACCCGCACCGGGTACACGCCCTCGGCGGCCAGCCGCAGCCGCGCCGGGTCGGGCGGCTGGCCCGGGTCCTGGACCGGGAGGCGGACGACGAACGCCCCCGCCGCGTCGGTGGCCAGCTCCGACAGGGGCGCGGGCGGCACCACCGTGATCGGGTTGCCGCGGGGGCCGTCCTGGAGGCTCTGGGCGAACTCCGACCGGTTGCGGGCCCGCCGGTAGACGCCCACGGCCAGCTCGACGTCGGCCGGCTCCTCGGCGGTGGTGACGTCGAGGCGGAGGACGAGCTCCTCGCCGGGGCCGACCCACGGCGTCTGGGAGGCGAGGCGGAGGACGCTGCCCGAGTCCTGGGCCCCGGCCCGGCCCACACCGACGCCGGGGAGGACGCCGGCCAGCCCGGCCAGCACGGCCAGCACGGCGGCGGCTGCGGCGCCGGCCCGTCGCCCGCGCCTCATCGGGTGGCCGGTCCCGGGCGGGGGCGGGAGACGGCGCGGGCGGCCGCCGGCTCCGCCGCCGGCGGCACCAGGCGGGGCTCCAGCGAGAAGGTCAGCACGCACAGCCCGGCCGGCTCGCGGCGGAAGCCGAGGCTCTCGTAGAGCGCCAGGGCGGCCTCGTTGCCGACCTGGGTGTTGACGACGGCCTGCTCGACCCGCCACCGGCGCAGCCAGCGCAGGGCGTCGACGGCGAGCGCCCGCCCGAGGCCCTGGCGCTGGCACGCCGGGTCGACGGCCAGCCGCTGGAGGAAGCCGCGCCGCCCGGCCCGGCCGGTGACGGCGTAGCCGACGACGACTCCGCCCGGAGCGGCGACGCGGAAGCGGCTGTTGGGCGTGGCCGTCAGGGCGTCGCCCAGGGCGGCGTCGTCGATCCGCCAGAACCCCGGGAAGGCCCGGGCGTCCACGTCGAGCACGGCCGGGTGGTCACCGGGGACGGCCCGGCGCAGGGCGGAGACGTCGGCCCGGGGGACCCGGCGCAGGTCGTGGGCGAGGAGGTGCAGGCGCTCGTGGACGTCGAACCCGGCGGCCAGGAAGCCCACCTGCTCGGCCGGCGCCAGAGCCGAGGTGATGACCCGGCGACAGCCCTTGGCCGCCAGCTGGTCGAGGCAGCGCCGCACGAACACGACCGACGGGACGGGGGCGTCGGGCAGGGGGCTCAGGTAGGCGATGCCCGCGTTGCCGCGCCACGGGCCGGTGCGCACCCGCTCCCGGCCCCAGCGGATGACGTCCAGGTGCGCGCCCACGGCAGGTGGAGGTTACCGAGCGGGCCCGTGCCGGCGCATGACGGGCCCTCAGGGTCGGATGGCGGGATGCCGATGCTCCGATGATGCTGGACCTCGACGAGCTCCTCCGCTACACCGTCGCCCATTCCGGGTCGGACCTCCACGTGAAGGTCGGCTCGCCGCCCCACGTCCGGGTGGACGGCTACCTGCTGCCCGCTCCCTTCGACCCGGTCACCGCCGCCGACAGCGAGCGCATGGCGTTCGCCGTCATGCCGCGCGACCGGGCCGACGAGTTCGTGGCCGGCTCCGAGGCCGACTTCGCCCTGGGCATGCCCGACCTGGGCCGCTTCCGCGTGAACGTGTTCCGCCAGCGGGGGGCCGTGGGCCTGGTGTTCCGGCGCGTCCTGCCCGGGATCCCGTCGTTCGAGGCCCTCGGGCTGCCGCCGGTGGTGCGGCGCCTGGCCGAGGAGCAACGGGGCATGGTGCTGGTCACCGGGCCCACCGGCTCGGGGAAGACGACGACCATCGCGGCGATGATCGACCACATCAACGAGACGAAGTCGGTGAACGTCGTCACCGTCGAGGACCCCATCGAGGTCCTCCACACCGACAAGCGGGCGCTGGTCAACCAGCGGGAGATCGGGACCGACACCAAGGACTACGCCACGGCCATGCGCCGGGTGCTGCGCCAGGACCCCGACGTCATCTTCATCGGGGAGATGCGCGACCCCGAGACGGTGTGGGCGGCCCTGGCCGCCGCCGAGACCGGGCACCTCGTGCTCTCCACGCTGCACACCACCAACGCGGTGGAGACGGTGAACCGCATCGTCGACTTCTTCCCGCCGTTCCAGCAGAAGCAGGTGCGCCTGTCGCTGGCGTCGTCGCTCAGGGGCGTGGTCAGCCAGCGCCTCCTGGAGCGGTCCGACCACAAGGGACGGGTGCCGTCCGTGGAGGTCCTGGTGAACACGGGCCGCATCTTCGACCGCATCGTCGACCCCGACCAGGGCGACAACGACTCGATCGAGGAGATCATCGCCGACGGCGAGTACTACGGGATGCAGACCTTCGACCAGAGCCTGTTCAACCTGTTCAAGAACGGCCAGGTCGACCTGCGCAGCGCCATGGCGTCGGCGTCCAACCCGCACGACTTCCGCATCTCGCTCCAGCAGGCCGGGCTCATCCCGGCCTGATCCGGCGGGCGGGAACCGCCGGAGGTGGCGGGACCGGCACCTACTACCCTCGACCGGTGATCCCCGAGCGGCTCCAGCCGCTGATCGACGAGACGGCGTGGTTCGCCGAGCGCTTCGCGGCGGCTGGCCACAACCTGTACCTCGTCGGCGGCGTGGTGCGCGACGCGGTGCTGAACCGCCTGGCGCCGCAGGCCGACATCGACCTGACCACCGACGCCCGGCCCCCGGAGATCAAGCGGCTGGTTCGCCCGGGCGCCGACGCCCTGTGGGACCAGGGCGAGCGGTTCGGCACCATCGGCGTGGAGCGCGACGGCCGCCGCTACGAGATCACGACCCACCGCGCCGAGGCGTACGTGCCGGAGTCGCGCAAGCCCGAGGTCGAGTTCGCCGATGCGGTGGAGGCCGACCTGTCCCGGCGCGACTTCACGGTCAACGCCATGGCCCTGCGCCTCCCGGGCATGGAGCTGGTCGACCCCTTCGGCGGCATCGGCGACCTGGCCGACGGCCGGCTGCGCACGCCGCTGCCCCCGGTGGAGTCGTTCGGCGACGACCCCCTGCGCATGCTGCGGGCCGCCCGGTTCATCGCCGGTTACGGCCTGAGGCCCGAGCCCGACGTGGTCGCCGCCGTCGAGAAGCTCCGCGACCGCCTGGAGATCGTCTCCGCCGAGCGCATCCGCGACGAGCTCGACAAGCTGGTGACGGTCGAGCACCCCACCGCCGGCCTGCGGTTCCTGGTGTCCACCGGCCTGGCCGACCACTTCCTGCCCGAGCTGTCGGGAATGGCCCTCGAGCAGGACCCCGTCCACCGCCACAAGGACGTGCTCGAGCACACCTTCGCGGTGGTGGAGAAGGTGCGCCCCTCGCACCGCCTGGTCCGCCTGGCCGCCCTGTTCCACGACGTGGGCAAGCCCCGCACGCGGGCGTTCGGGCCGGGCGGCGTGTCGTTCCACCACCACGAGGTGGTGGGGGCGCGCATGACCCGCGAGCGCATGAAGGCCCTGCGCTACTCCAACGAGGACATCGCCGCCGTCACCCGGCTGGTGGAGCTGCACCTGCGCTTCCACGGGTACCGGGACGGCGACGGCGGGTGGACCGACAGCGCCGTGCGCCGCTACGTGCGCGACGCCGGGCCGCTGCTGGAGGAGCTCAACGAGCTCACCCGCTGCGACTGCACGACCCGCAACGAGGCGAGGGCCCGCACCCTGGCCCGGCGCATGGACGAGCTGGAGGCGCGCATCGAGCGGTTGCAGGAGGAGGAGGAGCTGGCCCGCCTGCGGCCGGACGTCGACGGCCGCCGCGTCATGGAGCACCTCGGCATCCCGCCCGGGCCCGCCGTCGGCCGCGCCCTCGACCACCTCCTGGAGCTGCGCATCGAGGAGGGGCCGTTGGGCGAGGAGGAGGCCCTCCGCCGCCTCGACGCCTGGTGGGCGGACCAGCCCGAGGCTCGCTGACCGCGGCGGCGAACGGTCCCTCAGGAGCGGAGCAGCTTCAGCACCCGGTCGGTGTCGGTGAGGTCGGGCAGGAGCTCGTCGGCGTCCTCCGCCTCCAGCTCGTCGAGCGAGTAGCGGCCCGTGGCCACCAGCAGGCACCGGGCGCCGCCGGCGCGGGCGCAGGCCAGGTCGCGCGGCGTGTCGCCCACCACCCAGACGTCCTCGGGCCCGAGGTCCCGGCCCCGCAGGCGGCGGACGCGGTCCAAGGCGATGGGGACGAGCTGCTCGCGGTCCGAGTCGTCGCTGCCGAAGGCGCCCACCTCCACGTCGAGCCAGCGGTCCAGGGCGAACGCCTCCAGCTTCACCGCCGCGTTCGCCGCCGTGTTGCCGGTGAGCACCGACTGGACGACGCCCGGGTCGTCGTGCAGCTCGGCCAGCACCGTCTCCACGCCGGGCATCACGTGGCCCTGCTCCCGCACCAGCTCGCGCGCCTCGGCCAGCTCGGTCTCCAGCCGCTCGACCACCTCGGGGAGCCGCTCGTGGGCCTCCTCCTCGGACAGGCCGGCGAAGAGCAGGATCTCCAGGGCGATGAGCGGATCGGTCTTCCCGCTCATGCGGACCTCGTGCTCGCCCGGCGGGCGGCCGAGGACGTGCTCGGCGGCGACGTCGAACGCCCGCTGCGCCACGCCGTTGCTGCGTAGGAGGGTGCCGTCGACGTCCCAGAGCACGAGCCGCTCGCCCACGCGGGGGACGGTACCCGACGCGGCGGAGCCGTCAGTTGCCCAGCTTCCGGGCCCGCACGACCAGGGTGCGGGGGACGTAGCGGAACGCCTCCTGCCACATCTCGCTGCGGGGCCCGCTGGTCGACGGCTGGGGCTCGAGGATGGTGTCGACCGAGTAGCTGGCCCGGGTGAGGGCGGTGTGGAGGTCGCCGATGGTGTGGTGGTGGATGGTGAAGGTGACGCCGTGGCGGGCGTGCTCGATGGGGGAGCGGTCGAAGTACGAGCGCCGCACGCGCGGCGGCTGCTCGGGGTCGTCGCCGTCGATCATGTGGTAGGCGGGATGGGGCATCGAGAACACCAGCGGCGCGCCGGTGCGCAGCACGCGGTGCACCTGGCGGAAGACCCGGCTCAGGTCCTCCACGAAGCCGAAGGCGCAGGAGCTGAAGGCCAGGTCGATCGAGTCGGCCCGTAGGAAGGCCAGGTCGGCCATGTCGCCCTGGCGCAGTTCCACCCGGACCTCCTCGCGGTCGCACAGGCGCCGGGCGATGGCCAGCATCTCCGCCGAGCTGTCGACCCCGATGGCGATGGCGCCCTGCTTGGCGAAGGCGATCGAGTTCTGGGCGGCGCCGCAGCCCAGGTCGAGGACCCGCTTGCGCGTGAGGTCGCCCAGGAGGCGCAGCTCGGCCTCGGTGCCGATGTCGGCCCCGTACTGCACCACGTCGGTGGGAGGGCGGGCCCGCTCCTCGTAGACGGCTGCGTACTGGTCCCACGCGGCGACGTTGTCCGAGGGCACGGGGGAATGTTGCTACAGCTGTGGCCGCCCCATGAGGATCGTCACCTTCAACATCCAGCACGGGCGCACGCCGGCAGGGCGGGTGGACACGGCGGCGCTCGCCCGGTACTGCGCCGGCCTCGACGCCGACGTGCTCGCCCTCCAGGAGGTCGACCACCGGGTGCGGCGGTCGGGCCGGGCCGACCAGGCGGCCGAGGTGGCGCGGACGGCCGGCATGGCGGGGGTGTTCGGCGCCGCCCGCCGGCTCGGCCCGTGGGCCCGCTACGGGAACGCGCTGCTCGCCCGGGGCCGCCTGGTCGACGTCGCGACCATCGCCCTCCCCCGGGCGGTGGGGCGAGAGCCGCGCGTCGCCGTGCTGGCGCGCGTCGAAGTGGGCGACCGCGCCCTGTCGGTGGCCGCCACCCACCTGTCCACCGACGGCGGCGACGCTTCCGTCCAGCTGGCCGTGGTGCTCGGGGCGCTGGGCACCCGGCCCCTGCCGCGCCTGGTCGTGGGCGACCTCAACCTGCGCCCTGACGTCGCGGTGCCCGCCCTCGAGCGCGCCGGGTACTCGGTGGCGCCCACGGCCGGTGCGACCTACCCGGCGGCCCGGCCGTTCCTGCGCATCGACCACGTGGCCGCCCAGGGCCTCGACATCGAGCGGGCGACGGTGCTGGACGCGGCGCCGGTCAGCGACCACCGCCCCCTGCGGGTGGAGGTGCGCTGACGGCGCGACGGCGGATCAGTCGCCGGAGCCGGCGGCGAACTCCTCGACCATGCGGTGGGCCAGCTCGTCGCGGTACTGGACGGGCGGCGACTTCATGAAGTACGCCGACGGGCCGAGCAGCGGGCCGCCGATGCCGCGGTCGAGGGCGAGCTTGGCGCAGCGGACGGCGTCGATGATGACGCCCGCCGAGTTGGGCGAGTCCCAGACCTCCAGCTTGAGCTCCACGTTCAGGGGCACGTCACCGAAGTTCCGGCCCTCGAGGCGGATGTAGGCCCACTTGCGGTCCTCCAGCCAGGCGACGTGGTCGGAGGGGCCGATGTGCACGTCGTCGGCGGCGATGCCGTTGTCCAGCTGCGAGGTGACCGACTGGGTCTTGGAGATCTTCTTGGACTCCAGGCGCTCGCGCTCGAGCATGTTCTTGAAGTCCATGTTCCCGCCCACGTTGAGCTGGTAGGTCCGGTCGAGGACCATGCCCCGGTCCTCGAACAGGCGGGCCAGCAGGCGGTGCACGATGGTGGCGCCGACCTGGCTCTTGATGTCGTCGCCCACGATGGGGACACCCGCCTCCTCGAAGCGGCGGGCCCACTCCGGATCGCTGGCGATGAACACCGGGATGGCGTTCACGAAGGCCACCTTGGCGTCGATGCAGGCTTGGGCGTAGTGCTTCTGGGCGGCCTCCGACCCGACGGGCAGGTAGGCCACCAGGACGTCGGCGCCGGAGGCCCGGAGCGCCTCGGTGACGTCCACCGGCTCGGCCGGCGACTCCTCGACCGTCGCCCGGTAGTACTTCCCGAGGCCGTCGAGGGTGGGGCCCCGCTGCACGGTGACGCCCAGCTCGCCGACGGGCGAGAACCGGATGGTGTTGTTCTGGCCGGCGAAGACCGCCTTGCCCAGGTCGAGGCCGACCTTGGCGGCGTCGACGTCGAAGGCGGCGACGAACTCGACGTTGCCCACGTGGTAGCCGCCCAGCTCGACGTGCATGAGCCCGGGGACGGTGTCGTTGGGGTCGGCCGAGCGGTAGTACTCGACGCCCTGGACCAGCGAGCTGGCGCAGTTGCCGACGCCCGCTATGGCGACCTTGACGGTGTTCCTCACTTGGGATCCTCCTGCCGCTCGGCGGCGATGAGTTGGTCGAGCCACGAGATGTCACGCTCGGTGGCCTCGGTTCCGTGCTCCAGCAGGGAGCGGGTGTAGGCGTCGAGGCGCTCCCGGCTGGCCCGGATGGCGTCCCGGGCGCGGGCGAGGCGCTCCACGAGCAGGGCCCGCCGCCGTTCGAACAGCCCGAGGCGGGCGTCGGCGGGCAGGTAGCGGGCGAAGGCCAGGCGCAGGTTGAACGCCCGGTCGTCGTCGCCGGAGTTGGAGTCGGTGAGGAGGAGCTCGGCGAACAGCTCCTCCCCCCGCTCGGTGATGCCGTAGACCTTCTTGCCCCGGCTCCCGCGGGTGGTGCGGGCGGCGGCCCGGCGGGCCCGGAAGGCGAGCAGCTCGCCGCCCAGGGAGCCGGTCATCGGGATGGGGGCGAGGGGCACGGGGTTGGCCTCCACCGCCTTGACGGCGCCGGCCGCCTCCAGCTTGGCGAGGGTCGGGTAGAGCGAGCCGAACGAGACGCTCGAGAGGGGGCCGAGCACGCTGCTCAGCCGCTTCTTGAGCTCGTAGCCGTGGAGCTCCTGCTCCTTGAGCAATCCCAGTACCGCCAGTTCCAACACGTTCGTCCCGGTGTCCTCGATGTATCGATCCGATATATCGGTACGAGCATAACGCAGCACGGCGGGCGGCGGGCGCGCACGTCGCCTCGCCGCGGGCGGGCGCTGTGGGGAAGCGCCGCTACCCTGGGTCGCCGTGAGCTTCCGCCCCGACGCCGTGCGCGGTGCCCCCGGTGGTGCGTCGCTCCCCGGGCAGATCGACTACCGCATGGCGCGGAACTTCGTCATCAAGGAGTTCCATCGCGGTCGGCTGTCCAGGCTGGACGTGTGCGACGCCCACCCCGAGCTGCTGCGGGCGGCCAGGGGCATGGGAACGCCGGGCGGGCAGCAGTGCCCGATCTGCGAGGAGCTCGAGCTGGTGCACGTGGCGTACGCGTTCGGGTCGCACCTTCCGCCGGGCGGCGCCGCGTTCCAGGGGGCGGCCGAGCTGGCCAAGCTCACCCGCCGCGCCGGCGAGGTGGCGTGCTACGTGGTGGAGGTGTGCACGGGGTGCTCGTGGAACCACCTGGCGCGGACGTACGTGGCGGGCCGGAGGCGGACGAGGTCGGGCTGATCGCCGGGCCGCTGCGCCTGGGCGCGGCGGCCGCGGCGGCGGCGCTGGCGCTCACGTCGTCGGGCGAGGTGGTCTTGCTCGCCTGCCTGCTGGCGCTCGTCGCCGCCGACGTGCGGGCCGGGGCTGCGGCAGCTGCCGCCCTCCTGGCGCTGGCCGTGCGCTGGGGCTCGACGTCGCTCGACGCCATCTCCGGTGCCCAGTCGGTGCTCGGCCCCGGCGCGACGCTCGGGTCGCCCGCCGAGGTCGCCGCGTCGTGGTCGGCGGCCGCCGCCCTCGTGCTCTCCGCCCCGCCCGGGTGGTGGCCCGCCGTCGCCTTCGGGTCGACGGCGGCCCTCGCCGTCGCCGGGACGGCGGGTGGTCCTGCCGACGTCGCCCTGCGCCTGGGGGCCGCCGCCGCCGGCGTCGCCGTCACCGTGGCGGTGGGCCGGCGCCTGGCACCCGGGACGGCCAGGCCAGCCGCGGTGGTCGCCGGGGGCGCCGCCCTCGTGCTGGCGGTGCTCGGGTGACCGACGTCGCCTCCGAGCCTCCCCGGGTCGGTGGCGAACAGCGGCGCCCTGCCCGGGTCGGTGGCGGGTGGCGTCGCCCTCCCCGGCTCGGTGGCGGGTGGCGCCGCCTCGGCCAGGTGGTGGAGCGGCGACCGCGTCTCGCCCGGCTGGTGGAGCGGGCCGGTGCGGCTGGCACCGGCCCCGGTTGGCCGGCGGCGGGCGCGCTGGCCACCGGCGCCTGGGTGCTCGTGGCGGTGGCCGGAGGCGACGGCTCACCCGTCGGCACGACGGCCTCGGGGGCGGCGGCCGCCGCCGGCACCGCCGCCCTGGTCGGGGCGTCGTGGCGTCCCCGGGCGCCCGGGAGCGCGGGGGCGGCGTTCGCCGTGCTGGCGTTGCTGCCCATCGCCGTCGCTGGCGCGTCGGCCGGGCACACGGCGCCGCTGGCCGCCGCCCTCGCCGTGTTCGCCGTCGTCGAGATCGAGGCGCGCGCCGTGGCCGGAGGGTGCGCGGCCCTGCTCGCCTCCCTGGTCGCCGCCCGCCTCTCGGCCGGGGGGTGGGTGCTCCCCGGCGACGGCGCAGCCGACCTCGCCCTCGCCCTCGCCGGAGGCGCCGTGTTGGTGGTCGGCGTTGCCCGGGGGCCCGACCGGGTTTGGCCTCTGGCTGCGCCCGCCGTGGTCGTGGCGACGGCTGCCGCCGCCTTGGCGACGCCGGGCGCTGCGTCCGTGCTGGGGGCCGCGCTGGCCGTGGCGGCGGCCGTCCTGGTCGCCGAGCGGCCGTCGGTCGCCCTCGCCGCGCTGGCCGTGGCGGCGGCGGCCGTCCCCGTCGCACCGGCGTGGGGCCTGCTGGCGGCGGGCGCCCTTCTCGGGCTGGCGGTACCCGGGCGGGCGGCGGTCGTCCTCGGCCTGCCCGGCGCGGCTGCCCTCGCCGCCGCCGAGGTGCCGCCCGGCGGGGGGTTCGCCGGCGCCGCCCTGGTCGCCGGCGCGGCCGGCGTGGCGGTCGCCCTCGCCGGGCGCCCGGGCGAGCGTTGGTCCCTGCCCGTGGCCGACGGCGCCGTCCTTCCCGCCCTCGTCCTCGGGGCGTGGTTGGTGGTGGTGCCGGGAACGTGGCGATGGGCGGGCGGCGACGGGCTCGGCCCCTACGACCGCGGCGTGGCCGTGGCGGCGGCCGTCGCGCTCCTGGCCCTCCTGGTGACCGGCGCGGCCGCCGTCGGGGGCGTGCCCGTCGACGACGTCGTCGAGCCGCCGCCGCCGACCGGTCGGCCGGTGCCGTTGCGCCGCGCCCACGCCCGCCGTCACTGGCCGCGCCGCCGCCCGCCGGCTGCTCCGGCTGCGCCCCCCCTTCCCACGTCCCGCCGCCCCTGGCCGCCGCGACGCCGAGGTGGGGACGCGGCGCCGTCGGCTCGAGGAGACGCCGGCCCGGCGCCCGACGGGGGCACGGCGCCTCCGGCTGCGCCGCCCAGCCCCGCAGGCTCGGCGCCGGCGCCCGAACCCGCCGCGCCCGTCGTCCCGGTCGCCCCGGCTCCGGCGCCCGAACCCGCCGCGCCCGTCGTCCCGGTCGCCCCGGCTCCGGCGCCCGAACCCCTCGCGCCCGTCGTCCCGGTCGCCCCGGCTCCGGCGCCCGAACCCCTCGCGCCCGCCGCCGCCGCCCCGGCTCCCGCCGCCCGACCGCCTCGACCGGGTGCCGGGCCACGGCGTTCCCGGCCTGCCCCGGTACCCGCCGCCGAGGAGCCGCAGCCCGCCGCCGAGGAGGCCGAGCCCGGCGCCGTCCCGGCCCAGCGGGCTGCGGACGACGACGCGGCCACCGACACCGTGCCCGTCGTGGTGGTGCGCCCGCCGGGCGGGCGCCGCCCGCCGGCCGGCCGGGGCGGAACGGCGGGCCGGCGGTAACCTTGCCCAGCCGTGGGGGGCTCGGACCAGCGTGGCTCCCCGGGAGCCCGTATGCCCTCTCCCCATCCCACCAGCCGCCGCCCGCCGGTGGTGGCGCGCCGGAGCTGGGTCTGGCGCTACCGGCGCCTCCTGTTCCTCGTCACCCTGCTCGCCTTCACCGCGCTGTCGGGCTCGGCGTACCTGCTGGTGCGGGTGCCGCTGCCGCCCGAGGTGCCCCAGGACCAGACCACCATCATCACCGACGTCAACGGCGCCCGGCTGGCCTCGCTGGACAGCGGTGAGAACCGGGTCAAGGTCGAGCTGGAGCAGGTCCCGCAGGTCCTGGTGGACGCCGTGCTCGCCGCCGAGGACCGCGAATTCTTCGACCACGCCGGCATAGACCCCGTCGGCATCGCCCGGGCGACCTGGGCCGACGTGCGGGGCAGGGCGCTCCAGGGCGGCTCGACCATCACCCAGCAGTACGTCAAGAACGTCTACCTCACCAGCGAGCGCACCCTGATGCGCAAGCTCAAGGAGGCGGTGCTGGCGGTCAAGCTGGAGCGCCGGTACGACAAGCGCGAGATCCTGGAGCGCTACCTGAACACCATCTACCTGGGGCGCGGCGCGTACGGCGTGCAGGCGGCGTCGCGGTCGTACTTCGGCAAGGACGTGACCGAGATCGGCCTGCGGGAGGCCGCCTACCTGGCCGGTCTCATCCGCCTCCCCGAGGTGGCCGACGCCGCGAAGGCACCCGAGGCGGCCGCCGCCCGGCGGGCCCGCATCCTGGCGGCGATGGAGGACGTGGGTGCGATCGACGGCCGCCAGCGGGCCGAGGCGGAGAAGGAGCCGGTGACCTCGTACGTCATCGAGCGGGGCCGGGCCGAGACCACGTTCGCCCGCCCCGAGAAGGGGACCCAGTACTTCGTCGAGTTCGTACGACGCCAGCTCGAGCAGCAGTACGGGCGGAGCGCGCTGTACTCGGGCGGGCTCCGGGTGCGGACGACGCTCGACCTGAACCTCCAGGTCCAGGCCTACGACGCGGTCTACGGCTACCTCGACCGGCCCGACGACCCGGCGGCCGCCCTGGTGGCGATCGACGAGAACGGCTACGTCAAGGCGATGGTGGGCGGCCGGGACTGGAACGCCCCGGACGCCTTCGCCAAGGTGAACCTGGCCGTGGGCCGCGACGGCGGCGGCACCGGGCGCCAGCCGGGGTCCACGTTCAAGCCGTTCGTGCTCGCCACCGCCGTGCGCGACGGCTACAGCCCGCGGGCGCCGCTCCCGGGCCCGCCCGAGGTCACCTTTCCCAAGGCCAACCAGGGGAAGGACTACGTGGTCAAGAACTTCGAAGACGCCGACTTCGGCGAGTCGGTGAGCCTGGTCGACGCCACCAGGAACTCGGTGAACACCGTCTACGCCCAGCTGATCAAGGTGGTCGGCTCGGCCAGGGTGGCCGAGCTGGCCCACCAGGCCGGCATCCGCTCGCCGCTGGTGGAGAACATCTCGCTGGCTCTCGGGACGTCCGAGGTGTCGGTCCTGGAGATGGCCAGTGCCTTCTCCACCTTCGCCAACCGCGGCGTCCACGTGGAGCCGACCGTGATCCTGGACGTCGTCAGCGCCAGCGGCCACATCCTCCGGCCCGCCCAGGCGCCCGTTCGTCGCCGGGTCCTGGACCGCGGCGTCGCCGACGTGGTCACCCACGCCCTCCAGCAGGTCGTGCAGTCGGGGTCGGGGACGCAGGCCAGGATCGGCAGGCCGGTGGCGGGCAAGACGGGGACGACCCAGGACTTCGGCGACGCCTGGTTCGTCGGCTACACGCCCACGCTCACCACCGCCGTGTGGATGGGGTTCCCCGAGGGCAACGTCCGCAAGATGGACAACGTGCGCGGCCGCAAGGTGAACGGCGGCTCGTTCCCGGCCGTGCTGTTCCGCCGCTTCATGTCGGAGGCCACCAAGGGCGTCGACGCCGGCGGCTTCCCGGCCGCCGAGCTGGGCCGGGGCAGGCCCGTCAAGCCACCCTCGGGCGTGCTGTTGCCGACGACTACCACGTCGTCGACCACGACGCCGCCCACCTCGGCGGTCCAGGCCGCGCCCCCGACGACGGACGTCGAGGCGTCCCCGCCCACCACGGCGGTGGCGGCCGCCAGGGTGCCGGACACGACGAGCACGACGGCGGGCCTGCTGGGGCTGGGCAGCGGCCGCCCCTAAGTAAAGTAGGCGGCTCCGCCCCCGCCGCCCGACCTGTGGCGGGAACGACCCGGATGCGAGTCGTTCCCGCGACAGGTTCGAGGCCCGCTCGGCGCCGGCCCGCTCACCCCTCGTCGAGGGCCACGTGGTCGGCCGTCGACCGGCATTCGAAGCACCACAGCTCCGGGCCACCGGGCACGTCGCCGGCGGTGGCGGCCGGCGCCCGGACGAGCACCAGGTCGTCGTCCTCCCCGGCGCACCGCTCGCAGACGCGCTCCACGCGCCGGACGATACCCGGCGTGCCACACTGGGGGTGCCGCCGGCAGCCTCCGCGCGCTGGACGGTCAAGGAGGTTCGCCATGCCGACACGACCGACCGCGGTCACCGTCCCCGCCGTGCGGGCCCGCAAGGGCGAGGCCGGCGCCTCGCCCCTGGTGATGGTGACGGCCTACGACGCACCGTCCGCCCGCATCGCCGACGAGGCGGGCGTCGACCTGATCCTGGTCGGCGACTCGGTCGCCATGGTCGTGCTCGGCTACGAGGACACCCTCCGGGTGACGGTCGACGACATGGAGCACCACACGGCGGCGGTGGCCCGTACCGGTCCCCGAGCCCTGGTGGTCGCCGACCTGCCGTGGCTCAGCTACCACGTCGGTGCCGAGGATGCCGTGCGCAACGCCGGCCGGCTGGTCCGGGCCGGCGCCGCGGCGGTGAAGCTGGAGGGCGGCCGCAAGCGGCTGCCCGTCGTCTCGGCCCTGGTCGACGCCGAGATCCCGGTCATGGGCCACCTCGGCCTCACGCCCCAGTCGGTGAACGCCACCGGCGGCTACCGGGTCCAGGGCAAGGACACCGGCGCCGCCGCCGCGCTGGTCGTCGACGCCCGGGCGCTGGCCGCCGCCGGCGTGTTCGCCATCGTGCTCGAAGGCGTCCCCGCTCCGGTGGCACGGCTGGTCACCGAGGCGGTGGAGGTGCCCACCATCGGCATCGGGGCCGGCCGGTGGTGCGACGGCCAGGTGCTGGTGTTCCACGACGTGGTCGGGCTGGAGGACCGGGTGCTGCCCCGGTTCGTGCGCCGGTACGCCTCGCTCAAGGCCGAAGGAGTGGCCGCCGTGTCGGCGTTCGCGGCCGACGTGCGGGCGGGCCGGTTCCCCGCCGACGCCGAGAGCTACCAGCTGGGGGAGGCGGCCGCCGCCGCCCTCGGTCTCGGCGGAGGTGCTAGCAAGACGGCGTGACCGCGCCGCCCCCGCCCCGGGCCTGATGCCGGGGCGCCACTCCATCAAGGGCCCGAGGCGCGCCCGGCGCTGGCTGGGCTGGGCGGTCGCGCTGCTGGCCGTCCTGGCGCTGACGGGCTTCCTCCTCGTGGGCGCCGACGGGCCCGCCGACCCCGTCCTCGGCGGCATCCCGGGCTACGGGGAGACGGCGTTCCGGGTGACCCCGGCGGGAGCCGCCTCGCCGGCCGGCCGCTACTGCGCCCTCCTCGCCGACACCGAGGCCCAGCGGGCCCGCGGGATGATGGGGCGGCGCGACCTGGCCGGCTTCGACGGGATGCTGTTCCGCTTCGACGCCGACACCACGTCGGCGTTCTACATGCGCAACGTGCCGGTGCCGCTGAGCATCGCCTGGTTCGACGCCGAGGGCCGGTTCGTCTCCGCGACCGACATGGCGCCGTGCCCCGACCAGGAGGGCTGTCCCACCTACCCGCCGCCGGCGCCGTACCGCGTCGCCCTCGAAGTGCTCCAGGGCGGGCTGGGCCGGCTCGGCATCGGACCGGGCTCCACCATGAGCGTCGGCGGGCCCTGCACGGAGTGAACCGCCGGTCGTGTCCCGGCCGGACGTGTCCCGGACCCGACGTGGATGTCACACCCGGCTGGCAGGCTTCTCGCCGAGATGGAGCGATCGCCGGTGTCGACTAGGATGGCCACTTCGAATGCGACCCTGCCCCGGACCGACCGGGGCCCCGAGCGCCAGGGGCGCCGGGTCCAGAGGGAGGTGCGGCCCTTGCGGCCCTACGAAGTCATGGTCATCCTCGACGCCGGCCTGGAGGAGGACGTCATCCGGGCCACGATCGACCGGGCCACCGGCGTCATCTCGGCCGGCGGGGGCAACCCGGGCCGGGTCGACCGCTGGGGCAAGCGCCGGTTCGCGTACGAGCTGAACCACCGCTGGGAGGGCTTCTACGTCCTCCTCGAGGCGTCGGCCGAGCCTTCGGCCATGGCCGACCTGGACCGGATGCTCTCCCTCACCGACGAGGTCATCCGCCACAAGGTGATCCGCCTGCCCGATGTCGTGGCCAACCGCGCCGTTGCGCGGTCGTCGGCCACGGCGGCGGCGGCGGTCCCCACCGACGGCGGCGAGAGCACGAAAGAGGGCTGAGGACCATGAGCAACGGCAACAGCGTCACCCTGGTCGGCAACATCACGCGCGATCCCGAGCTGCGCTTCACGCCCAGCGGGCAGGCCACGGCCTCGTTCGGGCTGGCCGTGAACCGCCGGTGGCAGGACCGCCAGAGCGGCGAGTGGCAGGAGGCCACGTCGTTCTTCGACGTGGTGTGCTGGCGGGAGATGGCGGAGAACGCCAGCGAGTCGCTCTCGCGCGGCTCGCGCGTGATCGTCACCGGCCGGCTGGAGCAGCGCTCCTGGGAGAACCAGGAGGGCGAGAAGCGGTCGAAGATCGAGGTGGTGGCCGACGAGATCGGCCCCAGCCTGCGGTGGGCCACGGCCACGGTCACCAAGAACGAGCGCCGGTCCCCGGGCGAGGGGGGCGGCGGAGGCGGCGGCGGAG
>Ga0247704_1000229_pt1 | contig 15932 bp, 12 predicted proteins | sample 41W_NmetaG_FD_189042 | JGI IMG/M metagenome (GOLD analysis project Ga0247704, IMG submission 189042) | Soil microbial communities from hillslope of Landscape Evolution Observatory, University of Arizona, Oracle, AZ, United States - 4-1-W_N | ecosystem: Engineered > Artificial ecosystem >...
GCATGGAGGCATGGCACGAGTCCTCGTCACCGAGAAGTTGGCCGAAGCCGGCCTGGAGCGCCTGGCCGCGGCCGGCCACGAGGTCGACGTCCGCCTGGGGCTGTCGCCCGAGGAGCTGGCGGAGGTGCTCCCCGGGGCGGCGGCGCTGATCGTGCGCTCGGCCACCGACGTCACCGCCGAGGCCCTGGCCGCAGGCGGCGACCTGGTGGTGGTGGGCCGGGCCGGCATCGGGCTCGACAACGTCGACGTGGCCGCCGCCACCCGGCGGGGCGTCATGGTCGTCAACGCCCCCCAGTCCAACGTGCTGTCGGCCGCCGAGCACGCCCTGGCCCTCCTGCTGGCCCAGGCCCGCAACATCCCCCAGGCCAGCGCCGCCCTGCGGGCGGGCTCGTGGGAGCGGGCCCGTTGGTCCGGCGTCGAGGTCCACGGCAAGACGCTCGGCGTCATCGGCCTGGGACGCATCGGCACGCTGGTGGCCCAGCGGGCGGCTGCGTTCGGGATGCGCCTGGTGGCCCACGATCCCTACGTCTCCCCCGAGCGGGCCCGCCAGCTGGGCCTGGAGCTGCTCGACCTGGAGGACCTGGTGGCCCGGGCCGACTTCGTGAGCATCCACGTGGCCCGCACCCCCGAGACCATGGGCCTGCTGGGCAAGGAGCTGCTGGCCAAGGCCAAGCCCGGGCTGCGGGTGATCAACACCGCCCGGGGCGGCATCGTCGACGAGGACGCCCTGGCGTGGGCCATCGACAAGGGCCTGGTGGCCGGGGCCGCCCTCGACGTGTTCGCCACCGAGCCCACCACCGAATCGCCCCTGTTCGCCCTCGACTCGGTGGTGGTCACGCCCCATCTCGGCGCCAGCACGGCCGAGGCCCAGGACAAGGCCGGGGTCACCATCGCCGAGCAGGTCACCCTGGCCCTGGCCGGTGACTTCGTGCCCTTCGCCGTCAACGTGAGCGCCGGTGAGGCGTCGGAGACGGTGCGCCCCTTCCTGCCCCTGGCCGAGCGCCTGGGCGCGCTGTTCGCCCGCCTCAACGAGGGCGTGCCCCAGATGCTGGAGGTCACCTACCAGGGGCAGCTGGCCGACTACGACACCCGCATCCTCACCCTGGCCGTGCTCAAGGGCATCTTCAGCGGCGTGGTCGACGAGCCGGTGTCCTACGTCAATGCCCCCCAGCTGGCCGACGAGCGAGGGGTGGAGGTGCGCGAGACCACCACCTCGGCCGTGCAGGACTTCGTCAACCTCATCACCCTCCGGGGGGGTGAGCACGCCATCGCCGGCACCCTGGCCGGCCTGCGTAGCGAGCCCCGCATCGTCATGGTCGACGGCCACAGCGTGGAGGTGCCACCCGCCCGCCACATGCTGGTGCTGCGCAACGACGACCGTCCGGGCATGATCGGCCTCGTCACCTCGGCCCTCGGCGACGCCGGCATCAATATCTCCGACATCCACGTGGGGCGCTCCCCCGAGGGTTCCGCCGCCCTCATGGTGCTGGCCACCGACGAAGCAGTTCCGGGCGAGCTGGTGGAGCGCCTGCGGGACGCGCCGGGCATCTTCTCGGTCCACGCCCTGGGGTGAGCCCCCCGCCCCGGCGGGGCTTCAGCTCCGGTGCGGTGCGGCCGATACCGGCAGGGATGGCGCGACGGCGGGGGTTCGCTCTGGTCGGGATCGTCCTGGCCCTGGTGTCCGGCTGCGGCACCGGCGTCGGTGTGCGCAGCACCGGTCCCGAGCCGGTGGCTGGCCCGGAGGTGTCACCAGCGCCTGCGGCCACCGGGGAGGTCACGGTGCCGGCGGCTCCGGGCCGGCCAGCGGCCGAGCCCGCCACCGGCTTGCCCGCAACCGGCTTGCCCGCCGGCGACGACGCCGTGGTGGAGCAGGTGGTCGACGGCGACACCCTCGTGGTCAGCGGCGGTATCCGGGTCCGCCTCATCGGCATCGACACTCCCGAAACCAAGGATCCCCGCCAAGGGGTGCAGTGCTTCGGGCCCGAGGCCTCCGACGAGGCCGCTGCCCTGGTGGCGCCGGGGACCGCCGTGCGTCTGGTCTACGACGTGGAGCGCCTCGACCGCTACGGCCGCACCCTGGCCTATGTGTACCGCCGGGACGACGGCCTGTTCGTCAACGCCGCCCTGGTGGCCGGGGGCTTCGCCCAGCCGGCCACCTTCCCGCCCAACGTGGCCCACGCCGACCACTTCGCCGCCCTGGCCGGCACCGCCCGGGACGAGGGCCGGGGCCTGTGGGGAGCATGCGGCACGGGTGCGCCACCTGCGGCCGAACCTCTGCCCACCCCGGTGCCACCTCCACCGGCGGTGGCCCCAGCGCCGTCCGCAGCCCGCTCGTGCGATGCCTCCTATCCGGGCGTGTGCGTCCCGCCGGCCCCGCCCGACCTCGACTGCGGGGAGATTCCCGACCGCCGCTTCGCCGTGACCCCCCCCGATCCCCACGGCTTCGACGGCGACGGCGACGGCGTGGGCTGTGAGAGCGGCTAACCACCTCCCCTCATCGTTCTCGGCGCGTTTTGCCCCCGGTAGGGGGGCCAAAACGCGCCGAGAACGATGAGGGGTAGGGGGGCCTCAGCCTTCGATGGTGATGGCGGCGGTCGGGCAGAGGTCGGCGGCCTCCGTCACCGCCGGGCGCAGCTCCTCGGGCGGCTCATCCTGGAGCACGTAGAGGAACCCGTCGTCGCGCAGCTCGAAGACTTCGGGGGCGGCCCGGGTGCACGACCCGCTGGAGATGCACCGGTCGTAGTCGACGACGACGCGCACGAGCCGGCCCTAGCGCTTGGCCTGGCGCAGGCCGTCGGCTTCGGCGGCGGTCTCGTCGGGATAGCAGCGGTCGGGCTTGGTGCGGTCGTAGTTGGCCATCCCCGGCAGGTGGAAGACGCCGCTGCCCAACTTGGCCTTGACCGGATGCGAAGCCGGGCAGGTCCCGTCGTCCTCCGGCTCGGCCCACACCCGGGAACCGTTGGACTCGGCCACCGGCTCGGCCGCCGGCTGGGTGCCGTCGCCTTCCGCCTCGCTCGCCGGGGTGGCGGTGGTAGTGGGCGTCCCGGCCGGTTCGGGGATGGGTGGCCACGGGGTGGCGGTGCCCACCGGACCGGAGCCGGCGTCACGGCGCCGGCCGAGCACCTTGGCCACACCGGCAGCGGCACCACCGACCATGGCGAACTTCACGGCCACACGGAACAATCGGCGAATCATCGCCAAGGAGGTTATCCCTCCCACCAGCCCGGCGTGATCCGTCACCCGAGATCCGGAGGGGGTTGACGTTTGTGGCCGATCGTGGTTCCCTGGAAAACGATGTTGCGCCAGCTGCGCTCCTGCGTCCTCCTGCTTACTTGAGGCGAGCACCTCCAGGTGCTCGCCACGACCTCCTGTGCCATCTGGCCAGGAGGTTTTCTTTTCCCCCAGCGCCCCTCCCAGAAAGGGAACCGACATGGCCGACCGGGTCACCATCTTCGACACCACCCTGCGTGACGGTGAGCAGTCACCGGGCATCTCTCTCGATCCCGTCGAGAAGCTGGAGATCGCCGAGCAGTTGGCCCGCCTCGGGGTGGACGTGCTCGAGGCGGGGTTCCCCGTGGCCAGCAAGGGCGACTTCGAGGCCGTCCAGACCATCGCCCGCACGGTCAGCGGACCCGTCATCTGCGGGCTCTCCCGTACCCACCTGGCCGATGTCGACCGGTGCTGGGACGCGGTCAAGGAGGCCGAGCGGTCCCGCATCCACGTCTTCATCTCCACCAGCCCCAGCCACATGGAGCACATGTTGAAGATGGACGAGGCCCAGGTGCTGGCCGAGACCACCTCGGGCGTGGCCCGTGCCCGGGAGCACACCGACGACGTGGAGTTCAGCCCCCAGGACGCCACCCGCACCCCGCTGCCGTTTATGCTCGAGGTGCTCCAGGCGGCGGTCGAGGCCGGGGCTACCACGTTGAACATCCCCGACACCGTCGGCTACGGCATCCCCTGGGACTTCGGCGCCCTTATCCAGTACGTGCGCCGGGAGGTCAGCGGCGACTACGTCACCTCTACCCACTGCCACAACGATCTGGGTCTGGCCACGGCCAACTCGCTCGCCGGCATCCAGGCCGGTGCCCGCCAGGTCGAGGTGTGCATCAACGGGTTGGGGGAGCGGGCCGGCAACGCCGCTCTGGAGGAGGTGGTCATGGCCCTGCGCATCCGGGCCGACCAGTTCCCCGGCGTCGAGGTCGGCATCAACACCGAGGAGCTGGCCCGCACCAGCCGCCTCGTCGCCCGTCTCACCGGCTATCCCGTGCAGTACAACAAGGCCGTGGTCGGGCGCAACGCCTTCGCCCACGAGTCCGGCATCCACCAGCACGGCGTGCTGGCCGACAGCGGCACCTACGAGATCATCGACGCCGCCACCGTGGGCCAGGCCGGCCGCCAGATCGTGCTGGGCAAGCACTCCGGGCGCCACGCCTTCTCCGAGACCCTGGAGCGCATGGGCCTCAAGGTCAGTGGCGAGGCGCTCACCGCCGCCTTCCAGCGCTTCAAGGAGCTGGCCGACCGCAAGGTCAGCCTCACCGACGCCGACTTGGAGGCCATCGTGGCCGAGGAGCTGGGCGGCAAGGTCGACCACGGCTTCGAGCTGCAGTCCCTCGACGTGCGGGGAGGCACGGTGGGCACGCCGGTGGCCTCGGTGGTGCTGCTCCACGACGGCGAGAAGCTCGAAGCCAGCGCCGAGGGCGACGGCATGATCGACGCCGCCTGCAAGGCCATCAAGGCGGCCACCGGGGTCGACGGTGCCCTCACCGACTTCAACGTCTCGTCGGTGACCGAGGGGGTCGACGCCCTGGGCGACGTCATCGTCCAGTTCGACGCCGGCGGCATCAAGGTGTCGGGCCGGGGATTGTCCACCGACGTGGTCGAGGCGTCGGCCCGGGCCTTCCTGTCGGCGGTGAACAAGGTGGTGCGGGTACGCCGGCGCCAGGAGGAGGTGCGCCGGCCCGAGGTGACGCCGTGAGTGGTCACCAGCCAGCTGCGGCCTAGCCGGCGAGGGATCGCCGGGCGCGGTTCCCCCGCCAGTTCGGAGGTCGAGGCGCGGTGATGGCCAGTACGCACCGGCGCCGAGACCAGGCCCGCCCGGGCCGGGCAACCAGCGGGTGAGGGTCGCCATGGCGACGACCAGCGCCTAGCCCCAACCTTTCAGTTGTGAGTCGGCGTGTCGCCGATCGGTCCGCGAAAAGGCCCTCCCGGTAAGGGAACTGCGGGTGTCGAAGCCGGCAGCAGAACCTGAACCAGGAGGGCACCTTGAAGGTGAAGCGTAGCGTCGTCCGGGATTGAAGGTGTCGCCGGGGGCAAGGGCGTTGCCAGCCATTTCGGCACCCGGTTGGTGGCTGAGGTGTCCGAGTCGCTGGGGTTAACCGAGGCGTTGTCGGTGGCGATGGCGTCGACGAACAAGCGCGCCGTGGTCACAACCGTGGCGAGGTCCTGGTCGATCTCGCCGTGATGGTCGCCAATGGCGGCGAGGCGTCCTCGGACCTGGCCACCCTTCGGGACCAGCCGGCACTCTTCGGTGAGGTTGCGTCGAACCCGAGGCGTGGCGGACCCTCGAAGCCGTCGACGAGGGTGTGCTCCAAGGGATCAGGTCGGCCCGGGCCCGGGCGGCGGCCCGGGCAGCCGGGGCCGACCCCCGCTGCCATGTCATCGACATCGACGGCACCTTGATCGACTCGCACTCCGACAAGGAGCGTGCCGCTCCGACGTACAAGCGGGGCTTTGGGTTCCACCCGCTGCTGGCGTACCTCGACGCCACCAGGGAGGCGCTGGCCGGACTGCTGCGCCGGGCAATGCCGGGTCGGGCACCGCCGCCGACCACGTCACGGTCATCGATGACGCCCTGGCCCAGCTACCGGTCGACCCCGGGGAGGTCGAGGTGATCGCCCGGGCGGACTCGGCCGGGCTCTCGCAACACGTTCCTCGACGCCTGCTGGGCCCGCCAGGTTCGCTTCGTGGTCGGCCATCGCCTGACCGCGGAGCTCGCATTGGTGCTGGTCAGCGTGGCTGAGCGGTCGTGGCGCCCGCCCATCAGCGCCGATGGCATCGAGGAGCGCGACCACGCCGAGGGTACCGAGATCACCGACCTGGTCGACCTGTCAGACTGGCCTGCCGGCACCCGGATGATCGCCCGCCGGGAAGGTCCCCACCCCGGCGCCCAGCTGAGCTTCACCGACGTCGACGGGCACCGCTTCCAGCTGGTGGTCAGCGACCTCGCCGACGACGACATCGCCTACGTCGATGCGCTCTACCGGGGACGGGGCCGCGCCGAGCGCCACATCTGCGACGCCAAGGCCCTTGGCCTGGCCAAGCTTCCCTCCGCGTTGTTCGCCATCAACCAGGCGTGGCTAGAGATCTCTCTCATGGCCGAGGACTTGCTCGCCTGGACGCGGCTGCTCACCCTCGACGGCGATCTCGCTCGAGCCGAACGGAAACGTCTGCGCTACTGCCTTCTCCACCGCTCCGGCGTGATCGTGTGACGGGGCCGTCAACGCTGGCTGCGCGTCGCCGACGACTGGCCATGGGCCACCAGCCTCGTCCTGCGGCTCGAGGCGGCCGCAGCACGCTCGATCTAGCCGGACAACCCGTCACCGCCACAGACCTCGACCACCGCTGCCCCTACACCGCTCGATCGAGCCGGATGATCGCCGGACACCGCCACGCACCGACGCAAAGCTTTGCCCGGCACCACGGCCGGGCCTACTGAAAGGTCTGGGCTAGTCCAACCACCACGGTGGTGCGGACGTGGAAGGCTCACGCGCAGGTGGGCTCCCGGGGCGTGCTTGGGTGGCGGCGGCACCGGTAGCGCGACCGGCGATTGCGGTGCTGAGCAGGGATAAGGCGTTCGTGTCCGGGGGCGTGGCGGGCGGTCCCTGGGGGCGGCGAGAACGACTGTAGCCGTAGCCGACCCGGGCGTCGCCGGGTGTGCCGCCAGGGCTGGCCGAGAGAGGCCAGGCTGCTGATGGTGTCGGCTCCCGGGTCGTAATCGAGGGTCGGATCCAAGCACGACGCTGATGGCCAGGAGGGCTCCACGGCGAGGGGGTGCGAAATTCGAGACCCGTTTGCCGCCGGCTGTCCCCGCCCCCCGCAGGCACGCGATGCTCGGTGCGGCCACCATCACACCGACGGTCCGGCACCGACCGGCCATGCCCAGCGTCACGATGGGGACGAATCGAACCAGGGTGTTGCAGGCGTCGATGACCACCCGAAGAAGGCGAAGCCGGTGTTGGTGTGTCGACGCCACACGACACGGATCAAGGAGCTCCCACCGGTGGCGAAACCCGGGAGGGGACAGGAAAAGACAACTAGGGATTCCCCTAGGGCGAGGAAGTTGTTCCCTCATTATGTTCTGGGTGTGTAGGTAGCTTCATGATGGTATGGCGCTCCTCAGGCGAGATTGGGTCGGATGGCCTGGTGCGCAAGGGCTGGGTCGATGACGACTACGTCGGAGTCCACTTCCACCCCGACGGGATAACAGCATCCCAATGCATTCACATGCCACCACAACTGTTCACGTCGCCAAGGATGTAGATCGTAAGCGGACGGGGGTCGCGAGGTGCGACCAGGGGTGGCCACGGGAATGAGGCGTGAAGGGCCAAGGGGTCTTATGGAGGCCCAGGCGATGGACAGGAGGAACGATGCAACTGCTCGAGTATTGTCGAGGCGAAGTGCAGGAGGGCCGAGTGCCCATGAAGCGCGCTCGGAACTGGGCACTTCTTACGGCGGTGGCAGTGGTTGCCACGCTTTTCTCAACGCTGGACAGCGCTGACGCCGTCTACCCCGGGGCCAACGGCAAAATAGCCTACACGGCGATCGCACCTGTCCCGGGCTTCGCCCTCCCCGACATCTTCGTCATGGAGCCCGACGGATCCGGACAGACGAACGTGACCAATACGGGAAGCGGCTCTGAGAGCCAGCCGGTGTGGTCCCCCGATGGGCGGAAAATTGCCTACGTCAGGACTGGCATCTGGGTCATGAACGCCGACGGCAGCAGTCAAACCCAGCTCACCAGTAGCGGAGCTTGGCCATCATGGTCGCCTGACGGGTCCAAAATCGCCTTTGAGGTCAGTGGACAAACCCTCTGGGTGGTCAACGCCGACGGTACGGGTCTGACTGAATTGTTCGCCCCTGCCGATCGGAGCGTCACCCAACCGGTATGGTCCCCGACCGGGGACAAGATCGCCTACCGCGGTGGATCCCCTGTTCCCGATATCTGGATCGTCGACGCCGACGGCACCAACCCGATCAACCTCACCAACAGCCCGACAAGCGAGCAGTATCCAGACTGGTCACCCGATGGCTCCCGGATCGTGTTCTGGCGCCGGCCTGCCAGCGGAGCAGAGCAGATCTGGACCATGGACGCCAACGGCTCCAACCAGGTCAATGTGAGCCCCACGGGCGCACCGTATGGGTCAGGCGCCCCGATCTACCCGGCGTGGTCTCCGGACGGGACCAGGATCGTTCTGCGGTGGGGCGGCATACGGACCATGGATCCAGACGGCAGCGCGCTGTCGGCCGTACTCGTCAACGGCGATCTTCCCGATTGGCAGGCGCTGCAGTTGCCGCCACCGACCACCACCACGTCCAGCACATCGACCACCCTGGTGCCGACCACCACCACGTCCAGCACATCGACCACCCTGGTGCCGACCACCACCACCTCCAGCACATCGACCACCCTGGTGCCGACCACCACCACCTCCAGCACATCGACCACCCTGGTGCCGACCACCACCACGTCCAGCACATCGACCACCCTGGTGCCGACCACCACCACGTCCAGCACATCCACGACTTCGACCATGCTGCCCGTCACCACGACCACCACGACCACCACGACCACCACGAGTACGTCCACCACTTCTACAACGGTGGGCCCCGGTGGGACCGACTTCTTCGATGAGATAGCGCTGAGCAATGGAGCGCTGGCTCGCCTCACCGGCAGCCTCACCTGTGAAGTTGGACGCCGGTTCAGGATCGAGGTGACCTTGACTCAAGGTGACGTCGTAGGCGAGCGGATCGCCACCGGCGACTGTACCGGTGAACCGGTCCACTTCAGGATGAGGGTCAGGGGAGGCGGATTCGTGGCTGGGGCGGCTCAGATCGAGGGCCGGATCCAGGTCGGCACCCGAGGGGTCCGTACCATCGACGCAACCTTCGCCGTCAACGAGGAGGTCTTTATCCAGGTGCCGGGCGGTTTCGCCGGTGCGGTCGCGAACGCCTTGCTGGCGACGGGATTGTGAGCGGATCGACCGGACCAGAGAGGCGTTTTCGGCATCCCAGCCACAGGGCCCCGATGAGGGCCGACGCCGACCACGTCGGTGTGGAATGCTCCGGTACCGGTGGAGGAACACTTCGTTGGTCGCAGGGACGAACTCGGCGTCCTGGAGTGGTCGTTGGACGAGGCGCGCGCCGCCCGTCCCCGGGTTGTTCTCGTCCACGGGCCGCCTGGCATCGGCAAGAGCGCGCTCCTCCGGCGGTTCCTCCGGCGCCTCGATGGGGCGCGGGTGCTACAGGCCAGCGGGGACGAGACCGAGCTGGCCCTCGGCTACGGGGCGCTGAGCCAGTTCCTCGTTGGGCTTTCCCCGCCTCTTCCCGTCCCCCTAGCAGCCCTGTCGGCATCCACCGCCCCCAGCTCCGATCCACTGACTGCCGGGGCGGCCCTCGTCGAGCTCCTGGGGGCGCTACAGGACGAGGGTCCAGTGGTCCTCGTCCTCGACGACGCACAGTGGGCTGACAGCCCATCTCTCCACGCTCTCGTCTTCGCCCTCCGCCGACTGCGGGTCGACCGAGTGCTGGCGCTGCTCTCGGCTCGCGACGACTCGTTGGCCTCTCTTCCTCCGAGTCTCCACCGCCTCCTGTCCGGGGAGATCGGCATCGAGCTCGGCCTCGGCGGCCTCTCACCTCCCGAGTTGGGTGAACTGGCTGCCTCCTTGGGAATCGACAGGCTCCCGGCCGCCGCCGTCGAACGCGTCGCCGAGCACACAGACGGAAACCCGCTCCACACCCTGGCACTTCTGGCCGAGCTGCCCTCCTCGGCCCTCCTCTTCGAGGACCTGCCCGCGCCTCGCGCGTTCGGCGGTATGGTCGTGGCCCGCCTCGCCTCGTGCTCCCCCGACGCGGAGGCCCTGGTGGCGGCCGCCTCGGTGCTCGGCCTGCGTTGTCCTCTAGGGCTTGCCGCTCGCGTCGGCAGGGTGGCAGAGCCCCTCGTCGCTATCGACGTCGCCGTCGAGGCCGGCCTCCTCGAAACGCGCGCTACGGCCACGACCACCATCGTCGCCTTCACCCATCCGCTCGTTCGCGCCGCCGTGTACCACGATCTGGCCCCGTCTCGGAGGGCTGCTCTGCACGCGGTGGCGGCCGAACTCGTCGACGACGAGGGTGCTGCCCTCAGGCACCGGGTGGCGGCAACGCCCGGTGAGGATGCCGACCTGTCACGCCTCGTGGCGGACTACGCCGCCCGGGAGGCGGAGCGGGGAGCCTGGGCCGCCGCATCCGCGGCCTTTCTAGCTGCGGCCCGGGTAAGTTCCACCCGCACCGATCGAGAACGGCACGTCATCAAGGCGTTCGACTGTCTGATCCTGGCCGGAGACTACGGTCAGGCCGCCCTCCTCGGCGAGGAGATGGCAGCCTTCTCCGACAGCCCGCTGCGTCGCTGGGCGTTGGGACAGTTCGCCTTCGTAGGCGGCAAACTCGAAGAGGCCGAGCGGCTGTTCCTCGATGCCTGGAAGGTGTGCGACGGGAGCGATGATGCAGCGCTGGCGGGGCGTATAGCCGCCAGCCTTGCCGCCGTCTACGTGAACCGAGCCCTCGGGCCGGAGACGGTGGCATGGGCCCGACGGGCACTGGAGGCTGAACCGGCACTTCGCTTCAGCGTCGTGAATCCGCCATGGTTGCTGGTCGTCGGCCTGGCGGCGTCGGGATGTCCCGAGGACGGCCTGGCCCTGGTGAGTTCGTTGCCCGAGGGCGACGGGGAGCCCGACGCCCGACGGCTCGAGTGGCTGTCGGGTCGGGGCACGGTGAGAATGTGGACCGACGACCTGCGCGCGGCCAGGGACGATCTCTCGACCGTTGCCGAGGCGTGCATCCAGCGCGGACCGTTCCAGCTCGGGATCGTCGCCCGCTTCTATCTGGCGGAGACCGAGTACCGATTGGGTCACTGGGACGAGGCCGTGGTGCACGGGGAGCTGGCGGTGTCGATGGCCCGGGACTCCGATCAAGTCTGGATGATGGCCCTTGTTCACGCCGTCGCTGCCTTCCCTCTGGCCGGCCGAGGGAAGTGGGATCGAGCCCGCTTCCACACCGAAGCGGCCGCCGATGCGGCCGCGGCCCTCGGTCCGGCGGCAGACCTCACGTGGGCCGCCGTGGCCCGGGCCCGACTAGCCATCGCCCGAGGTCGCTATGAGGATGCTGCGACGGCCCTCGGTCCGGTGGCTGACCTGGCCGCTCGGGGACCGGCACTGGAAGAGCCCGGTATCCAGCCCTGGAGAACGCTCTACGCCGAAGCACTGGTCCGGCTCGGGCGCTTGGACGAGGCCGAGGCGGCGCTGACACCTCTCGAGGCCCTGGCCGCAGAACGGGAACGGCACTCTTCGCTGCTTGCCGCCGCCAGGGTGCGCGGCTCCTTGGAGGCGGCCAGGGGGCGGTCCCGAGAGGCGCAGGAGGCGTTCGAAGCGGGGCTAGTCCATGCCGCTGCCATCGACATGCCTTTCGAGCGAGCCCTCCTGGAAGACACCTACGGCCGATTGCTGCGACGGGCCGGTGAACGGCGTCAGGCCCGGGAGCGGCTCGAGCGCGCCGAACAAACGTACGCGCGCCTAGGGGCCGAGCCCTACCTCCACGACGTCTCGCGCGAGTTGGCCGCCTGTGGGCTCAAACCGAGGCGCCGCTCGAGTGGCAACCAGTTGGAACTGACCCCACAGGAGCTCGCAGTGGCCCGCCTTGTGGCCGTGGGGCGGACCAATCGTGAGGTCGCGGCCGAGTTGGTCGTGAGCCCCAAGACCGTCGAGTACCACCTCGCCCACGTCTACGTTAAGACGGGTGTGCGCTCACGAACCGAGTTGGCCGCCCGTATGGCTACCGGCGGCTGACCATCGAAGTTCTCAAGCCCAGTTGGCTCCCGCTTGGCCATGGCTGCAGGGATGATTGTCGAGCGCGAGCACCAGGCCAAGGAAGCCTTCGGCCTAACCAGCGGGAGCATCGATTTCGCTTCGGAGGTCGGCAGACAAGATTTCCCCACGGCGCCACACCGGTACGGTCATCCCTCGGTCCTGTACCACTGGTTGATCTCGACGTCGTTGTCGTCGGAATCGAGCGCCACCGGAGCTTGTCAAGGGCGGGATCCTCGGGATGGACGGATTGACGCCCATAGGGGGCGCAGTACGTAGCGGAGTCGTCTGGACTTCCGGAGGTAGGCCCCTGGTCCGGGGGCGGCCACACTGGGGTCATGGGCCACGACCACGGCTGCGGGCGCGGCGTGGTGCGCGCCGGGGCCCGCCACCAGCGGCGCCTGGTGTGGTCCTTCGGGTTGATCCTGGCCTTCTTCGTGGTGGAGGCGATCACCGGTGCCATCACCGGCTCGCTGGCCCTCATCTCCGACGCCGGGCACATGTTCACCGACGTGATCGGCCTGGGCATGGCCGTGGCCGCCATCCAGCTGGCCACCCGGGCCGAGGCCGGTGGGCCGGCCGATCGGAGCCGCACCTTCGGGCTGTACCGCCTGGAGATCCTGGCTGCCTTCGTCAACGCCCTGCTGCTGTTCGGGGTGGCCATCTTCGTCCTCGTCGAGGCGGCGCGGCGCATCTCCGACCCGCCCGACATCCTCAGCACACCCCTGCTGGTGGTGGCCGTCCTCGGTCTCGCCGTCAACCTGGTGGCCTTCGCCCTCTTGCGCCGGGGCGCCAAGGAGAGCCTCAACGTCGAGGGCGCCTACCTGGAGGTGCTGGCCGACGCCCTCGGCTCGGTGGCGGTGATCGTGGCCGCCGTGGTCATCGAGCTCACCGGCTGGACCTACATCGACCCCATCCTCGGAGCCGGGATCGGGTTGTTCATCCTGCCCCGCACCTGGCGACTCGGCCGCCAGTCGGTGCGCATCCTCATCCAGGCCGGGCCCCCCGAGATCGACCCCACCGGTCTGCAAGCGGAGCTGGCCTGCCTCCAGGGGGTGGTCGACGTCCACGACCTGCACCTGTGGACCCTGGCGTCGGGCATGGAGGTGGCATCGGCGCATCTCATGGTGGCGGTGGGCACCGACAGCCACCGCATCCTCGACCAGGCCCGCCAGGTCCTCGAGGAGGGTTACGGCATCGACCACGCCACCCTCCAGGTGGAGCCGGCCGACCACCGGGGTTGCGACGAGATGGCCTGGTGAGCTTCGACGGCGTGGCGCCGACGCGGTTCTCCGGTGCCGGGACGGCGCCAGGCGCCGTTGCCGTCCCGGAGAAGCGGAGAGGGCTCAGCCCCGCCGGCTGAGCGCCCGCTCGTCCCCGTGCCGATCGTCCGGCGGACGGCTCGACATATCAGCACCTCGATCGTATGCTTAGACATATGAGGACGACGGTGCGGCTTCCCGACGAGCTCCACGCCCGGGCCAAGCAGCGCGCCGCCGAGTCCGGTATGACGTTCACCGAACTGCTGGAGGAGGCATTGCGCCTCGTGCTGCGCGACGCCGACCCCGTCGACCAGCCCGAGGCGCGCTACCAGGTCCATCCGTTGCCGGCGGGTGACGGGGTACGGCCGGGCGTCGACTTGACCGATTCGGCCGCGCTGGTCGATCTGATGGAGGGTCGGTGAGGCTGCCGGACGTCAACGTGCTCGTCGCCGCCCTGCGTCCCGACGCTGGGCACCATGACCGTTGCCGGACCTGGCTGGAGGACACGGTCAACGACGCCCGCCCGTTCGCCCTGACCGGACTGGTGCTTGCCGGCGTCGTCCGGGTCCTCACCCATCCCCGTATCTTCGCCCCACCGAGCGACCTCGGGCTGGTCGTGGCCGAGCTGGAGCGCCTGGTGGGGGCACCACGAGCCATCCGGGTCGAGCCCGGCCGGCGACACTGGCGCCTGTTCAGCGAGCTCGTCGCTACCGCCGATGCCCGGGGAAACCTGGTCACCGACGCTTGGCTCGCAGCCGTCGCCATGGAGCACGGATGCACTTTGGTGACGCTCGACGGCGACTTCGCCCGGTTCAGCGGGCTCGACCGAGCTGCACCCTGATCCTTCCGTGGCACCGCGCAGGGCACGCCCCGCGTCTGTGGCACGGTCCCCCTCCGGTTCTGCGGTGCCGGGACGGCGCCAGGCGCCGCTGCAGTCCCGGAGAAGCTCCGAGGTCCGCTGCTCAGCCCCAGTGCGGCCGCACGGAGACCGCTGACCCGGCCGGCGGTTGGGGCACGGTGGTGGGCAGCCAGTCGGGGCGCCGGGCCTCGTAGCCGGCGATGGCCTCGGCGTGGCGGAGGGTGAGGTCGACGTCGTCGAGGCCCTCCAGCAACCGGGATCGGGTGAAGTCGTCGAGGGGGAACAGGGCCTCGATGCCGGCCGCAGGGGCTCGCAGGGTGCGGGCCTCCACGTCGACGGTCACCTCCAGGTTGGGGTCGGCCACCACGGCGGCCAGCAGGCGGGCCCCCGTCTCCCCGTCCACCTCGACGGGAACCAGGCCCACCTTGGTGCAGTTGGAGCGGAAGATGTCTGCGAAGCGGGGGGAGACGACGGCGGCGAAGCCGTAGTCCTCCAGGGCCCACACGGCGTGCTCCCGGGACGACCCGGTGCCGAAGTTGGGCCCCGCCACCAGGATGCGAGCGCCGGCGTACTGCGGCTGGTTCAACACGAAGTCCGGGTCGTCGCGCCAGGCGGCGAAGAGCCCGGCACCGAAGCCGGTGCGCTCCACCCGCTTGAGCCACACGGCGGGGATGATCTGGTCGGTGTCGACGTCGCTGCGCTCCAGGGGCAGGGCGGTGCCGGTCACGGTGCGGCGGGGCTGCATCACGCCACCGGGCCGAGGTCGGTGGGCGAGGCGAAGTGGCCGGCCACGGCGGTGGCGGCGGCCACGGCGGGCGAGACCAGGTGGGTGCGCCCGCCCTTGCCCTGGCGGCCCTCGAAGTTGCGGTTGCTGGTGGAGGCGCAGCGCTCGCCCGGGGCCAGGGTGTCGGGGTTCATGCCCAGGCACATCGAGCACCCGGGTTGGCGCCACTCGAAGCCGGCGGCGGTGAACACCCGGTCGAGCCTCTCGGCCTCGGCCTGAGCCTTGACCCGGTGCGAGCCCGGTACCACCAGTGCCCGCATGCCGGCCGCCACCCGGCGCCCGTCGAGCACGGCGGCGGCGGCCCGGAGGTCCTCGATGCGGCTGTTGGTGCACGAGCCCACGAACACGGTGTCGACGGGGATGTGGCGCATGGGGGTTCCCGGCACCAGGTCCATGTAGGCCAGGGCCCGCCGGCCCGCCTCCCGGGCCGCTGGCTCGGGCCAGGCGTCCGGATCTGGCACGGCGGCGTCGATGGCCACCACCTGCGACGGGTTGGTGCCCCAGGAGACGTGGGGGGCCAGGGCGGCGGCGTCGATCACCACCTCCTTGTCGAAGGCGGCCCCGGCATCGGTGGCCAGCGAGCGCCAGTCGTCGAGGGCCCGCTCCCAGGCGGCACCGGCCGGGGCGTGGGGGCGACCCTCCAGGTAGGCGAAGGTGGTGTCGTCGGGGGCCACCATGCCGGCCCGGGCGCCGGCCTCGATGGACATGTTGCAGATGGTCATGCGCCCCTCGACCGACAGGGCGCGCACGGCCGCCCCCCGGTACTCGACGATCGAGCCCGCCCCCCCGCCGGTGCCGATGCGGGCGATGATGCCGAGGATGAGGTCCTTGGCCACCACGCCGGGGGGCAGTGCCCCCTCCACGGTGACGGCCATGGTGCCGGGGCGGGACTGGGGCAGGGTCTGGGT
>Ga0247704_1000230_pt1 | contig 15926 bp, 15 predicted proteins | sample 41W_NmetaG_FD_189042 | JGI IMG/M metagenome (GOLD analysis project Ga0247704, IMG submission 189042) | Soil microbial communities from hillslope of Landscape Evolution Observatory, University of Arizona, Oracle, AZ, United States - 4-1-W_N | ecosystem: Engineered > Artificial ecosystem >...
CGCCCGGGTGCTGGCCTCCACCACCCGGGCGGGGTTCGACGTGGGGGGCGGCTGGACCGGTTTCGCCATCCTCGGCCGGGAGCTGGCCGCCGGCGACCCGTACCGGCTGGTGGTCACCGCCGACGAGCCGGGGTGCGCGGTCCAGGCCGGGATGACGGGGCCCCGCGTGGCCCGCCAGCTGCTCATCGAGGACCCGGGCCAGGCCATCCGGCTGGCGTCGACCGAGCAGGCCTGGATCTACGAGCGGCCCTCCGCATGGCCGCTGGTGAGCGCCCACCGCCGGTGGCGGGCCTTCCCGGACCAGGAGCAGCTGCTGGCGTGGGTCGCCGCCCGCCCTGCCGAGGACGCCGGCGTGGTCGCCTACGTCGGCGAGGAACGGCCGGGCTCCGGCCCGGGCGCCGAACCGGTAGTCGTGTCCTCCGAGGTGGTCGACAACTCGGCGCGGGCGGTGGTAGAGGGCGACGCCACGTCGCTGCTGGTCGTGTCCCAGGACCTGGCCGCCGGGTGGAGCGCCCGCATCGACGGCGAGCCGGCCGAGCTGGTGGCGGTGGACGGCGCCCTGGCGGGCGTCTTCGTCCCGCCCGGGCGCCACACCGTGGTCCTGTCGTACATGCCCCGCAGCTTCCTGGTCGGGTCCGCGGTCGCCGCCCCGGCGTTCCTGGGCCTCGTGGTGGCCTGGCTGGGCCCCTGGTACCACGGCCGCCGCCGGGCCGCCCGCCTAGAGTTGCCCCCCGGATGACCCAAACCGACCAGCCGGTCCGCTACTACGAGAAGGCCGTCGTCGAGATCCCGTCGAAGGGCAAGACGCTGGCCAGCCGGGCCGCCTTCCCGCTCCTCTCCCTCCTCTCCCGTGAGCGTTCGGCCCGCTTGGGGCTCGTCCCCATCGACGACGAGCGGGTCATCATGGCCCTCACCCACGCCCGGGGCCGGGTGCTCGACGTCGGCTGCGGGGCCAACAACTTCGTCCGCAGCTACGGCAACGGCGTGGGGGTCGACGTCGTGCGCTGGGAGGGCTGCGACGTCCAGATCGGCGACGCGGCCCAGCTGCCCTTTCACGACGGCGCGTTCGACACCGTCAGCTACCTGGCCTGCCTGAACCACATCCCCAACCGCCAGGCGTCGGTGCGCGACGCCTTCCGCGTGCTGCGCCCGGGCGGCCGGCTGCTCGTGACCATGATCACGCCCACCCTCGGCCGGTTCATCCACTGGCTGCGGCGGGCCAACGACCCCGACCACTTCCAGCGCCACATCGACCACTCCGACGAGCTGCTCGGGATGTCCGAGGACCTCGTCCGCCACATCCTCGAGGACGCCGGCTTCCGCAACGTCGTCCGCCAGCGCTTCGTGATGGGCTTCAACAGCCTCTACATCGCCGACCGGCCGTAGCGCCCCGGGCGAACTGGTGACCGAAACGGGGGCTGGGACCCCCATTTCGGTCACCAGTTCGCCGGCCGAGGGCCGTCTTCGGGGCCCGCACCCGCTCCGGCCGCGGGAGTGGTACGGCGCCGCCTGGAGGGGGGCTCAACCGTTCCCGATCCCGCTCGCAGGTAGGGTTGGCGCCAACGAATGGACGGTCCCCGGTACGACACCGACGTCGATCTCTCGAATCGCAACAACAGCCACACCCTGATGGTGGAGCTGGTCGGTGGGAGCAAGCGCGTCCTCGACGTGGGCTGTGCGACCGGCTACCTGGCCCAGGCCCTGGTCGAGCGCGGCTGCACGGTCTCCGGCGTCGAGTTCGACGCCGAGGCCGCCGAGGAGGCGCGGCCCCACCTGGAGCGGCTGGTGATCGGCGACCTGGAGGCGATGGATCTCCCCGAGGCCTTCGGCGACGACCGCTTCGACGTGGTGGTCTTCGGCGACGTCCTCGAGCACCTCAAGGATCCGCTCCCCGTGCTGCGCGGCGCCCGCAAACTGCTGGCCGACGGAGGCAGCGTGGTGGCGTCGATCCCGAACATCGCCCACGGCTCGGTCCGCCTGGCCCTCCTGGCCGGCCGGTTCGACTACCAGCCCCTGGGCCTGCTCGACAGCACCCACATCCGCTTCTTCACCCGGTCCTCGGTCGAGGACCTGTTCCGCGAGGCGGGCATGGTGCCGATCGACGTGCGGCGGACCACCGCCGGCTTCTTCGACACGCCGGTGCCGGTCTCCGAGGCCGAGTTCCCGCCCGAGGTCATCGACGCCGTGCTGGCCGACCCGGAGTCGGCGACGTACCAGTTCGTCCTCCGGGCCGTCCCCGACGACGCCGATGCCGCGGTCTCCAAGCTCCGGGCCGACGCCGAGGCCCAGCGCGACCGCATCCGCCAGCTGGAGCACGAGCTGGCCGCGGCGCGGGCCGCGGCCCAGGACGCGGTGGCCGCCGCCGAGCTGGCCGAGAAGCTGGCCGCCGACCTGGAGGTCCGCCTGGCCGGCACCGTCGACGAGCTCGATCACGCCCGCGCCGAGCTCGACGTGGTCCGGGCCGAGCTCCGGCGGGTGTACGCCACCCGCACCATGCGCTGGTCCAAGCAGGCCCGTGCGGTCTACGGCCGCCTGCGCGACCTGGGCCGGCGCGGAAGCGATGGCTGACGCTGCGGTCGTCGTCGAAGGCGTCAGCAAGCGCTTTCGGCTGTACCACGAGCGGAACCGGTCGCTGAAGGCCACCGTGCTGCGCGGCGGCCGGGCCCGCTACGAGGACTTCTGGGCCCTGCGCGACGTCTCCCTGGAGATCGAGGAGGGCGTCACCTACGGCCTGGTGGGGGAGAACGGCTCGGGCAAGTCCACCCTGCTCAAGTGCATCGCCAGGATCCTCCGGCCCGACGAGGGCCGCATCCGCACCCGGGGCAAGATGGCCGCCCTGCTGGAGCTCGGCTCGGGCTTCCACCCCGAGCTGTCCGGCCGGGAGAACGTGTTCCTGAACGGGTCCATCCTCGGGCTCTCCAAGCGCGAGCTCACCGCCCGCTTCGACGACATCGTGGGCTTCGCCGGGCTGGAGCGCTTCATCGACCAGCCGGTCAAGAACTACTCCTCGGGCATGTACGTGCGGCTGGGCTTCTCGGTGGCCATCAACGTCGACCCCGACGTGCTGCTCGTCGACGAGGTCCTGGCCGTGGGCGACGCCGTCTTCCAGCGCCGGTGCAACGAGAAGTTCGCCGACTTCCGCCGGGCCGGCAAGACGGTGGTGGTGGTCAGCCACGCCTCCGAGGCCATGCGCACCATGTGCGACAAGGTGGCCTGGCTCCAGGACGGCCGGCTCGTCGCCGAGGGCCGCCCGCAGGACGTGGTCGACGACTACGTCGACCAGGGCCACGAGGACCGGGTGGAGACCACCACCGAGGCCCAGAGCCGGTGGGGCTCCGGGGAGGTGCGGCTGGAGGCGGTCCAGCTGCTCGACCGGTCGGGCGCGCCGGTCACCCACCCCGCAACCGGCGACGCGGTCACCTTCCGCCTGCGCTTCCGGGCCGCGGCGCCCCTATCCAAGCCGGTGTTCGGCCTGGCCCTGGAGACCCTCGACGGCACCTGGCTGTGGGCCCACCACACCCGCGACGCCGGCTTCGTGCCCGACGAGGTCTCCGGCGAGGGCACCGTCGAGCTGCACGTGCCCCACCTGATGCTCCAGCCCGGCACCTACGACCTGTCCGCCTCGGTCGTGGACTACACGACCACCCACGTGTACGACTACCTGCGCCGCTGCCTCCGCTTCGACGTGGACCACGGCGCGCCGCGCGAGTCCGGCGGCTTCGTCGCCCTCGGCGGGCAGTGGTCGTCCGAAAGCTTTGACGCATGACCAAGGAAGGCAAGAACGCGCCGCCGGCGATCGAGCCGGGCCTGGTGTCCGTCGTCCTGGTGAACTACCGGGGCGCGGAGGACACCGTCACCTGCCTCCGGTCCTTCGGCGGCATCGACTGGCCGGCCGACCGGCTCGAGCTCATCGTCGTCGACAACGCGTCGGGCGACGGGAGCGTGGAGCGGATCCGGGCCGAGGTGGCGCACGCGCAGGTCGTCTGCTCCGAGGTCAACCGCGGGTTCGCCGGCGGCTGCAACCTGGGGGCGGCCCACGCCCGCGGCGAGTACCTGGCCTTCATCAACAACGACGCCCGCCCCGGCGCCGAGTGGATCAAGGCCGCGGTGGAGGTGCTCCGGGCCCAGGCCGACGTCGGTTGCGTGGCCAGCAAGGTCCTGGACTGGGAGGGTGAGCGCATCGACTTCGTCGACGGCTCCCTCACCTGGTACGGCATGGGCTACAAGCGGGAGTGCGAGCAGCCCGACACCGGCGAGTGGGACACGCCCAAGGACGTGCTGTTCGCCACGGGCGCGGCCATGTTCGTGCGGGCCGACGTCTACCGGGCGGTCGACGGCTTCGACGACCGGTACTTCATGTTCTACGAGGACGTCGACCTCGGCTGGCGCCTGAACCTGCTCGGGTGGCGGGTCCGGTACGTGCCCCGTTCGCTGGCCTACCACCGTCACCACGCCTCGATGAAGAGCTACGGGCCGTGGCGCGAGCACTTCCTGCTTGAGCGCAACGCCCTCATGAGCCTCTACAAGAACCTGGGCGAGGCGAAGCTGGCCAAGGCCCTGCCCGCCGCGCTCCTCCTGGCCACCCGGCGCGGCATCTCCCGGGGCGACGCCGACAACCTCGCCCTCGACCTGGCCGGCCGGCCGCCGTCGGGGCCGGAGCCCGAGACGGTCGAGGTCTCCCGGGAGACGCTCTCCGCCACCTTCGCCATGGACTCCTTCCTCGACCACCTGCCCACGCTGGCCGAGGACCGCCGCCGCCTGCAGGCCGAGCGCCGCCGGTCCGACACCGAGCTGCTGCCCCTGTTCCGCCAGGCGCTGGAGCCGGCCTACGCCCACCCCCGCTACGAGGCCGCCCACCGGGTGCTGGTGGAGGTGTTCGGGATCGACGAGGCGTTCAGCACCCGGCGCAAGATCGTCATCGCCACCCAGGAGACCCTTTCGGCCCGCATGGCGGGACCGGCCATCCGGGCCTGGGCCATGGCCGAGGCGCTCTCCCTGGAGCACGACGTGGAGCTGGTCACCACCGGCACGTGCACGATCAGCCACCCCCGCTTCACCTGCCGCTCCGTCGGCCTGGCCGACATGCGGGGCCTGGAACGGTGGTGCGACATCCTCGTCTTCCAGGGGCTGATCCTGTCGATGTTCCGCTGGCTGGTCGGCAGCGACAAGATCCTGATCGCCGACATCTACAACCCCTTCCACCTCGAGCAGCTGGAGCAGGCCAAGGACCAAGGCGCGGAAGGCCGGGCCCGCACGGTGAGCGACTGCACGACGGCCCTCAACGACCAGCTGACGAGGGGCGACTTCTTCCTCTGCGCGTCGGAGAAGCAGCGGGACTTCTGGCTCGGCCAGCTGTCGGCCGTCGGCCGGCTGAACCCCAAGAACTACGACGCCGACGAGACCATGGAGAAGCTGATCGCGGTGGCGCCCTTCGGCGTGCCCGACGACCCGCCGGTGCACACCCGTGACGCCCTCAAGGGGGTCGTCCCCGGCATCGGGGTCGACGACAAGGTCATCCTGTGGGGCGGCGGCATCTACAACTGGTTCGACCCGCTGACCCTCCTGCACGCCGTCGACCGCCTGCGCCACCGCCGGCCCGAGGTTCGCCTGTTCTTCCTGGGCCTCAAGCACCCCAACCCCGACGTGCCCGAGATGCGCATGGCGGTGGCCACCCGGGCCCTCTCCGACGCCCTCGGCCTGACCGACAAGCACGTGTTCTTCAACGAGGGCTGGGTCCCCTACGAGGACCGCCAGAACTACCTGCTCGAGGCCGACATCGGCGTCAGCACCCACCTCGACCACGTCGAGACGGCCTTCTCGTTCCGCACCCGCATCCTCGACTACCTGTGGGCCGGCCTGCCGATCGTCGCCACGGGCGGCGACACGTTCGCCGACCTCATCGAGGGGAAGGGGCTGGGCCTCACCGTTCCCCCCGGCGACGTCGAGGCGCTCGAGGACGCACTGTTCCGCCTGCTCGACGACGAGGCGTTCCACGCCGCCTGCAAGGACCGGCTGGCCGAGATCGTCCCGAACCATGCGTGGAGCCGGGTGCTCGGCCCGTTGGTGGAGTTCTGCCGGGCCCCGAGGCGGGCTGCCGACCTGGCCGCACCTGTGGGCATGGACGACGTCACCGCGCTGGCCGAGGCCGTCACCCCCCGTGCCCGCCTGCGCAAGGACGTGCTGCTGGCCCGGGAGTACCTCAAGGCCGGCGGGCCGGTGGAGGTCGCCAGGCGGGCCACCAAGCGGCTGCTCCGCTACGGCGTGGCGATTGGTCGCCGGCTCGCCGAATGAGCGCCGGCACGTGACCGTCTCCCTCGCTCACCTCCGGTGAGCACGACCGCCGAGCTCGTCGAAGCGCGCGAGCTGTTCGTCAACCTCACGCTGCGGGAGCTGCGGGGGAAGTACAAGCGGTCGCTGCTGGGCTGGACTTGGTCGCTGCTCAACCCGCTGGCCACCATGGTCATCTTCACGGTGGTCTTCCGGTTCTTCCTCAAGGTCGACGTGGAGCCGGGCGACCCCAGCGGCCTCGACGTGTTCGCCATCTTCCTGCTGTGCGGGCTGCTGCCGTGGAACTTCCTGTCCAACGGCATGACCGGCTCGATGGGCGCGCTGATCGGCAACTCGAACCTGATCAAGAAGGTGTTCTTCCCCCGCGAGATCCTCGTGGCCTCGAACGTCGCCTCGTGGGTGGTGTCGTTCCTGCTGGAGATGGCGGTGCTGGCCGCCGTGCTGCTGGTGGCCGGCAACATGGTGCTGCCCTGGCTGGTGCCCGCGGTCGGGCTGGTCGTCGTGCAGACGATGTTCGTGGTCGGGCTGGGGCTGTTGCTGAGCGTGCTGAACGTCTACTTCCGCGACGTCCAGCACCTGGTGGGGATCGTGCTGCAGATCTGGTTCTACGCCACGCCGATCGTGTACCCGATCTCGGTCGTCCGGGACGCGCTGAGGAACCAGCCCACCTTGTTCACCCTCTACAAGCTGAACCCCATGGTCCGCTTCGTCGAGGCCTACCGGGACTGCCTCTACGACCTGCGCTTCCCCTCGTTGCTGGAGAGCGCGTACCTCGTAGGAGTGTCGGCCGCCGTCCTCGCCCTCGGCGTCTTCGTCTTCACCAAGCTCGAGCCGAAGCTGGCCGAGGAGCTGTGAGGCGACGGGCCGGTCGGCGGGCAAGCCCGGCATGTACGCTCCAGGGCCTGAGATAGGGCGGTCATGGAGCTGACGGAGATCTATCGGCGGAGGTTCGAGGACGGCGAGGCAAGGGTCCTCCTGTGGCAGACCCTCGTCGAATCGTTCTTCCAGCGCTACGTCGATGCGGACGACATCGTCCTCGACCTTCCCTGCGGCTACGGCGAGTTCATCAACAGCATCAGGTGTAAGACGAAGTACGCGCTCGACGTCAACCGTGACGCGATCAAGTACCTGGCGTCCGACGTCACGTACCTGGAAGCCAGCTCGACGGCGATCCCGCTGGACGACGGGTCGGTGACGAAGGTGTTCGTCAGCAACTTCTTCGAGCACCTGACGCGTGACGAGATCGCGGACACCATCGTCGAGCTCCACCGGGTCCTCAAGGCCGGCGGGCGGGTCCTGGTCCTGCAGCCGAACATCCGGTTCGCGTCCAAGAACTACTGGATGTTCTTCGACCACATCACGCCCGTCGACGACCGCGCCCTGGAGGAGGTCTTCACCGCCCTGGGCTTTCGGCTGCACGAGCGCATCACCCGGTTCCTCCCGTTCACGACGAAGGGGAAGCTGCCGATGAGCGTCACCCTCGTGCGGCTCTACCTCCGACTTCCGCTCGCCTGGCGGATCCTCGGTCAGCAGTCGTTCCTGGTCTTCGAGAGGGAAGGGTTGGCCTCCGCACCGGACGTCGTCGAGGAGCCGTAGGCCGCGCCTGATCGGCCTGACCCGCCGGGCGCCGGTCGGTTGCCGGTCGGGGCGGCGGTGGGGTGGACTGGTCGCCGGATGACCCTGAGGGACCCACGGCCGTGATCGGCGCCGAGGCCGCCGCCGGCATGGCGCTGGTGGCCCTCGGCCTGGTGCTCACGCCCGGGCCGAACATGATCTACCTGGTCTCCCGGTCGCTCACCCAGGGCCGGCTGGCCGGCCTCATCTCGCTCCTCGGCGTGGCGGTCGGGTTCCTGTTCTACCTGGCCGCCGCCGCGGCCGGTCTGGCCACCGTGTTCTCCCGGGTCCCCGCGGCCCATGCCGCCCTCCGGGTGGCCGGCGCCGGGTACCTCCTGTACCTGGCGTGGCAGGCCGTCCGTCCCGGCGGGACGGCGGTGTTCACCCCGAAGGAGCTGCCCCCCGATCCTCCCCGTCGCCTGTTCGTGATGGGCATGGTGACGAACCTGTTGAACCCCAAGATCGCCGTGCTCTACGTCTCGCTGCTACCGCAGTTCGTCGATCCCGACCGCGGCTCGGTGGTCGCCCAGAGCCTGGTGCTGGGCGGCATCCAGGCCACGATCGCGGTGGCCGGGAACGCGGCGATCATCCTGACCGCCAGCGGGATCGCCATCGTCCTCGCCCGGCGCCCGGCGTGGGTGCGGGCCCAGCGGTACTTCATGGGCGGCGTGCTCGGTGCGCTCGCGGTGCGGCTGGCCACCGAGCGGACGGCGGCGCTGCGGTGACGATCTGGCCCGAATGCGCGCGCCGGCGTAGCCGATCACGACGGCGGCGGCGACCAGGACCCGCAGGGCGACGGTGTACCGCTCGGGATACACGACGCCCTCCACGTAGCGGTCGACGAAGCCGCCCTGGTAGCCGCCCCCGCCGGCCAGGCGCCTGAGGCCCTTCTCCAGGGCCGTGAGCGGGCACGGGAAGCCGATGACCACGGTGCCGGCGGCCCAGGCGACGGCCGGCACGTGCGCCCACAGCAGCTGCGGCCAGCGCCAGGCCAGCAGCGCCCCCACCGCGACGAACATGATGAAGCCGAAGTGGACGAGGACGACAGCATCGGCGAGGGCCCGGTATCCCATAGGTCTCCACTGGCGACGGTACCCGCCCGGGTCGTCCTTGCCGCCGCCACCGGCGCCTACGCCTGGTGGGCCGTGTCCCGCCCGGCGTTCTCGGCCTCGGCGGCGGCCGCCGTCCTGGCCGCCGGCGTGCTGGCGGTGGCGGCCGGTGCCGCAACCCGGCCGTCCCGGCGGCCGGTCCGCGACCGGGTCGACGGGTGGGGCGCCTGGGCGGTGCTCGCGGTCACCGCCGCCGGGTGGCAGCTGGCCGCCTACGTGCAGCACCCCCGCCACGACCACCCGACCCTCAGCTCGCTGGCCAACGCCCTGCTCGACTCGCACCCGGCCCGGGCGGTGGCCTTCGCCGTATGGCTGGCCGGGGCCGTGCACCTGGCCCGGCGATGAGCCGGGCGGTGACCCTCGCCGGCTACGCCATCCTCGCGGCCGCCGCCTTCGCGCTGCAGGTGTCCGGCCGGGTCGCCCGGTTCGGCGAGGTCGTTGACGCCCTGGCCCGCCACTGGCCGTTCCGTCTCCTGCTCCTCGCCGGCTGGCTCTGGTTGGGCTGGCACCTCTTCGCCCGGGTCGCGTGGCGCTGACCGCCCTACCAGCGGCGCCGGCCGGGCAGGAGGGCGAAGACCACCAGGGCCAGGCCGGCCACGCCGACCAAGGCCGAGATCACGGCCGGGACCACCAGCCCCAGCACGAGCAGGACGACCGGCACGACCAGCACGAGGAGCACCAGCGACCCCACGACGCCCATCAGCCGTCCCCGGGTTCCCAACATCGCCCTCGTCAGGTCACCCGGCATCCGCCCATCGTCGGCGGGCGGTGAGCGCCTGTCAAGGGACGCCCTAGTGTCCGGGGCGCTATGAGGATCGCGGTGGCCACGCCCGACACCCTGACCGCCCGCATGGCCGGTCCTGCGATCCGTGCGTGGCAGATCGCCTCGGCCCTCGCCGCCGAGCACGAGGTGCGGCTGGTCACGACCACGCTGGCCGACCTGCCGGACGCGCCGTTCCCGGTCACCGCCGTCGACGACGAGGGCCTGGCCGAGGTCGAGCGGTGGTGCGACGTGCTGGTCTTCCAGGGCTGGCTGGTGCACAAGCGGCCGTTCCTGCTGGAGTCCGAGAAGGTGCTGGTCGCCGACGTGTACGACCCGCTCCACCTGGAGCAGCTGGAGCAGGGGCGGGACGAGGGGTGGCGGGGGCGGGTGCTGGCCGTGCAGTCGGCCACGGCCGTGCTCAACGAGCAGCTCCTGCGGGGCGACTTCTTCCTGTGCGCGTCGGAGAAGCAGCGGGACTTCTGGCTCGGCCAGCTCAGCGCCCTGGGCCGGGTCAACCCGGTCGTCTACGACGCCGACGAGAGCCTGCGGTCGCTGATCACCGTCGTGCCCTTCGGCGTCTCCGGCGCCCCGCCCGTGCGCACCCGGCCCGCCATCAAGGGGGTGGTGCCGGGCATCGGGCCGGACGACAGGGTGCTGCTGTGGGGCGGCGGCATCTACAACTGGTTCGACCCCCTGACGCTCCTGCACGCCGTCGACCGGCTCCGCCGCCGCCGGCCCGAGGTCCGCCTCTTCTTCCTTGGGCTCAAGCACCCGAACCCCGATATCCCCGAGATGCGCATGGCCGTGGCGGCGCGGGATCTGTCCGACCGCCTGGGCCTGACCGGCACCCACGCCTTCTTCAACGAGGGCTGGGTGGCCTACGACGACCGCCAGAACTACCTGCTCGACGCCGACATCGGGGTGAGCACCCACCTGGACCACGTGGAGACGGCGTTCTCCTTCCGCACCCGGGTCCTGGACTACTTCTGGGCGTCGCTACCCACGGTGGCCACCGCGGGCGACGCCATGGCCGACCTGATCGATTCCCGGAGCCTGGGCCTCACCGTGCCGGCGGGCGACGTGGACGCCCTGGAGGCCGCGCTCGGCAGGCTGCTCGACGACGACGACCTGCGGGCGGCCATGGCCGTGGGTGCGGGGGCGACGGCCGCCGAGCTGACCTGGCCCAGGGTGCTGGCGCCCCTCGTCGAGTTCTGCCGGGCGCCCCGCCGGGCCCCCGACCTCATGGAGCCGGCGGTGACCGACACCCTCCGCCGCGACCTGGCCGAGGTCAAGGAGCGGTGGCGGGGGCTGGCCTACGACCTCAGGACGGCGGCCGACCACCTGCGGGAGGGCGGCCCGGCTCTGGCCGCCCGCAAGGCGGCGGGCCGGATCCGCCGCGTCGCCCTCACCTGGCGCGACCGCCACCCGGCGTAAGCTGCACACCCGTGAGCGAGCACGCCGGGGCGGTCGATCTGGGCGCTCGCGAGCCGGTTGCTCCCGCACCGGACATCTCGGTCGTGATGCCCTGCCTGAACGAGGCGGCGTCGGTCGGGACGTGCATCGAGAAGGCGTGGGAGGGCATCCGGCGCACCGGCCTGAGCGGCGAGGTGGTGATCAGCGACAACGGGTCCACCGACGGGTCGGTGGAGGTGGCCACCAAGGCCGGTGCCCGGGTCGTCAACCAGCCGCTGCGGGGCTACGGCAACGCCTACCTGAAGGGCTTCGCCGAGGCCAGGGGCCGCTACATCATCATGGGCGACTCCGACGGCAGCTACGACTTCACCCAGCTCGACCGCCTGATCGAGCCCCTGCAGCAGGGCTACGACTACGTCCTCGGCTCCCGCTTCGCCGGCAAGATCCTGAAGGGCGCCATGCCCTGGACCCACCGGTACATCGGCAACCCGGTGCTGACCGGCGTCCTGAACCGGCTGTTCAAGGTGGACAGCTCCGACGCCCACAGCGGCATGCGGGCCTTCACCGCCGAGGCGTACCGGCGCATGGAGCTGCAGTCGGCGGGCATGGAGCTGGCGTCGGAGATCGTGATCAACGCGGCCAAGGCCGGGCTGCGCGGCACCGAGGTGCCGATCACCTACCACCCCCGCGAGGGCGAGTCGAAGCTGCACTCGATGCGCGACGGCTGGCGCCACCTGCGCTTCATGCTCCTGCTCAGCCCCAACTGGCTGTTCACCGGTCCGGGCATCGCCATGTTCGCCCTGGGGCTGGTGGGCCAGGGCCTGCTCCTGCCCGGCCCGCTGAACCTGGGCTTCCACGCCCTCGACGTCCACTTCAGCGTGCTGTTCGCCCTGGTGGCCATCCTCGGCTACCAGACCCTGCTGTTCGGCGTGTTCGCCCGCACCTGCCTGCCCGGCGAGCGGGGGAGCGGCGACCGGCTCCAACGGTGGTTCGAGCGCAACTACAGCCTGGAACGGGGACTTCTCGGCGGCGGGCTGCTGTTCCTGGTCGGCTTCGTGATCGACGCCTTCGTCCTGGTGCACTGGCTGCGCAAGGGGCTGGGGCCGATCAACTCCCTGCGCCCCGCCCTGCTGGCCATGACGCTCATGATGGTGGGCGCCCAGACCGGCTTCGCCGCCTTCTTCCTGAGCTTGTTCAAAGCGGAGCGCCAGCCCTGACGGCCTATCATCCGGTGGTGGGCCGGCCAGAAGCTCTGGTGCGGGATGCTGGGGGGACGGATCGGCGCGTCATGCGGACGTTGGTCATCCTCCCGGCCTTCAACGAGGAGGCGGCCCTGCGCGACGTCCTGCGGGAGCTGCGGCTGTGCTGCGCGGACCTGGACGTCCTCGTCGTCGACGACGGGTCCTCCGACCGGACTGCGGCGGTGGCCGAGGGCGAGGGGGTGCCGGTCGCCAAGCTGCCCTTCAACCTCGGGGTGGGTGGGGCCCTCCAGACCGGGTTCCGCTACGCGGTGGCCCACGGGTACGACCGGGCCATCCAGTTCGACGCCGACGGCCAGCACGACCCGACCCAGGTGGCGGTGCTGCTCGACGCCCTCGACCAGGGCGCCGACCTGGTCATCGGCAGCCGCTTCGCCGAGGGCGGCTGCGACTACGACGTCGGCCGGCTGCGCGGCGGCGCCATGGGCGTCCTCCGCCTGGCCCTCAAGCTCCTGTCGGGCCGGGCCTTCTCCGACACCTCGTCGGGGTTCCGGGCCTTCTCGGCCCCGCTGCTGGAGTACTACGCCGGCTCGTACCCCACCGACTACATGGAGTCGCCCGAGGCGCTCCTCCTGGCCTGCCAGCGGGGGTTCCGGGTGGTCGAGGTGCCGGTGCGGATGCGGGCCCGGGCCGCCGGCAGCCCGTCGAACCGCCACGTCCGGCTGGCGTACCACTACCTGCGGGCCCTGATGTCGATGATGAGCCAGGCCGGTCGCCGGTCGCCGGCGGTGGACCGGGTGTCATGAGCACCGGCGGGCACATCCTGGTCGTCTTCCTGACCCTCACCAGCGTGCTCTTCATCCTGCGCATGGTGCGGCGGGGCCAGCTGCCGGCCAAGTACGCCCTCCTGTGGCTCTCGATCGCCGTAGTCCTGATCTTCCTGGCCGCCTTCCCGGGCGTGCTGGACCGCACCTCCACCTGGCTCGGCATCGCCTACGGGCCGGCCACGTTCCTGCTGGGGGCGGTCACCATCCTGTTCCTCATCGTCGTCCACTTCTCCTGGGAGCTGGCCCGGCTCGACGCCCGGACCCGCGTGCTCGCCGAGGAGCTGGCCGTGCTGCGCGCCGACCCACCAAACGACCCCGCCCACCTCGCGCCACGCCCGGAGGACCAGCCTGTCGAACCCTGAGCCGCCTCGCCGGCGGGTGCGGGTGGTCGTCGTCAACCACAACGGCGGCGAGCTGACCTTCGCGTGCCTCGAAAGTCTGCGGCGGTGCGACTGGCCGGCGGACCTGCTGGAGATCGTCATGGTGGAGAACGGCTCCGCCGACGGCCTGGCCGCCCGCGTCCGGGCCGAGGTGCCCGAGGTCCGGGTGATCGACGCCGGGGCCAACCTGGGCTTCGCCGGGGGCTGCAACCTGGCCCTGGCCGACCTGGCCGGCGTCGACTACGTGGCCCTGCTCAACAACGATGCCCAGGTGGAGCCGGGATGGCTGGGACCCCTCGTCGACGCGTTGGACGCCGACCCCGCGGTGGGGGCGGCCAACCCCAAGATCCTCTTCGCCGACCGCTTCGTCGACATCCACCTCAGCTCGGAGACCGGCGTCCGCGGCCTGGGCGACCGGCGGGAGCTGGGCGTGCGCCTCTCGGGGGCGAGGGTGGGTGAGGAGGACGTGTGGGGCCGGATGCAGACGGTCTCGGGCTTCTGGGGCCTGGAGCACGGCCTCGACGGCGAAGGAAGCTTCGAGTGGACCAACGGCCGGGCCCACCTGCGGGTGCCGGTGGCGGCGGACGGCGACGGCGGCCTCCCCCCGTGCGAGCTGCGCCTGGCCGCCGACGAGGACCGCGTCGTCGCCCTCGACTCGGGCGGCCACCGCCGCGAGCACCGCCTGGGCGTGGCGCCCCGCTGGTACCCCGTGACCCTCGGCGGCGAACCGTTCGACGTCCTCAACAACGTGGGATCGGTCCTGCTGGCCGACGGCCACGGCGCCGACCGTGGCTACCTGGAGCGGGACGAGGGCCAGTTCGACCGGGTCGAGGAGGTCTTCGCCTGGTGCGGGGCCGCCGTCCTGCTGTCCCGGAGGTACCTGGAGCAGGTCGGGCTGTTCGACGACCGGTTCTTCCTCTACTACGAGGACTTCGACCTCTCGTGGCGGGGCCGGGCCGAGGGGTGGCGGTACCTCTACGTGCCGCGGTCGGTCGTGCGCCACGTGCACTCGGCGTCGTCGGTGGAGGGGTCCCGGCTGTTCCAGCACTACGACGAGCGCAACCGCCTGCTCACCCTGACCCGCAACGCCCCGGCGTCGCTGGCGGCGCGTGAGGCGGGACGGCACCTGCTGATCACCGGCTCCTACGCCCGGCGCGACATCCTCGTGCCTCTGGCCCACCGCCGGCCCCCCTCGGTGGAGACGGTGCGCCGCCGGATGCGGGCCTACGGGGCCTACGTGCGCCTGCTGCCCGAGGCCCTCGCCGGGCGCCGGCGGCTGGCCGCCAAGGGCCGGCTGACCGGCGAGGAGCTGGCCCGCTGGATGGATCGGCGGTGAGCGGCTAGACCGGCGGTATGCCTGAGACGCAGCAGTGAAGGCCCTGATCCTGGCCGGTGGCGCGGGCACCCGCCTGCGACCCATCACCCACACCAGCGCCAAGCAGCTGGTGCCGGTGGCCAACAAGCCGATCCTGTTCTACGGCCTGGAGCAGATGGCGGAGGCCGGCATCGTGGAGGTGGGCATCGTCGTCGGCGACACGGCCGAGGAGATCCGGGAGGCGGTGGGTGACGGCTCGCAGTGGGGGCTCAAGGTCACCTACATCCCCCAGGAGGCGCCGCTGGGGCTGGCCCACTGCGTCCTGATCGCCCGGGAGTTCCTCGGGGAGGACGACTTCGTCATGTACCTGGGCGACAACCTGCTCCGCCAGGGCGTCCGGGAGTTCGTCGAGCGGTTCGAGGCCGACGGCCGAAGTCACGCGGTGGCCCAGATCCTGCTGGCCCGGGTTCCCGACCCCCAGCGCTTCGGCGTGGCCGAGATCGGCCCCGGGGGCCACGTGCTGCGCCTGGTCGAGAAGCCGGTCGACCCGCCCTCGGACCTGGCCCTGGTCGGGGTGTACCTGTTCGACCCGACCATCCACGAGGCGGTCCGGGCCATCCAGCCCTCGGCCCGCGGCGAGCTGGAGATCACCGACGCCATCCAGTGGCTGCTGGACTCCGGCCACCGGGTCCACCACCAGGTGGTCGACGGCTGGTGGATCGACACCGGCAAGCTCGAGGCCCTCCTGGAGGGCAACCGGCTGATCCTGGAGACCCTCGAGCAGCGCATCGACGGTACGGTCGACGCCGAGTCACGGGTGGAGGGCCGGGTGGTCGTCTCCGAGGGGGCGGAAGTGGTCGCCTCCACCATCCGGGGGCCGGCCATCATCGGGCCGGGCACCCGCATCGAGCACAGCTTCGTCGGCCCGTTCACCTCGATCGCCGAGCGGTGCCAGATCGTCCGCTCCGAGATCGAGCACTCGGTGATCCTGGGCGACAGCCGGATCGTCGACATCCCG
>Ga0247704_1000232_pt1 | contig 15904 bp, 18 predicted proteins | sample 41W_NmetaG_FD_189042 | JGI IMG/M metagenome (GOLD analysis project Ga0247704, IMG submission 189042) | Soil microbial communities from hillslope of Landscape Evolution Observatory, University of Arizona, Oracle, AZ, United States - 4-1-W_N | ecosystem: Engineered > Artificial ecosystem >...
GTCTCCGCGTTGGTTGAGGAACAGCGCCGGGTCCTCCTGGCCTGGCCAGTCCCGGCGTTCGTCGAGCCACGCCTTGAGGACCTTGGCCAGCTTGGGGTGGATCGGGACTTCGCGGACCCGTTCGCCCTTGCCGAGGATGCGCAGCGTGCCCCGGCGGGCGGAGTGGCGCACGTCGTCGACGTCGAGGGCCACGACCTCGCTGATGCGGGCGCCGGCGTAGAACGGGACGAGGGCCAGCGCCTGCCGGCCCCGATAGGCAGGGACGATCAAGCCCGACGATCGGTCCCGAGACCATCGCCGGGGGCAGGAAGGGAGGCTCCGGTGACAAGCGGTGACGTTCTGTGCGACAACCAGCCCGCTGCCAGCCGACGTCGCGCCCGCCCCGCCTGCTGAGTCGAACGTCGGCGCTCGTAGCACCGGGGGACCACGACGGCAGGTCCCTCTCGCAACTCGACACCGCCGGCGACTCGGTGCCACCCGTACTCGACCGCATCGGTATTCCGTAGCCAGCCCCGATGCCCGAGCGGGCGGAACGTGGCCTGATGGAACCAGCAAACGAACAAGCAGAACGAACAAAGGAGGTCGAAGCCATGTGGTGGCCGCATGAAGGATGGGGCTGGGGCGCGTGGACCGTGATGATGCTGGGCAGTGTCGCATTTTGGGGGCTGCTCATTTGGGCTGTGGTGGCGCTGGTGCGGGGGGCCGACGCCGGGTCGGAGCGGAGGGCAGACCCGGAGCAGATCCTCGCCGAGCGCTTGGCGGCCGGCGAGATCGACGAGGATGAGTACCGACGCCGCCTGGACGCGCTGCGCGGCGCGGCCCACGCCGGGCCGGGCCGAGGCGGGAGCCGGGAATGACCGACTACGGCTACGGCCTGTGGCTGCTGGTGGCGGGTCAACTCGGCGGTGTTCATCATCTTCGCCGCCAGCTTCTTCCATCCTCGCAGCCGCCGGGACTGGAGGGCCATGGGCGGGTTCTCGGCGTTCATCGTGGCCCTGATGGTGGAGATGTACGGCTTCCCGCTCACCATCTACCTGCTGTCGGGCTGGGCCGGCAGCCGCTTCAAGAGCCTCACTCTCACCCACGATGGCGGGCACCTGTGGAGCGAGCTCATCGGGTGGACGGGCGATCCCCACCTCAGCCCGTTCCATCTGGCCAGCTACGTCTTCATCGGTCTCGGCTTCTGGGCCATCGCCGCCGCCTGGCCGGTACTGCTGGGAGCGGCCAAGGCGGGCACCCTGGCCACCACCGGCCCTTACGCCCGGGTGCGTCACCCCCAGTACGTCGGCTTCTTGGCGATCATGGTCGGCTTCCTGCTGCAGTGGCCGACGATCCCGACCCTGGTCATGTTCCCGGTGCTCGTCTACGTCTACAGGCGGCTGTCCCTCCAGGAGGAGGCGTCCGTCGCCGCCGCGTTCCCGGCTCCGTGGGCCGCCTACGCTGAGCAGACCCCTCGCTTTGTTCCCCGGCGCCGCCACGACGAACAGCCCGCCTCCGACGGCGGGCCGCCGGCCGCGATCCAGAGGAAGGAGCGGGCGGACGGTCGTGCGGAATTGCACGTGCAGAAATCGACCGTTTCTGCACAGGAGAGCGACGGAGCTTGAACGGTTACCAGCGCTGTGCAACAAACGGTGCCGGAAACCGGCCCCTGTTCGGAAACCGGCGTGAGCCCCTCCCTTGCCGCCCTCGCTCGTTCCAAACAGTGAACGCCAATACGAGCCGTTATCGACATCCAAGTATCGCTTAATGCACCCGGCTGGAAAGTGTCGTTTGGGGTCCCGGCCCTCCAGGGCCATTTGACGGTGGTCGGCACACCGCCCCGGGCCGCAATAGGGAGGCACGTCCATCCAAGGGAGTGATCTCATGCCAGCAACCGGATGCTGCCTTACCTCCTCGGCGCCCCCGCCGTCGGTGCAGGGCTGATCGCCGGCGGCGCTCCAGTGGCGTCGCTTCTGCCCTTCGCCGCCGTTTCGTGTGCCCGCTGATGAGGTGCTGATGATGCGGGGCATGCCCGTCCCCGTGGCGCTCACCAAGACGGAAGCCGCGATCTCCCTCTCGATGGAACGGTTAGCAGCTGAGGCTCGGACGGCGCTGCGGAGGGCGACTGGTGGTACAGGCTCCTACCGCGAGCCGACCAGCTCTTCCGAGGGGGTTTCTTCGATCGGAGAGCTAACGCGCCGCCGCCGGACGACGACCGTCGCCAGGACAGCCAGTGCGAGCAGAGCAGCCACCGACACCGCGATCATTGAGGTCGAGGCGCTCCCGGACGTGCTGCCCGCCTCCGAGGAGCCGGTACCACCGGCGACCACGGCCGTCGGCTGCCCTACGACGACGAGGGGCGCGGCCCACCTGAGGTTGTCCTGACTGGCGACGAGCGAGGTGTTGCCGAGGGGGGTGTCAGACGGCACGGTGACCGTTGCGGTGAACTGGTAGCCCTCTCCGTGCTCGTCGGGGGCCACCGGCACCTGGGCCAGGAGTTTGCCGCTGGCGAGATGGACGCTCACCGGGCTCTTGCCGCCGGCGGTGCCGCTGATCTTGATCTGCTCGCCGGCGCGCGCCTGCGGCGGCGATACCGAGAGGGTGCCGGCCTCGCCGCCTGGGACACACGCCCAAGCCACGGCGCCGGCTACCAGCCAGCCAGCTACGGCGATCGTCGTCACGACGGACGTTCTGCGGATGCGCATCATTTGTCCAACCTCCAGAGCAATTCTATGCCGCCCGCTCACCAATCGACTGAGCAGTCGACAGTCGGTCACGCTCGGCGTAGGTAGGTGAACCGGCAGTCGCCGTACCAGCGACACAGCCACCTCTCCATCAGCGCGATCTCCCGCACCTGGGTGGCGACGATCTCGCGACACAGCGTGCGCAGCTCTCGATGCTCGGCGCGGCCAAGGCACTGGATGCCTTCCTCGACCGCCATGGCGTGGTGCTCGCTCATCATCTGCAGGAAGGCGATCTCGAACTCCTCGCCCGACAGCATCTCGAGCTCCATCATCTGCTCGTGGTGTGCCGGGTCGTCCATGGCCGGCTCATGCTCGATCCCGTACCAGTCGCGCAGCCAGCCCTGCATCTCCTCGATCTCCGCGGCCTGGCTCTCGGCGATCCGCCCGCACAGGGCCACGAGGTCGTCGTGCACCGCCTTTTCGAGGCACAAGTCTGACATGTGCAGCGCCATCTGATGGTGGTCGATCATCATCTCCAGGAACTCCACCTCGAACTCTGCGGCCGCCGGGCTCGTCGCAGGGGCGTCCGCATTGGCTGCGGGAGCGAGGAGAAACAGGGCCGAGCCAGCGATGAGCGCGGAAAGGATCATGAGCGGCGAGCGGGTGCGAGGTGCCCGGGTGGTCCTGCCGGCGGTGTGGTTTGTCGTGGACAACGGTGACCTCCTAGGGGCGCGAGTGCCGTGGACCAGGCCGCCCCCGGGGGGCCGCCCGTCGCACCTGGGCAAGCTTCCCGGAGGATCGCCGGCTGAAACTTCATCTTGTAGTCGTCGTGCGTACGCAGCCGTCGTAGCGCGGCCCAACCAACGACATAGGGCGGGATGACTGGCTCTTACAAACTGTCGTAGATACCCTGCCCGGGTGATTCGCCTTCGCAACGTGCGGAAGACCTACAAGGGCAACGTGGTCGCGCTGCAGGACCTCTCCCTCGACATCGCCAAGCAAGAATTCGTCTTCCTGGTGGGACCCACCGGGTCGGGGAAGTCCACGCTGATACGGCTCCTCATCAAGGACGAGAAGCCCGATTCCGGCCACATCTGGGTCGCCGGCAAGGACATCGCCCAGCTGAACTCATGGAAGGTCCCGTTGCTGCGGCGCAACATCGGCTGTGTCTTCCAGGACTTCAAGCTGCTGCGGGACAAGACCGCCTATGAGAACGTCGCCTTCGCTCTCGAGGTCATCGGCCGGCCCACCCACGTGATCCGCCAGCAGGTGCCCCAGGTGCTCGACCTCGTGGGCCTGTCCAAGAAGCGGGACCACTTTCCCCACGAGCTCTCCGGAGGTGAGCAGCAGCGAGTGTCGATCGCCCGGGCGTTTGTGAACCGTCCGCTCATCATCCTGGCCGACGAGCCCACAGGAAACCTCGATCCGAGCACTTCCGTCGGCATCATGCGGCTGCTCGAGCGAATCAACCGCACCGGTACCACGGTGGTCATGGCTACCCACGACTCGAGCATCGTCGACACCATGCGGCGCCGGGTCATCGAGCTCGATCGCGGCGTCCTGGTCCGGGACCAGGAGAGAGGGGTCTACGGGGTACACGCGTAGGCGATTCATGCGGTACGGAGCTGGGAGGGGGACGTGGCCATCGAGACGGCCGATGTGGTCCTCATGCGCTCGGATCCCCTCGATGTCGCCATCGCCATGCAGATCGGGCGGGGAACGCTGCGCAAGATGCGGCAGAACCTCGGGTGGGCGATCGGCTACAACGCCATCGCCCTGCCCATCGCCGCCGGCGTCTTCGAGCCGATCCTCGGCCTCGTGTTGCGGCCAGAGATCGCTGCCCTGTCGATGTCAGGTTCCAGCTTTGTCGTGGCCGTCAATGCCCTGCTTCTGAAGCGCCTCCGGCTGCCAGAGGCAGCGGCTGCGCCGGCCCTCGCCTCTGCCAGCACCTAGAACCCATCAGTTCAGCGAACACAGATGTGAGCGGCAAAGCCCACCAGTCGCTCGAGCTGCAGGGCTGAGCTCGCAACGGTGGCGGTCAGGGCGGCGACCGTGGCGGCCAGCGCGGGGTTGATCCGAAGCTGGGGCGGCTCCGACAAGAGGGCGTCGACTCGTGCCAGCACCCCGAGGCCGGCCAGCTCCAGCGGTCGCCCCGAGGAGTGCTCCGATTGGACGATTGCGGCCCGGGAGATGGCCCGGGCGACGAGGCGGCGGTCGCCGACCTCCGACACCGCGTCCTCATCAGCCCATCGCTCGGTGGCGAAGCGCACCTTGGCACGCATCGGGAAGAGCACGGGTACTGCGGCCGCAGCGAGGTCGACAACGCGCAGGTAGCGGTGATGCCGGTGGCGGAGATGGGCGTGTTCGTGGGCCAGCAACACCTCCTGCTCGTCGGGCTGCAGCCTGTTCAGCATCCCGGAGGAGACCACCACATGGCCGGGCGAGCCTGGTACGGCATAGGCGACCGGTTCGTCGATCGGAACGACCTCGATATCCGCGGTATGGATCGCTCCCTCGGCCAAGAAGCCACGCCAGCGACGCCGGGACCGCCACACCGAGAAACCCACCAGCGGGATCGCCACCAGCGCAGGCACTCCCACCCAAAGAGGCACTTGATCGTGGTGGTAGAGGGCCTGGCACCATGGCGCCCAGCCGAGCGCCACCAGTCCCAGAGCGACAAGGACGCCGAATGCCACCTTCCAGCCACGTCGCACAACACACCGGCGGCGATCCTCGGGTGCATCGACGATGCAGCACGCCCGCTGCCATCCCGCAGACCACTGCAGTCAGGGCGGGGAGCAGCAGCCCGAGAAGCGTCATGATTCCTTTTCGAGGTCGGCGACGACCTTGCGCAGGGCCCGCTCGTCGCGCTTGGTCAAGGTGCCGACGAAACGGCTGAGCGCAGCTTCGCGGTCCCGGGCGTTGTCCAGGGCGGCCCGCATGCGCCGGGCGGCCAGCTCGGCCTCCGACACCGCGGGGGAGTATTCATAGGCGCGACCTCGCAGCGTGCGATGCAGGAGGCCTTTTTCCCACAACCGGGTGAGGATGGTCGGGACGGTCGTGTAGGCCGAGTCTTCGCCCATTGCCGGCCGGACCTCCGCCGGCACCATCGGCCTTATCGGCGCGCCAGAGGGCTGCAAGCACCTCGGCCCCCAAGCCCCCCATCCGCCGGCGTTTCGACGAAGCGCTGCCGATCAGCCTTCCGCAGCGCGCCCAGGGTGGAGTGCAAGGAGGTGTGCACTCAGTCGTCGGCACCCGACCTGGGGCGCCGCTGCCTCGCCGCGTCTGGTGCCACCGTCAATGGCTGACAGCGGCGGACCGCTACTTGACGACGAAGGTTCCCGACATCTGACCGGGATGAATTTTGCAGTGGAAGGCGAAGGTGCCGGCCTGGAGCGCGGGCACGTCGAGGGTCTTGAGCCCAGCCGGGATAAGCCCGGCGTCGAAGAGGGCCTCGGAGGCGCTGTGGCTGGCAAGGATCTGGATGTTGTGCGTCGCCTGGTCCTTGTTGTCGAAGTTGATCTTGAACGCCTGGCCGGCCGGGGCAGCCAGGCAGTCGGTATTGAACTTTGTCCCGCTGGCCGTCAGCGTCAGGGTCGTGCCCGAGGGGGAGCACGTGGAGGTGGCGTTGCCGCCGTGATCCATGCCCGCCATCCCCGTGGTGGCCGGACCGCCAGCGAGAGGATCGGCGTCGTCGTCGTCCCCGCCGCCACAGCCCACCAGGAACAGTGCGGACACGGCCGCCAGGGCAATGAGCCTCTTCATGGCGATCTCCTCCAAGTGACGGCCCCGTAGCCGCCGCCGAGCCGATATCTTACCGGGCCGCTGCCACCGGTCGACCTCAGGGTTCCCTGTGCCCGCGCTCCCGGCAAACCGGCTGCCTATGAAAAGCTGCACCCGTATGTCGGCGCCGAGCTACTCCCGCCGTGGCTTCCTCGCTCTGGCCGGCGCCGGCACGGCGGCCGTCGCCCTCGCCGGGTGCAGCATCGGTGGCAAGAAGGCTTCACCGGTGCCGGCGGACGGCGCCGAGGTGATGGCGGCGGAGGCGGCCAGGAAGCGGGCCGGCGCCGGCGTCAAGGACGTCGCCATCACCGCGGCGCCGTTCACCGTCGACCTGGGAGGGCTGACGTCGCCCACCTGGGCCTACGGCTCGGCGGTGCCGGGAGGGGAGATCCGGGTCAAGGCCGGCGACCTGGTCCGGGCCCGCTTCACCAATCGGCTGCCTCAGGCCACCACGATCCACTGGCACGGCATCGCCCTGCGCAACGACATGGACGGCGTGCCCGGGATGACCCAGCAGGTGGTTCCGCCCGAGGGCACCTTCGAATACGAGTTCACCGCGCCCGACCCGGGCACGTTCTGGTTCCACCCTCACGTCGGCCTCCACCTCGACCGCGGCCTGTACGCCCCCCTGATCGTCGAGGACCCGGCCGAGCCTGGGCGCTACGACCGCGAGTACACCGTAGTACTCGACGACTGGACCGACGGGGTGGGCCAATCACCCGAGGCTGCGATGGAGGACCTGCGGGCCGGGCGGGGTCCCCATGCCGCCCACCAGGCCGGCGGCGGGCCCCGCAGCGACGTTCTCAACAGCGCCGGCGGCGACGTCAGCTACCCCCTGTTCCTGCTCAACGGGCGCCACTCCTCGGCACCGGTGGAGCTCGCCGTCCGCAAGGGCGAGCGGATCCGGCTGCGGCTGATCAACGCCGGCGCCGACACGCCGTTCCGGGTGGCCGTCGGGGGTCACCAGATGACGGTCACCCACGCCGACGGGTTCCCGGTCGTGCCGGTCACCGTGGACGCCCTCATTATTGCTATGGCCGAGCGCTACGACGTGACCGTGACAGTGGCCGGGGACGGGGTGTTCCCCCTCATCGCCGTGGCCGAGGCCAAGGCCGACGAGGCCATGGCCGTGCTGCGCTCCGGCTCGGGCGCCGTGCCCGACCCCGGAGTCCGCCCGGCCGAGCTCAACGGCCGCATGCTGGAGCTGTCCGACCTGGTGGCGGCCGAGCCCGTGCGCCTGGCGGCGGCCAAGCCCGACCGGACCTACAAGGTCGCACTGGGCGGGGGCGACGCCGGCTACGTGTGGACCCTGAACGGCAAGCCCCACGGGCAGAACAAGCCCCTGGAGGTGCGCCAGGGCGAGCGCGTCCGGCTCGACTTCACCAACTCGACGACGATGTTCCATCCCATGCATCTGCACGGGCACACCTTCCAGATCATCAATCCCGGCGGCGTCGCCGGCGCCCGCAAAGACACCACGATTGTCCGCCCGAACGAGCCGGTGTCGGTGGAGTTCATCGCTGACAACCCCGGCCAGTGGATGATCCACTGCCACAACAACTACCACCAGGAGGGCGGAATGATGCTTACGCTGTCGTACGTCACCGACCGCCCGCTCACCTCGGCCGAACGGGCGTCACCCCTCGGGCTCGTGTGCGACTGGCTGGCGCCCAACATCGGCTGAGGGAGGCAACTGCGCCAACTGCGCCGGGTGCTGAGCTCGCCGGGATGCGCTGATCATCGCGGGCAGGCTCAGGTGGAAGGCAGCGATACCCTGGCTCTTCGTGGTCACCGTGGCTGGCATGCACTTTCGGACATGAGGCGCAATCGGCGGGTGGCATGGGGAGGCCAGCGCGACGATGCCTTCGCTCGAATTGCCGCTTCCCTGGGAGATCCGGAATGGCGCCGCGAGAGGAGCGCCGTCCTCGCTGTTTCCGTGGCTGTGGTCATGGCGGCCATCGCGATCTTTGTGCTGTTCAGTTTCACCCGTCCAGACGTGCTCATCGGATTCTTGGTCGCCTTCGCCGTTGGCATCACGTTCGATATGGTCATCCTCAGGCGGCGCTACCGACCACCTCGGTGACACGAGGTGCGTGCTGCCTCGGGCTCTTTGTGAAGAGCCCCCGCTTCTCCCAAGACTGCTCGGGCCGCACGGGGCAGCCGGGCTCCTGGTGGTGCCGGCACGACCGAAAGGGCAGGTCACCTTGCGGGTGTTAAGGAGCACGTCTAGGGTTCGGCGATCGCGAAGCCTACCGGCGACGAGTGAGGCCACTGACCCGACGGCACCGGCGGCTCGGCATTCTCGTCGGGGTCGCGCTGCTCCTTCCCGTCGTGTCGGCGACGGCCTCGCCCGCTGACCCTGTCGCCGAGAAGCGGGCCGAGGCGGTCCGTAGCAGGAGCAGCTGGAGCGCCAGGGTGACAAGGTCAGCGTCCTAGCCGAGCGCTCGAACCGGGCTCGGCTCAAGGTGTCCGAGGTCGAGGACTCGCTGGTCAAGGCCCAGACCGGCCTGGCCAGGTCCGACGAGCGGCTCCAGTCGCTCCGAAGTCGGCTTGCCCACGCCGCCGTACTAGATCGGCACGTCCGAGCGGCGAAGCGCGGCGAAGGCGCCGAGCCCGATGCCCCACGACAGTCGAGACCACTAGCGCGCTGCCGCATGAGCAGGAGGGTGGCCGCACCCGCTTGAGGATGAGATCGACGACTTTCTGGCAGAAACCGCTCGATCACCGGCAGGTCGAGCCCGGACTTCTCCCGCATGAAGGCGTAGTACTCCTCGTTGCCGCTCTCGCCGGCCACGGCCACCACCGGGTCACCCCGGGGGCGGCCTGGACGACGGCAAAGGTGACGACGAGGATGCTCGCCAGCCGGCAGGCACCTGCAGCAGCCGGCGGACGACGTAGCGCCTGTTCATCTGTTGCTACTTCTTACAGCTGGCAGCCTCGGCGAAGAGCCCGGTGTTCTCGTGGTTGAACCCGGTGCAGTTGGCGGTGAACGCCCGCAGGCCGGCGCTCTCGGTCAGCCAGATGTAGGGGAGGTCCCGGACGAGGATCTCCTGCAGCTGCCGGTAGAGCGGGGTGCGCTTGGCCGGGTCCGGCTCGCGGGCGGCGCGGTCGAGCAAGCTGTCAACCTCCGGGTTGCTGTAGCCGGCCCCGTTGCTGAACGCGGCTGTGATGATCTGCTTGGAGTCCACCTGGCGGCGGAAGCCGATCTCGGGGTCGTCGCCGTTGCAGTACGAAACGACCGCGGTGTCGAAGTCGCGCTTGGCGAAAACGTTGGCCGCGAAGGTGGCGCTGTCCTCGGTCTTAACCTGGAGGGCAATGCCGACGGCGCTGAGCTGGGCCCGAAGCTGCTCGCCGTAAGTGGTGGACTCCCCGGCAGTGCTGTGCCAGTCAATCTCGAACTTGGTGCCGTCGGGCACGTTCGGCACGCCCCTCGCGGTCCGGACGCCGCCGCCCTCGTCCTTCCAGCCGACCTGGTCGAGGAGGGTCTTGGCCCGGTTGGCGTCGAACGTCGGAAGGCTGAGGCCGGTGGCGGTGGCGAAGGTGATCCCGCCGTTGATAGGCGCCGCCGCCACCTTGCCCTGGCCGAACGACACGGTCCTGAAGGCCTGCGTACGGTCGACCGCAGCCCAGAACGCCTGGCGGGTCCGAACGTCGCCGAAGAACGTCGGTCGGCCCGCCGGTGGCTTCAGGTTGAACACGCCGGTAAGGGTGCAGTTACCGCCACCGGAGCCACGGGGGGCGGTCGCGGTGCCCAGGGCGGAGTTCCTCTTGACCCGCTCGATATCCGGGCCGGGTACCGAGCCCACCCAGTCGATCTCCCTGTTTTCCAAGGCGAGGAGCTGAGTGCCCTGGTCCGGGATGACCCGCTGGACCAGCGCGTCGAGGTAGGGCAGGCCGGCCCGGAAGTACGTGGGGTTCCGGGACATCCGGATCTCCTGAGGTGTGTAGGAGTCGAGCTTGAAGGGCCCGGTGCCGATGGGCGCCTTGTTCGCCGGGCACCCGGCGACGGTCGCCAGGTCAGTGCACGCCTCGTAGACGTGCTTGGGGATGATCGGCGCCTCGGTGACGTTCAGCTGCTGCAGCAGGGGGGCGTAGGGGTTGGGGAAGCGGAAGACCACGGTTAGCGGGTCTGGCGTCTCAATCGTGACGCCGGCAGACCCGACGGAGGCAGCCGTGCGCGAGTGCAGCTTCAGCAGCGCACGCTCGAACGTGAATTTCACATCGTCGGAGGTGAAGTCCCGGCCGTCGTGCCACTTGACGCCCTGTCGAAGGGTGAATCGGTACACCGCGCCGTTGCCCTCGATGACCCACCGCTCGGCGAGTTCGGGGACGTTCTTGCCATCGGAGCCCCAGCCGACGAGTCCGTTGAACATCATCTCGGACGCCGGATGGATCACGCCGCTCGTTGTGACCGCCGGGTTGAGGCTGCCAGGATCGGAATTGATGGCCACGACCAGCGTGCCGCCCCGGACGGGCGCAGCGGTCGTCGTGGGCCCGCTCTGGGCCTCCGGCGTGTCGTTCCCATCGTCGCTGGCGCATGCGCTGGCGACCAGCATCACGGCCAGGGCGGCCACGGTCAGGTGCTTCTTCATCGGTATCCCCCAGAACTTGTCGTGGTGCTGCGTTGGCACGGTACTACCGAGTGTCATAGAAGCGTTGCGCTCACAGCGGCCGCTCTAGGGTTCGCCCCGATGGACAGCGTTCGCGCGTCGCATACGGCCGACGGCTCGACCTCGCTTCCTGTCACGCCCTGGGCTTGCGAAGGCGCGCCGGCTTCGGTGTGGGAAGCCTCTCGTGCATGGCGATGCAGGCTTCGAGCATCTCGACGAGCCCGCCCACACCCATGATCCAGTCGTCGAGCGCCCGCCGGCCGGCGTTGGTGATCTCATAGACACGACGAGCGGGTCCGCGCGTCTGGGAGGCTTCCCAGACCGAGGCCACCAGCCCGTCGGCGTCCATCCGGCGCAGCTCCCGATAGAGGTTGCCGGGGCTGACGGCCCACAGCGGCATCACGTGCTTGATCCGCTCATGCAGTTCGTAGCCATGGCCGCGCTGCTCAGCCAGCAGCAGGAGGATGCACCCGACCACCAGGTCCTGGTGGCTCTGCGGCGCATCAGGTTCTCCGAGCGGCTCCGACATGGTGTCCTTTGGTTTACCTCGACCGTAAAGGTGGCCCTTAGGGCCAGGTCAAGCGACCTTTCACTCGAGGCAGATCCGACCCGCAGGCTTCAGGCAGGAGTCGATTCGCACTGCGCCGGGATGGCATGACAGACCGGCCGAAGTCCGACCTCAGCGACGAAGCAGCGTCATGACGGGCCGCCACTGCCGCCGCGGAGGGCACTGCGCCGACGCCGTGGCCCACCGGCGGCGAGCGGCCTCGGCGGGGCCATCGCCTGGAGCCGGGCCTGGAACTCGGCGATGAGGCGTTGGAGGCCGATCACCCCGGTGACCGCGAGGTCGAGGGACTCCCGGCCCGAAGGGGTGATCTCATAGACCCGACGCCCGGGCCGCTCTGGCCGAGGAACCAGTCCGAGGTGACGGCCGGCGTCCTCAAGGGATCGGAGCTCTCGTCGGCGAATCGGGCTCCGGAAGAGCACCATCGTCATGGCTCTGCTCGGGCTGTTGCTCGGCGACCCCGCTGGTCAAGGGCGAGGCGACGTTCGAGGGGCGCAAACTCCTCAGTTCGGCGGCGGCGGCCCGGGTGCGGGGGCGGAAGATCGGCTTCGTCACGCAGGCGGCCAAGAACGCCCTGAATCCGGCGTACACGATCTACTTTCAGGTGGCGGAGGCTGCGGCGCTGACCATGCCGCTCGACGACGCTCGCAAGCGAGCTTGAAACCGTCGGCCTGCCGGTGCCCGACCACGGCGCCTACCCGCACGAGCTGTCCGGCGGCATGCGCAGCGGGTGAACATCGCCATGGCCCTGGCCAACCGGCCCGATTTGCTCATCGCCGATGAGCCGACCACCGGGCTGGACCTGGTGACCCAGGCATCGATCCTCCATCTCCTCGGCGACCTCAAGAACCGGCTGGTCTGACCGTGCCTGCTCATCACCCACGACGTGCAGGTCATGTGCGTCGCCGACGAGCTCGTCATCCTCCAGGACGGCTGTGTGGTCGAACAGGGCGCGGTCGACAAGGTCGCCGCCGATCCCCATCAGGAGTACACCCGCCGGCTGCTCAACACCCGGCTGTCGCCGCTGGCGGTGAAGGTGTGACCGCGCTGCTGGAGGTCCAGCGCGCGTGCAAGACGTTCCGGTCGGGCATTGGCGCCCGCCGCCGGCGGGTCATGGCTCTCGCCGACGTCTCGCTGTCGGTGGGGGAGGGCGAGATCGTCGCCCTCGTGGGCGAGAGCGGGTCGGGGAAGTCGCCGCTCGGTCGGGCGGTCGTCGGCCTCGAACGCCTGGACGAGGCAAGGCTCTTCGACAGTGTGGAGTACGCCTGCATGTCGGAGCGGTCAATCCGCAAGCTTCGCCCGCAGATGCACCTGGTGTTGCAGGACCCGTACCAGTCGCTGCATCCAGGCATGCGGATCGCCACTGCGGTCGCCGAGCCGCTGGAGATCGCCGGCAGGGGGAACGCCAAGTCGCCACGCGTGGCCGAGGCCCTCGAGGAGGTGGGGATGACGCCGGCGTCGCAGTTCCTGGACCGGTACCCGCACTCTAGCTGTCGGGCGGCCAGCGCCAGCGCGTCGTCCTGGCCCGCGCCCTGGTCGGGAGGCCGCGGTTGGTGGTGGCCGACGAGCCCACGTCGATGGTCGACGCCACGTTGGGGGCCGGCATCGTGGCCCTCATCCGGCAACTGCGCGACCGCTACGGCATCGCCTTCCTGGTCATCACCCACGATCTGGACATGGCCGCAGCGGTAGCCGAGGAGGTGGCAGTCATGTCACGCGGCCGGCTGGTCGAGTGCGGGCCGACACCGGAGGTGTTCGCGTCGCCGTCCACGACTACACGAAGACGCTCCTGCGGGCCGCCGGCGAGGTGGGCCGGCTGGACGTCGCCGACTGATTCCCAATCGAGGACGCCGGTTCAAGCGGAGTTCTTGACCGGCCACTCCCATGGTGTCAGGGAAGGCCCCCTCGTAGCAGCCTCACGAGGGCCGAGGTGTCGATCCACGTCGGCCCGGCGGGCGCTTCGTCCCCAAGGAAGTTGAGCCCTACGGCGGAGCAATCTCGCACCAATTCAGCGTTCTCCTCGGATTAGTTGTGTCAGTGTCGGCGAGCCACATGTCGTCACTCGATGTAGTAGGCGCGTCACGATCGGCGCTCCGCAACGATCACGCGTCGTGCTCTCACAGGCCATGCGGTAGGTCAGCGCAGGTTCTCGACGTCCTGGGGCGTGCAGCCGATGCTCGGCGGGGAGTTGACGGGGTTGCAGCGGGCAGGATGGCCCAGAGTGGGCACGACGTAACCCGACTGCGCCGGCACGGGATAGTCGGTGCTTACCAACTGCGCGCCGGACCCCAACGCCGCCGTCGCCCGGGAGGAGTCATTGGCCCGCGCCTCGACGCCGCTTTCGTCGGCACGGGTCCTGACGATGTAGCCGGCGCCGAGCAACTCGGCGATGCGCGCACCGCCGAGACGGGCGTCCGGTACGCTCGCGAACGCAGCCAAGGGACTCGACGGGTCGGCGTAGACGAACATGGCCCGCCCCCGCAGCGACGTCTCGCTGGAGGTGTAGGCCAACCTGGTGATGACATCGTCGGTGTAGACGAACACCACCTTGTTTCGGGCCGACCCCAGCAGCGGCCAGCCGCCCTCCTGCACGGCCTGTCGCAACGACGGCCAGCTCCCCTGCACGTCGTCGGGCGTGAGCAGCTGGTCGGGTGTCATGACGCTGCGAATCTCGGCGTCCACCGCCAGCCCGTCCACCAGCGCCGCTAGCTCGTGCTTCGGCTCGAGCAGCACGAACAGGGGGATATGGCCGGGATGGCTCGCCGACCAGTCGCGGACCTCAGTGAGGCATTGGATCAGCGTGGGGCAGGTCGTCCCCTCGTCGCCGCGAAGGTGGTATACGCGCAAACTCCCGCCCGGAGACAAGTGGACGTCCAGCTCGATCTGGCGGATTGATTGGCGCTCGAGCTGGATGCTCAGCGGCGCGTGCGTGATGTCACGCTCGGGCGTGAGGTTCGCCCCCGCCGGCGGGGCGACGTGGTAGCTGTTGTGCGTGCCGAGCACCTGGATCTGGTTCAGGCGCAGCGTGCCGTCGAGGCGATAGGCGGGCGCCGCTTCCAGGACCCCACCCCTGCCTTCCCCGCCGTCACCACCACAGCCGGCGAGGATCATCAGGGCGAGCGCGACACCGGCCGCACGCGTCACGAGCCCCAGAGTAGGTCGCCGGGCCACCCGTCGGTACCCACTTCTCCGCCATCCTGTCCCCACCGGCGTGGAAGCTGGCCCTCTCGGTCCGCCGTGACCTGTCCTGGAGACCCGACAGGTCCCCACGTGCCGGTTGACATGTCGAGTATCTCGTTAGGGACTGACTTGGATGACCTGCTAGATCGGCTCATCGAAGGAGCTGGCTCCGAGGCACATGACGAGTCGCCGGTGGCTCAGCATATTGTCGCGGCGTCCGCCCCTGGTCCATGACCCACGAAGGATGCTTTCCGTTACCGTCACTGAGGCTCCTCGGTCCATAGTGCAGTTCAGAGTCAAGGCCTCTAGCCGTGGGCCAGTGCGCACGGGCGAGCTGGCGGAACGGGCAGGCATCTCCCCGGAGGCGGCGCCTGTGAGCGCACAAGGCGCGGAGGACATCCCTCCGATCCCTCCTGGAATCCCTCCGTAGGAGGCGTACACTCTTCTCCCGTGCGGCGGATCGCTTTCGCTCTGGCCATGGTCGCCACCATCGTCGTTACCGCTGGTTCGCTCGCAGGTCATCAGCCTGGTGAAATGGTGAGCACCGCGTCACCGAACAGCGACGACGCTGGGCCTCGCTCCGTGAGGGTCCAGAGCCTCCCGTTGCGCATGATGTGGATGGTGGTGGTGTCAGAGGTGTCGAGGACCTCGTTAATTCGCAGCTTCCGGTGATGTGGCGCGCTGCGGCGACGAAGTGCAGTCTGGCTGCTGCCCCCTTCCTGGCGATCGTCCAAGTGCCCACCGGCCGCACGACCGCGGCGTCTCGACCACTCGACGGCCCGGCTGAACCTGGAGCAAGCCACGCCGTTCACAGCGGACCGCGCGAACACTTTTAAGACCAGTACGGCGAAGACATCCCTGTCCGGAGTGCAAGAGGTTGGAGGGCCGGCGCCGGACTCGAGATGCACCTCGTCCTTGATCGAGCCGAGGGCCGCGATCGCGGAGGCGCCTACATCCACGCCCGCGACGTCGATGTCGTCCACGCGGCGTGGACGGAGGCGGGCCTGCCGGTGAGCGAAGTGCGGGACGAGCCGTGGGGCATGCGGGAGTTCAACGTCGTGGACCCTGGCGGCAACCGGGTCCGCATAGGCCGCAACGTCTGA
>Ga0247704_1000233_pt1 | contig 15833 bp, 15 predicted proteins | sample 41W_NmetaG_FD_189042 | JGI IMG/M metagenome (GOLD analysis project Ga0247704, IMG submission 189042) | Soil microbial communities from hillslope of Landscape Evolution Observatory, University of Arizona, Oracle, AZ, United States - 4-1-W_N | ecosystem: Engineered > Artificial ecosystem >...
CAGGTCCCCAAGGTGGTGCTGCCGCTGGAGGCCGAGGAGTTCCTGAGCTGGATGGTGGCCGAGCGGGGGCGCTCACCCAACACGGTGGGGGCCTACCGCCGGGACCTGCGCACCTACGCCAGCTGGCTCGGCCAGCGCGGCCTGACTTTGGCCGAGGTGACCGGGCCGGTGATCGAGGACTACCTGGCCCACCTCAGGAGCCAGGGGCGGGCCCCGTCGTCCATCGCCCGGGCCCTGGTGGTGGTCCGCTGCCTGCACCGATTCCTCAGCCAGGAAGGCCACCTCGAAGCCGACCCCTCGTTCGGGGTCGAGGCCCCCCGGGTGCCCCAGGGGCTGCCCAGGGCGCTGGCCGAAGAGGAGGTCGCCTCCCTCATCGCCGCCGTCGTCGGCCACGACGCCATCGCCCGCCGGGACCGGGCCATGCTGGAGCTGCTCTACGGCGCCGGCCTGCGCATCTCCGAGCTGGTCCGCCTGTCGTTGCCCGATCTCGACCTGGGTGGCGGGCTGCTGCGGGCCTTCGGCAAGGGATCCAAGGAGCGGGTGGTGCCGGTGGCCGGCCTGGCCCTGGAGGCCATGCACGCCTGGCTCAACCCCTCGGGTCGGGACCACCTCGCCCCCGAGCGCTGGGCCCGCCGGGACGACGCCTCGGCCGTGTTCCTCAACGCCCGGGGCGGCCGCCTCTCCCGGCAGGGGGCGTGGGGGGTGGTGCGCCGCCATGGCGACCGGGTCGGACTGGGTGACCGGCTGAGCCCGCACGTGTTGCGCCACTCGTGCGCCACCCACATGCTCGACCACGGCGCCGACATCCGCGTCGTGCAGGAGCTGCTCGGGCACGCCTCGGTGTCGACCACCCAGGTCTACACCCGGGTCTCCACCGAGCGCCTGCGCCGGGTCTACGAGACCGCCCACCCCCGGGCCCAACGCCGGCCCGGCCGGCGGCAGCCGGCGCAGGGGTAAGGAGGGACGGCCCCGACCCACTACCCTGACCCCATGGCGAACGCGGAAACCCTGGCAACCCTGCGCGCCATGCTGCTCGAAGAGCAGGGCCACCTGCACCGCCAGCTCCACGAGCTCGGCGTCGACGGTGAGGGGATGGACTTCGACGAGAACTTCGCCGACTCCGGCCAGGTGGCGGCCGAGAAGGGCGAGCACCGGGTCCTGTTCAACAGCCTCCAGGACGCCCTCGTCGACGTCGACCGGGCTTTGGCCAAGCTCGACGACGGCACCTACGGACGGTGCGAGAACTGCGGAGCCGACATCGCCGAGGCCCGCCTCGAGGCCATGCCCGCCACCCGGTACTGCATCGACTGCGCCTCCCGGCGCTGACACCGCCCCGCCCTCGCCGGTGAGCCCCGAGGTCGACTGGGCCCAGGTCGCCCTGATCGTCGCCGTGCTGGTCCCCTCGGTCATCCTCCACGAGGTCTCCCACGGCGTGGTCGCCCTCTTCTACGGAGACGACACGGCCAAGCAGGCCGGCCGGCTCACCCTCAATCCCGTGCGCCACATCGACCCCTTCGGCACCCTGCTCCTGCCCGCCCTCCTCGCCCTCAGCGGGCTCGGCGCCTTCGGCTACGCCAAGCCGGTGCCGGTGCGGCCCAACCGCCTGCGCAACCCGCGGCAGCACTCGTTGTACGTCAGCCTGGTGGGCCCGGCGGTCAACATCGTCCTGGCGGCGATGGCGGTGGTGGTCCACCGGGGCCTGTTCGACTCGATCACCACGGGCGGGGTGACCTTTCTCGACCCGTCGCTGGCGTCGAGGGCCGTCTTCTTCTTCGGCCTCATCAACGTGGTGCTGGCGGTGTTCAACCTGCTCCCCATCCCCCCTCTCGACGGCTCGGCCATGGTCGAGCGGCTCCTGCCGGAGCGGTGGTGGCCGGCCTGGCTCAAAGCCCGGCGGTGGTCGATGGGGATCCTCTTGCTGCTGGTCCTGGCCATCCCCGGTGCCCTGGCCACCGTCTTCGAGCCCTTCATCGACCTGTACGCCCGCCTCCTCTGAGCGCTCCGGGCGGGAGGAGGCCGACCGCCTCCTTGGCGGCGGCGAGGGTGGCGCCGGCGAGCTCGCTGGCTCGGGCGGCGCCCTCGGCCAGAATGTCCGCCACCGCCCCGGGGTCGCCAGCCAGCTCGGCGTAGCGGGCCCGCACGGGCCGCAGCATCTCCACCACGGCGTCGGCGCAGTCGGCCTTGAGGGGTCCGTACCGGGAGTAGCGCCCGGCCAGCGCGACGGGGTCCTCACCGGTGGCGGCCCCCAGGATGGCCAGCAGGTTCGACACCCCGGGCTTGGTCTCGGGATCGAAACGCACGTCGGTGCCGGTATCGGTCACGGCCCGGCGGATCTTGCGGCTGATCGAGGACTCGTCCTCCAGGACGAGGATCACCCCCTGAGGCGACTCCTCCGACTTGGACATCTTGCGGGTGGGCTCCTGGAGGTCCATGACCCGGGCGGCGACCACCGGCAACCCGGCTTCGGGGACGACCAGGGTCGGTCCGTAGCGGTGGTTGAAGCGCTCCGCCAGGTCGCGGGCGAGCTCGAGGTGCTGGCGCTGATCGTCGCCGACCGGCACCACGTCGCTGCGGTACAACAGGATGTCGGCCGCCATGAGGGCCGGGTAGGTGAACAGGCCGGCAGAGACGAACTCCTGGTGGTCGGACTTCTCCTTGAACTGCGTCATCCGGCGCAACTCGCCGATGCCGGCGGTGCACTCCATCAGCCAGGCCAACTCGCTGTGGGCGCTGACGTGGCTCTGGAGGAAGAGGATGGAACGCTCGGGATCGATGCCGGCGGCCAGCAGGACCGTGGCCTGCTCCAGGCTGAGGGCCCGCAACTCGGCCGGGTCGTGGGGCACGGTGAGGGCATGGAGATCGACCACGCAGTACACGCAGTCGTCCTCGGCCTGGGCCCGGACCCACCACGACAAGGCGCCCAGGTAGTTGCCCAGGGTGACACGACCGGTCGGCTTGATGCCCGAGAAGACGCGTGCCACGCCGGCGATGCTAGAGGTCCACCAGGGCGGCGGAGCCGGCCATTACCCTCGCGGCCATGGCCTACGAGGTCCAGACGCCCGTGTTCGACGGGCCCTTCGACCTGCTCCTGCACCTCATCCTGCGCGAGGAGCTCGACCTCTACGAGGTCTCGTTGTGCACCATCGTCGACGCCTACCTGGCCGAGCTCGATCGCCTGCGCCAGGCCGCCACCACCCTCGATCTGGACGTGGCCACCGAGTTCCTGCTCATCGCCGCCACCCTGATCGAGTTGAAGGCCCGCCGCCTCCTGCCGGTGCCGGAGAGCGTCGAGGTCGACGACGAGCTCGGGTTGTGGGAGGAACGGGATCTCCTGCTGGGCCGGCTGCTGGAGTGCAAGACGTTCAAGGATGCCGCCGCCGAACTCTCGGCCATGGAGGCCGTAGCCACGCGCTCGGTTCCCCGCCGGTCGGGCCCCGGGGAGCACTTCTTGGCCCTGGCCCCCGATCTCCTGGCCGGGGTGACTCCGGCCGACCTCCGCGCCGCCTGCCTGCGGGCCTGCCGTCCCCGGAGCGAGCCACGGGTGTCCACCGAGCACCTGGGGGCGGTCAAGGCCAGCGTCCACGACACCGTGGCCGAGCTGTCCCGGAGCCTGCCCCGTCTCGGGCGCACGACCTTCCGCCGGCTCACCGCCGGGCTGTCGGAGCGCCTGGAGCTGGTGGTGCACTTCCTCGCCATCCTCGAGTTGTGCAAGCTCGGGTTGGTGGAGCTCGACCAGGTTCGGCGCTTCGGCGACATCACGGTCTCGTGGAGCGGCGCACCCGACCGCCTGGCCGACCGGGGCGACCCGGTCGTCCTCGGAGGGTGAACGGCGAGCACCCGGGGCCCGCTTCCGGCGAGACTCGGCGGGCGCTCGAAGCGCTGTTGATGGTGAGCGAGGAGCCGGCGGCGGCGTCGTTGCTGGCCCAGCTGCTGGAGACCTCGTCCGCTGCGGTCGAGGCGAGCTGCGAGGAGCTGGCCGCCGGCTACCGGGCCGAGGGCCGGGGCTTCGAGCTGGTCCGGGTGGCGGGCGGTTGGCGCTTCCAGTCCGCCCCCGATCTCGCCCCCTACGTGGAGCGCTTCGTCCTGGAGGGCCAAACCACCCGGTTGTCGGCGGCCGCCCTCGAGACGCTGGCCATCGTCGCCTACCGCCAGCCCGTCTCGCGCGCCCAGGTGGCGGCGGTGCGGGGGGTCAACGTGGACGGCGTCATGCGCACCCTGCAGGTGCGGGGCTACGTCGAGGAGGTGGCTCGTGACCCGGGCCCGGGCCAGGCCGCCCTGTTCGGCACCACCACCACCTTCCTGGAGCGGCTCGGCCTGAACTCCCTCGACGAGCTCCCCCCCCTGGGCGACTTCGTGCCCGACGCCGCCACCGTGGAGACCTTCGAGGCCGGCCTCCGTCCCGGCGGCCTGGCACCGGAGTGATGGCGGCGGGATCGCCGCCTGCCGGTGAGCGGCTGCAGAAGGTGTTGGCCCGGGCTGGGTTCGGCAGCCGCCGGACCTGTGACGACCTCATCGCCCAGGGGCGGGTCAGCGTCAACGGCGAGGTGGCCCAGCTGGGCCGGCGGGTCGATCCCGAGCACGACAAGATCGCCGTCGACGGGGTGGCGGGATCGGTACGGCCAGGACTGGTCTACTACCTGTTGAACAAGCCGCCCGGCGTGGTCTCCACGGCCGACGACCCCGAGGGGCGCCCGAACGTGATCGACCTCGTCCCCGACTCGCCCCGGGTGTTCTCGGTGGGGCGCCTCGACCTCGAGACCGAGGGCCTCATGATCCTGACCAACGACGGCGACCTCGCCCACCGCCTCACCCATCCGTCCCGGGGGGTCGACAAGGCCTACCTGGTCCAGGTGGAGGGGAGGCCGAGCCCCGGTGTCCTGCGGCGGCTACGCGAGGGCGTGGAGCTCGAGGACGGGATGACCAGCCCGGCCCAGGTGTCGCTGACCCCACCGAACCTCCTGCGCCTGGTGATCCACGAGGGCCGCAACCGCCAGATCCGGCGCATGTGCGCCGCCGTCGGCCACCCGGTGGTGCGCCTGGCCCGCTACCGCATCGGCCCGCTGAGCGACCCGTCGTTGGTGCCGGGGGCATGGCGCCATCTGGCGCCGTCCGAGGTACGGGGCTTGGAAGAGGCCGCCGCCGGCCCCGCCGGATCGGCAGGGGGCGGCAGGTAGCCTTTCTCGGTGCTACGCGCGGTGCGGGGGGCGACGACGGTCGACGAGGACACCCCTGGGCAGGTTCGCCAGCGGGTCGTGGCCCTGCTCGAGGAGGTGTTTGCCCGAAACGGCATCGACCATGACGACCTGGTGAGCCTCCTCTTCACCGCCACCGACGACCTCCACTGCACGTTCCCCGCCACCGCTGCCCGCACCATGGGCCTGGGCGACGTCCCCATGCTGTGCGCCCGGGAGCTGGCGGTCGACGGGGGGACCCCCCGCTGTATCCGGGTGCTCGTCCACGTCGAGTCGGCCAAGGACCGCAGCCAGTTGCGCCACGTGTACCTCGAAGGGGCCGCCGAGCTTCGAGATGACCTCCCCGGCTGACGGCCGCCGGCGCCGCGCCGCAGTGGTCGGCACCGGGCTGGTCGGTGGCTCGATCGGGCTGGCGCTTCGGGATCGAGGCTGGTACGTCACCGGGCGCGACCGTGACCCGCAGCGGGCCGAGGCAGCGCTGGCCCGGGGCGCCATCGACGCCGTGGGCCAGGACCCCGATGCCGAGGTGACGTTCGTGGCCACACCGGTGGGGGCGGTGGCGGCCGAGGTCGCCGCTGCCCTGCGCCATGGTGGGGTGGTCACCGATGTCGGCAGCGTCAAGTCCTCGATCGTGGCCCGCGTGGACGACCCCAACTTCGTCGGTGGCCATCCCATGGCCGGCAGCGAGCTCGCCGGTGTCGAGGGTGCCGACGCCGAGCTCTTCGCCCGCTGCGCCTGGGTCCTCACGCCGGTGGCCGGGACCGATCCCGGTGCCCACTCCCTGGTGCGATCGGTCGTGACCTCGCTCGGTGCCGAGGTCCTGGAGTTGGCCCCGGCCGACCACGACGCCCTCGTCGCCGTGGTCTCCCACGTGCCCCACCTCACGGCCGCCGCCCTCATGGGTCTGGCTGCCGATCGGGCCGAGGCCAACGGTGCCCTGCTGCGCCTGGCCGCCGGGGGCTTCCGGGACATGACCAGGGTGGCCGGCGGGGATCCCGGCATCTGGCCCGACATCTGCTCGGAGAACGCCTCGGCCATCGTCGAGTTGCTGTCGGCCCTGGAGGGGACCCTGGCTTCGCTGCGCCACCTGGTGAAGGGGGGCGACCGCGAGGGCTTGCTGGTGGCCCTGCGGCGGGCGCAGGAGGCACGGGTCCACCTCCCGGGGCGGGTCTCTGATCCCGGGGTCATGACCGAGCTGCGGGTGCCGGTGCCCGACCGCCCCGGGGTGCTGGCCGACATCACCACCCTGGCCACCGAGCTGGGTGTCAACATCGATCACCTGGAGATCGTCCACTCCAGCGAGGGCGAGGAGGGGGTGGTGATCCTGCTGGTGCGCTCCGATCGGGTCCTGCGCCTGGGCCGGGCCCTGATCGCACGGGGCTACGTGCCGTCGACCCGGCGCCTGCAGTGAGGTCGCTGGCCGTCCAGCCCCTCACCGGTCCCCTCGACGCCACCGTGGTGGTGCCGGGATCCAAGAGCATCACCAACCGGGCGCTGGTGGCGGCGGCCCTGGCGCAGGGGACGTCGGTGCTCTCCGGTGCCCTGCACGCCGACGACACGGAGGCCCTGGTCGACTCCCTGCAGCGCCTCGGGGTGGGGGTGGTGCGTCACGAGGGCTCGGGCGACCTGCGGGTGGCGGGCACCGGAGGCCACTTGCCGCCGGGGCCGGCCGACCTGGACGCCCGGCTTTCCGGGACCACGGCCCGGTTCCTCCTGCCCCTGCTGGCCTTGGGGCACGGGACCTACCGCCTCGACGGCGGCGTTCCCCTGCGGGCCCGCCCGATGGGCCCGTTGGTGGACGCGGTTCGCCGGCTGGGGGCCGACATCGACGAGGAACGACCGGGTCACCTGCCCGTCGTGGTCCGGGGGCGGGGGCTGCAGGGGGGCCGGGTGCGCCTCCCCGGTTCGGTGTCCAGCCAGTTCGTCTCCGGCCTGCTCCTCAGTGGGCCGGCCATGGCCGGGGGGCTGGAGGTCGACCTGGAGCCGCCCGTGGTGTCCCGGCCCTACCTGGCGTTGACGGCGAGGACCATGGCCGACTTCGGGGCGGAGGTGACCGGCTCGGCCGACGACGGCTGGCAGGTGGCCCCTGGGCACTACACGGGGCGCAGCCTGGAGGTCGAGCCCGACGCCAGCGCCGCCTCCTACTTCTTCGCCGCCGCCGCCATCTGCGGGGGCCGGGTGCGCGTGCCGGGGCTGGGTGTGGCCTCGGCCCAGGGAGACCTGGCCTTCCTCGACGTGTTGGCGGCCATGGGCGCCGAGGTCCACCGGGAGCCGGACGCCGTAGAGGTGGTGGGGACGGGCACCTTGGAGGGCGTCGACGTCGACCTGGCCGACTGCTCCGACACGGCCCAGACGCTGGCCGCGGTGGCGGTGTTCGCCGCCTCGCCCACCCGGGTGCGGGGCATCGGCTTCATCCGCCGCAAGGAGACCGACCGGGTGGCGGCGGTGGTGACCGAGCTGCGGCGCTGCGGCATCGACGCCGAAGAGCAGGACGACGGCTTCGTCGTCCACCCCGGCCGGCCCCGGCCGGCCCGCATCCGCACCTACCACGACCACCGCATGGCCATGAGCTTCACCTTGCTGGGCCTGCGGGCGCCCGGCATCGAGATCGCCGATCCCGGTTGCGTGGCCAAGACCTTCCCCGGCTTCTTCCGGGTGGTGGACGGGCTGCGCACCGGCCAGGGGCAGGGCCGGTAACCTGCCGCCGGCATGCGGGTGATTGCCATCGACGGACCGTCGGGGTCGGGGAAGTCCACCGTCGCCCGGCGCTTGGCCGAGCGCCTCGAGCTGGCCTACCTCGACACCGGGGCCATGTACCGGGCGGTGGCCTTCGCCGCCCTGCGGCGGGGGATCGACCCAGCCGATGCCGGCCCGGTGGCCCGCATGGTCCCCCGACTCGAGCTCACCATGGGCCCCGGCCACATCAGCGTCGACGGCGTCGACGCCACCATCGAGATCCGGGGCCCCGAGGTCACCCGGGCGGTCAGCGAGGTGGCGGCCAACCCCGGCGTGCGGGCCGACCTGGTGGCCCGCCAGCGGGCGTGGGTGGCGTCCCAGGGGGGAGCGGTGGTGGAGGGCCGGGACATCGCCTCGGTGGTCTTCCCCGACGCCGAGCTCAAGGCCTACCTCCATGCCCGGGCCGACGTGCGGGCCGAACGCCGCCACCGGGAGGTCACCGACCTCGACTACGAGGCGGTGGCGGCCGACATGGCCCGCCGGGACAGCGTCGACTCGGAGCGGGCGGCCGATCCCCTGCGCTGTGCCGAGGGTGCGGTGGTCATCGATACCAGCGAGCAGAGCGTGGAGGAGATCGTCGACGACCTCGTGTCCCGCCTCGACCGGGTGGCGCGGTGAGGTACCCGCCCGCCTCCCCGGCGGTGGCCCGGCGGGTCTACGCCGTCATCCGGGGGGCCATCGCCGGCTTCTCCGCGCTCTACTGGCGCCTGGACGTGACCGGGGCGGATCGCCTGCCGCCGGAGGGTGCCTTCATCCTCTCGCCGGTGCACCGCTCCAACATCGACACGCCCATCATGTCGACGCTCACCCGGCGGTACATGCGCTACCTGGGCAAGCAGGAGATGTGGAAGTACGGGTGGTCGGCGTGGCTGTGGGACACCCTCGGTGCCTTCCCGGTGGAGCGGGACAAGGTCGACCGGGCGGCCATGCGCCAATGCGTGGAGGCCCTGGAGCGCGGCGAGCCCCTGGTGGTCTATGCCGAGGGCACCCGGCGCACCAGCCCGGTGGTCGAGGACCTCTTCGACGGGGCCGCCCACCTGGCGTTGCGCACCGGTGCCCCCATCTACCCCGTCGGCATCGGTGGCTCCATGAAGGCCATGCCCCGGGGGGCCAGGTTCTTCCGGCCGGCCAAGGTGAGCGTGGTGGTGGGCGAGGCCATCCACCCGGAGGTGCCCGAGGGGCGCATCCCCCGCCGGGCGGTCAAGGAGCTCACCGAGCGCCTGGGCAAGGAGCTCCAGGCCGTCTACGACGAGGCCCGCATCCGCGCCGGCGAGTAGCCCCCGGCCGGTCATTCCCCTTCTCCCACCCGTCTGGTGGGTCGCCCGTCTCCCGTTCTGGTGGTCGGAAGGAGCCGTTCCCGGGGCCTCCTGACCACCAGAACGGGAGCTGTCCCCTCCGAATTGGTGGTCGGAAGGAGCCGTTCCCGGCGCCTCCTGACCACCAGAACGGGAGCTGTCCCCTCCGAACTTGTGGCAGAACCGCCGCCGGTTCGGTGCCGGTTCTGCCACCAGTTGGGCGGTGCGGGGTGCGGGGTGCGGAGCGGCGGTGTTCCGGTCACCGGTTGTGGAACCAGGTGGCGATCTGGGTGCGGTTGGACACGCCGAGCTTGGTGAGAATGTGCTGCACGTGGTTCTGGGCGGTGCGCTGCGACAGGTAGAGCCGGGCGGCGATGTCCTTGTTGGTGAGGCCCCTGGCCACCAGTCCGGCCACCTCGAGCTCGCGAGGGGAGAGCGGCCCGCGCCCGTCGAGCGTGACGGCCCCGCCCGCACCGGCGTCGTGCGGCCCGGGCGGTGCGGCGGCGTCGAGGCGGGCCAGCCAGGGGGCCATCCCCAGGGCGACAGCCTGGGGCCGCACGGCCGCGGCCAGGGCCGCCGCCTCGACCCGGTCGGCGGCACCGCCCCGGGAGGCCAGCGCGGCGACCAGGCCCACCGTGGAGCGGACCTGGAAGGGCGGGGAGCCGGCCCCTACAGCCGACGAGGCGGCCCGCCGGAAGCACTCGACCGCCTGGTCCCAGCGACCGAGGGCGAGGGCGCCCTCGCCGAGGGAGCACTCCACCGGGCCGAGGTAGGCGACGGGACCGCCACCGCCGGCGACGTGCAGGCCACGGTAGGGCTCGAGGCGCTCGAGCAGGAGGGCCACCTCGTCGAGGTGGCCCAGGGCCAGAGCGGCGACGAGGCGCAGGGCAGGCAGGGCCAGGTCGAGGAACGCCGGGGGTTGCCATCGCCGCACGGAGACCAGCCCGGCGTAGCGCGCCTCGGCCTCGTCACGCCGGCCGGTCGCCACCAGGGCGTCGATGGGCGCCAGTCGGGGGATGTCGCCGAGCCAGGCGGGCGCATGGGCGAGGTCGACTCGGTCGTAGTCGTCCAAGACGTCGGGGGCGTAGCCGATCTGGGCGCCGATGGCCGAGCGCAGGGCGAACTGCATGGAGATCGCCCCCTCCTCGCCCTCATGAGCGGCGAAGAGCCGGCGGGCCTCCCACCCGCGGGCCTCGGCTTCCTCCCACCGTCCGGCCACCGTGGCCAGGGCCGCCTCGGTCCGGGCCAGGTGCCAGCGCAGCATCGGATAGGGGCAGGCGGCCACCTGATCTCGCAGGACCGCCAGGACGGCAACCGCCTCCGGTGCCCGCCCCAACTCGAGGTAGGAGTCGATCGACCACAGCGACTCCCAGACAACGACGTCGGCGCGCCGGAGCCGCCGGCCGGCGGTGCCGATCCGTCCCGCCAGTGCCAGGCGTTCCTCGGCGTGCTCGGGCGAGAGGCGGACCATCTGGCGGGCCCGAGCGGCGGACACGTCGGTGCGGGGATCGCCGGCCAGATCGGCCTCCGCCAGTGCCGCCCGGCTCAGCTGGTCCGACTCCCCGGGCTCCAGGTACACGCTGATGGTGGCCAGCTGGCCCAGGAGACGGCCACGGGCGCTGTGGTCGCCGTCAGCGACGGCGTCCAGGGCCTGGAGGGCCAGATCTCGCAGCCGTGGGAAGTCGGTAGGCCGGTTGCCGGCCCGCGCCTCGGCCACCAGCGCCGCCTCGGTCATCAGATCCGATCGGCCGGCCTGGCGGGCGGCGTCGAGGGCCGCCTCGCAGCGGTCGAGCACGGCGTCGAGCTCGTCGGTGTGCAGCCGGTTGCGGGCGGCGCCCATCAGGCGCCGGTGGCGGTCGAGAGGGTCGATCCCGGGGCCGCCGAGGGCCAGGGACCGGTCGTAGAGGCGGGCCGCCTCCTCCCAGGCCAACAGGCGGGCGGCGGCCTCGGCGGCCCGCTCGTTCCACGTCGCCGCCCGGGCCCGATCACCGAGAGCAGCCGAGCATTCCCAGTGCCGGGCGATATCGGCGACCCGGTCGTCCCCCGTCCCGTCGAAGGCCTCGATGGCCAGGGCCACGTCCCGGTGCAGGCAGGCGAGGGTGGCGGGATCGACGGTCGCCTCCACGGCGTCGCGCACCAGGGCGTGGCGGAAGCGGTAGCGGCCCGGTTCGCCGCCCGGGGTGACCAGCCCGGCCGCATCGGCTTCGCCGAGCAGGCCCAGGACCTCGATGGCCGGTCGGCCGGTGGCGGTGGCGAGGACCCCGACCGAGAACTCCTGGCCGGCCACCGCGGCCGAGCGCAGGACCCCGGCACAGGCAGCGGTGCGGGCCCCGATACGGGCTGCCACCGCCTCCCGGATGGAGGCGGGGACCGACGCCCGGTCCCCGCCGCCGTGGAGGTGGCGGGCCATCTCGCGGACGAACAGGGCGTTGCCGCCGGTGGCCGGGAGGACCCACTCGACGGTGGGGGGGTCGACGGGTCCCAGCAGGTCGGCCACGGCCTGGGCATCGAGGCCCGCCAGCTCGAGGCGATGGACGACGGGGAGTCGACCGAGCTCTTCGAGGACGGTAGCGACCCCCTCCACGTGGTCAGCCGGATCGGCACGCAGGGCGGCCAGGACGAGGACGGGTTGGTCGCGCAGCCCACTGGCGAGGTGGGTGAGCAGGCGTAGTGACGGCTGGTCGGCCCAGTGCATGTCGTCGAGGACCACCAGGGCGCCCGGCCCGGTCCCGGCCGCCCCGGCGCAATCGAGGAGCCATCCGACGACGGCCTGGAACCGGAGAAAGCGGTCGCCAGGCGAGTCCTCGGCCCCGGTCGCGCCGAGCAGCTCGGGCCCGCCGAGGCCGGACAGGATCTGGCGCCAGGGCCAGAAGGCGGGAGCTCCCTCCTGGCGGGTGGCCCGGCCGGCGGCGGCGGCGAGCCCCCTGCTGCGGGCATGGTCCAGCAGCCACTCGGCCAGGGTCGATTTGCCGATGCCCGGTGGCCCGCTGACCAGCACGACGCCCGGCGTCCCTGCGGTGGCGTCGTCGAGCCAGGTGCCGAGGGCGGCGCGCTCGGCGTGGCGTCCCACGAGGACGGCGTCCACGGGATCACGGTAGTGCGGCGGACGAGCCCGAACGGCGAGGCGGGGGGTCGGACGGGGGGCATGGTGCTCAGATGAGTAGGGCGATGGGTGATTCGGCGGATGCGGCGTCCGCCCGGCCCGCAGATCATCGTTCCATGACCTACATCAGCAGCAACATCATCCAAGCCGGCACGCTCGAGGACTACGACGAGGTCCTCCGGGCCCTGCCCACCACCGACCCCGAGGGCCTGCTCGGCCGCTACGCCGGGACGCACGGCGGATCCCTCGTGGTCACCACCGTCTGGTCGTCCAAGGCCGACTGTGACCGGTTCTCGGCCGACGTCCTCGGTCCCACCATCGCCCGGGCGCAACCGGACGGCACCGGTGTCGAGACGATCGACTACGAGTGCCACGACGTCTTCGTCGCTGATACCTCGACCGCGGGCGCATGATGCTCGAGTTCTCCGGGAACCTGGCGGCGTAGAACGCCCCCAGGGCACCGGAGAGCGCCGCCGGGGCGGCTCCGAGGGGCGCCGGTGCGGGAGCCGGCGCCCCTTACGCGGGCGCCGGCGCCAGGTCGGCCAGGACGGTGGAGGCGGCCATGGTGCGGTCGGCCCCTGCCCCGGGACCCTCGGGGGCGCCCAGGGCCAGGGTGGCCACGGCAGCGATGGCGCCGAGGAGCTCTCGGACCTCCCGGGGGGGCGGGAAGTACTCGGCCTCGGCGGTGAAGGCGACCTCTTCGACTCCCTCGGTGGGGTCGAGGCGCTCGATCACCGAGCGCACCAGCTCCTCGGGCGCCGACGCTCCGGCGGTGACGCCCACGCTGCCGGCCAGGTCGGGGGGCAGCTCGTCCGGCCCGTTGACCCGCAGCACCCGGGGGCAGCCGGCGGCCCGGGCCACCTTCTCCAGGGCGACAGTGTTGGAGGAGTTGGCCGAGCCGATCACGACCACGGCGTCGCAGCGCTCGGCGATCTGGACCAGGGCCGACTGGCGGTTGGTGGTGGCGAAGCACAAGTCGCTGCGACCGGGCATCCACAGCTCCGGGAACCGTGCTCGGGTGGCAGCGAGCACGCCGGCCCAGTCGTGGTGGCTCAGGGTCGTCTGGGCCAGCAGGGCGACGGGCTGGCCGGTATCGGGGAGCTCGTCCACGTCGGCCTCGTCCTCGACCAGGTGGATGGCGTCGGGGGCCACGGCCATGGTTCCCACCGCCTCGTCGTGGCCCTCGTGGCCGACGTAGACCACCCGGTAGCCCTTGCCCGCCCGCACCTTGACCTCGTGGTGGACCTTGGTGACGAGGGGGCACACGGCGTTGACCACGTAGCCCCCGTGCTCGGTGGCGGCCCGCACCACCTCGGGCGCCGAGCCGTGGGCCGAGAGCATGACCGGTGCCCCCTCGGGGACGTCGGCGATGTCGTCGACGAAGACGACGCCGAGCTCGCGGAAGCGCTCGACGACCAGCCGGTTGTGCACGATCTCGTGGTAGCAGTAGACGGGAGGATCGAAGGCCCGGACCATCCAGGCCAGAGCCTTGATGGCCATCTCCACCCCGGCACAGAACCCCCGGGGGGCCGCCAGCAGCACCCGCTCCACGTCCACCGATCTACGGTAGCGGGGTGGTCACGACGAACGGGACAGCCGCCGGCCGCTGGGCCGAGGCGCTGGCGGCATGGGCCATCCCCGAGGAGATCCTGGCCGCCGCCCCCGAGGGGCCATGGTCGTTCCCGCCCGAGCTCTTCGCCCGCATGGCCGAGCGGGCCCTGGCCGAGCCCGTCCCCACCCCGACCCGCCGGCAGGCGGCAGCGGCGGTGCCGGAGGGCGGCGTGGTCCTCGACGTGGGTGCCGGGGGCGGGGCGGCGAGCCTGCCGCTGGCCCCGCCGGCCGGGCGGCTGGTGGCCGTCGACCAGAGCCGGGACATGCTCGAGCACTTCGCCAGGGGAGCCCGGGCCCGGGACGTCGACCACGAGGAGATCCAGGGCAGCTGGCCGGATGTGGCGGCCGAGGTGGAGCAGGCCGACGTCGTCGTGTGCCATCACGTGGTCTACAACGTGGCCGACCTGGTGCCCTTCGTCGAGGCCCTCTCGGCCCACGCCCGGCGCCGGGTGGTCCTGGAGATGACCGCCCGCCACCCCCAGACCAGTACCAACCCGCTGTGGCTGGAGCTCCACGGGGTGGTGCGCCCCTCCACCCCCGGGGCCGGGGACGCCGTGGCCGTGCTCGAGGAAATGGGCCTGGAGGTGGCGTGGGAGCCCTTCGAGCGCCCGGCCGCAGACGACGACGACGATCTGGCGGACGTGGTGGCCTTCCTCCGGCGCCAGCTCTGCGTTGGCCCCGACCGCGACGGTGACATCGAAGCCCTGGTCCGCCACCACGGCCGGGAACCGCTGCGCCAGGCCGTTGCCGTGTGGTGGGACGTCGGCTGAGCCCGCCCAGCGCCCTATCCTCGACCGGTGACCCCGCCTCGCATCGTCGCCGTGGTGGCCGGGTCCCCGGCCGAGCGGGCCGGCCTCCACCCCGGGGACGAGATCCGCTCGCTCGCCGGGCGGGTGCCGCGCGACGTCATCGAGTGGCAGCTGCTCGCCGACGAGGCCGACATCGAGCTCGAGGTCCTGCGGGGCGGGTTGGAGCGCAGGGTCACGGTACGTAAGGCCGCGGGCGAACCGCTGGGCGCCGAGGTGAGCTCGGCGCTGTTCGACCAGGTGCGCACCTGCGACAACCACTGCGAGTTCTGCTTCATCTTCCAGCTTCCCCCCGGGTTGCGCCCCAGCCTCTACCAGAAGGACGACGACTACCGGCTCAGCTTCCTCTACGGGAACTTCACCACCTTGACCCGCTTCACCGAGGCCGATCTGGAGCGGGTGGTGAGCGAGGGCCTCGGTCCCCTCAACGTGAGCATCCACGCCACCGATCCCGAGGTGCGGGCCCAGATGCTGCGCAACCGGCGGGGCGCCACCAGCCTGCGCTGGCTGCGGGCTCTGCTCGACCACGGTGTCGAGGTCCACGGCCAGGTGGTGGTGTGCCCGGGTGTCAACGACGGGCCCGTGTTGGAGGACACCTTCACCGGCGTCCTCGACGAGTACCCCGAGCTGTCGTCGTTGTGCGTGGTGCCCCTGGGCGTGAGCCGCTGGTCGGCCCAAGGCTCCCTGCGGCCGCACACCGCCGCCGAGGCCGGTGCCGTCGTCGACGCCGTGGGGGAGTGGCAGGGCCGCTACCGGCGGTTGCTGGGCCGGCGCCTGGCGTTCGCCGCCGACGAGTACTACCTGCTGGGCGGGCGGGCCTTCCCGCCGGCCGAGGCCTACGAGGGCTTCGCCATGCACGAGGACGGGGTGGGCATGGCCCGCACCTTCGAGCTCGAGCTCCTGGGGCAGCGGGCCCGGCCCACCGGCACCCGGGCCGGGTTCTTCGCCTGGGTTGACGGCGCCCCCGCCGCCGGCTACCGGGCCCCCCGGGGCGGGACGGCGACGGTGCCGGCGGGGACGCCGGGCCGGGTGCTGGCGCTGCCCTCCCGGCGCAACCGGCCCCCGGTCGGCATCCTGACCGGCACCTACG
>Ga0247704_1000234_pt1 | contig 15832 bp, 14 predicted proteins | sample 41W_NmetaG_FD_189042 | JGI IMG/M metagenome (GOLD analysis project Ga0247704, IMG submission 189042) | Soil microbial communities from hillslope of Landscape Evolution Observatory, University of Arizona, Oracle, AZ, United States - 4-1-W_N | ecosystem: Engineered > Artificial ecosystem >...
CCGGTTCTACAAGGCGGACCCGGCCCGCCCGGGCGGGCCGGGTCCGCCTTGTAGAACCGGTCGAACACCCGGGGCAGATGGTCGGCGGGGATGCCGGCGCCGGCATCGGTGACCACCAGGACCACTTCGTCTGCGGCGGCCGAGACGCTCACGCGCACCGGTGGGCGGCCGTGCTCATAGGCGTTGCCGACGAGGTTGGCGACGATGGCGTCGAGGCGACGGGGGTCGGCGACGGTGGTGGCGCCGGCGCCGGCGTCGAGCTCCACCGGCCACCCCCGGGCGGCCACCGCCGAGCGGGCGAGCGCGGCCACGTCGACCGGCTCCCACGCCATCGGCGCGGCGCCGGCGTCGAGGCGGGAGATCTCCATCAGGTCCTCCACCAGGGTGGCCAACCGGCGGGACTCGTGGACGAGGAGGCGGGCGGCCCGGCTGCCGGCTTCGTCGAGCCCGTCGCGGTGGGCCTCCAGGACGTCGGCTGCGGTGGTCAGGGCGGTGAGCGGTGTGCGCAGTTCGTGGCTGACGTCGGCGACGAACCGCCGGTGGCTGGCCTCCAAGGCCCGGAGGTCGCCGATCGAGCGCTCCAGGGCCTCGGCCATGCGGTTGAAGGCGTGGCCCAGGTCGGCGAACTCGTCACGCCCCTCCTCCGGGAGCCGGGTGCCGAGCAGGCCGACCTCCAGGCGGTGGGCGGCGGTGCGGGCCTGGCGCAGCGGGCGCAGCACGCCCCGGGCCGCCGCCGCGCCGACGCCGGCCGACAGCACCACGGCGGCGGCTCCGGCGGCGGCGAGGACGTTGCGCAACACGACCAGGTCGCCCTCGGCGTCGGCCAGGGGGAAGAACAGGTACAGCGCCGGGGCGCCGGCGGGCCGGCCGCCGACGACGACGTACCGCTTGCCTGCCGCCGACGCCCGGACGAGGCCGATGCGGCCGGCGCCGACGGGTCCGGCCAGGGCGGCGGGCACCGAGTCAGCCGAGAGCGAGATGGAGGTGGTCTCGAATGCGCCGTCCTCGCCGGGTTGGCCGGCGCGGCCTCCCGGGCCGCTCACGGCCACCACGTCGAAGGCGGCGCCGGCCTGGGCCTTGAGCCGCTCCAAGAGGGCGGCGACCTGGGCCCGGCTGGGCGACGGTGGCAGGGTGGCGACGGCGTCGCCGAGCATGGCCTCGGCCTCCCGGCGGGCCACCGTCTCCGCCCGCCGCAGCACCGCCTCCTTGGTGATGAAGTACGACGTGACGGCCACGCCGGCGGCGGTGAGGGCGGCCACCAGGGCGAAGGTCGCCACCAGCCGGGGCCGCAGCCGGGAGACGGAGACGGCGGCCCGGATCACGGCTGTGCCTCTGCGCCGGCCTCCCGGGCCGGCGGCGCCTCTGCGCCGGCCTCCCGGGCCGGCGGCGCCTCTGCGCCGGCCTCCCGGGCCGGCGGCGGCACCAGCTTGTACCCGACCCCCCGCACCGTCTGGACGAGGGTCGGGTTGGCAGGATCGGCCTCGATCTTGCCCCGGAGGCGCTGCACGCAGACGTCGACCAGGCGGGAGTCGCCCAGGTACGAGTAGTCCCAGACCCGCTCCAGCAGCAGGGCCCGGGTGAAGACCTGCCCGGGCCGGCGGGCCAGCTCCAGCAGCAGGCGCAGCTCGGTGGGGGTGAGGTGGAGGTCGACGCCGGCCCGGGTCACGGCCATGCCGCCGGGGTCGATGGTGAGGTCGCCGAAGCGCAGGACCGGCTCGGCCGGCGGCCGTTCCTGGCGGCGGAGGACGGCCTTGATGCGGGCCATGAGGACCCGGGTCTCGAACGGCTTGGTGACGTAGTCGTCGGCCCCGGACTCCAGCCCGACCACGATGTCGAAGGGATCGCTGCGGGCGGTGAGCATGATGATGGGCACCTGGTCGTGGGCCCGTATGGCCCGGCACACCTCGAAGCCGTCCTTGCCGGGCAGCATGACGTCGAGGAGGATCAGATCCGGCCGGTGCTGGCGCCAGCCCTCGATGGCCTCGTCGCCGGCGGCTGCGGTCGTGACCCGGTGGCCGTCGCCCTCCAGGGCCATGCTCACCGCCTCGCGTACGGAGGGGTCGTCCTCGACCAGCAGGATGGCGGCCACTCAGGCTCCCTTGGGCAGGCCGAGGAGCCGCTCGGCGATGACGTTCTTCAGCACCTCGTCGGTGCCGCCGGCGATGCGGGTGGCCGGCAGCCAGAGCTGGCGGGGGGTGAATTCGTCGACGAGCATCGACCCAGCACCCCGCATGGCCTCGACCAGCTGGTCGTAGCGGCGGGACACCCGGCCCGAGGCCAGCTTGGCCAGCGCCGCCTCCGGGCCTGGTTTCAGGCGCCGGCCGAGCAGCTGGGCCACCCTGGCGTCGACCACGAGCTGGGCGGCGAGCTGGCGCAGGATCGCCTCATCGCAGGGCCGCAGCTTGGCCAGCAGGCGGTCGACGCCGGCGCCGGCCCGGGCCAGGCCCAGGCCGAGCAGCAGCCGTTCCGAGGCGAGGACGGTCATGGCGACGGCCCAGCCGGCGCCCTCGGCGCCGAGGCGGTCGGCGTCGTCGACGTGCGCCCCGCCGAGAAGGACGTCGTCGAACGCCGCGCCGCCGGTTATCTGGCGGACGGGGTGGACGGTCACGCCGGCCTGGCGCATGTCCAGCAGGAAGCAGGTGAGGCCGTGGTGTCGGGCGGCGCCGGCGTCCGTCCGGGCCAGCAGCAGGCCCCGCTCCGCATGGTGGGCCCCGGAGCTCCAGGTCTTGTGGCCTTCGAGCGTCCAGCCATGGGCATGGCGGGTGGCGGTGGCGGCCACGGCGGCGAGGTCGGAGCCGGCGCCGGCCTCGCTGAAGAGCTGGCACCAGATCTCGCTGGCGTCGAGGATGGGCGGCAGGTAGCGCCGACGCTGGGCGTCGGTGCCGTGGGCCAGGATCGCCGGCCCGGCGACCCCCTCGCCAATGAGGTTGGCCGGCGGGGGGGCGCCGGCGGCGACCAGCTCCTCGGCCCATATGGACTGGAGGGCGACGGGCAGGTCCCGGCCGCCGTACTCCGCCGGCCACCCCAGGCCGGCCCAGCCGCCGGCGTGCAACTCCCGCTGCCACGCCCGCCCCCGTTCGAGGCCGGCGTCGTCGAAGGGCAGCGCCGGCCCGTCCGCCCGGTAGGGCTCGACATGGGCGGCCAACCAGGCCCGCGCCTCGGCCCGGAACGCCGCCTCGTCGTGGTCGTCGCTCACGCGCCCATCCTGGCCTGCACGGGCCAGGAACGCGCGGCTCTTACAGCGAGCGGCGGCGGAACACCGACCAACCACCGGGGCCGACGGCGGCGGCGGCGATGAACAGGATGATGGCCAGGATCACCTGGCCCTGGAAGAGCTGGACGATGCCGATGATCGCCAGGATGACGGCGACGACCCAAAGCACGGTTGCGTTCATCTCCCACGCCTACCCCGTGATTGGCGCCCGCACCCGTACGGGTAAGTATCTGTCCGCGACGAATACCGCCGAAAGGGAGTCAAAACATGACGGATGCCAACCAGTTCGAGTCTGTCCCAGGTGCCGAGGTCCGCGACGAGGGCGACGCCGGCGTCCGCGACCCGGAGAGCCAGGACAACCCCGACGAGGGTCCCACCATGGGTGGCCCCGGCGCCCAGCCCGCCGGTAACGCCATGGACCACTGGAACACCGCCATGCCCAACACCGACGCCACCAAGCCCGAGACGATGCCCGAGGCCCTCGGCGGCACGGGCGAGACGCCGAACCCGATCGAGAACCCCAACCCGGCCTAACCGGCCGGTTGGCCGCAGCGGGGGCAGGTCTCGTAGACCCGCGCCACCGTCCGACCGCAGCCGGGGCACAGGCGAGGATTCGCCTGGCCCCGGCGCAGTCGCGCCAGGACCGAGAACAGCATCCCGCCGATGGCCACGGTCATCAGAACCTCGGCGACGTCACGAACCATCCGGTCCAGTCTCTACGCTCGGTGGCATGAACCGCCTCGCGGACGAGACCAGCCCCTACCTGCAGCAGCACAAGGACAACCCCGTCGACTGGTACCCGTGGGGCGACGAGGCCTTCGAGCGGGCCAAGGCGGAGGACAAGCCGGTCCTGCTCTCGGTCGGCTACGCCGCCTGCCACTGGTGCCACGTCATGGCCCACGAGTCCTTCGAGGACGACGCCACCGCCGAGGTCATGAACGACCTCTTCGTCAACGTCAAGGTCGACCGGGAGGAGCGGCCCGACGTCGACGCCATCTACATGGAGGCGGTCCAGGCGTTGAGCGGGCACGGCGGCTGGCCCATGACCGTCTTCCTCACGCCGGACGGGCGGCCGTTCTTCGGGGGCACGTATTTCCCGAAGACCGCCCGCCAGGGCCTGCCCAGCTTCGTCCAGCTGTGCGAGGCCATGTCGGAGGTCTGGAAGGAGCGGCGCGACGACGTGCTCAGCCAGGCCTCCGAGCTGACCGCGGCGCTGGGACGGTCGGGCCAGGTCGCGTCGACCGGCGAGCCTCTGCCCGGTCCCGACGCGATAATGACCGCCCGGAACACCCTGCTGGGTCAGTTCGACAACCGGTGGGGCGGCTTCGGCCGGGCCCCCAAGTTCCCCCAGCCCGACCTCCTGGAGCTGCTGCTGCGGGCCTACCTTCGCGACGGGTCGGACGACACGCTGGGCATGGTCACCGTCACCCTCGACGCCATGGCCGCCGGCGGCATGTACGACCACCTGGGCGGCGGCTTCGCCCGCTACTCCACCGACACTCAGTGGCTGGTCCCCCACTTCGAGAAGATGCTGACCGACCAGGGGCTGCTGGTCGACGTCTACCTGCACGCGTGGCAGGTGACCGGCGAGGACCGGTTCCTCCAGGTGCTGTCCGAGACGATCGAGTACGTCCGGCGGGACCTGCGCCATCCCGACGGGGGGTTCTACTCCTCCGAGGACGCCGACTCCGAGGGGGTCGAGGGCAAGTTCTACGTCTGGTCGGAGGAGGAGATCCGGTCGCTGCTGGGCTCCTCGGCTGACGAGGCCATCGAGTGGTGGGGGGTGACACCGGGCGGCAACTTCGAGGGGGCCAACATCCTGTACCGGCCGGTGCGGGGGTCGTTGAAGCGCTCGGATGGGGTGGAGGCCGCCCGCCGGACCCTGTTCGACGCCCGGGAGAAGCGGGTGCGGCCGGGACTCGACGACAAGGTGCTGACGGAGTGGAATGGGCTGTTCATCGCCGCCCTGGCCCAGGCCGGCGCCGCCCTCGGCCGCGAGGACTGGCTGGCCGACGCCCGGGCCGGCGCCACGTTCCTGCTGGAGAACCTGCGCCGGCCCGACGGCCGCTGGCTGCGGGCCTGGCAGGGCGGCAACCCGGGGCGCCACCTGGCCTTCGCCGCCGACTACGCCGCCGTGGTCGACGCCTTCACCCGGCTGGCGGAGGCCACCGGTGAGGCCCGGTGGATCGAGGAGGCCCGCACGGCGGCCGACGCCATGTTGGAGCTGTTCTGGGACGACGGCGCCGGCGGCCTGTTCACCAACGGGTCCGACGCCGAGACGCTCATCATTCGCGGCAAGGACCTGATCGACAACGCGGTGCCGTCGGCCAACGGGCACGGGGCCCAGGTGCTGGTCCGCCTGGGGGCACTGGTCGGCGAGGGCTACTACACCCAGCGCGGTGAGGACATCCTGGGGCTGCTGGCCGGCCTGGTCCGCCAGCACCCGACGGCGTTCAGCCGGGCCCTGGCTGCGGTCGACATGGTCTCGGCCGGCGTGACGGAGATCGCGGTGATCGGGGAGTTACCGGAGTTGGTGCGGGCCGTGCAGCGCGGCTATCTGCCCAACGCGGTGCTGGCGTGGGGTGAGCCGTACCCCTCTCCCTTGTTCGAGGACCGCAAGGACGGGCTGGCCTACGTGTGCCGGGACTACGCCTGCCAGGCGCCGGTCGCCGACGTCGACAGCCTGCTGGCCCAGCTCAGCGGCGACCCCCGCTGAGCGCGGGCGCTCCGGCCGCCGGCCGGGCCATGAGCCCGTTCGTGGCCGGCGCGACGGTGTTCTTCACCTCCGGCTCGATCCTCGTCCTGGAGATCCTGGCCCTGCGGCTCTTGGCGCCGTATGTGGGGGTGACGATCGAGACCTACACGGCCACCATCGCCACGGTGCTGGCCGGCATCTCGCTCGGGACCTGGGTGGGCGGGTGGACGGCGGACCGGGTGGAGCCCCGGCGGTTGGTGGGACCGCTCCTTGTGGTCGGAGGAGGGCTGGCGCTGCTGTCGGTGCCGCTGGTCCGCCAGCTGGGTTCGGCAGGGGGCGACTCGGTGGTGGGGTTGTCGCTGGTGGGGTTCTTCGCCCCGGCGGCGGTGCTCAGCGCGGTGACGCCGGCGGTGGTCAAGCTCCAGCTGCGGGATCTGGCCGCCACCGGCCGGGTGGTGGGCCGGTTGTCGGCTTTGGGGACCGCCGGCGCCATCATCGGCACCTACCTGGCCGGCTTCGTGCTGGTCGAGGCGGTGGCGACCTCGACGTCGATCCTCGTGGTGGGGGGCACCCTCATGGTCGCCGGGTTGGTGCTGTGGGTGCGGCTGTGGCGAGGCGGCATCCGGGTCGGGGTCCCTGTGCTGGTCGTCGGGCTGTTGGCCGGCGGGCTGGCGGCGGGAAGTACCGGCCCATGTGACGTCGAGACCGTCTACCACTGCGCTCGGGTGGAGGCGGATCCGGCGCGGCCGGGGGGACGGCTGCTGATGCTGGACACGCTGCGGCACAGCTACGTCGACCTCGACGACCCCACCCACCTGGAGTTCGCCTACGCACGGGTGGTGGCCGACGTGATCGCCACGGTGGCGCCGGCCGGGCCGCTGCGGGCGCTGCACGTGGGCGGAGGCGGCTTCACCCTGCCCGGGTACCTGCGGGTGGTGCGGCCGGGCTCGACGAGCACGGTGTTGGAGATCGACCCGGGACTGGTTGACATCTCCCGGGACCGGCTCGGCCTGACGACCGGTCCCGACCTCGACGTCCATGTCGGCGACGCCCGGCTGCTGTTGGGTTCCGTCGCCGGCGGTCCCTACGACGTCGTGGTGGGCGACGCCTTCGGAGGGCTGGCCGTGCCGTGGCACCTGACGACCCGGGAGTTCCTGGAGGGCGTGCGGGCACGGCTGGCCGGCGGCGGGGTGTACGTGATGAACCTCATCGACTACCCCCCGTTGCGCTTCGCCCGGGCCGAGCTGGCCACTCTCAGGCTGATGTTCGACTCGCTGGCCGTCGTGGCTGCTCCCGACGTGCTGGACGGGCAGCGGGGCTCCAACCTGGTGCTGGTGGCCGCGGTCGGGGCGCTCGACGCGCCGGCGCTGGCGGCGAGGATCTCCGGGCGGGGTGGGACGGAGCGGGTGGTGGCCGGTGGCGAGCTGGTGGGGTTCGTCGGCGGGGCGCCGGTACTCACCGACGACTGGGCGCCGGTGGACCAGTGGCTCAGCCAGAGCCGGCGGGGCTGAGAGCTACCGGTTGCGGAGCCGGCGCACGAGCCAGATGATCACGCCGGGGACGGCGAGTAGGACGCCCCACAGGCCGAAGCCGAGTGCGAGGTCGCTGGTGCCTTCGGCGACGTCGCGACCCTCCGAGCTCTGCCTCGCGGCCCGACGCGCCGCCCGGCGGCTCGGCTCCGGCAGCGCAGCCTGAAGCTCCAACCCGCGTCGGAGCAACTCATCGTGGTCTTGACCGCCGAACGTACGTTCGTGTAGCGTGAAGGGACTTCCCCCCTCGTCAGGCCCCCGTTCTGGGAGCCAGCTTCGTGGACCCAACTGTAGAACTGGCCGGCGTGCTGGATCGGCTGCGCGAGGCCGACCCAGCGGTGCTCGCGGACCGCGAGACGGTGGTGGCGCTGCAGCGCTGCGCCGAGCGGCTGGCGGCGGTGACGACGCGGGCGGTGGCGGCCTTCGACGCCGGCCGGGCGTGGGAGGCCGACGGGGCCCGCACCGCTTCGGCGTGGCTGGCCGTGCGCTGCCGCCTGCCGGTGGAGCGTGCCCGGCGGCGGGTGCGGCTGGGGCGGGCGCTGCGGCACATGGGGGTGGTGGAGGCGGCGTGGCTGGCCGGCGAGGTGGGCGAGGCCCAGGTACGGCTGCTGGCTGCGGTGCGCACGCCGGCGGTGGCGGAGTGCTTCGCCCGCGACGAGTCGATGCTGGTGGCCCAGGCGAAGACGCTGGGGTACCGGGCCTTCGCCCGCTGTGTGGCCTACTGGGCCCAGCTGGCCGATCCCGAGGGCACCGACCGCTCGGCCGAGGCCCGCTACGGCGCCCGCCGGCTGCACCTGTCTCCCACCTTCGACGGCACCTGGGCCCTGGATGCGTTACTCGATCCCATCAGCGGGGCCATCGTGGCCAAGGCGTTGGGGAAGATCGAGAAGGAACTGTTCGAGGCCGACTGGGCCGAGGCCCGGGGGCGCTGCGGCGAGCACGTGCGCATCAGCGACCTGGCCCGCACGTCGGCCCAGCGCCGCCACGACGCCCTGGTGGAGATGGCCCGTCGCTCCATGGCCCTGCCCGCCGCTCCCGGCTGCCCGAGCCGCTGTTCAGCGTGGTGGTGGGCTATGAGACCTTCGCCGGGCGGGTGTGCGAGCTGGCCGACCGGGCGGTGGTGGCCCCCGGCGACCTGGCCCGGTGGCTGGGTGAGGCGTGGGTGGAGCGGGTGGTCTTCGACGGACCGAACCGCATCCGTGACGTTGGCGTACGCCGGCGCATCTTCGCCGGCGCCAGCCGGCGGGCGGTGCAGCTTCGGGATCGGGAGTGCTTCCACCCCTACTGCGAGGAACCGGCCGAGGGCTGCGAGATCGACCACGTCCAGCCCTGGGCCGCCGGCGGGGCCACCGCCGAGGCCAACGGCCGGGTGGCGTGCGGGTTCCATAACCGCCAGCGGCACCGGGCGCCGCCGTGATCACCGTACGGTGGCGGTATGTCGAGACACGGCACCGGCCGACTGGTGACGGTGCGCCGGCCGGCGCCCGATGCTGCGGAGGAGATCCGGGCCGCATGGGACGCCGGCGATGCCGTGCTCGTCCTGGATCCGCGCGCCCCTGTTGCGGAGGTGGAGCGGATCGTGGGGCGGATGCGCCCGGAGGCCGGCGTGGCGCCCGAGGTGGCGGCGGTGGCGGTGACCTCCGGCACGTCGGGCGATCCGAAGGGAGTGGAGCTGACATGGGATGGGCTGGCGGCCTCGGCGGCGGCGATCTACGAGGGGCTGGAGGTGGAGGCCGGCGACCGGTGGCTGGCGTGCCTGCCGCTGCATTATGTGGCCGGGCTGGCCGTGCTGGGGCGGGCGTGGGTGACGGGCACGCCGGTGACGGTCATCGCCGGCTTCGACGTGGCCACGGTCGCGGCTGCGGCCGGCGACGCCACCCTCGTCTCCCTGGTGCCGACGATGCTGCGCCGGCTGTGGGCCGCCGGCGCCGACACGGCCCGGTTCCGGCGCATCCTCCTCGGGGGCGGCCCGGTCCGGGAGAAGGGACCGAACATCGTGGCCACCTACGGGCTGACCGAGACGTGGGGCGGCGTGGTCCACGACGGCTGGCCGCTGGCCGGCGTGGAGCTCGAGATCGGCGACGATGGCGAGATCCTGGTGCGGGCGCCGATGGTGATGCGGGGGTACCGGCTGGCGGCCAAGGAGACGGCCGGCGCCTTCACCGCCGGCGGCTGGTTGCGCACCGGCGATGCCGGCACGTTGGACGCCGGCGGGCGGCTGCGGGTGGTGGACCGCCTGCGAGATCTGATCATCACCGGCGGGGTGAACGTGAGCCCCAGCGAGGTGGAGGGGGTGCTGGCCGGGCACCCGGGCGTGGCCGACGTGTGCGTGGCCGGCGCCGCCGATGCGGAGTGGGGCGAGCGGGTGGTGGCCTATGTGGTGCCGGCGGAGCGGGCGGCGCCGCCGGCGCTGGAGGAGCTCCGGGCCTTCGCCGCCGGCCGCCTTTCGGCGGCCAAGCTGCCCCGCCAGGTGGTGATCACCGAGCAGATCCCCCGTACCGCCGGCGGCAAGCCGCTCCGCCGGCGCTTGCGGCTCGATTAGGGACTACGCCACCGGCTGACGGCGCCGGCCCGGAACCACACCAGCCCGCCGGCGACGGTGGCCGGGCTCACGGCCGTCCCGAGGCGGTCCCACACGTCCTGGCGGAGGGTGTGTGAATTCTGCCCTTAGTTCCGCTGCAGTATTGCGTCGTCGCGGAAGTCGGCGAACAGCGCCGGCGCCGACCCTCCGACGAAGACCACCGACTGGCCGGCGGCGGAGCCGGTCGTCCCCGGCATGGTGACGTTGCGCACCTCGTCGGGATCGAAGGTGAGGGCCAGCCGCCCGAGCCGGTAGAGGTCGCCGAAGCCGACCCCGTCGAAGCGGGTGTGGCGGGCCAGCACCGCCATCCACTTGATGGTGTTGGCCGCGGTCGGCGCCGAGTCCCGCAGCTTCGACAGCCCGGCCAGGATCAGGATGCCCTGGTCGTGGGTGCGGGTGAAGTCCCCGCCTGACAGGTTCCGGTTCCGGGCGAACGCCAGGGCCGCCCCTCCGTCCATGCGGACGGTGCCCGCCGGGAAGACGGCGCCGGAAATGGGGTCGTTCATGGGGAAGGGGACGTCGACGTTGATGCCCCCGAGCTCGTCGACCATGTCGGCGAGGCCGTCAAAGCCGGTGGTGATGACGAAGTCGATGTCGACGCCGACGAGGGCCGACACCGCCCGGGCCTGGAGCAACGGCCCTCCGTAGTAGTTGGCGGCGTTGATCTTGTCCATCCCGCGGCCGGGGATGTTGGTCCAGGTGTCGCGGGGGATGTTGAGGATGGTCGCCCGGTGCTCCTCGGCGTTGATCCCGATGACGTGCAGGCCGTCGCCTCGCGACCGGGTATCCCCGGGACGGGCGTCCTGGCCCATGACCAGCGCGAAGACCGGCTTGCCCGGCTCGGGGATGAAGCGCCCCGAGTCGACCCTGAGGATCTCGATTGCCGCCTCGCCCCTCACGCCGGTCGGGGAGACACAACCCATGCCCACGGCGAGCATGACGACGGCGAGCAGCAGCCTCCTCTTCATTCGCGCTCCGCAGTCGTTACCGTCGTCTCGTTGGCCACGGTGCGGACGACCTGGATGTCGTAGGCGTCGATGCGCCAGGTGCTCCCCTCCGGCATCAGGACCAGTTCGCCGGTGCGTACGACCGTGACCGGTGCGCCGGCCACATGGCCGACGAGACGGAGGTCCAGCCCGGCGGTGACGACGCTCACCTTGCCGTCGCGCCCGGCCAGGGCGGTGAGGCCGGCGACCGACCGCTCGCTCCGGAGATCGCTCAGCGCCGGCAGGTTCTCGTCGATGAAGGCGAACCGGTCGACGCCCCCGGGAACGACCCGTTCGAGCGCCGGGGGGTTGAACAGTGCGCTGAGGTCGCCGGCCGGGCCCCCTGTGCGCAGAGGGGTCAGGACGGCCGCCTCCAGGTAATGGTTGAGCGTCTCGAGGACGGCGAACCAGGTGGCGTCGTAGGAGGCCGTCGACGTCGGGCCGGCGGTGTGAAGATCGAACGCGTCTCCGGTGAAGCGGATTGGGGCCGGCGGTGGCACCGAGACGACCGGCAGGGTCATGGGCGGGATGCTCGACTGGGGGGTCGGGGCCGCGGCGGAGGTCCGGCTGCATCCCGCCGCCAGCAGGAGGCCGATTACCAGAAGAAGCGCCCTTCGGTACATCCGGGCGCAAGCATAGGGATTCCGGTGGCCCCCTCCCAACATCCCCCCGGCTAGTCGATCCCGTGCTCCAAGGCGTAGCGGATCAGCTCCTGGCGCCGGCTCAGGTGAAGCTTGCCCAGGATGTTGCGGACGTGGTTCTCGACCGTCTTTTCGGCGATGAACAGCCGTCCCCCGATCTCCTTGTACGAGTGGCCCCGGGCGACGAGTTGGAGCACCTCCCGCTCTCGCTCCGAGAGGGGCGAGACGCCCGACGCCTTCTTGGCCATGGCCCGGAACTCCCCCAGCACCAGGGCGGCCAGCGCCGGCGAGAATACCGGCTCGCCGTGGGCCGCCTTCCAGAGGGCGGCGCGCAACTCGGGCCCCGGGGTGGACTTGATCAGGTACCCGACAGCGCCGGCGGCCACTGCGTCGAGCAGGTCGCGCTCCTGCTCGGAGACGGTGAGGATCACGATGCGGGTCTCCTCGCCACACGTGCGGGCCACCTTGATCCCCCCGCCGCCGGGCATCTGCAGGTCGCACACGGCGACGTCGGGCTTGTGGGCCCGGATGGCGGCGATGGCCTCCTCCGCGTTGCCCGCCTCGGCGACGACCCAGAAACCATCGCCCAGGTCGGAGCGCACGCCGTCGCGCCAGATTGGGTGGTCGTCGGCCAGCACGACCTTTATGAGGGGAGCCACAGCAGGACCTCCGTTCCATCGCCGGGGGCGCTGTTGACCTCCACCCGGCCGCCCACCTCCGACACTCTGCCCCGGATCGACCGGGACAGGCCGACGCCCTCGACCGTCGTCGCCGGGTCGAACCCGGCGCCATCGTCCTTCACCGAGCAGAACACGCCGCCGGCGTCGTCCGGCTCCACGTAGACCTGCACCTTCGACGCCCGCCCGTGCTTGCCGGCGTTGACGAGGGCCTCGCCGGCGGCGCCCGTCAGCGCCGCCACCACCGGAGGCTCCAACGGGGGCAGGTCGTCGGCGACGAGGACCGAGGCCCGGCCGCCGAAGGACTCCTCGAAGCGGGCCGCCGCCGCCCGCAGGGCCGAGCCGACGTCGGCCACCACCTCGGCGTGGGCGGAGGAGCCGAACAGCCAGTCGCGCAGCTCCCGCTCCTGCTCGCGCGCCAGCCGGGCCAGCGCCGGGTCGGTGGCCCGGCGCTCGACGACGGCAAGGGTCTGCAGCACGCCGTCGTGCAAGGTGCGGGCCACCTCCTCCCGGGCGCGAGCGGCGGAGATCTCGGCCTCGGCCCGCCGGAGCAGGCGGGCCAGGTAGCCGGCGGCGGCGCCGCCCAGGGCGTAGAAGACCACGGTGTTGATGACCGACAGCGCCCGGCCGCCGGTGTCGATGGCCGCCCCGTTGGCCAGCACGGCGCCCACCCGGGCCAGCCCGATGAGCACCCCGGAGCCGGCGGCGGCCATGGGACCGAAGGCCACCCCGACGCTGAGGATGCCGGTGAGCGGCCAGACCGAGCCCAGCGATTGCGAGGTCGAGAAGGCGTGGCCCTCGCCGTAGGCCACGCCGTCGCACAGGACGAGCAGCATGCCGACCGCCAGCTCGGTCAGGACGGGCACCGGCCGGCACAGGGCCGAGGGGCTGTCCCGAAGCCGGACGGTGCCCGCGATCGTCACGGCCAGCGCCACGCCGACGAGGCCCACCGCCAGCCACGGCCGCTCCAGGTCGCGCCGCGACACGAGGAGCACCGTCGCCATCCACAGCCAGGCGCCCCACCGGAAGGCGGCGAGACCCTGGAGGACGGATCGCTCCATGCCCCCCAGGGTACGGGTTAGGGGCGCACCGCCAGCAGGCAGATGTCGTCGTCGCGGCGCATGCCGTCGGTGCAGGCGGACAGGACGCGATCACAGAGAGCGTCGAGAGCGAACGGGGCTTCGCCGGCCACCTGCCGGAGCCGCTCCATCCCGATCGCTCTCGGCACCCTCCGGCTCTCGACCAGCCCGCCGGTGTACAGCAGCAACGTCGACCGCAGGCCCAGCTCGAGGGAGGCCTCGGGGCGGCCTCCCTCGGTGGGGTCGCCGACCGGCGCCGACATGGCGGCGTCGACGAACGACGCGCCGGACGTGCCGTCGAGCATCAGCGGCGGGCATCCGCCGGCGTTGACGAACCGCACCGTGCCGTGCTCAAGCACCAGATAGAGCAGCCGGGCACCTCGACCCAGGCCGGTGGTCGCGGCCAGCCGGTCGAGGTGCTCGACGACCCGGGCCGGCGCGTCACCCTCGATGGCGGCATATGCCCGGACCGCGGCCCGTACCTCGCTCATGGCCACGGCCGCCTCGACGCCCCGCCCCGGAACGTCGCCGATGACGATCACCGTGCGGTCGCCGTCGAGCGGGAGGGCGTCGTACCAGTCGCCGCCGCTGTCGGTGAACACGCCCCACGGTTCGACTCGGCCGGCGAGGTCGACGCCGGCCACCGGGGCCGGCGACGACTTCGAGCGCCGGGCCCGGGCGTGGTGCCGGGCGTAGCCCACGAGGTCGGCCATCGGCCCGCCATCCTCCGGCCACAGGTCGGGACCGGCCGGCGCCGGCGCCGGCGCCGGCGCCGCCACGTCGACGTCGGCCCCGCCGAAGTCGACGCCGGCCAGCTCCTCGCGCACCATGTCCAGGATCGGGTCGAAGGAGCCGACCAGCTCTTCGCTGAAGCCCGGGCCGTAGCCTGTGTCGGCCGGCTCCACCTCGATGATGACCGTGTCGGCCGGGAGCCCGCCCCACTGGCGGGCCACCGAGAGCGTGTGGTCGACGTCGGGCACCAGGGCGTGGTGGAAGGCATACCGGCGCACCGCGCCCGGGACTTCGTCCCTGGCCACCGCCCCCAGGAGCACGACCTTGGAGGGCCGCAGCTCCTGGAGGCGGTTGAGGACGAGCGCCGGCGAGCACGGCAACTCCTCGATCACCACGCCGGCCGGCCAGTCGAGCTGCTGGAGGCAGTCGACGAGCTGTCGGCCGAAATCGAGGTCGCGCATGCCGGGCTTGCCGAAGCTGCCCACAAACGCGGCGCAACCACTCATTCGAGCGTGCACCCGCAGGAGTTGAGCTCCCGGGTGATGATGCCCTTCCCCGTGTCGATGTGGGTCGTGCACGGCATGCAGGGGTCGAAGCTGCGAATAGCCCGAAGCACGTCGATGCCCTTGATCTGGTCGTCGGGGACCGACTCCAGGATCGGCGTGTCGACCACGGCCTGCTCATAGGGGCCGAGACCGCCGAAGGGGTCGGTCGGGGAGGCGTTGAGCGTCGACGGGGTGTTGATCTGGTAGTTGACGATCTTGCCCCTGTCCATGGTGATGTGGTGGACGAGGTACCCCCGGCCGGCCTCCCAGAACCCCACGGCCATCCGCTCGTCACGGGGGATCTTGAACGGCGTGTGGACCTTGGTCTCGCCCTGGCGCCAGTACTCGAAGGCCTTCAGCAGGCAGTTCATGCCGATGGTGGCGGTGAAAGCCAGCGAGTAGGCCCGGGCCCGGTTGCGCTCCAGGGCGTTCAGCGTACGGGGAAGGGGCCAGAACAGCTCCGTCTCCGGCAGGGCGTGACGGGGGATGAGCATCTGCAGCCCGTCGCCGGTCGGGTTGAGGAACGGGTTGTCGACGTACTCACCGCGGAGGGCGGTGGCCCAGAGCTGCCCGTAGGCGCCGGTCTCGACCACCTGGCGGTCCCAGCGGGGCGCGGTGTCCCAGGTGTACTTCTCCTTGAAGTTGGTGCCGGTGGGCTTGGGGAGCGTGGTCTTGTTCCAGGCGTGGTACGGCGACAGGGGGTTGCCGAGAGGGTCGGTCTTGTACCGCTGGGGGCCGACCTTGGTCCAGTCGTCGTAGAAGGAGTGCTCGATGAACTCCTCCATCCCGATGTTGATGTCGGTCAGCTTGGTGGTGACGAGCTTGCCCTCGATGATCACGCCCGGGCTGGACCAGCGCTTCTCGCCCCAGCTGTTGCAGTTGGCGTAGGTGGCGTCGTACACCTCGGAGTTGTCCCAGATGCCGGTCTGCACGAGGCTGGTGGGACGGGCGCCGACCTGCTCGTAGGCCGGGTTGGCCTCCAGGAAGAAGTCACACAGATCGTCCCAGATGCGGCAGATGACCTTGCACCAGTCGAGGATCTTGCCCAGCTGGCCGTAGTACTCGTTGAACGTCGACGTCGTCACCGTGGTCGACATGCCGCCGGGCACGATGGTGCTCGGGTGCGGGAACTTGCCGAACATCAGCATGCACA
>Ga0247704_1000235_pt1 | contig 15782 bp, 20 predicted proteins | sample 41W_NmetaG_FD_189042 | JGI IMG/M metagenome (GOLD analysis project Ga0247704, IMG submission 189042) | Soil microbial communities from hillslope of Landscape Evolution Observatory, University of Arizona, Oracle, AZ, United States - 4-1-W_N | ecosystem: Engineered > Artificial ecosystem >...
GACCACGCTGCGTGCCGCTGTCGCCCACATGAGCGACACCGCCACCGTCCTGGCCGACGCCACGGTCAAGAAGTTCCCCGAGAAGTTCTAAGGGCGCTCTCCTTCCCCCGCTGCCAGCCCGCCTCCTCGGAGGCGGGCTGGTGCGCGCTCAGCCCGTGATCAGCCGTAGGTGGGGATCGGCGCCGGCGCCGGCGAGGGGGTTGCGGCCGAGCAGGTAGCGGAGGACGGTCTGGCGTTGCTGGCCCACCACGTTGAGTTGGGCGGCCAGGGTGGTCGTCTCCGGTCTCCCCAGCGTGGGAAGCGCCCGCTGGTAGGTCTGGCAGGCATAGTCCTCCAGCCGGAGGGCCAGGGTGGCCGCGGCGAGGACATCCGTGACCCGCAGGCCGGCGGCGTTGAGGGCCTCCTGGGCCTTGGCCGGAGATCCGGTGACCTCGGCCCGCCCGGCGCCGGTGAGGACCTTGTTCCAAGCGTCGTGGGCCTGGCGGTGCTGCCCGACGGCGTTGGCGACGAGGGCGGCGAGGGCAGGGGGGACGAGCGCTCCCAGCTTGCCGTCCGTCAGCAGCCGGCCCGTGCCGGTGAAGTGGTCCACGGCCAGCCGCTCGATGCCTGCGGCGCCGGCGGCGAAATCGAGGTCGCCGTCGCCGTCGCCGCCGGCGTCGCCGCCATTGGAGCAGGCGCCGGCCACCACCACGGCGGCCCCGGCGGCGAGGAGCCGGCGCCGGCTGAGGTCGAGCGTCATCCCAGCGCCCCGCTCGCCGGATCGGCGACCAACTCGGGGCCGCTCATGGCGTGCAGGGCCTCGGGCGGGGCGACGCTGCCGACCGTCGACGGCAGCTTCGCGAGGTCGGCCACCGGCAACGGCACGGCCAGGAGCTGGGTCGATCCTGTCGTTGCGAGGGCGCCGGCGACCCGGAGGACGGCCAGGTGCTGGGCCGCGCCCGCCATCGCCGCCGCCAGCAGCTCCCTGGCCCGCCGGTCGACGGCAACGGTGAGGTTGGCGATGTAGGTGTCGACCAGCACCTTCTCGATGGTGGTGGCGGCGGCGAGCGGGTCGGACCCCTCCAGAAGGGGGAGGAACCGTGGGTTGGGGGCATCCTGGCTCCGGCCACCGAGGGTAGAGGTCTGGCCCTGGAACGCCCGCTTGTGATCGGCGTGGCGCCGGCCGGCGTCCCGGGCGAACCCGCTGAGCGCGTCGCCCGGCAACCGGGCGCACGCCGCCTCGGCCAGGGCTTCGAGCGACGAGGCGGTCTGGAGGATGCGGATGTCGAGGGCGGCGTCGCCGCTGGCGGGCGCGGCGAGGGCACCGGCCAGGATCCCGCCGCCCAACAGGCCCAGGACGTGCCGGCGGGCAAGTCCCCGTCCCTCGTCGCTGCCCACCGGCTGAGCCTAAGCTGACCGTCATCGGGAGTTTCGGACCGGGTACGTCCACCGGTACGGCGGGCTCCGTACAAGGGGTGCTGTGAACATGGACGATCTCCGAGAAGCGAGCGACGCCACCCTGGTCGTGGCCATCGGACGGTGGCAGGAAGACGCCCTGGCCGAGGTCTACCGCCGGCACGGCGGAGCGGCGTACGGACTGGCGCGCCGGCTGCTGAACGACAAGGACCTGGCCGAGGAGATCCTCCAGGAGGTGATCCTGCGGCTTTGGAACAATCCGGAGCGCTTCGACTCCGAGCGGGGAAGCCTGCGGGCCTACCTGCTGGCCCAGGTCCACGGCCGGTCGGTGGACCTGCTCCGGTCGGAGACCTCCCGCCGGCGGCGGGAGGAAAGGGAGGCACGGGAGTCGACCGCCTTCGGCGACGACATCGAGAGGGAAGTCATCGACCTGACCGTCTCGGAGAAGGTGAAGGAGGTCGTCGCCAACCTCCCCGCCGACGAGCGGCGGGCGATCGAGCTGGCGTATTTCGGGGGGCACACATACCGACAGGTCGCTGTCATGCTGGATACACCCGAGGGGACGATCAAGAGTCGGATCCGCACGGGCCTGCGCCGGCTGCGCGTCGACCTCGCTGACGCAGGAGTAGGGGGGGTGACATGGGCAGAGAGCTGAGCCACGCCGAGGTCGCCGACCTCCTGGGTGCCTACGCGCTCGACGCCCTGGAGCCGGCGGAGCTGCAGGCGGTCGACCGCCACGTCCAGGGGTGCCAGGCGTGCCTGGCCGAAGTGAGCGAGCACCGGGAGGTGGCCGGGCTGCTGACGCCCGGCTGGGGCAAGCCGCCCGCGGGCCTGTGGGACAGGATCGCCGCTTCCCTCGAGGAGCAGCCGCCGCCGCTGGACCTGGCGCCGGTGATCGCCATGAAGCCGGCGCCGCCGCCTCCGACCGTCGCCCCCGCGGCGGACCGGACGACCCGGCGGGGCTTCGGCCTCGGGATCGCCGCCATGGTGGCTGTCGCGGCCATGGCCATGATCGGGCTGATCGGGGTCCGGGCCATCGACGACGGCGGGCGCCGGGACCCGGATGTGACCGCCCTCGCCGAACTGGAGCGCTCGGCCAACGCCGCCCTGGCCGACCCGAGTGCCCAGAAGGTCGACCTGGTCTCGACCGACGGCTCCCGCTACGTCCAGGCCGTCGTCCTGCGTGACGGCACCGGCTACCTGGTCAACCCCAGGATGCCGATGTTGCCCGCGGAGCGGACCTATCAGCTGTGGGCAGTGGTCGGCACCAACAAGATCTCCGTCGGTGTCCTGGGCAACGATCTCAAGATCGTCCCGTTCAAGATGAATGGCAACGTCTCCGCTTTGGCCATCACCGAGGAGGTGGCCGGCGGCGTGGTGGCCAGCCGGGCCGACCCCGTCGTGGTCGGCAAGGTCCAGGCCGCCTGATCCCCCGAACTGGTTGCACCTGACCACCGCATACGCGGGTAGGTGCAACCAGAACGAGGGCTAGGTCCGTTGGAGATCGCGGATCTCCCGGTAGCCGATGAAGGCGGCGCCGGCCCGGTGGGCCAGCGACCGCAGGGTGGTGTGGCCGGTCACCAGGTCGTGGTCGTCGACCCGCCCGGCCCAGTCGGGAGCCAGGGCCCGGAGCTCGGCGGTGTCGAGGGCGGGGCGGACGTGAAGCTCGGTGACGCCCTCGGGCAGGTCCACGAGGGCCCGCTCGATGGCCCGGCGGCTGCCGATCTTCGGGACGTACAGGAAGTGGTCGGGAAAGAGGACTCCCTCCTCGGCGGCCAGCCGGCGGAAGGGGAAACCGACGGACCGCTCGGTGGTGGCCGCTCCCAGCCGCATCGGTAGCCGGAAGTCCACGGCCAGCTCCAGGTAGATGTCGAAGAACTCCGGCCGCAGCTCGAGGACGGCCATGTGGGAGTCGAGGTGGCTGACGTCGAAGCCCCAGTAGATGGCCCGCTCGACCTGGGCCCGGCACTCCCGGCGGACCTCGTCCAGGTCGGCGTGGTCCCAAAGGTCGGCGGTGGTGCGGGGGAAGCCGCCGTCGCCGTCGAGGAGCGAGGGGGCGTGGGTGATGGGACCCCACCGGTAGAGGTCGTGCTCGGCATTGAGGGTGAGGTGGACCCCGACGTCCTCGCCGCGGTAGCGGGCGGCGGCGTCGCGGGCCCAGGGGCAGGGCACCATGAGGCTGGCGCTGGTGGCCGTACCGTCACGCAGGGCCTCGTAGACGCCGACGTTGGCGGCGTGACAGGAACCCAGGTCGTCGCAGTTGACGATGAGGAGCCGGGACCCCGCCGGATGGCCGAGGCGTTCGACGAGCGAGGTCACGCCCGAAACGGTAGTGGGGGCAGGAGCCGGCGGCGTCGATGCGCTGGCGGCTCCTGCCCCGGCGAGGATCAGCCCTGGCGGACCTTGCCCTTGACGTAGGCGGCGATGGTGCCCGTGGTGACCTGCACGTTGTGCTTCTTCTTCACGTGGTCGGCCACCTTGGCCATCAGCTCTTCCTCAGTTGCTCCCGAACCCTGCCAACGGCAGGCGTGGTTCTCATCCCTTCAAGCGAAGCGGTACGCCACGACTCCTCCTTGTTGTTTGCGCGTGTTCACGCGTATGTACCCATTCTTCATCCGGATCCCCCCGGCGTGGCGGATGACGCCGGCGCCACCCGCCCGTCGGGAAGGAGGGTGCAGGCGGCCCACAGACCCTGGGCGCCCTCCCGGGCCTGGCGGGCGATGGCGGTGAACTCGTCGGTGTGGGCGATGTTGGGCGGGATGGTGAGCAACTGGGCGTATCCCTGGCGCAGCAGTTCGGCGTTGACGAACAGCCCGTCGGCTTGGCGGTAGACGTAGGCGAGGAGGCGGCCGTAGCGGTCGCGCTGCTCGACGTCGCCCACCAGGCGGACCGGGGTACCCGGGGGGAGGAGGCTGGCGGTGAACCGGCTGGCCTCCTTGCCGAAGCAGCCCACGGGCCGGTCTGGGGCGACGCTCTCGGGCGTATCGACCCCTATCAGCCGCACCCGCTCGCCCCTGGAGACCTCGATGGTGTCGCCGTCGACCACCTTGCGGACCACCACATCGACGCCGGCGGGCAGGGTGGCGGTGGCCGGAGCGGCGGTGGGCGCCGGCTCGCCGGCGCCGGCGCAGCCGGCGGCCAGGACGAGCAGGGCGAGAACCGCCGCCAGCCGCCGGCCCACGACGCTGGGGCTCAGGCGGCGCGTCGGGAGGCGGCCTGCTGCAGGGCGAGCCGGGCGGCGGCGATGCCCTGCTTGCCGATCTCGCGGGTGTGCTCGTCGAGCTCCCACGATGCGGCGTCGTCCCGGGGGAGGAGCGCCAGTTGATCCGTCTTGTTCATGGTTTCCATGTTCCCAGGAGGGTGAGACATTCACAGTGGGGCTTCGCCCCACGACAACTGCAACGTCTGGCTTCGCCAGCTTTCTTCCCGACACAGTGGGGCTTCGCCCCACGACAACTGCGTCGTCTGGCTTCGCCAGCTTTCTTCCCGTTCCGACGGACGCATCCTCGCTGCGCTCGGGCGTCCGTCGGTGGGCGCTTCTCGCTTCGCTCGGCGCCCAGCTGGCGCTGTCCGCCGTCTCTGCGCCCAGCTGACGACACAGTGGGGCTTCGCCCCACGACAACTGCGTCGTCTGGCTTCGCCAGCTTTCTTCCCGTTCCGACGGACGCATCCTCGCTGCGCTCGGGCGTCCGTCGGTGGGCGCTTCTCGTTTCGCTCGGCGCCCAGCTGGCGCTGTGTCCGCCGTTTCTGCGCCCAGCTGGCACCCTTGGCCGTTTGCTTGGCGCCAGAGTGCGGTCCACGGCCTGTCCTGGCCGACGTGGACCGGCGAGAATGCCGCCGTGGAACGGTTCGTCGCCCGCGCTGCCGAGCTGGCCCACCTGGACGAGGCGTACCGGCGGGCCGAGGCCGGCCAAGGATCGGTGACGGTCGTCCTCGCCGAAGCCGGCGGCGGCAAGACCCGCCTCGTCGACGAGTTCGCCGCCGCCAGCCAGGCCCCGCTGGCGTGGGGGCGGGCGGTCGAGGACGCGGCCGTCGCCCACCGGCCGTGGCGCCAGGCCTTCCGCCGCCTGGGCATCCCGTTCCCCGAGCCGGAGGAGGGGCCGGCCGGGGGGGCGGACGAGCGGGCCGGCCGGCTCCTGGACGTCGCCGAGGAAACCATCACCGCACTGGCGCGGGCGTCGGCGGAGCGACCGGTGGTGATCGCCCTCGACGACCTCCAGTGGGCCGACGATGCGTCCCTCCACCTCCTTCGCCTGCTCACGGCCGAGGTGGCCGGGTTGCGGGTCATGGTGGTGACCACCGCCCGGCATCCGGAGCCCGGTTCGGCGTTCGAAGCGACGCTCGGGACGTTGACCGGTCGGGTTGGGGTGACCGTGCTCAACGTGCCCCCGCTGTCGGAGGCCCACGTCGCCGAGTACCTCTTCGGCCGGTCCGACGCAGAGGCGGCCGCCTGGGTCCATCGCCAGAGCGGTGGCAACCCGCTCTACGTGCGCGAGCTGGGCCGCCTGATGGCCGACGAGCCCATCCCTCTCGACCAGTCGTCCACGTGGCTGCCCGTTGAGCTGCGTGCCCTGCTGGCCCGCCGCCTGGGCCAGCTCGACGAACCCGTCCTCGAAGTGGCCGGGGCGGCCAGCGTGCTCGGCGACGAGTTCGCCATCCAGGTGCTGCAGGACGTGCACGGACGGCCCGTGCACGACGAGGTCGAGGTGGCCGTTCAGCGCGGGATCGTCGTGCTCGACCCGGAATCCCCGGGCTGGGCCCGGTTCAGCCACGGCCTGGTGCGCACCGCTCTCTACGCGGGCCTCCCTTCGGCCCGCCGAGTCGACCTCCACCGGCGGACGGCCGGCGTGCTCGAGCGGGGCGGTGCCCTCGAGCGGGAGGACCAGCTCGGCGAGCTGGCTCTCCACTGGCTCCGGGCCGCGAGCACGCCCGGCGAGCGGGCGACGGCCGTCGAACGGCTGCGGAAGGCGGCTCGGGTGGCGACGCGGCGCCTGGCCTACGACGAGGCCGCCCGGCTCCTCCGCTCCGCGGCGGCGACCGCCCGCCTGGGCCCGGCCGGTCTCGAGGAGCGGGCCCAGATCGACCTCGACCTGGCCACCGCCGAGTTCAGCGCCGGCTTCGTGCTGCGGGCGGTCGAGACGGCGCGTCGGGCGGTCGAGCTGGCCGAGGCGGCCCGGCGACCAGATCTGGGCGCCGCCGCAGCCCTGGTGGTGTCCGGGATCGGCGACGCCGAGAGCCAGGCCCCGCTGCTTTCCCTCAAGGAGCGGGCGCTGCGGTCGATGGGCCCCGAGCTCAGTCCCCTCCGCGTCCGGCTCGAGGCGCAGATCGCCCACATCCGAGCCGACCTGTACTCGCCCGCCCAGGCCGCGGATGCCAGCCGCGCCGCCCTGGAGGACGCCGAGGCGCTGGGCGATCCCGCGGCCTTGGTCGATGCCATCCAGGCCCGCCACTTCGTCTGCTCGGGCCCGGACGGCCTGGGCGAGCGGGAGCGCCTCGCCCTGCGAATGATCGAGCTCGGAGGAGGTGCCGGGGGACCGGCGCCGGCCATGTGGGGGCACCTGTGGCGCATCGACGCCGCCCACGAGCGGGGCGACCTGGCTGGCGCCCACGCCGAGGTGGCCGAGCTGGCCCGGGTGGTGGAGCGCCTGCGCCGTCCGATGGCCGACTGGCACCTGCTGATGGTGCGCGCCGGCTCGGCCATCCCCGCCGGTCGCTTCGACGAGGGGGAGCGACTGGCCCACGAGGCCCGCCGGCTTGCTCATCGCCTCGAGGACTTCTCGGTCGTGAGCGTGACCTACGCCATCACCGCCGAGATCGATCGTCTGCGCGGCAGCACCGACGATCGGGCGGAGTGGACGGCGGCCATCGAGCGGTTCTCCTACCCCATCGCCAAGGCCGACACGGCGTTCTTCTGGGCGGTCGTCGGCGACGTCGAGACGGCCCGCCGGCTGCACGACCAGGTGAAGCCCTACATCCCTACCTTGCCGGTCAACGGCCGTTGGCTCCCGACCATTTGCATATTCGCTCAGACAGCGTGCGAGCTGGGGGACCGGGACCACGCGGATCACTGCTACGCCGTCCTCCTACCCTACGCGTTGCGCTGCATTGCCGGCGGTGCCGGCTCGGTGGCCTGCCAGGGCTCGGTGTCGGTGGTCCTCGGACGCCTCGCCGTCCTACTCGGCCGTCGTGACGACGCCCACCGGCACTTCGCTGACGCGGCCGCCGAGAACCGGCGAATCGGCGTGGTCCCGTACCTGGGCGAGACCCTGCTGCAGTGGTCCAAGCTTCTCGCGCCGACCGACCCGGCTGCCGCCCGACCCCTGGCCGAGGAGGCGAACGCCATCGCGTCCCGCCTTGGCATGGGCGTCGTCACCCGGGAGAGCGAGTTGGTGCTCGAGCGACTGCGTGCGCAGGGCCGGTCTACGCCCGATCCGTTGACCCGGCGGGAGCGAGAGGTGGCGGTCCTGGTCGCCCAGGGCCGGTCCAACCGGGAGATCGCCGAGCACTTCGTCCTCTCCGAGCGGACGGTCGAGACCCACGTGAGCCGGATCCTGGCCAAGCTCGGTCTCTCCTCCCGCACGCAACTCGCAGCCTGGGTGCTGTCCCGGGGCTGACACCTACGTACCGAAGTGACGTGGTCGTACGGATGTGCGGCGGCGTCGATCGGCGCATCGTTCTCCTTGTCGCTCACCCCACAAGCAAGGAGGAACCATGCACGCCAGGCTCCAGACGGTCCGGGCCCTGCCCGACCAGTTCAACGGTCCCGAAGCCGCCGGATATCTGATCAAGGTCCTCGAAGGGCACCCGGGCTTCCGCGGCGTCCACCTCATGGTCCAGATCGGGTCCCGCCAGGGCCTGAACCTGAGCCTCTGGGACTCAGGTGAGGACGCCGAGGCGGCACCGGCGCGCACCCGCTCGGTGATGGGCCCCCGGCCGTTCCCGCTGGACCATGACGAAGTGTACGACGTCGTCTCCACGGCATCCGGCTCCACCGCCCTCGCAGACGCCACCGTCTGCCAGGTCACCTGGTTCGACGGGCCCCGGTCGGCCGCCCAGGTCGAGGCCATGCGCCGGGCCGGCGAGGAGCGCATCCGGCCGGTGGTCGAGCAGGTCCCCGGGTTCGTCGCCACCTATGTCCTGTGCCACGCCGCCGACTCCGCTGTCGTCGTCCTCACGCTGGCCACGTCCACCGAGGCCCTCGAGCGGATCACCGACGCGGTGTTCTCGACGTCGCTGCTCCCGGGGGAGGACCCCGCCCTGCTCACCGACCCGGACCGGGTCGAGCTCTACAAGGTCGAGAACCAGTCGCTCGCGGGGATCCCGGTGCGATGAGGCGGCTGGCCCGGTTCACCCTTGCCGTCCTCGTCGAGGCGGCCAAGCGCTTCCCCCTGTTCCCCTGGTCGACCCTCGGAGGACCTTCATGAACCGCTACGGACCCGTTGAGCGGGCAGTGGCCGGCTCGATCCTCGTCAACATCGTCGTGCAGCTGGCCGTGTTCCTCCCGGGCGTCAGCGACGACGTCCCGTCCGATGCCAAGGTCGTGTCCGTCCTGACCGCGACCATCGCCGCCGCCGGTGCCTGGGGGCTGTGGAACCGCCGCACCTGGGGACGCCGCACCACCCTGGTCCTCACCATCCTGAACGTGTTGTCCACGGTCCCTTACCTCTTCGAGGCGGACAGCGGCGAAGTCACGGCCTTGGCGGCGACCACGGTCGCGCTCGGCGTGATGCTCGTCGCCCTGCTGCTGTCGAGCGACCTCAAGCGCGAGGTCGGCCGACCGGTGGCCACGGGCTCACCGTCGCCGTCATTCTGAGCCGACCAGAGAAACCGGTTGTTCATGAAACCGCGACCTGTCTGTCTTGCGCATTGAGTAGGGTGATCTTGGGTAGTCGCTCAAGGAGCAACCCATAAAGGTCGACGTAACGGGAACAGGCCCGGCTGCCCAGCGTTTGGAGTAGTGATGAACGAAACACTTGAGATCGAGGCCATCAACCAGGCGCTCGCCATGATCGACCAGAGCCTCGGTGTCATGCACACTCGCGAGCTGGTCTCTACCAGCGAGGTGTCCGACCTCCTGCTCGACATGCGCTCGATCCTCGCCTCGGCGGGAATCGAGGTCGTCGAGGTGCGCGAGGACGTCCTCAGCCCGAAGTAACGGGGGGGCGCACCGGCAGCAGCCGGCGCCCGATCATGCCCAGGACGACACCGACGGCCACCCCGCCGGCCACGTCCGAGGCGTGATGGATCTTGACGTAGATCCGGCTGGACGCCACCACCGCGGCCACAACGACGTAAAGCGGCCACCACTCGTCGTCCTCGGAGAGCATCATCGCCGCGCTCACGGCTGAGGTGGCGTGCCCGCTGGGGAAGCTGCTGGTGAGCGGCCGGCGCACCCGTAGGGGCCGGTCGACCTCCCACGGCGGGCGGGTACGGCGGAAGAAGGACTTGATGATGCCGTTGACCAGGATGGACTCCAGGCCCATGGCCGCCGTCATCCGTAGGGCGGTCGGGAGGTCGTCGCCCTTGCGTAGTCCCTTGACCGTGCCGAGCAGGACCCAGACGAGCCCGAAGTCGCCCAGCTCCGACGCCGCGTAGAAGACCCGGTCGGCGGTCTTGCGGCCCCGCAGGTGGTCGAAGGCCCGGTCGACGGCCAGATCGAAGCTGGCCACACCCCTGCGGGCAGTGAGGAGGTGGCCCTTCACGATGGCGGTGACGCTACTTCAGGCGCCGACCAGCTCTCGAACCCGGGCCGGGTCGCCGCCGAAGCTGGGGCAGAACTCCTGGAAAGAGCACCAGTTGCACAGGGCAGACGGGTGGGGGCGGAAATCCTCGTTGGCGCACGCCCGCTCGACGGCCTTCCAGATGGCGGCGGTGCGCTGCTCGAGGCCCCGGATGGACTGGGCCGACGGCTCGCACACGATGGCGACCGGCTGGGACAGGTAGAGCAGCTGGATCCGCGCCGGGCGCCGGCCCAGGACCCGCTCGCACAGGAAGGCGTAGAAGTGCACGCCACCGAGGCGGCTCTGCTCGTGGATGACGCCCGGGACCTTGCCCGTCTTGTAGTCGGTCACCACCAGGCCGCCGTCGGCGTCGAGGTCGAGGCGGTCGATGATGCCCCTGAGCTTCAGCGACCCGACCTCGGCTTCCAGCATCAGCTCCAGTCCGATGGGGTGGACGGTGGCGGGGTCCTCGAGGGTGAAGTACCGCCTGAGCAGGACCTCCGCCTCGGCCGCGAACTCCGCTTCGGCCTCGGCGTCGAGCTCCAGGCCCACGAACTCCGGATCGCCGGCGAACTCGGCCCGGGCGCGGTCGAGGCAGGCCAGGGCGGCGGGGAGGGTACGGGCCGGCGCCGGCTCGCAGAACAGCAGCTCGAGGGCGCGGTGGACAAGTGACCCCTTGGTGGCCGCCGGCGACGGCGGCTCGGGCAGCCGGTCGATGTTGGAGAAGCGGAACGCCAGCGCACAGTCCTTGAACGAAGCCACCTTGGAGGGCGACAGCGACGTCGGCAGGGGGAGCACCATCGGTCGGAAAGGCTACCGAGGGGGTGTGACACGGCCGCGGATGCTAGGGCCCGAGCGGCCCCGAGAGCGGGGTGGAAGGCGGGAAGACCGCCCCTGCGATCGCCCGCGGCGCCTCCATCGGGCCGAAGTGGCCGACGTCGGGAAAGGCGATGAACCGGGCGTCGGGCAGCTCGGCGACCTGGGCCTCGGGCACGCTCCGGTCCATGGCCACGCTCCGTTCTCCCCAGCCGATCGTCACCGGGCAGACCACCTGGGCCAGACGCGTGAAGCCGTCGTGGGCCAGCCCGTGGCGGTAGATGGCGGCCTCCACGAAGGGCGGGCACTTCAGGCGCACGCCCTCCTTGTCGGGGCCGAACCCGCACTCGACGTAGGCCCGCAGCGCCGGCGTGTCGAAGGACTCCAGCGGCGGTTTGGAGGCGAAGTTGTCGTAGGCCTCCTGGCGGGAGGGGAACTGGTCCCGGCGCTTGAGGGCGCCGGAGACGAGCGGCCGGCGGGACTGGGCCAGCTCGTCGGTGAGCTCGGGCCACACGATGGGTTCGTAGCACCACAGGGCGGTGAAGGTCCCCGGACGGCGGGCCTCGGCGTCGAGCATGGCCGCCCCGCCGCAGGAGTGGCCGAACCCGTACGGGCGCTCGAGGCCCAGGCCGTCGACCACCGCCAGCACGTCGTCGGCGAAGCCTGACCACTTCCAGTCCAGTCCCTGTGGCCACTCGGTGTCGCCGTGGCCGCGCTCGTCGAAGGCCCAGCAGTGGAACCGGCCGGCCAGCGCGGCGGCGACCGGGCCCAGCACCGCACTGCAGAACCCGGTGGCGTGGGCCATCACCAGGTCGGGCCCGTCGCCGCCGAGGTCGTGGACGGCCAGCTTCACGCCGTCGGTCGAGGGGAGGCGGATCACCGGGGGAGGCTACCGTCGCAGGCGGTGATGACCGATCTGGAGTCCGTGACCGCGGCCAACAAGGCCTTCTACGCCGCCTTCGAGGGGCGTGACCTCGACGCCATGTCCCTGTTGTGGGAGCACTCAGACCGCATCGTCTGCACCCACCCGGGCTGGTCCAGCCTGCGGGGATGGGGCCAGGTGGCGGCGTCGTTCTTCGCGCTGTTCCAGAACAGCCAGCAGCTCCAGTTCATCCTGACCAAGGAGAAGGCGGAGGTGGCCGGCGACGTGGGCTGGGTGACCGTCGACGAGAACATCCTGCAGACCGACAGCGCCACCACGGTGTCCGCCCTCAACCTGTTCGTGCGGGACAAGGACGGGGACTGGAAGCTCGTCGCCCATCACGCCTCGCCGGTCACCGACACGGTGGAGGTCGAAACCTAGGGGCGCACTCCGAACTGGTGACAGAACTCGGGGTTGGGACCCCGGATTTCGTCACCAGTTCCGGAGTGCGGGTAGGCGTCAGCCCGCGGCGCACTCCCCGGCGCCGACCTCGGCGATGTAGGGGCCGGTCTCGCCGTAGTCGACGTAGAAGTCGGGGTTCTCCGCCGGCGTGGGGAAGGCGTCGAGGTCGGCCAGGCCACGGGCGACCTCGGAGGCGCCGCCCACCCGCTCCAGCCAGGCGGTGAAGCTCTCGCCGGCCGACCGCTCGGCGGCGAACCGGCCGACGACCCGGACGGTGGCCTCGCCGGCGGTCTTGGCCGGCAGGCGCAGGGCCTTGTGGCCGAACTCGATCTGGGTATGCCCCACATACCCTCCGAGGAGCATCTGGTAGCCGGGCGCAGCCTGGCCGTGGGCCCGGCGCTCGACGCCCATGAAGCCGATGTCGGAGATGTGGTGCTGGCCGCAGGAGTTGGTGCAGCCCGAGATGTTGACCCGGACGCCGCCGACGTCGGCCAGGCCCGCCTCCTCAAGGGCCCGCCCGATCTCATCCGCCAGGCCGCGGGACTGGGTGACGGCCAGGTTGCAGGTGTCGGCGCCCGGGCAGGCCACGACGTCGCGGGCCAGCTCGGCGCCGGGCTCGGCCATCCCGAAGAAGGCCAGCCGGGCGTAGAGGTCGGGAAGCTGCTCCTCGGTGAGGCCCCGGAAGACGAAGTTCTGGCGGTTGGTGACCCGCACTTCCAGGTGGAGCTCACGTTGGATCGAAGCGACGGCCCGGAATTGCTCGGCGGTGACGTCGCCCAGCCGGCAGTAGGCGTAGGCGGAGACGGTGCCCTTGGCATTGCCCCGGACCACGTTGGCGTCGTCCCAGCGGCCCATGGGGTCGGACTTCTTCAGGACCACGTTGGTGCCCCAACCCATGGGCGTGGGGCTGATGGTGGCCGACACGCCGGCGGGCTCGTCGCCCTCGGCCTCCACGATGGCCGGCACGCCGCCGGGCCAGGTGGCGGAGGCGGGCAGGAAGCGGCGCTCCTTGAGGATGCGCCGGCGGACCTCGTCGGCCCCCATGTTGTCGACCAGCCACTTCATGCGGGCCCGGAGCTTGTTGTCCCGGTTGCCGTAGTGGTCGAAGGTGCGGAGGATGGCCTCGATGGTGGGCAGCAGGTCCTCACGGGAGGTGAAGTCCTCCAGGGCCTGGGCCGGGTGGGGGTTGGCGCCCAGGCCGCCGGCGAAGAAGACCCGGAACCCGGGCTCGACGGTGCCGTCGTCCTTGGCCCGGTTGACGGCCACGATGCCGACGTCGTTGAACATGGCCTGGCCGCAGTCGGTGACGCAGCCCGAGAAGTTGATCTTGAACTTGCGGGGCAGGCGCTGGGCGTAGGGGTTGCGGAGCAGGTGCTCGAACGTGGCCTGGGCCCAGGGGCTGATGTCGAGGACCTCGAACGGGCAGGCGCCGGCCAGGTGGCAGCCCATGACGTTGCGGACGGTGTCGCCGCAGGCCTCGCGGGTGGTGAGGCCCACGCTGGCCAGTTCCCGCATGACGTCGGGGATCTGCTCCAGCTGGACGAAGTGCATCTGCACGTTCTGGCGGGTGGTGATGTGGCCCCAGCCCCGCGAGTACGTCTCGACCAGATGGGCCAGCATGTCCAGCTGCTCGGGCTGCAGGGATCCGTAGGGGATCTTCACCCGAACCATCTGGTTGGTGCCGCCCTGGCGCTGGCCGTAGATGCCGTTGTTGAGGCGGAAGACCCGGAAGGCGTCCTCGTCCATCTCGCCCTTCAGGTAGAGGGCGAGCAGGCGCTCGAACTTCTGGATGTCGGCCAGGGCGGCGGGGCTGATAGCGCCCGGGCCGACCTCGACGTCGATCGCTTGTGACATGTCGTAGGCCCTCCTCGACGGATCAGGCTACCAAAAACCTGACCGTTCCGATCAACAATGTCAACTATCGGCCAGCGCAGCCGTCACTTGACGGACCATCGCCGTGAGCCGTGGCGGGTCGGGCCAGATCGGGGCGTCGATGCCCTCGTCGGTGGCGGCCGAGGCGCACACGGGGCCGACGCAGGACGCCACGACGCCGCCGGCGTTGAACGCGTTGCGCAGGTCCTCCCGGCGGTCGCCGGCGAGGCGGAACAGGTTGTGCACCGCGGGCTGGGCGGTGAAGGTGACGGCGTCGAGGTCGCCGGCGATGGCGGCGTCGACCAGCTGGGAGGCCGGCGCCGGGTCGTCGGGGAGGGCCCACTGGTACACCGGCACCTCGACCAGTTCCCCGGACATGGCCCGCAGGAGCTCGGTGGAGGGGTGGCCGTCGGGGTCGAAGAGCTGGAGGGCGACGCGGGACCGGCCGACGTCGTCGAAGGCAGCCAGGTGGTCGACGATCTCCTGCATGGTCTCCTCGGGCGCCCGCCACCAGACGTCGAGGTTGGCGCCCCGCGCCGCCGAGGTCGCCTTGGCGCCGCGAGCGACGACCCGGCTGCCGGCGGCCAGGCCGGCGAGCAGGGGAGTGTCGAGCCCCCAGCCGGCGGCGGCCTCCAGCCAGCGCCTCATTCCCATGCCGGTGGTGACGATCAGGTAGTCGGGCGGAGATCCGGCCAGCGCGGAGGTGACGGCGCGCAGGGACTCGTCGCCGGAGAGGTCGATGGTCCGCATGGTCGGGCCGTGGACGACCTCCACGCCTCTGGTTGTGAACAGCCGGGCCTGCTCCTCCCACCGCCGGTCGGCGGTGATGCCGACCTTCATCGGCGGCTCCAGGCGTCGGGGTCGGCGGCCAGCCGGCGAACCTCGTCGGGGAGCTCACCGGACGCGACGTCGGCGATCGTTGTCGTCTCCAACACCGACCGGAGGGTGGCCCGGGTGGCGATCCACACGTCCTGGAGGGCGCCGGCGGCGCCGGCGTAGGCCACGTCCTCGGCCGCCTCGCCCCGCACGTCGGCCAGCGGGCCCTCCACATGGCGGATCACATCCGCGATGGTGACCGACTCCGCCGGCACCCGCAGCAAGTAGCCGCCCTCGGCGCCCCGCTGGCTGGCCACCACGCCGGCCCGCCGGAGCTCGCTGAGGATGTTCTCGGTGAACCGCAGCGGCATGTCCTGGGCCGCGGCGATGGTCTCGCCCTTCACCGGCCCGGTGCCGGCGGCGGCCAGCTCGACCAAGGCCCGCACGGCGTAGTCGACCTTGGCCGAGACGCGCACAAGGGGCAGTCTCTCAGGTCGCCTGCCGCTCAGCTCGCTGCCTCTCAGGTGGAGGTGTCGATGAGCCCACGCCGGCGGCGGATGGTCATGTCGGCCCGCCCGAAGACCGTGTCCACCACGATGCCGATGACCAGGATGACGAGCATGAGCGCCAGCATCCCGTCGGCGTCGGAGAACTCCCTGGCGAACTGGAGCTGGTCGCCGATCGACGGCCGGTTGGCCACGATGACCAGCAGCTCGCCGGCCATGAGGCTGCGCCAGGCGAAGGCCCAGCCCTGCTTGAGGCCGGCGACGTAGGTGGGCAGAGCCGCCGGCAGGACCACGTGGCGGTAGAGGTTGACCCCCTTGGCGCCGATCATCCGC
>Ga0247704_1000236_pt1 | contig 15771 bp, 18 predicted proteins | sample 41W_NmetaG_FD_189042 | JGI IMG/M metagenome (GOLD analysis project Ga0247704, IMG submission 189042) | Soil microbial communities from hillslope of Landscape Evolution Observatory, University of Arizona, Oracle, AZ, United States - 4-1-W_N | ecosystem: Engineered > Artificial ecosystem >...
GTCACCGCCATCGACCAGGCGGCCAAGCAGCTCCTGGCCTGGGGTGAGCGCTCGGGCGCCGACTTCACCCACGCCTACGGCACCACCAGCCGCGTCGCCGCCACCTGATCGCCATGCCGAGCCTGCTCAAGCGAGGAAAGAAGGACGACGGCACTCCCGGCGAGAGCCAGGGAATGCCGGCCGCCGCCGGCGGCCAGACCGCCGAGTTCGACGGGCACGGGGCCGCTCCGGCGGAGCAGCCCCCGCCCCCGCAGCCGCCGGTGCGGGCCGCCGCCGAGCCGCCGGCCACCTACCAGCTGCCCGGCACCGACGTGGTCGACTTCGACCCGCCGATCTCCTTCGAGCCGGCGCCACCGCCCCCGGAATCACCCCGGTCCACCGGCAGCCTGTTCCAGCGGGCCCTGGGCGATCCGGGCGAGCAGTCGCCGGAGGAGCGCGACCGGATCGCGGCCATGGAGTTCGAACAGGCCATCAACCCGGTGCTCGAGATGATGCGGGCCGCGGTCCCAGGAGCCAGCACCCCCGAAGAGGCGGCGCGGATCCTCTCGGAGAACCAGGGCGAGATCACGCCCGACCCCAAGGGCGGATCGTTCGTGCCGGGTGACGCCTTCGATGCGGACGCCCGGGTGTACTACCGCCTGCTGCGGCGCAACTACGAGAAGAACCCGCGGCCCTCGGAGCGCCAGCGCGACAAGGTCTCCCACCACCTGCACGGCGTCTACAACAAGCTGCCCGGCACCCGGGGCTGGTAGACGAACGCGAAGAGGCCCGGCTGGCGTCGCCAGCCGGGCCTCTCTCGTTCTCCTGCCTCAGGCCGAGGGCAGGTTGACAGTCAGCTCGAAGTCGACGTCGTCACGCAGCTTGATGGCGCCCATCATGGCGGAGAAGGGCTTGATGCCGAAGTCCTTCTGGGAGATGGTGGCCTTGGCGGTCACCGTGGTGCCGTTCACGTTGATGGCGACGTTGACCGGGCGGGTCGTGCCCCGGATGGTCATGTTGCCGGCGGCGGTGAAGTTCGGCTCGTTCCCGGTCACCGAGGTCGACTGGAAGGTGAGCTGCGGGTGCCGGCCCGTCTCGAGCACCTTCTCGTCGATGTTCTTGGCGATGTCGCGGCGGTCCTTGTCGCTCAGGCTCTTCACGCCACCGACGGCCTCCACGATCTCGATGGAGCGGGCGTCGATGGTGAGCTGGGCGTTGGACGCCGTGGGGTTGTCGCCGTCGACGTTCAGCGTGCCCTGCCACCGGGTGGCCCTGAGGACCAGGTCATGGGCCAGCTTCGCCCCCATACCGTCCTTGTAGCTCTTGATGAGCAGCGTGCCGTTCCCGGGATCGATCGCGTGTGAACCACTCTTGATGTTGATGTGTTGCTCCTCTCAGGCCGGCGCGCCGAACGGAAATACCCGCGCCGTGATGGACGAGCGGCAGCGTATCCCGTTGCGCTCGACCGGTTCGAGTCGGGCCGGGTCAGGCCGTGCGGCGGGCGGCGATGGCGGCTTGGCCCACGCTCACGCCCCCGTCGTTGGGCGGCAGCCGGCGGTGGACCAGCACCCGCAGCCCGGCGCGCTCCAGCTCGGCGACCACCACGCCGGTCAGCCGGGCGTTCTGGAACACGCCCCCGCTGAGGGCGACGGTGTCCAGCCCGTTGGCCGCCGCGGCATCGGCGGCGGCGCCGGCCACGCCCCGCCCCAGCCCGGCGTGGAACCCGGCCGAGATCTCCCCGGGCGGGCGGCCGGCGTCACGGTCGGCCAGTACCCGGGCCAGCAGCGGTGTGGGGTCGAGCACCCCGCCGGCGACGTCGAGCTCGTAGCCGCCGGGGCCGGCGAGGGGCTGGCCGGCGGCGGCCGACTCCAGCTCGATGGCGGCCTGGGCCTCGTAGGTGATCCTCGTCCGGAGGCCGAGGAGGGCGGCCACCGCGTCGAAGAGGCGCCCGGCGCTGGAGGTGAGGAGCACGTCGGGCCGCCGGGCCAGGCCGAGGACGGCGGCCCACCGGTCGTCGACGGTCGCGCCGTAGCGCTCGGCCTCCTCGTCGCCCAGGGTGGCGGCCAGCCAGGCGATCGCCATCCGCCATGGCTCCCGGGCCGCCCGGTCGCCGCCGGGGAGGGCGACCTGGCGGAGGTGGCCCACCCGCCGGAACACGTCGAGGTCCGCCACCAGCAGCTCGCCGCCCCACGCCGTGCCGTCGGTGCCCAGGCCCAGGCCGTCGAAGGCCACGCCGAGGACGGGCTCGGTTCGCCCGTGCTCGGCCAGGCAGGAGGCGATGTGGGCGTGGTGGTGCTGGACGCCGACCGCCGGCAGGTCGAGGTCGGCGGCGAACTTGGTCGACAGGTACTCCGGGTGCAGGTCGTGGGCCACCACCTGGGGGGTCACGCCGGTGAGCGAGCACAGGTGGTCGACCGCCTGCAGGAACGACCGGTAGGCGGCAAGGTGCTCGAGGTCGCCGATGTGGTGGCTGGCCACCACCGTGTCGCCCTTGGCCACCGCCACCGTGCTCTTCAGCTCGGCCCCCACCGCCAGCACGTGCCGGCACGCCGTGGTGGGCAGCCCGATCGGCTCCGGCGCGTACCCCCGTGACCGCCGCACCATCTGAACCCGCCCCCGCGGCCGTGACGGATCGCTACGGCCGGCGGGGCTGGGGTCCCCGGCGCCACGAGCGGGCCCAGCTCCGTGCAACGGAGTGGTGGTGCGAAGCACCCGGGTGCCTGCCGCCCGAACAACAGAATCGTCGCAGCGGATGTGGATGCCGCGGTCGTGGGTGAGCACGGCGTCGACCATGGGGCCGAGGCGGGTGAGGGCGTCGGCGTCGTCGTGGGCGATGGGCTCGTCGGACAGGTTGCCGCTGGTCATGACCAGCGGCTTGCCCACGGCGGCCAGCAGCTGGTGGTGGAGGGGGGTGTAGGCCAGCATCAGCCCCAGCTCGGGCAGGTTGGGGGCCACGGCGGGGGCCACGCCGCCCGGCGTGCGGGGGGCGAGGACGATCGGCCGCCGGGGCGAGGCCAGCGCCTCCTCGGCCTCCGGGGACAGGTGGCACAGGGCCCGGGCCTGGTCCAGGTCGACCATGAGGGCGAACGGCTTGTCGTCACGGGCCTTGCGCCGGCGCAGCTCCGCCACCGCCTCGTCGCTGGTGGCGTCGCAGGCCAGGTGGTAGCCGCCCAGGCCCTTGACGGCCAGGATCCGCCCCTCGGCCAGCATGGCCGCGGCCGCCTCCAGGGCGTCGCCCGCCTTGGCCAGCAGGTCGCCCTCGGCCGAGAGCAGGCTGAGCTGGGGCCCGCAGGCCGGGCAGCAGGTGGGCTCGGCGTGGAAGCGGCGGTCGGCCGGGTCCTCGTACTCCCGCCGGCAGTCGGCGCACATCACGAAGCCGGCCATGGTGGTCGTCGCCCGGTCGTAGGGGATCGACCGGATGATGGTGTACCGGGGCCCGCAGTTCGTGCAGTTCACGAACGGGTAGGCGAACCGGCGGTCGGTGGGGTCGGCCAGCTCCCGGAGGCAGTCGTCGCAGGTGGCCACGTCGACGGGGACGGCCACCGCCGGCGCCCCGGCCGCCCGGCTGTCGACCACGGTGAACCCCGTCTCGCCCGTGGGCGCCAGCGGCTCGGCGCCGACCGACACGATGCGGGCCAGGGGCGGGGCCTCGGCCACCAGCCGCTCGGCCAGCCGGTCGAGGGCCTCCTCGGGGCCCTCCGCCTCCAGGACCACACCCAGGCTGTCGTTGCCCACCCAGCCGGCCAGGCCCAGGTCGGACGCCAGCCGGTAGACGAAGGGCCGGAACCCCACCCCCTGCACGGTGCCGGTGACCCGCAGGCGCCGGCGCACCACCTCCGGCAACTGGTGACAGGAATGGGGGTCGGGACCCCCATTCCTGTCACCAGTTCGCTGGGACACTCAGCAGATGCGGGGGAGGGGGTCGCCGACGAGCATGTCGACGATTCTGTTGCCCCCGAACCCGGTGTTGAGGATCACGATGCCGGGCGGGTCGTCGCGGATCTCGCCGATGACGGCGGCGTCGGCGCCGAGCGGGTGGGCCTTCATGGCGGCCAGGGCGGCGTCGGCCTCCTCGGCCGGGACCACGGCGACCAGCTTGCCCTCGTTGGCCACGTACAGCGGGTCGATGCCGAGGATCTCGCACGCCCCGTTGACGATGTTGCGGATGGGCAGGGCCGACTCCTGCATGACCACGGCCACCTCGGCCTCCCGGGCCAGCTCGTTGAGCACGGTGGCCACGCCGCCCCGGGTGGGGTCGCGCAGGAATCGGGTGTTGGGGGCGGCGGCCAGCAGGTGCTCGACCAGCTCGCCCAGCGGCGCCGAGTCCGTGGGGATGTCGGCCTCCAGGGCCAGGTCGCCTCGGGCGATGAGCACCGCCACCCCGTGGTCGCCGATCTTGCCCGACACCAGCACCCTGTCGCCCGGGCGCACCGACTTGGCGTCGAGGCGGACGGCGGCGGGGATGAGGCCCACGCCGGCGGTGGTGATGTAGACGCCGTCGCAGGCGCCCTTGTTGACCACCTTGGTGTCGCCGGTGACGATCTGGACGTTGGCCTTGGTGGCGGCGGCAGCCATGTCGGCCACCAGGTCCCGCAGCTCGGTGATCGGGAAGCCGTCCTCGATGATGAAGCTGGCCGAGATCCACTGGGGGACGGCGCCCATCATGGCCAGGTCGTTGACCGTGCCGTTGACGGCCAGGTCGCCCACCGAGCCGCCGGGGAAGACCCGGGGCTTGACCACGTAGCCGTCGGTGCTGAAGGCCAGCCGCTCGCCCGAGGGCAGCTCCAGCACGGCGCCGTCGGCCATGGCCTCCAGCGTCTTGTTCCGGAACGCCTCCAGGAAGACGGCGTCGATCAGGGCCGCCGAGGCCTTGCCGCCGGCCCCGTGGGCCGAGTTGATGAAGTCGTCCTTCAGCTTGGGGCGACGGCGCCGCCAGGCCTCGATTCGCTCGAGGACTTCGTCCTCGTGGGTGTGATCGTCCCGAGGGCCTCCGCCCTCGCCCTCGCTCATGCCGGCTGCGGCGTGCGCGTGATCTCCACGGGCACCGTCTGGTGCTTGGTGAAGCGGCCGTAGTTGTAATACGCGGCGCAGGCGCCCTCGGAGGACACCATGCAGGTGCCGATGGGGGTCTCGGGCGTGCAGGCGGTGCCGAACACCTTGCACTCCCAGGGCTTGATGACGCCCTTGAGGACCTCGCCACACTGGCAGGCCTTGGGGTCGGCCACCCGCACGCCGGGCACGGCGAACTTCAGCTCGGCGTCCCAGGGGGCGAACTCCTCCCGCAGCTTGAGGGCGGACTGGGAGATGAAGCCCAGGCCCCGCCACTCGAAGTGGGGGCGCAGCTCGAAGACGGTGTTGATGACCTCCAGCGCCTTCTGGTTGCCCTGCTCGGGCACGGCCCGGGTGTACTGGTTCTCGACCTCGCACCGGCCCTCGTGGATCTGGCGCAGCAGCATGAGGATGGCCTGCAGGATGTCGAGGGGCTCGAACCCGGCGGTGACGAGGGGCAGCTTGTAGTTCTTGGGCACGAACCGGTACGGCCGCTGGCCGATCACGGTGGACACGTGGCCTGGGCCGAGGAAGCCGTCGAGGCGCAGGTCGGGCGACTCGAGGATGGCCTTCAGCGGCGGGACGATCGTGACGTGGTTGCAGAACAGGCTGAAGTTGGTGATGCCCTTCTCCCGGGCCTTCAGCAGGGTGACCGCGGTGGAGGGGGCGGTGGTCTCGAAGCCGACGGCGAAGAAGATGACCTGCTTGTCGGGGTTGGCGATGGCGATCCGGAGGGCGTCGAGGGGGGAGTAGACCATCCGCACGTCGGCGCCCCGGGCCTTGGCCTCCAGCAGGTTGCCGTTGCCGCCGGGCACCCGCATCATGTCGCCGAAGGACGTGAAGATCACCCCGGGCGTCTCGGCCACGGCGATGGCGTCGTCGACCCGGCCCATGGGGATCACGCACACCGGGCAGCCCGGCCCGTGCACCAGCTCCACGGTCTCGGGGAGCACGTTCTCGATGCCGTGCTTGTAGATGGTGTGGGTGTGGCCGCCGCACACCTCCATGAACTTGTAGTGGTGGCCCTGGGCCAGCTCGGTGATGGCGGCCAGGAGGTCGCGTGCCGCCGCGGGGTCGCGGTACTCGTCGACGAACCTCACAGCGGGGCCTCTGTGCTGAAGTCTCGGATCTCGTCGTCGTAGATGCTGCCGAGCTGCTTGATGAAGTCGAGCGTGGAGGCGGCCTCCTCCTCGTCGATCTTGGTCATGGCGAAGCCGACGTGGATCAGGACCCACTCGCCGACCTTGAGGCCGCCGGCGTCGCCCATGACGAGGCCGACGTTGACCTCACGGCGCACACCGTCGACCTCCACCATCGCCCGGTGATCGGCGGGATCGATGATTTCGACGACCTGGCCCGGAATCCCGAGACACATCTGACTACCTCCAAGAGGGGATTGGGCTCCCAGTCTCTCACCTGGGAGGCGATTCTTCAGGAGCGAGCGCCGCTGGTTGCCGGGTCCGGCAGGGTGTCGTAGCGGTCGAGGAGGGTGACGAGGATCTCCCGCACGTCGCGCAGGCTCTGGACCGACTCGTTGAGGCCCTTGCGGCCCCGCTCGGTGAGCACGTACGTGCGCCGGGCCGGTCCGGCCTGGGACGGCTCCCACCAGGAGGACACCATCTCCTCCTTCTCCATGGCCCGGAGGTACCGGTAGAGCCCGCCCGGCTCGGCGCCCTTGATGCCCATGCGCCGCACCTGCTCCAGCAGTTCGTAGCCGTGCGAGGGGCCCTCGGCCAGGAGGAGCAGCAGGCACGGCTTCAGGTAGTGCCGGGGCAGGGTGCCGTTCTGGTCGCCATTGGATGAACTCATAGATGCGCCTTTCCTGCCTCGTGGTCGGGGGCGGGGAGATTTCGAGCGCGGGTGCGGGCACAGGCCTCCGCCTCGGCCGGGGACGTGTGGCACCAGCACTCGTCGTCGCACTCGTTGACGACGGGCCGGATCAGATCGGTGAACGCGGTCGCCAGCTGCGCTTCCCCCTCGGCCAGGCCCCGCGCCGACAGCGCGTACCACTCGCCCTCCTGCACCAGCGAGCCGTCCTTGACCAGCAGGTCCAGGTACGGGGCGAGATCCAGGTCGTCGTCGAGGTCGAGGTACTGGCGGATCAGGTCCAGGTCGACCAGGTCGCCCAGGCCCTCGCCGTACAGCCAGTACACGACGCGCAGGATCTCGCTGCGCCAGTAGAGAACGCGCAGCGGCTCGGACTTGGGTGCAGAAGAGGTCATCCGTTGCCGCCCGGAAAGGTACGTGGAAAGCGGATAGATACAATATACATCTATAGGCCCCCTTTCCGGGGGCCAATTCTTGCCCACGTGTGCGAGAATGCCGGTTCCGGCAAATCGGACCCGAGAGGCAGTGCTGATGAGACGTCGCTGAGCGGCTAGCGCAAGTTCACCCGGTCGGGTGAACGTTCGCACCGCCCGGCGCCGGCTGGCCTAGCGAGCCTCCTGCTGCGGGCGGTCGAGAGGACCCACCTTTCCCGTCCCCAGTTCAACAGGAGGAACATTGTCCATGTCGTACGTCGGCGCCCTCGCGCCCGTCCTGGCCGACGTTGTCGGCCCAGCCGCCCCCGAGGTCGATCGGACCGGCGCCTACCCCCGGGCCGCCCTCGACGCAATGGCATCGGCCGGCCTGCTCGGCCTGATCAGCTCGCCGGAGGTCGGCGGCATGGGCGAGGGCCAGCGGGCCGCCGCCGCGGTCGTGCAGGCCATCGCCGAGCACTGCGGCTCCACGGCGATGGTCGTGATGATGCACTACTGCGGCGCCGCGGTGCTGGAAGCCCACGGGCCGGCAGACGTGCGGGAGGCCATCGCCCGGGGGCGGTACGTGACCACGCTGGCCTTCTCCGAGGTCGGCTCCCGCAGCATGTTCTGGGCCCCGATGTCGACCGCGACGGCCACGGGCGAGGGCACGGTCCGCTTGGAGGCGGAGAAGAGCTGGGTGACCTCGGCCGGCCAGGCCGACGGCTACGTGTGGTCGAGCAGGCCGGTGGCCGCCGAGGGGCCGAGCACCCTCTGGCTGGTGCCGGCCGGTGTCGCTGGCCTCAAGGTAGGCGCCCCCTTCGACGGCCTGGGCCTCCGGGGCAACTCGTCGAGCCCGATGAGCGCGGCCGGCGTGGAGGTCGAGGCGTCGGCCATGCTCGGCGTCGACGGCGGCGGGTTCGACGTCATGCTGATGACGGTCCTGCCGTGGTTCCAGGTGATGAACGCCGCCTTCGCCGTGGGCACCGCGGCGGCGGCCACGGCCAAGGCCGCGGCCCATGCGGCGGCCACCCGTTACGAGCACCTCGACCAGTCCCTGGCCGACAGCCCGCTGACCAGGGCCAACGTGGCCCGCATGCGCATCCGCACCGACGCCGCGAGCGCGCTGCTGTCCGACACGCTGACGGCCATGGAGACGGGGCGGGACGACGCCATGCTGCGGGTCCTGGAGGCCAAGGCCTTCGCCGGGGAGACGGCGATCGACGTCACCGACCTGGGCATGCGGGTCTGCGGCGGGGCAGCCTTCCGCAAGGAGGTCGGTGTGGAGCGCCACTTCCGGGACGCCCGGGCCGCCTCGGTCATGGCGCCGACTACCGACACCCTGCACGACTTCATCGGTCGCATCGCCTGCGGCCTCCCCCTGTTCTGATGGCCACCTTGCTGATGGGGGCCGTCGCCTACGACCCCAAGGTGGTCACCATCTGGGAGGGCTTCCGGGACTGGTTCGCCGGCGAGGGCCTGGCCTTCGACTACGTCCTCTACTCCAACTACGAGCGCCAGGTGGACGCCCTCATGGCCAGGCACGTCCACGTGGCCTGGAACTCCCCGCTGGCGTGGGTCCGGGCCGCCCGTATGGGCCCGGTCCGGGCCGTGGCCATGCGCGACACCGACTGCGACCTCACCTCGGTGATCGCGGTACGGGCCGACTCCGGCGTCTGGTCGGCCGCCGACCTGGCGGGCAGGACGGTGGCCGTGGGGGCGGTGGACTCGCCCCAGGCCACCCTGATCCCGCTGTCCCACCTGCGATCCCTCGGCGTCGACGACGTCAAGGTGCTGTTCCACGACGTGGCCGTGGGCAAGCACGGCGACCATGTCGGCGGCGAGCGCGACGCGGCCCGGGCCCTCATGTCGGGGGCGGCCGACGCGGCCTGCATGATCGACGGCAACCACCTGCTGTTCGGCGTGGAGGGGACCCTGCCGCCGGGGTCGACCCGGATCGTCGCCCAGACCCCGCCCTACGACCACTGCAACTTCACGGCCACTCCCTCGGCGCCGGCCGCCCTGGTCGACCGCTTCGTCGAGCTCCTCCTGGGCATGAGCTACGACGACCCTGCGGTCCGGCCGCTGCTGGACCTGGAGGGGCTGAAGGCGTGGCGGCCCGGGCGGCTGTCCGGCTACGCCCCGCTCGAGCGGGCGGTGGAGGAGGTGGGCTTCTACGACGGTGCAGGCAACGTCACCGCCGACGGGTATCGCCCGTGAGGCTGTGTGACCTCGAAGACGTGGGCCTCGACCGGGGCGGCCACCTGCTGCTGAAGCGGGCGGTCGCCTCGGTGCCCGTGGGCGGGCGGGTCGAGGTGCGGGGCTCGGCGCCCGAGCTGGCGGTCCACGTCCGGGCGTGGTGCCGGTCGCAGGGCCACGGCTACGACTGGCCGTGGGTGGTCCGCGGCCGGGCCGACGGCGCCCGCCTCCGGGGCGCCTCGCGCGCCGGTCCGGGGGTGTCCGACCGGGCCCCGGCCACCTGGGGCGTAGCGGCCCGGGGCGCCCTGGTGGAGGCCGGGGGCCCTGCGTTCCCCTTCCCCCTGGACGACCGGCGGCTGGTGTGGACCGACGCCGCGGCCGGCATCTACCGCCAGGCGGTGGCGTCGCAGTGGGACCCCAACACTGCGGTCGACTGGGACGAGCCCTTCGAGCTGCCCGAGGAGGTCGAGGCCGCCGTCGTCCAGGTCATGACCTACCTGATCGAGAACGAGAACGCCGCCCTGCAGGTGCCGGCCCGGTTCCTGGGCCAGATCCACCCGCACTTCCGCGAGGTGGTCGCCGTGCTGGCCGTGCAGGTGGCCGACGAGGCCCGCCACGTGGAGGTCTTCACCCGCCGGGCCGAGCTGCGCGGCGCGCCGCTGGGGCTGTCCACCGCCGGGGGGCAGGCCTCGCTGCTCACCCTGTTCGAGGAGCCCGACTTCGCCCTGGCCCACTTCCTGCTGTCGGTGCTGGGCGAGGGGACGTTCCTCTCGCTCCTGTCCTTCCTGGAGCGCTACGCGCCCGACCCGGTCACCCGCCGGGTCACCCACCTGGCCCTGGCCGACGAGGCCCGCCACGTGGCCTTCGGCATGGCCCACCTGGAAGCCGTCCTGGCCGAGGACCCCGGCCTGCGCCCGAGGCTGGCCACTGCCGTCCGCCGCCGCCACGACGCGCTGGCCCACACGGCCGGGCTCAACGCCGAGGTGTTCGACGCCCTGGTGGTCCTCGCCGCCGGCGCCTTCACGCCCGCCGCCATCGCCGGGGGCTTCGCCCGGGTGCAGGCCCTGGAGGCCGACATGGACGAGGGCCGCCGCCGCCGGCTGGTCAAGCTCGGCTTCGACCAGGGCGCGGCCGCCGAGCTGGCCGAGCTCCACACCCGCAACTTCATGTGACGCCTCAGAGCGACGTCTCAGCGATGAAGGCGATGGTGATGTCGCCCGGCGCAGGACCCACCATCCAGAAGATTCGCCACTCACCGGTTCCCACCGGCGTGCACCGAACCTGCCCGTACCGCTCGGTTGCGAACTGCCGCGTGCGCAAACGCGGGTCGAAGGGATCGAGCTCGAGGCGGCCAAGCGTGCGGCGAACCGCTCTGAGGACGTGGGTCAGCGACTCGTCGGATTCGAGCCGGGCCATGACTGGGTCTGCGTGTGGTCCCCAGAGGAGCCTCATCGTATGAGACTACGTCCCAAGCAGCCAAAATTGGTGGACACCAAATGTGTCACGCTAATGTGACATTATCTTGCACATGACAGGGACCAGCCGCCGTGAGGAGATCGTGCTCGATGGCCGTCGCCGGACGAGCCTGGCCAGGGTCGGTGCGAAAGCCGATACCAAGTACATCGCCGAGACATTCGACGACGGCACGGTCGTGCTGACGCCCGCAGTGACGATCGAGAGGTGGGAGTTGGCGGCCTTGAGCAACCCCGAGGTCCGCGCTGCCCTCGACGGTGCCCTTACCGCAACTCGCGACCAGCTCGTCAGCCGTGGCTCGTTCGCCGGCTACGCCGAAGACGAGGCGCCCGGCGCCTGAGCCGCGGCGCCCGCCCCTTGTCGGCCCGGGGCTGCGGGCGTAGATTGTCCGGAGTGCCGGGATGTGGGGCCGGCCACAACATGGGGGTAGTCATGCTCGTTCGGCGTGGCGTCGCAGTGGCCGGTGGTCTGGTCGCGGCCGTATTCCTGCTGGCGGGGGCGGCCGCGTTCGCGTGCACCAACCTGGCCACGCTGAGCCTGAGCTCCAACGCGGGCAAGCCCGGCGACGTGGTGACCGTCACCGGCTCCTCCTACCGGATGCCGTCCGGGGTGACGACCGGGGTGCAGCTGCGCTGGAACGCCCTCGACGGGCCGGTGCTGGCCGAGGCCGTCCCCGACAAGGTCGGCAACATCTCCGCCAGCATCACCATCCCCCAGGCCGCGCCCGACACCTACGTGGTCATCGCCGTGCTCAAGGACGCTCGGGGCAACGACACCTCGGGCACGCCGTCCCGGGCCCAGTTCCAGGTGGTGGGCGGTGCCGGCGCCGCCGCCCCGCAGCCGGCCATCGCCCAGCAGACGCCGGTCGCCTCCACCGCCAGCAGCGGCTCGGCCGCGCCGCTGGCCCTCCTGCTCGGCCTCGGCGCCCTCGGCCTGCTCCTGTTCGGCGGCGGCATCGCCGCCACCGCCCGGGGCACCCACACCCGCACGGTGCCGGCGCCGGCCAAGACCACCCGCGACTGACCGGGCCCGTGCGCCGCGCCCTCGTCCTGGCCCTTGCTGTGGCCGCGGTTGTCGTCGCCCCGGCCGGCGCGGCTCAGGAGCCGCCGGCACCGGTGGTGACCGCCGCCGTCCAGGTGACCGACAACCCCAACGTCGTCCGGGCCCACATCACCCCCACGATCGCCCGCAACCCCAAGACCGGCGAGCTGGTCGTCGCCGAGGTCGACGGTCGCGGCACCCGGGAGTGCGTCGTGCACCTCTCGGGCGACGGCGGCCGGAGCTGGAAGCTCGGCGGCAACTTCATGGTCAAGCCGTTCACTGACTGCTCGATCGGCGCCGAGTTCGGCCCGCACGTCGTCCCGTTCTTCGACCGTGACGGCGTCCTCAACGTGGCCTTCTCGGCCAACGACCCGGCCCGGCTGGCGTCGTCCGAGCGCCCCGTGAGCACGTCCGACGTCCGCGAGGACATCCCCCGCAACACCTACCTGGCCCGCTCCACCGACGGCGGCCGCACGTTCACCACCTCGCTGGTCGCCGCCGGCAAGGAGGGGAGCACCCAGACCGCCTACCAGTACGCCCCGACCGGTGCGGTGGACCCCGTCAACCCCCTGACCATCTACGTCAGCTGGGGCCAGGGCGACTGGAGCAACGAGAAGGACCCGATCCGCACCATGGTGGCCACCTCCACCGACGGGGGCCGGACCTTCGGCGAGCCGGTCGAGATCAACAACAAGATGGGGGCCGACTACGCCTTCCTCACCGTCGACGGCAAGGGCGTCGTCCACGCCACCTACTGGTCGCGCGGCGTGGGCACGGAGCCCTTCGACCCTACCCAGACCCGGGTCAACGGCCGCCGCAACCCCACCCCGCTCATGCACGCCTGGTCGGCCGACAAGGGCAAGACGTGGGAGCGCAACGCCATCGACCCGGGCAACCAGCGGGTCTACCGGGCCGCGCCGCTCGCCGTCGACCCCAAGACCGACGCCCTCTACGCGGTCTGGCACCAGTACCCCGACCCCAACAACTTCGAGGCCAACCGCGACTCGAAGGACCGCGTCGACGTCTACTTCAGCGCCTCCTTCGACGGGGGCCGCACCTGGGGCCAGAAGGTGGTCGTGAACGAGGCGCCCCAGAGCGGCGTGAACCACGAGCTGCCCGGCATCGCCGTGGCCCCGAACGGGCGGATCGACGTCGCCTGGTACGACTACCGGTTCAGCCCCCGGGCGGGGAGCGGCACCGGCGTCCAGGACGTGTTCTACGCCTCGTCCACCGACCAGGGGCGGACGTGGAGCAGGAACATCCGCATCACCGACCGCTCCATCGACCGCTCGATCGGCGTCTACGCCGGCGCGGTCGGCACCAACCACAACGTCGGGGTGGTCTCCACCGACGCCACGGTGTGGTTCACCTGGCAGGACAGCCGCAACGGCCGCCCCAACACGGGCTCGGAGGACATCTACGCCGCGTCCCTGGAGCTGGACGGCAGCTCGGCCGCGGCGGCGGCCGGCGACTCCGACGACGGCATCGCCGGCTGGGTGTTCCTGGTGTCGGGCATGGCCATCGGCGCCGGTCTGGCCTGCGGCCTGGTGTGGCTGGCGTCGTCCCGCAACCGGCCGGCGGCCGCCACCGCCTAGGCCGAGGGCGCTAGTTCTTCAGGGCGCCGAGCTTGTCGGCGAGCTTGGCCACCGCGGCCACGACCGGGCCGATCGGGTCGAAGTCGATGAGCGGGATCTCGGCCTTGTCGGCGTCGAGGACCTGGGTGCTCCAGGGCAGCTCGCCCTCCAGGACGAGGCTGTGGCGCTCGCAGTACTCGGCGATGGCCGACGCGTCCTCGGGGGAGCGCAGCTTGTTGGCCACCACGCCCACCCGGCCGATCGGCAGCTCGGAGGCCAGGGCGGCCATGCGGCGGGCGGTCTCGAACGAGCGGTAGTAGGGCTCCACGACCAGGAGCAGGGCGTCGACGTGGCGGGTGGTGCCCCGGCTCAGGTGCTCGGGCGACGCCTCCAGGTCGAGGATGCTGATGGTGTTGTCGAGCGCCTCGATGTCGGCCAGCAGGGCGCTCACCGTGGCGTGGGCCGAGCACAGGCAGCCCTCGTCGGCGTGGGCCGGCATGGCCATCTTGAGGACGTGGACGTTGTCGGGCGCCAGCCCGCCGTAGCGGGTCACGATGTCCATCACCGGCTCCTTGAGGGCGGCGTTGCCCTTGAGGTTGCGGGACACCAGGCCCATGGGGAGGGGCTGGATGGCCTCGGCCCGCTCCCGGTTGATGCCGAGGGCGGTGGCCACGTTGGGGTTGCTGTCGCCGTCGACGACGATGACGTCGCGACCCTCGCGTGCGAACAGGCGGGCGAGCGTGGACGAGAGGGTGGTCTTGCCGGCTCCACCCTTGCCGGCCACGGCGACGCGAAGCGAACTCATGGAAGCATGTTCTCCAGACTGTCGGAGGTGAGGGGCGCGCCCTCGGTGATCTTGTCGTACCGGGTCAGGTAGGCCGACAGGAAGCGGCGGCCTTCACGCAGGGCGCCGGCCCAGGCGTGGAGCCACTCGACGCCCTCGTCGGTGAGGCGGTAGCTGCGGCGGGCCGGGCCGGCGGTGGAGTGCTCCCACCAGGAGGCGACCAGGCCGTCCTGCTCCATGACCCGCAGGGCCCGGTAGAGGCCGCCCGGGTCAACGTTGCGCAGGCCCAGCTGGGCGATCTGCTCGAGGAGGTCGTAGCCGTGCGCCGGCGTCTCGGCGATGAGAAGGAGCAGGCTGGCCCGCAGGTAGTTGCGTGGCAGCCCTCCCTGCGGCTCCTCGGTGCTGCGTCCCTTCATGCCCCCTCCTTGAAGTGCTGCGTCGGTCACTGTGCGTATGGAAGTTCGGGTGTACCTGCAGTATCGGTCAGTGGTCGTGCTCTTGCTGGTGCATTGCGCGGTCACGGGCGCAGGCCTCGGCCTCGTCGGGGGAGTTGTGGCACCAGCAGTCGGGGCTGCACTCGCCGTGGGTGGGCTTCATGAGCTCCTCGAAGGAGGCGGCGAACTCCAGGCCGCCCTCCCGGGCGCCGGCGTCGGACAGCTTGTAGCGGTCGCCCACCCGCTCGACGTAGCCCTCCTCGAGCAGCCGGTCCAGGTACTGGACGCCGATGTGGGCATCGACCCCCAGGAATCGCTCGAGCAGGGTGGCGTCGACCTGGTCGCCGAAGCCCTCACCCTTGAGCCAGAACATCACCTGGAGGATCTCGCTGCGCCAGTAGAGTGCGCGGAGTGCCTCGGACTTCGGGGGGTGCATCACTTCTTCCACTGCGGCCTCCTGCTCATGGTGCCTCGACTGCAACGGTGCCACTACCGAACAATGTTGAGCCAACGTTGCGGGCGCCGGCCGATTCCCGCCAATCTTTCCCCTGACGGCGGGACCAGATAGGTGTAGTCTACACTTACTAACGAGGAAAACGGGGGGGTTCTTTCTATGCCGTCGTCCAAGGGCGGGCCTACTTCCGCCGCACCTTCGATCCGTCGCCGCGGGGCGGGAGGGTCGAGAGACATCGTGGTGCCGGAGGAGCGACAGGGCTCGGTCGTACCTGGTGGTACCACCGGTATCGAAGACTGGCGGGAGAACCCCCTCGACCCCATGGCCCCCATCGGGGTGCGCTCCCGGGCCGTCGAGCCCGACAGCTCCAAGATCCGCCTGGGCCCGCTCGAGAAGATCTACCTGATCTGGATGGTCGGTGGCTCCTGCGACGGCTGCACCGTGTCGGTCACCGCCGCCACCCACCCCCGGGTGGAGCACCTGCTGGCCGGCATCATCCCGGGCCTGCCCCGGGTGGAGCTGATCCACACCGTCGTCTCCACCGAGG
>Ga0247704_1000237_pt1 | contig 15725 bp, 15 predicted proteins | sample 41W_NmetaG_FD_189042 | JGI IMG/M metagenome (GOLD analysis project Ga0247704, IMG submission 189042) | Soil microbial communities from hillslope of Landscape Evolution Observatory, University of Arizona, Oracle, AZ, United States - 4-1-W_N | ecosystem: Engineered > Artificial ecosystem >...
ACACGGGCACCCGGGTCCTGCGGACCACGCCCGTCGCGCCCGGCGGGGCCCCAACCCCGCCGGCCCACGTCACCCCGTGGTCTCCGGACACGGGCACCCGGGTCCTGCGGACCACGCCCGTCGCGCCCGGCGGCTCAGCGGGTGGCGGCCCGCTCCAAGCGCCGGCGGCGGGCGATGCGGCGGCGCTCACGCTCGGAGGCTCCGCCCCAGACGCCGTGGTCGATGCCGTTGCGCAGCGCGTACTCCAGGCAGGGCTCCTTCACGGGGCAGGTCGCGCAGATGCGCCGGGCAACCTCGACACCAACGCCGTCGCTGGGGAAGAAAAGCGAAGGCGTTTCGGTGCGGCAGCTGCCTTCGGCCATCCACTCGTTGTCCATTGGCCCTCCTCGTCGGGCGTACCGCTCTCCTGAACAACGGGATGCGCCCAGAAGTGGTTCCCTCGTCAGACGTTCTACGTAGATGAAGACGTTGTCGGATCGGCGAAAGTTTCAAATCAACCGTCGGACCGGCGGGTGGGAGGACCATCCCAGCATCTTTCGTTGAACCCTGTGAGCTCGAGTGGGAGGAGGTGGGCGTTGGACAAGCGAGTGGCCTTCGACTCGGCAGCGCCGTCCCCAGGCACCGGCCGGGCGACCAGGTGCAGGTCGCGTGGCAGCGCTGCGGCGCCCCCAGCGCTCGGCGACGGTAACGCTGGCTCCGGCCCCGTCCAGGGAGGGCGGTAGCCTGGCGCCATGGCCCAGGCACCCGAAGAGCTCGAGGAACACCAACCGCCCCGCGGGCACGTGCGGGTGGTGTACCTCGGGCCCGTCGCCCCCCACTGGCAGGTGGTCTCCGACTTCGGCGACCGCAACGTCATCGAGGAGCTGAGCCAGCGCATCCTCGCCCGGCTCCTCCTCCTGCCCCCCCACGACCCCCAGTTCCGGCGCAACCGGGAGCGGGTGGTCCGCGACGCCGAGCGGGAGAACATCCTGCTCGACTGGGATCTCGGCCTGCCGGAGGACGAGGGCGGCGAGACGGGCTGACCCTCGTGAGGGGCCTCCGCCGCCACGTGCCACCAACCGGTGGGGGTGGACACCTATGGTGGGGGCGATGCCGCTGACGAACGCCGACCTCACGGTCGTCGGGGTGGCGGCTGCGGTCGTGCTGATCGCCGTCGTCTGGGCCCTGCTGTCCCGGCGCGCCGTGGCCCGGCGCCTGGGCGCCCTGACGGCGCGGATGGGGGAGTCCGACCTGCAGTTCGGCGGCCGGGCGGGGCTCGAGACCGGCCTGGCCAAGCTGGAGCGGGTCGTCGACGCCACGGTCGCCGTGGCCAGCGAGGCCCGCTCGGCGGAGTCGCTGATGAAGGAGGCGCTGTTCGCCGTGCCCCAGGGCGTGGTGGTCGGCGACGACCAGGGCAACGTGTCGTTCCAGAACCCGGCGGCCGAAGCCCTGCTCGGCCCTACTGGCACCCGCTCCCAGCTGGGCGACGCAGTGCAGCGTCTCCTCGAGGCCGCGGCCGACGGGGTCGACGAGAGCGCCACGGCCGACGTCGACGGCCCCCCGCCCCGGAAGCTGCAGCTCCAGGGCCACGCCCTCCACGACAGCCGCCAGACCCTGGGCGGCATCGTGGTCATCGAGGACCGCTCCGAGCACACCCGGCACGAGGCGGTGCGGCGCGAGTTCGTCGACAACATCGGCCAGGAGCTGAAGCGGCCGGTCGGCGCCCTGGGCCTGCTGGCCGAGACCCTCGCCGGCGAGCGGGATCCGGTCGTCGTCGCCCGCCTGTCCCGCCGGCTGCACAACGAGGCCCAGCGGGTGTCCCGGGTGGTCGACGACCTGATGCTCCTCTCCCGCATCGACGCCGACGAGCATCCGGCGCCCGAGGCGGTGCCCGTCCACCTCGTCGTCGCCCAGGCCGCCGAGCGGGTCCGCCCCGCGGCCCAGGACAAGGACATGACCGTGAACTTCGGCGAGCCGGCCCAGCGCCTCACGGTGATGGGCGACCGCCGGCAACTGGTGTCCGCCGTCTACAACCTGCTCGACAACGCCGTGAAGTTCTCGCCCAACCGCTCGGTGGTGGAGGTCCGGGGCCGGCCCGACGGCCGGTTCGTGGAGATCAGCGTGCGGGACCGGGGCGCCGGTATCCCGGCCATCGAGCTGGAGCACATCTTCGAGCGCTTCTACCGGGTGGCCGGCCCCAAGACCCGCGCCGTCGGCGGCACCGGGCTCGGCCTGGCCATCGTGCGCCACGTGGCCGGCATCCACGAGGGCGACGTCCGGGTCGAGTCCACCGAGGGCGAGGGGTCGACGTTCGTCCTGCGCCTGCCGGCCGGTCCGCCCCTGGCCGCGCCGGCCTCGGCGCCCAAGCCGGCCCCCGCTCCGTCCAAGGCGGATCCGTCCAACCGGGCCAGGGTGGGCTGAACAGAACACGGCCGGCTCGGGGCCAGACCTACGATGGCCCGGTGGCGCCCCCCACCGCGGACGGTTGGCAGCCGCTGCGCAAGCCGCCCCGCAGGGGGGGGCCGATGGGGCTCAGCCGGTCCCCGTTCTCCCGCCTGGCCGTCGTCCACATCCTCGCCGTCGCCGGCGACACCCTGGTCACCATGGCCCTGGCCGGGTCGCTGTTCTTCTCGATCTCGCCCCAGGCGGCCCGGGGGCGGGTGGCCCTCTACCTGCTGCTGACCGTCGCCCCGTTCGCGGTCGTGGCCCCCCTGCTGTCACCGGTCATCGACCGCAGCCGGGGCGGGCGCCGGGCCCTGGTGATCGCCGGCGCCGCCACCCGGGCCGTCGTCTGCCTGTCGATGGCCGGCCACCTCGACGGGCTGATGCTCTTCCCGGAGGCGTTCGCCGTCCTCGTGCTGTCCAAGGCCCACATGGTCACCAAGAGCGCCCTGGTGCCCAACACGGTGGCCACCGAGGGCGAGCTGGTGGCGGCCAACGCCCGGCTGGCCGTGCTGTCGGTGCTGGCCGGCTTCGCCGCCTCCGTGCCGGGGATCATCGTCCTCAAGACCCTGGGCGCCCCCTGGGTGGTCCGCCTGGCCGCCCTCACCTTCGCGGCCACCGCCATCGCCGGGTTCCGGCTCACCCGTCCGCCACGGGGCGCGGACCGCATCGCCATGCCGGCCGCGGCCGAGGCGGAGCTGCACGCGGCGTCGGTGCGCATGGCGGCCACGGCCATGGGCGTGCTGCGGGCCGTCGTGGGGTTCCTCACCTTCCTGGTGGCCTTCAGCCTGCGCAACGACGACGCCCCGGCGTGGTGGTTCGGCGTGGTCCTGGCCACCAGCATGGTGGGGTCGTTCCTCGGCGCCGCCGTCGCCCCCAAGCTGCGGGAGCGCACCGCCGAGGAGCGCATCCTGCAGGGCTCCCTGGCCATGGTGGTCGCCGTCGGCCTCCTCTCGGCCTGGATCGGCGGGCGCGCCGGGTTCGCGGTGCTCGCCTTCGCCGTGGGCCTGGCCGCCGGGGCGGCCAAGCTGGCCTTCGACAGCATCGTCCAGCGCGACGCGCCCGACGCCGTCCGCGGTCGTACCTTCGCCCGCTTCGAGACCCGGTTCCAGCTGGCCTGGGTCGCCGGGGCCGCCCTCCCGGTGGCCGTCGCCATCCCCGGCGGGATGGGCATGGGCCTGCTCGCGCTCCTGGCCGCCGTCGCCCTGTCGTCCTACATGGCCGGCCTCCGGGCCTTCCACCACCGCCACCCCGAGCTCCCGCCGGCCAGGCGGCGCTGAGCGGCGCCGCGGCGGGCGCTACTCGGGCAGGTCGATGCGGGCCAGCCAGAGCCCTGGGGCGTCCAGCTCGGCCGGTGTCGGCAGCTCGCGCTCGGAGACCCAGAGGCGGGCCAGGCCCTCGTCGCCCGCCCGGTCGACGACGCCCCGGATGAAGGTGGCGCCCCGCTCGTACTGGCCCCGGCCCAGCTCCAGGCCGAGGAGGCGGGCGGCGAAGCGGCCGCCGTCGCCGGCCTCCACCCGCCGCCGGTGGAGGGCCTCGGTGAGCTGGCCGTAGGAGCCGATCAGGCCCCGGCCCGTGCTCTCCATGATGTGGTCGACGTAGCCCTCGATCACCGCGGTGAGCGTCTCGATGCGGGTCAGGGTGTCCTGCTGGGCCGGCGACCGCATGGCGCCGAGCAGGGTCTCCGGGTTGCCGAGGACGGCCTGGAGGCCGGCGGCATCGGTGGGGTCGAGGTTGCCGAGGCTGGCCTCCAGGGCGCTGGGGTCCACCTCGAACCGGCTGACGTACTCGTTGATCAGCTTCTCGAGCCGGGCGCGGACGTGGGGACGGCCGAGGACGGTGTGGTGGGCGACCTCGTGGAGGCAGACCCAGAGGCGCAGGTCGTCGGCCGCCAGGCTCCACTCCTCCGCGAGGGCGTCGAGGTTGGCCGGCACGACCAGGAGCTGGTCGGCGGGGCGGCGGGGGAGGGGGAGGTCGTACTGGCCGAGCGCCCGGCGGGCGAGGTGGCCGAGCATGAAGCCCGACTGCATGCCGAGCAGCACCGGGCCGAGCAGCTTGCCCAGGTCGCCCAGGAGCTGGGTGGTGGCATCAGCCGGGTCGTCGTCGTCACCGCCGGAGGAGGACAGCGAGGTGGCCAGGCGCTCCAGGAACGGCCGGTAGGCCTCCAGGCTGTGGAGGGCCCAGTCGCCCCGGGTGACCGGGAGCACGGTGAGGATGCCCCCGGCGATCGACGTGGTGAGCCCGGTGGCCGAGCTGACCTGAAGGTCGGCGACCCGCACCAGCTCCTCGAGCCGGATGCGCTCCAGGGGGTCGACGTTCGGTTCCGGCTGGCCGTCGGTGGCCAGCCACATCGACGTCTGGCGGGCGACGTCCCAGTTCACCGGCCCTTGCTTGCTGAAGAGGCGGGCGAGGTCGCCGAACATCGGCAGGCCCTCGAACGGGTTCGCGCCCTCGGGGCCGAAGCTGCTCACCGGGCCATCGTAGGCTCGTCCCCGGCGCTACTAGGACCCGGGCGGGCGCTCGACGACGGTGACCTTCAGGCCGTGGTGCTGCTTCTCGCGCACCACGTCGAGGGTCAGCACGTCGCCGGGCCGGTGGGACCGCACGGCCACCGCCAGCATCCCCATCGAGGTCACCGCCTTCCCGTCGAGGGCGACGATGATGTCGCGGGGGGCCAGCCCGGCACGTTCGGCGGGGCTGTCGGCCTTGACCCGCTCGACGAGGGCGCCGCCGTCGACATCGAGCTCCCGGGCGGTGGTCCCGTCCAGGTCGGCGCCCTCCACGCCGAGCCAGACCATGACCACCTTCCCGGTGGCGATGAGCTGATCGGCCACCCAGCGGGCGTTGTCGATCGGCACGGCGAAGCCGAAGCCCTCGGCGCCGGCGTCGGTGGTGGCCACCGCGGTGGTGATGCCGATGACCCGGCCCCCGGCGTCCAGCAGGGCGCCGCCCGAGGATCCCGGGGCGATGGGGGCGTCGGTCTGCACCATGTCCATCAGGCTCTGGCCCAAGCGCGTGCGCACCGTCCGGTGGAGGGCGCTGACCACCCCGACGGTCACCGAGGGGCCGCCGCTGAGCCCCAGCGGCGAGCCGATGGCGATGGCCTCCTGGCCCACCTTCACGTCGGCCGTCGAGCCCAGGTCGGCCACCGGGTAGGGGCCCCCGTCGACCTTCACCACTGCGGTGTCGGTGTCGGCGTTGGAGCCCACCACCTGCGCTGGGAGCTCGCGGCCGGTCGACAGGATCACCGTGACCGACGTGGCCCCGTCGACCACGTGGGCGTTGGTGAGCAGGTACCCGTCGCTGCGGAACATCACCGCGGAGCCACTCCCGGTCCGGCCCCGCTCCACCTTCAACTGGGCGATCGCCGGCCGTACCCGGTCGGCGATGGCGACGACGTCGGCCCTGCCGGCTGCTCCGGTGGGCGCCGGCAGCACCCCGCTGGTGTCGACGGCCCGGGTGGGACGGTCGCCGTCGGACTTGAGGAGGTTGCCGGCCACCACGGCCAGGCCGGTCGACAGCACGCTGGCCGCCAGGGCCGAGGCGATGGCGACGGCCCACAGCTGGCGCCGCGCCGACGGCCGTTTGACCCCCATCTCCGACGGGTGGCGCCACAGGCGGTCGTCGGGCGGCGGGGGCTGACGGAACGGCTGCGGTTCGTCATCCGGCTCGACGAACTCCATCGCGATCCACCTTACGTGTGGATCACCACCGGCGGACTTCGCCCCGCCGGTAGGATCCGCCTGTGGGCCTCGACCCCCCGATTGGCCTCGATCCCCCCGAAGGCGGGGACGACTGGGTGGGCGTCACCGCCGACCCCCTCCCGGCCCATGCCGTGGCCAGCTTCCTCGAGCGCCCGGACTGCGGCGGCTCGGTGGTTTTCACCGGCACCGTCCGGGACCACGCCGAGGGCCGGCCCGACGTCCGGTCGCTGGAGTACGAGGCCTACGAGGAGGAGGTCACGCCCCGCCTGGCCGCCATCGCGGCCGAGGCCAGGGGCCGCTGGCCGTCGGTGGGCCGGCTCGCCCTGCTGCACCGGACCGGCGTGCTCGAGGTCGGCGAGGCGTCGGTGATCGCCGCCGCCTCGGCGCCCCACCGCGAGGAGGCCTTCGCCGCCGCCCGGTTCTGCATCGACACCCTCAAGGCCACCGTGCCCATCTGGAAGCGGGAGACGTGGGAGGGCGGCGAGGACTGGTCGACCTGCGCCCACCCGGTCGCCGAGGTGCCCCGCTCATGAGCGCCTTGGTCTTCCTGGGGATCGCGGTGGTGCTCAGCCTGGCCGGGTGCCTCGTGCTGTGGCTGCGCATGCGCCAGCCCCGGTCGATGGACGCCCACATCCGCGACTTCGCCCGGGAGCTCGACGCCTTGGCGCCGGGCTCGCCGATCGACCGCCGCATGCGCGCGCACCGGCCCGACCGGCCCGACCGGCCGCTGCCTCCTGAGCGGCTGCGGCCCCCTGACGAGGAGCGCCGCCCTGGCTAGGGACCTCGCCATCGACCTCGGGACGGCCAACACCCTGGTCTACGCCAAGGGCCGGGGGATCGTCCTCAACGAGCCGACGGTGATCGCGCTCAACGTCGAGACCCACGATGTGCTGGCCATGGGCCACCAGGCCTGGCAGATGATCGGCCGGACGCCCGGCTACATCCAGGCCGTCCGCCCCCTCCGGCAGGGGGCGATCACCGACTTCGAGATCACCCAGCGCATGATCCGGCTGCTCCTCCAGCGGGCCGGCCTGTCGCGCTTCCAGCGGCCCCGGGTGCTGTTGTGCGTGCCGTCGGCCATCACCGAGGTCGAGCGGCGGGCGGTCAAGGAGGCGGCCCGCCAGGCGGGGGCCATGGACGCCCAGCTGGTCGCCCAGCCCATGGCTGCCGCCATCGGGGCCGGGCTGCCCATCCACGAGCCGCTGGGCAACATGATCGTCGACATCGGGGGTGGTACCTCGGAGACGGCGATGATCTCCCTGGGCGGCATCGTCGCCCTCGAGGCCATCCGCGTCGGCTCCTTCGACATCGACGCCTCCATCCAGGCCTTCGTCCGCCGGGAGTACGGGATGGCCATCGGGGAGCGGACGGCGGAGGAGATCAAGCTGGCCATCGGCTCGGCCGCGCCCGTGGCCGACGACGTCAAGGCCGAGGTGCGGGGCCGCGACCTCATGAGCGGGCTGCCCAAGACCGCCATCCTGTCGCCCGAGGAGGTGCGGGACGCCATCGACGAGAACGTGCGGGCCATCGTCGAGTCGGTCATCAAGTGCCTCGGCCACGCCCCGCCCGAGCTGGCCCAGGACCTCATCCGCCAGGGCATCCACCTGGTGGGCGGCGGGGCCATGCTGCGGGGCTTCGCCCAGCGCCTGGCCGAGGAGACCGAGCTGCCCGTCCACCTGGTCGACGCCCCCCTGGAGTGCGTCGTCCTGGGCGCCGGCAAGTGCCTCGAGGCCTTCGAGTCGCTCAAGGTCCTCTTCATGGGCGCGGAGCGGTAGCGCCGGCGCCACCCCCGTTCTGGCTGCAGTTGACCGCGCATGCGCGGTCAACGGCAGCCAGAACCCTCGTCGGTGAGGTCCTCGGCGGCCTGGCGCACCTGCCAGTCCCGGTCCTCGAGGGCCCGGGCCAGGGCCTGGTCCACCTCGGGGCCGGCGAAGGGGGCGAGGGCGATGACGGCCCGCCGGCGGATGGCCGGCTTGTCGGCGGTGGCGGCCAGGACGGCCGGCAGGCCCCGCTCGTCGCCGATGGCCCCCAGGGCGGCCACGGCCGCCTCCCGGCAGAGGGGGTCGGCGTGGCCGGTGGCCACCGCCGCCAGCCGCTCGACGACCTCCCCGCCGGCGCCCGCCTCCGCCCGCTCGCCCAGCGCCCAGGCGGCCACCTCCACCACCCCGGCGTCCTCGTCGTCCAGGCGGGCGACCAGGTCGGCGCCGGCCACCCCCATGCCCACCTGGCAGGCCCGGCGGCGGACCTCGGGCGACGGGTCGGCCAGGGCGGCCTCGACCTCGCCCGCGCCCACCACGCCCATCCGGCCGAGGGCGCCCAGGGCGGTGGCCCGGACCCGCGGATCGGGGTCCTGCAGCAGCGACCGCGCCTCAGCCACGTCACCGGTGTGACCGGCGAGGGCGGCGCGTCGCCGGCCGGAAGGGACCTCCATCGACCTATGCTCTCGCACGTGCGGCGCCCGTTCGTGCTCGTCGTCGCGGCACTCAGCCTGGCCGTCGCCTGCTCGGCGCCCGCGACCCGGCCGCCGGTGGAGGCCTCCCGGGGGGAGCTGCCCTTCCTCACCGTGCCGCCGACCGTCCCCGCGCCGCCGCCCACGGTCTACGCCGATCCCACCGTCGACCCGCCGGGCCCGCCGCTCCCCGTCCCGATCCCGATCCCCAGGGACGACTACGCCCCCGAGCCCGTCCGCCAGATCGGCACCATGGAGATCCCGGCCATCGGCCTCAAGCACCGCATCTACCAGGGCGTCACCCTCAACAACATCGACCGCGGCCCGAGCCATTGGACCGGCTCCGCCCTCCCTGGCCAGATGGGCAACACGGTCTTCGCCGGGCACCGGTCGACCCACAGCGAGCCGTTCCGCCGGATCGACCAGCTCGTCCCCGGCGACCAGATCATCTTCACCGTCGAGGGCACCCGCTCGACCTACCGGGTGACCGGCAGCCTCATCGTGGGCCCGTCGGACAGCTGGATCGCCGACCAGACCCATGCCTTCACCGGGACCTTGTACGCCTGCCATCCCATCGGGTCGACCGCAGAGCGCTACGTGGTCCGCATGGAGCTGGCGGGCGCTGCGGGCCGAGCGCCCTAGCCGGTTGCGCTGCGGATCAGCAGGGCCATGCCCAGGACCAGACCACCCACGGCCAGGGCCAGGAGGGCGCCCAGGACCGCCACCAGCACCACCAGGGCCACGCCGGACCGGAGCCGCACCCACAGGGTGGTCCGAGCCGCGGGGAGGACGCGCAGGCGCATGATGTCGGAGTCTGGCAGGGCGAGGGCCGGTGTGGCCGGCATGGCCACCGCCGGCCGCGACGGCCCGGACGCGGCGACCGGGGCGCGGGCCCCCTCGGCGCCCGCGCGGGCCGCCCGCTCCCGGCGGCTGGGCTTGGCGGGAGCCGGTGGCCGCCGGATCGTGGCAGGCTGGTCGGGAGCGCTGATGACGACGTAGACGACCCCCGCGATCGCCGTCACCACCACGCCGAAGCTCACTAGGAACGTGGACACAACCGACCCAAGTCTAACTTCGCACCAGGATGGCGAGCCGCCCCGTCGTGGCGCGGCCCGGTCGCCCAGGCCGTGGGCCATCGCCCTCGTGGCCGTAAGCGTCGTGCTCGTCGGCCTGGGCGTGATCGCCCGCTACGTGGAGCTTCCCTACGACAGCTTGGCTCCGGGCACGGCTCGGGCGGTCGACGCCGTCATCGAGATCAAGGGCCATCCCAGTTACCCTCCCCAGGGCCAGCTCTTTTACACCACCGTTTCGGTCCGGGAGCGGGTGAATCCCTACGAGGCGCTGGCTGGATGGCTCGATCCGGCCGTCGATGTGATCCCGGAGAAGAAGGTCCGGGGGTCGGTGCCGCCCGAGGAGTTCGAGCGGATGAACACCGAGGCCATGGCCGACTCCAAGACCACGGCCCAGGTCCTGGCCCTCCGCCAGCTCGGCTACACCAACCTCGGCGTCGGCGCCGAGGTGGTCGACGTGCAGCCCGGGCTGCCGGCCGCCGGCGTGCTGAAGCCCAACGACGTGATCGTCGCCATCGACGGCAAGCAGGTGGGCACCAGTAGCGACGCGGTCGCCGCCATCCGGGCCCGGGCCCCGGGCGACCTCCTGCACCTGACCCTCAAGCGGGGCGACGGCCCGCCCGTCGAGGCCCAGGCGGTCCTCGGCCAGGGTGAGGAGGGCCGGCCGCTCCTCGGCGTCCGGCTGACGACGAAGATCCAGCTGCCGTTCGAGATCACCATCGATTCCGGCCGCGTCATCGGGCCCTCGGCCGGCCTGGCCTACGGCCTCCAGCTGCTCGACCTCCTCACCCCCGGGGAGCTGACCGGAGGCTCCTCGGTGGCGGTCACGGGCGAGCTGCTGGTCGACGGCACGGTGGGGGCCGTCGGCGGGGTCGCGCAGAAGACGGTCACCGTGCGCCGGGCCGGGATCACGGTCTTCATCGTCCCCAAGGCCAACGAGGCCGAGGCCCGGGCCCACGCCGGCGGCAAGGTCGAGGTCCGGGGGGTGGCCACCTTCGAGGAGGCGCTGAAGGCCCTGGCCTCGCTGGAGGGGAGCAACGCCATGGCCCTCGGCAAGCCGGGCGCCGGCGCGTAGCGTTCCACTGCGGTACCCAGCGCCCGCCCCGCCGATCTGCGACTCTGGTGTGTGATCATGTCGCCACGCTGGGTGAGTAGACGGCGCGGTACCATGAGGACGACCGTCCCTCGCCGGGGTCCGAGGTTGCCGATGATCGCATCCACGCTCGTGGCCCTCTTGCACTGCCCCGCGCACGGTCGGCGCTAGCGGATGTCGCCCGAGGCCGTCCAGCTCCGGTTCGCGGTGGAGTTCGCCACCTTCCTGGTGGCGGTGGCCGGCGCGACGATCGTGCTGCTTCGTCCCCAGCTGGTCGGCGCCAACTCCCGGTCGCGGGTGGTGCTGGCCCTCGGCTTCGCCTGCGTGGCCGCCGCCGCCTTCCTGCACGGGTCGCTGCTCACCGGCACCCGGGAGGTCACCGTCATCGCCCTCCGGGGGACCGGCATCGTCCTCCTCGCCGTGGGCACCCTCGGCTGGGGCGAGGAGCGCTCGTCGCGCCGGGCACTGTGGATCGCCCTCGTCCTCATGGCCGTGGCCGAGGGCTCGTCGGTGTCCGAGCAGGCCGTGCTGGCCGACTGGGCCCGCGGGGCCGGCGCCCTCGCCCTGGGCATGGTGCTCATCACCTCCGCCCGCCGTTCGGTGCCGGCGCGGATCGCAGTCAGCGCCGTGGCCACCCTCCTGGTCGTGGTCCTGGCCGTGTCGGTGGCGTTGTCGATCGTGATCACGGGCAACGTGGAGCGGGAGGCGCTGGCCCGGGTGGCGGCCCGGGCCCTGGCCGAGGCCGAGGAGATCGAGGCGACGTCGGGCAAGGACGCCGTCAAGAGCGCCAAGCTCGTCGCCCTCACCATCCAGGGCCGGAACGCGGAGTTCCTGAACAACTTGTCCAACCGCCCCGGGCCGGACCAGTCGATCCTCGGCGACCTCCAGAACTTCGTCAGCGCCGGCCTGCTGTCGGCCGACGGTCCCCTGCTGTACGCCACGGAGCGGCGCCGGGTCATCGCGGCCATCGGCCTGGACGCGGCGGGGGTCGACGCCCTCGTCGGCTCCCGGGCGGTCACCGAGCTGCTGCAGCAGCGCAAGGTCGAGACCGGCTCCATCGAGATCCTGGGCGACCAGGTGCTGGCCGTCGGCGTCCACGCCGTGGCCGTCACCACCCAGGAGGGGGCGCGCGTCGTGGGCCTGGTCCTGGCCTCGGCCGACCTGGATCTGAGCTACCTCCAGAATCGGGCCGGCGCCGACGCCGCGGTGACCCTGGCCCTGGCCGACCGCGACCGGCCGCTGGTGAGCTACGGGCGGCCGCTTCCGGCTGGCCCGACCCTGGCGGTGGTCCAGGAGGCGCTCAGCGACGCCGACGGGGCGGCCACCATGGTGGCCAGCAACACCTTCCTGGCGGCGCGGGCGGTCATCGCCCCCGATCAGGCCCGGGTCCTGGCCGTGGTCGCCACCCTGCCGACCACCGTGGTCGACGACACCCGCAACGACCTGTTCCGGAACCTCTTCCTCGTGGGCCTGGTGACCTCGCTTGTCGCGTTCTTCGTCGCCGTGTTCGTCGGCGAGCGCATCGGCGTGGGCCTGCGACGGCTGACCCGTGCCGCCGAGGCCATCCAGGGCGGTGACCTCGGCGTGCGCACGAACGTGGCCAGCCCCGACGAGGTCGGCGTCCTCAGCGCCACCTTCGACTCCATGGCGCAGTCGATCGAGACCCTCGCCGCCGAGCTGCGCCAGACGGCAGCCGAGGAGGCCCAGACCCGTGCGCGGTTGGAGACCGTGGTCGCCGGCATGGGTGAGGCACTGCTGGCCGTCGACGCCGAAGGCCGGATCACCACCTTCAACGCCGCGGCCGAGGAGCTGTTCGGGGTCCGCACCCGTGACGCGATCGGCCGGCTGGCCCCCTCGGTGGCCACCATCCTGGCCGAGGACGGCTCCGACATCACCGGCCGCCTGTCCCATCCCTCGACCGGCCCGTGGAGCGCGGCAGCGGTGGTCGTGCGTGACGACGAGACCCGCATCCCCGTCGCCCTCTCGGCGGGCAGCCTCGGCAGCCAGGGAGGGCCTCCCGCGGGCGCGGTGTACGTGCTGCGCGACATGCGGCGCGAGCGGGAGGCCGAGCGGGCGAAGAGCGAGCTGCTGTCGAACATCAGCCACGAGCTGCGGACGCCCCTCGTCCCCATCAAGGGCTACGCCGAGCTCCTCCTGCGCCGGAACGTGCCCGCCGTCAAGGCCCGCCAGTCGCTGGAGGAGATCGTCGAGGCCGCCGACCGGCTCGAGATCGTCGTCCAGCGCCTCCTCGACGTGGCCGCCCAGGAGGCCACCCCCCTCAACGTGCGCCGGGAGCCGGTGGCCGTCCGCCCCCTGCTCGAGTCGGTGGTGAACCGCTGGAAGTCCCGGGTGGACGAGCGCCATCCGATCACCCGCCGCATGGCCCGCGACCTTCCCGACATCACCGGCGACCGCCGCCTGCTGGAGCGCTGCCTCGACGAGCTGCTCGACAACGCGGTCAAGTTCTCGCCTGCCGGCGGCGCGGTCTCGGTGACCGCCAGTCTCTCAAACGGCACCCGCGACGGCGACGGCTCCCCCGCCATCCAGATCTCGGTACGCGACCACGGCATCGGGGTCCCCGACGACCGGCTGGAGAGCATCTTCGAGGACTTCGCCCAGGGCGACAGCTCGCCCACGCGACAGTTCGGGGGCCTGGGCTTGGGGCTCGCCCTCGTGCGCCGGGTCGTCCACGCCCACCACGGGGAGCTGCAGTGCGAGACGGCCCCGGGGGAGGGGTCCACGTTCTCCATCGTCCTGCCGGTCAACCCGCCGACTCGCACGTCCCCCGTCAGGAAGGGCGGTCACCGATGACCACACCCAGATGGGCCACGGCGGTGGCCGCCGGGCTGCTCCTCGCCCTTGGTGCCGCCGGATGCAGCCGGTCGTCGACGCCCGTCGCCGGGCGGCTGACGGTCGACGGCCAGGCCGAGGTGATCCGCCCCGGCGAGGAACGGCGGGAGGTGACCGGCTCGCGCGACCTCTCGCCGGGCGACCGCGTCCGCGTGCGCCAGGGGACGGCCGTCATCCGCCTGCCCGACGACCGCCGGCTCGAGCTGCGCATGGGCACCGACGTCGAGCTCCAGCCGGCGGCGGGGGGTAGGAGCATCCGGCCCATGGTCATGGGCGGCGACCTCCTCGTCGTCGCGGACGGCTCGCCGCTCGCGCTCGGCGCCGAGGGCGCCGACATGGTGGTGCAGGGCGACGCGCGGGTATCCAGAGGGGTGGCCCTGCTCGTCGCCGTCTACGAAGGCAAGGCCGACCTGCGGGCCGGCGACTCCAGCCTGGCCATCCCGGCCCTCCGCCAGGCCGCGCTGCCGCCCACCGGCCAGTTCCCGGCCAAGGCGACGCCGCTGGAGTACTCGGCCGGCGACTCGTGGGACCAGCGCTACCTGTCCGCCACCATCGAGTTGACCAACCAGCTGAACGCCCGGAGCCAGGGGTTCACGGCCCAGCTCGGGCCCACCGAAGGCCGCTCGTTCAACTACTTCCGCGACCTGTTCCCCCGCCTGGCCTCCGAGCCCGGGTTCACCGCCTCGCTCGTGAACCCGTCCCGGCTCCCGGGCGAGACGCTGGTGGGGGCGGCCATCACCCTCGAGGGCACCCGGGGCACGTTCGCCGAGCGGTGGGCGCAGGTGTTCACCTTCCGCGACGAGGGAGCGGCCTGGGGGCTGGTGGCCCTCGACCAGGGCGTGCGCGCCGCGCCGGCGATCGAGGCCATCGAGCGCGGCATCAGCCGGGGCCCCACCCAGTTCGCCGAGGGCCCCCCGCCCACCGGCACGCCGAACTCCCTCGCCCCGCCGAGCCGGAGCGGGGCCACGACCACCACCGTCGCCACCCGGGCCACCACCACGACCGCGCCGCGCCGGCCGAACCAGCCGGTCACGACCACGACCACCGTGGCGACCACGCCGACGACCGTCGCACCCGGCGGGCCCCTGAACACGGGGAGCCCGCTGATCGACGAGACGATCAACTCGCTGGTCGACACCCTCACCGGCCTGCTGCGGAGCCTCGGCCAGCTGTAGGGGGCCGACCGTCCGCGTTCGGGCCGGGCCGGCGACGTACGCTGGGCGCCATGGGGGACGAGCAGATCGTCATCTCCAGCGGCCTCGTCATCTCGCCCGAGACGGTGAAGACCCGGAGCTTCACCTCGGCCTTCCGGGGCTACCACCCGGCCGAGGTGCGGGAGTTCCTCGACCGCGTCGGCGACGAGATGGCCGCCATCGCCGAGCGGGAGGTCGAGCTTCGCCGGGCGCTGCAGGACGCCCTCCAGCGGGCCGCCCACCCCGAGCTCGACGAGACCGCCCTGACCGGCCTGCTCGGTGAGCACGCGGCCCGCCTGCTGGCCAGTGCCCGGGAGACAGCGGCCTCGATCACGGCCGAGGCCCAGAAGCAGGCCGACGCCCTCCTGCGCGACGTCGAGCACCGCACCGGCCAGATGCGCACCGAGGCCGAGGGCCTCATGGCCCGGCGGGTGGAGGAGGCCGACAGGGCGGCCGATTCCATCCGCCAGGCGGCCGAGGCCGAGGCCCGGGGCGCAGCCGAGCGGGCCGCCGCCGAGGCCGAGGCCCTCATCGCCAGCGCCACCCGCCAGGGCAAGGAGATGGTCGCCGAGGCCCGGGCCGTGCGGGAGCGGATGCTCGCCGACCTCGCCCGCCGCCGCAAGGCCGCGCAGGTCCAGCTGGAGCAGCTCCTCGCCGGCCGCGACCGCCTCCTCGCCGCCTACGACGTGGTGCAGCGCACCGTCGAGGAGGCCACGGCCGAGCTGGACTCGGCCGAGCCCGCCGCCCGCCGGGCGGCCGAAGACGTCGTCGCCCGCCCCGAGCGCCAGCCGGAGCGGCGCCCGGCGCCGTCCCCCGCCGTGGCCAGGCCGGTCGACGACGTGCGGGCCCCCGCGTTGAACGGCCCCAGCCGCCCGCCGCTGCGGCCCCAGACCGTCGCCGTGGCCGTCGGCCACAGCCCCGCCGGCCCGCCGCCATCCCAACCCC
>Ga0247704_1000240_pt1 | contig 15682 bp, 15 predicted proteins | sample 41W_NmetaG_FD_189042 | JGI IMG/M metagenome (GOLD analysis project Ga0247704, IMG submission 189042) | Soil microbial communities from hillslope of Landscape Evolution Observatory, University of Arizona, Oracle, AZ, United States - 4-1-W_N | ecosystem: Engineered > Artificial ecosystem >...
GGCCGAGGCCAACATCCACCTGTCCGGTCCCGCCGCCGTCGCGGCCTGGTTCGGTGCCCGGTGCCGACCGGACCGCACGACCGTCGATATCGGCGACACCACCCTCGAGTTCCGCCATCAGAAGCTGGAGTGGCACCCCGACCAGCAAGCAGTCACCGTCGACGGCACCGTCAACGGGCTCACTACCAGGCCCACCTGACCCTCCGCCGAGTGATCCGACCCGGCGTAGACGGTGACCTCCACGAAGCCACCGAGATCTGGACCCACGTCGAGCTCATACCAGCGCGCTCCGCCGCCCCCACCGCCCGAACGACCCGGGCCATTCTTCGGCGGGGACTCGACCACCTCCGGCGCGAACTCGACACGAGCCCTGACGCCACCCGCTGAATGGGGGGTGTGCCGGCGAGCAGCCCTGGCGCCCGCCGGTCCTGCGGACGGCCGCCGATCAGCGGGCTAGCGCTCGCTACAGGAGCAGCACGAAGGACCCGTACTCTGACGACGTCGAGCACCACCCCCGAGGCGAGTCGGTTTCGCGCCGACGACTCGGGACCGCAGCGGGCCGGCGACGGTGCAAGGGATGTCGTCGGCCAGCGGCCGACACGCCAACCTGCAGTCGAACTCCCGGCGGCGGAGGTAGGCCAAGGCCCTCGCGAGTGCGGTGCGGATGGTGGCCGGCGGCGGCGAGGCGACGGCGACGGCGACGGCGACCTTGCATGCCGAGCAGCGGCAGCACGGGGGTGGCGAACGACGACCTTCCCACCCCGAAATTCCGGACGCCAACGAGGGCCCCCGCGGCGGCGATGCAGGGCAGCGGCGCCATCAGCGGTGATCCGAGAGCAGGGCTCGGGCGGGCTGGCGCCCGGGGGACCCGGTGATGCCGCCCGAGGGGTTGGTCCCCGCCCCCGAGATGTAGAGGCCGGCACGGGGGTGCGCCCCCCGCCTCTAGGCGCTTCGTCGGTCGGAACGGCCCGATCTGTCGAGGTGCATGGGGGGGCCGCTGGCGGGCGCCCTGGGTCAGGCCGCCGTCCTAGGCCGGCATAGTCCTCACGTAGTACGCAGGGCGCGGGCCGACCAGTTGACCAGGGCGCCCTGCTGGACGATCTGTAGGCCGGCGTCGAAGTCGGCGTCGACGTCACGACCGGCCAGGTGGGGCACCAGCCTGGCCAGATTGGGCAGTCCCAGCTCGAGCAGCGCGTCCTGGTCGGACTCCGGCCCGACGCCGCCGAAGAAGCCTGCCGACTCCGTGGTGAGGAACCCGAGCACGTAGGCCAGGATCGTCCGGAAGGCGATCAGCGCGTGCTCGGGGTCGAGTCCGGCCTCGGCCAGGATGTCGAAGGCGGCCTCGCAGGGGCCTAGCGACCGCCCGGTGGCGAAGGGCCGGGTGACGAGGAGCGGGATGCAGTTGGGGTGGCGCATGGCGACCGCCCGGAGCGACCGGGCAATGCGCGACACCCGTTCCTCCCACGGGCCCGAGTCGGCGGCCGGCACCTCCATCTCGGCCATCACCGTCTCGACCACGCCGTCGAGCAGGGTCTCCTTGTTGGGGACGTGGTCGTACAGCGACATGGTGGCCACGCCGAGGGTCGAGGCCAGGGCCCGCATGGTCAGGGCACCGAGCCCGCTTCGGTCGACCAGGGCGACGGCAGCGGCCAGGATGCTCTCGCGGTCGAGCGAGCGGCGGGAGCGCCGCCGCAAGGAGCCGCCCCCACCGGTCGTGGCCATCCTCACCCCTTCTCCGCAGACTCGGAAACACCTGCTTGAGGAATCATCGCGATGATCGGGTCATCTGGAGTAACCGTGCCAAGGTGGCCAACAACTCATCCACTAACCCGCACCGTTCAGTAAGCCTTCGGAGCGAGACGCCCTAGTCCGCTAAAACGCCCTCCGGGCTTGGGAACTGCACTTGTCGAAGGAGCAGGACCCAAACCAGGAGGGCACTTTCTAGGTGAATCGTAACCGTCGTCGTCCGCTGCTGAAGGTGACCTCTGGCAGCAAGGCCGTGGCGAGCCACGCCGGCGCCCGCCTGGTCGGCGACGTCGCCGACAGGTCGGGTTGACCGAGGCGTTGTCGGTGGCCATGGCGCCGACGAAGCAGCGTCGGCGCGGTCACGACCGTGGCGAGGTCCTCGTCGATCTGGCCGTGATGGTGGCCGACGGCGGGGAGGCGATCTCGGACCTGGCGAGCCTGCGGGACCAGCGGGCGCTGTTCGGGGAGGTCGCATCGAACCCGACGGCGCGACGGACACTCGAAGCCGTCGACGAGGAGGCACTCGATCGGATCAGGGCCGGCCGTGCCGAGGCACGGGCCACGGCGTGGGCCGCCGACGCCGACCCGGGCTTCTACGTGATCGATATCGACGCCACCCTGATCGGCTCGCACTCGGAGAAGGAGCGGGCGGCCCCCACGTACAAGCGCGGGTTCGGGTACCACCCGCTGTTGGCCTACCTCGACGCCACCGGTGAGGCACTCGCCGCGATGTTGCGCCCGGGCAACGCCAGGTCTGGCACTGCCACCGACCACGTCAGGGGTCCTCGACGAGGCCCTGGCCCAGCTCCCCGTCGACCTCCGGGCCGTCGAGGTGATCGCCCGAGCCGACTCGGCGGGGCTCGCATTGTGTTCATCGAGGCGTGCCGGCCCCCAACGTGCGCTACGTGGTCGGCCACCGCCTCACCGCCGACATCGCATCGGTGCTGGTCAGCCTGCCCGGGCGGGCGTGACAGCCGGCGATCACCGCCGACGGCACCGACGAGCGCGACCACGCCGAGGTGACCGAGATCACCACGTTGGTCGACGTGTCGGGCTGGCCCTGCGGGCACCCGCATGATCGCCCGCCGGGAGGACCCCCACCCCGGTGCCCAACTGACCTTCACCGACGTCGACGGGCACCGCTTCCAGCTGCTGGTCAGCGACCTCGCCGACGACGACATCGCCTACATCGAAGCGCTCCACCGCGGGAGAGGCCGAGCCGAGCGCCACATCTGCGAGGCCAAGGCCCTCGGCCTGGCCAAGCTGACCTCCGCTTCGTTCGCCATCAACCAAGCGTGGCTGGAGATCTCCCTGATGGCCCAGGGCCTCCTCGCCTGGACCCGCCTGCTCACCCTCAGCGGCGACCTCGCTCGCGCTGAGCCCAAGCGGCTCCGCTACTGCCTCCTTCACGCCGCCGGGGTGATCGTGCGGCGGGGCCGCCAGCGCTGGCTGCGCTTCGCCGAGGGCTGGCCGTGGGCCACGACGCTCGTCGCCGCATTCGACAAGCTCCGCACCCTGCCCCCGCGGGCGTGACCACCCCTGCGGCTCGCCGACAGCCAACGCTCGATCCGGTCGGAACAACCCATCTCCGTCGCAAGCCTCGGCCGATCGCGCCCAGCGCTGCTCGAACCCGGGACAGATGACCGCCACACGCCGCCGACGACTTCGCCGCACGGGACAAGCTGTCTACCGAACAGTCTGGTTGTGACCCAGAACGACGTCCCCGCCCAGGCATGATGGCTGCCCCCCAGATCGCCGGAGTCGGGGTGCACCCGGGGTGATGACGTCGACCCACCCTCGCCCGGCGCGCGTTCTGTGCACTCGATGGGTCGAGCCACATGAACGCCGAGCCGTCGATCTGGTCGCCGCCCCTCGGCGACCGCGGAAGATGGCAACGGGTCGATCACAGCGGTTCGGGCGGCGGTGTCGCCGGTCCGACGAGCCCGGTCTGGTAGGCGGTGACGACCATTTGAGCTCGGTCTCGCGCTCCTATCTTCATCATGGCCCGGTTGACGTGGGTCTTGGCGGTGAGCGGTGAGATGTAGAGGCGTTCGGCGATTTCGTTGTTGGAGAGACCCATCGCAACGAGGGCCATGATCTCGCGCTCACGGGCGGTGAGACCGTTGAGCGTTGCCGTAGATGTCTCGGGTGCCAAGCCGGGCTGGCTGGCGTAGCCGGCGATCACGGCGCGGGTCGCCTTGGGGGAGAGGAGCGCGTCGCCGGCGGCCACGACGCGTATGGCATCGAGCAGTTCCGCAGGTTCGACGGCTTTGCCGATGAAGCCGCTAGCGCCGGCTCGCACCGCCTGGATCACGTAGTCGTCGATCTCGAACGTGGTGAGGATGATGACCTTCACGCCGGCCAGGTCATCGTCTGAGGTGATGGCTCGGGTGGCGGCAAGCCCGTCCATGCCCGGCATGCGGATGTCCATGACGACCACGTCGGCACGAGTCGAACGGGTCAGGGTCAGCGCTTCGGCTCCGTCGGACGCCTCGCCCACGACCTCGAGATCCTCTGCGGCGTCGATCAACGACCGGAACCCGGCGCGGATGAGTGCCTGGTCGTCGGCGAGGACGACCCTGATCGTCACGTTGGCTCCTCGGGGTTCACGGGAAACTGGGCGATCACCTGGAAAGAACCGTGTGGCGTCGGCCCGAGCTTCAGTGTGCCCCCGGCTGCCGCGACCCGCTCACGCATGCCGATGATTCCGCGCCCGCCACCACCGCTCCGTTCGTTGCTCGGGTCGGGGATGCCGTTCTCGATGACCACTTCGAGACGGTGCGGGTCATACGTTGTGGCCAGGTGAGCGTGGCCGTCGCCGTGCCGTTGGGCGTTGGTGAGGCCCTCTTGGATCAGCCGGTAGGTGGCGAGTTGCACCGACTCGGGCAAGGGCCGGATTCGTCCCGAGGATTCCCACTGCACCTCCAACCCGGCGTCACTGAACGACTCGACGAGGGCTGGGAGCTCGTTGAGCGTCGGCGCCGGTTGCCGTGGAGCGGCGGGATCGTCGGCGTCTCGCAGCACGCCGAGCATCCCGCCGAGCTCGTCGAGGACGGTGCCAGCGGACGATCGCACGACGGCGAGTGCTTGTTCCGCTTCGTCGGGCTTGGCTCGCAGGAGGTGGGCAGCGACGTCGGCTTGCACCTTGATGACCACCATGCGGTGCGCGACCACGTCGTGGAGGTCGCGGGCGATCCGCAGCCGTTCTTCGACGACCCGCCGCCGGGCTTCTTCCTCCCGCGTGTGCTCGGCCCGGCGGGCCCGCTCCTCGACGGCGGCGATGTACGCACGGCGGTTCCGGATGGCATCGCCGGCGGCGACGGCAAGGCCTGGCCAGGCGATCGACGCCAAGGCGCCGGCGCTCAACGCTCCGGCGCCGAAGAGCACGGTCACGATGGTGTACATCGACACGATGGTCGTTGCCCCGGCGAGCAGCGCCGCTCTGCGCTCCACACGCGTCGCTGCGCTGAACAACAGGATGATCACTACCGGGAGCAGCACCGTCGGCCGCTGCGACCATGCGCTCACGACACCCGCCGTCAGTACACCGACCGCGAGGGTCGCGATGGGGAAGCGGCGCCGTGCCGGAACGAGCGCGGCAGCGAGCGCTGCGGCCGCCACATCGACGGCCTCGAACGGCGCGTGCAGATCGGCCCGCACGGCGCGTACGACCGTCGGGACCACGCTCACCACCACGACGATGGCGAGATCGACCAGCACGCCGTGTGAGCGAGTGGCTGCTGACCGCATGGGAGATATCACGTGGTCGACGACCATCACGTCGGGGTGACGGCGCGCCGGGAGCGGTCAGGCATCGCGCTTCTTGACGGCGACGCCAGCCGCGACCAACAGACCGACCACCCAGAGGAGGAACACGAGGAACCCGGCAGTGGGTGACAGCAGGTTGGCGTTGTCAGCGACGCTCATGAACGCCTGGCCGGCGTTGGGCGGAAGCACCTTCGTGAGCGGATCAGCGATCGAATCAGGGAGCAGGCCGGTCAGGCCCGGCACCAACAACAGCATCGCGAACAGCACCCCGATCCCCGCGGCGGTGGTCCGCAACAAGAAGCCGATCGCCACGCCCAGCAGACCGACACCGCTGGCATAGGCCGCGGCGCCGACCACGGCTCGCAGCACGCCCGGGTCGGACAGCGCCACGGTGGGCTCAGCGCCGCCGTACAGGGCCTGACCGCCGAAGAACGCCGCGAAGGCAGCAGCAAGCATGACCACGAGGGTGGCGCCGCCGAACACGATCGACTTGGCCCACAACACCGGCAAGCGACCGGCAACCGCGCTGAAGGTCGTGCGCATGAGACCGGTGGAGTACTCCCCGGCGACGAGCGACACGCCCAGGACGCCGATGATGAGCTGGCTGAGGTTGAACCCAGCCAGGCTGAGCGACAACGGGTCGATGCTCGCCCGCTCAGGCCTCCCGCCTTGCCCGCTGCCGGCGAACGAGGAGAAGAGCAGCCCGAGCCCGACGGCGACGGCGACGGCGGCGATCAGTCCGATCACCGTCGACCGGACCGAGCGAAGCTTGATCCACTCGGCCTTCACGACACGCCGCTGCGTGACGCCCAGGTGGTCCGTTTCCGAGGGACGCAGGGTCGGGGACGGTACGGAAGTGGTGGTGGAGGTCGACGCGCTCATCACGCCGCCTCGCCGACGGTGAGGTGGGCGTGGTATTCAACGGCGTCCTGGGTGAGCTCCATGAACGTCTCCTCGAGAGACGCCTGTCGAGGCGTGAGCTCGTAGACGACGATACCGGCGGCATGCACACGGCTCCCGATCTCCTCGCTCGTGAGCCCGGTGATGGTGAACACGTCACTCCCGTCGTTGATCACGCGCACCTCGTCGGTGGCGAGCACCTCTCGCAGCCGGACGCCGTCGGGTGTCCGCACCCGCACGCTCTGCTCGGACGCCATCGCCTCCAGCTGCACAGACGAGACATCGGCGATCAGGCGTCCCCTGCCGATGATGACGAAGTGCTCGGCGGTGAGCGCCATCTCGCTCATGAGGTGCGACGACACGAACACCGTGCGGCCTTCGGCGGCGAGGCGCTTCAACAGGTTGCGGATCCAAAGGATGCCCTCGGGATCGAGCCCGTTCACGGGCTCGTCGAGCATCACCGTCTCCGGGTCGCCCAACAGCGCAGAAGCAATCCCCAGCCGTTGTCCCATCCCCAGCGAGAACCCGCCGGCCGGCTGATCAGCCACCTCTTCGAGCCCCACGAGCCCGATCACCTCGTCGACCCGACGAACCGGGATGCCCGTCGTCGCCGCGAGGGCCAGAAGATGGTTCCGAGCTGAGCGGCGCGGGTGGACCGCCTTGGCTTCGAGCAGCGCCCCCATCTCGGCGAGAGGTGCCCGATGTGCGGCAAGTGGACGGCCGTTCACGGTTGCATGACCTGCGTTCGGCGCGTCGAGGCCGAGGATCATCCGCATGGTCGTGGACTTGCCAGCGCCGTTCGGGCCGAGAAATCCCGTCACGATGCCGGGATGGGCCGCGAAGCTGAGATCGTCGACGGCCGTCTTCGGCCCGTAACGTTTGGTGAGGTTGACGACTTCGATCATGAGAGCAGTGTGATCCCGATCCCGGCCGCGGGCATCGTCGCCACGCAGGCTCTCGCAGTACAACGGGCGTCGTACACGTCGCTCCAGCCATACCGTGATCACAGCAGGTCCGGGGCGAGAATGCCCGTGGCTCCTGCGCGGGGTCCACCGGCGCTCGTCGGAGCCTCGCTGAACTCCGGGTTGCCGGCATTGAGTACAGGGGTCGCCGGCTGGCTCGACCAGTGGCGCACCGTCACCGTCGGAGAGGAAGAGCCGCGTGGTCGAGAACACCCTCCTCGGGACGGCATCGACGGCCACGCCAGACCTCAGGCACGGTGCTGCCGCACGGCAACCCGACCAAGGGTCGTAGCGGGGAACCGGGTCATGCCGTCTGGGGCCACCGCGGGCCAGCCACGCTGCCGGAACGGGACGGACAGGACGACTGTCCCGGCGCTGATCCAACGCATCAGATGCTCGGCCGCGGCGTGTCAACAACGGCGGTCTCGGAGGACGACACGAGGTAGGCGCTGCCATGCGGGAGATGACGGCGGCCCGAGACTGACGCTCATCCGCCACCCGAGCCGAGCGGGGCGCCTTGGCACCCAATGGCTGTCGGTAGAGTCTCGCGCCCTCCAACCGGTGAAACGAGTGACGCTGGCGATCCGCTCACGGTTGGGCCTGGCTGTCCTTCTCAACGGGGCGCCAGCGTGCGCAACGCCACGGCTCCGGTGCAGCGATGCTGCGCTCCTCGCCCAGGCTTCGCCACCGTCACCGCCTATCCCGTATGCGAAGGTGACCGACATTCGACCTGCTGACCGTCCTCCCGGCGCTGCGCAACGCGGATGACGATCTCATCGCGGATGCCGCAACGACGGCCACCCTCGCGACCGAATCGGCGATCGTCGTGACTTCGACGCACTGCTGAGGGCAGTCCCGAACGACGGAGAACCCGCTACAGAACGGGCATCGCTCGGAGCCCGACCGCCCTCACCGTTGGCCTGCGCCGACCCGGTCACCTACACTCTCGTCCAGCCTGAGCGACCGCAACGAACCAGCACACGGCAGCCCTCTCTGTCGGCACCCTCGCGCGTTCTGGCCGCCTCCGACCCACGGGCAGGGAGCCCGACCTGTCGATCGGTCGCGCGACGGTGATGGCCTGACCGGGCTCGGCGGCAGCAGACGCCGGGCGGCGTTCGGCTGCTCCGTCCCGAAAGGCCGTCAGCTCGGGTCGGGACCTCGTTCCGATCGGAACCGCCCCGGGACCGGCTCATCGGCTGTCAGCGGGGAGTGGGCTGACGCGTCGGCAGGTTCGAGGAACGCGGACACCAACTCGGCGCATCGTTGGGGGTGGTCGGTCCACGGGCAGTGCCCGCCGGTCAGCACCTCCAGGCGGGCGTCGGGCATCATCGCACACGCGCGACGGCCCCAGTCGGGACCGGCAAACGTGTCGTGTTCCGCCCAGATGAATAGGCCCTCGTCGGTGTGGCGTGCTCGGAACACGAGCCGCTCGCTGGGTGTGTCGAGCAGTAGGAGTTCCCGGAGCGTGGCGACCACCTCCGGCGGGGCGATTGCGTGAACGGACGGCGGAGACACGAGCGTGGGCCGACGAGGGCGCAGATCGAAGGGTGATCGCTCCCAGCCGCTGATGACACCCTCGTCCCCGCAGGCGGTGCACCGCCACTCAATAGAAGGAGGCACGTCGAAGCGGACCACGGCGAGATTGCCGGTACATGGCCGTCGGCCGGGACGCCGGCGACATGGGAGGGCAGTGACCCACGACTGACCGCCCTGGCCGGCGGTCGCAGCGCGCACCACCAGCGTCAGGTGCTCGCCCATCCGACGCGCCGGCCCGGGAGCATCCGCGGACATGTCGAGGAAGTGACGAAGGTCGGAGACGAACACGTGGGTGACGGTATCGCCGTTGGCCGCATGATGGAGACCAGCCGAGCGGACGGCGAGCAGGTCCTGGGGCCCTCACGGTGCGTTGATCAAAACTGGAACCGGCTATCTCCGGACCCCTAACTCCGTCGGCACCACGTCCCCTAATCGCGGCGACTAGCTTGGCGGCAGGCTGCCCCTGTACGCCGGGCGTGGGACGTCCAACCGCAAGGCGCGTGCCGGTCGTCGGGGCTCCTCAGCTCGATTGTTCCAGGCGGAGGACGAGTAGGCCCGCAGGATCGCCCGCTTGGCGACGGCGAGCCATGGTGAAGTTCGATTGCAGCTCCCCAATCGTAAGGTCGAGACCGTGCCTAACCAGCTTCCGGTGGAGCGGCTCAAGATCGACCGTCGACACGGGACCAGCAGGTGGGGCAATGCCGATTGCCTTCGCGACTTGGACCGCGCGGACTGCGTGACGAGGCTTGCCTGGGTCCCAGCCAACCTCCAGCCGTTCCAGCCAGCTGCCCCATGCACGGTTGGCGCTCCTGTCCACAAGAACCAGTCGTACGACCCCATCACTGACGGACCGGATCCGAGACCGGGCGAAGAGATGGTCGACGTCAAGACGGTCATCTATCGCTGGCGGCAGACCGAACAGCATCAGGAATTGTGCAAATGCCGATCGATGACTGCGATAGTTGGCCCGAGCCCAGAGCTCCCACGTGTTGGTCATGCCGTCGACGAGGACACGAACGCTGCTGAAACGACGGCGACCAAGGGGAAGCCATTGGCTGCTCGCTCCATAGGTATGATCTCTCATGGCGAGCTGCACTTCAGCGTCTCGAAACGATGCGAAACCGGCCGCCATCACGGCATGGGGTGTCCAGGTCTCCAAGTCGGGACCGTTGAAGGATGCAACGATGCCGGCCTCCTGATACGCAATGAACGCGTCCAGCGAGGACAGGCTGCGGGGAACTTCCAAGACCACTTCCTTAGGTCGTCGCCGTACACTATGCGGGCACGCTGATGGTACGAGTCACCCGAGCGAGCGATACGGCGAAAGCTCGACGCCGACATTGATCTCTCTCACGGCTCCGACCAGAGGGTGCTCGCTACCGACAGGACAGGTGCGTCCCGAACGCCGATGCCTGGGCAGGCCCGGGGTGTCTCCGAACGCCGGCAATGTGAGCTACAAGGCGAACTCGCGTCGAGCCGTTGCGAGCAGCTCCTCGACGATGGATGCCTTCGCATCCATGTATGCCTGACGACTCTCACCGGTGATGAGGTGGGCGACCTCCAGCTTTCGTTGTCCGTAGCGCTCGGCAGCATCCGGGTGGCTGCGTAGGTGGTCGCGAAGGAGCACGTGATAGGTGGGGCTCCGTGCCGGCAGCGACGACATAAAGATGGTGGTAGGGCAGATCGGGCGGGACATCGAAGGACTCCCGGCCGGGTGCCGAGGCCGCCGCGGTGGATGTACCCACCGGACTGGAGGCGGCGGACTGCATCAGGGATGTCGGCGCTGGATGGCACAACGACGTCGATGTCCACGATCGGCTTCGCTGCCAGGCCCGGCACCGCCGTGCTGCCCACATGCTCGATCACGACCTCGCTGCCGACGAGAAGGGCCTGTAGTCGTTCCCTCGCGGATGCGAACAGGAGCGGCCAAGCTGGATCGTAGGCTACGACGGTATTCACCTCAGGAGGTCTCGGCCGCTGGCGCCTCGCATTCATCTCCATCGGACACAGTGTCCCAAAAGATCGCAGGCGCGAGTCGAGGCATGTGCCCTCCAACGCCGGTACGGTGAACCCCCTTCTCAGGGGCTACGCCGCCGGCCGCTTGGGGCATACGATTCGGCCATGACGACGGTTGTCTCGACCGTCACACTGCCGGACGGACTCACGCTTTCCTACGCCGAGCGGGGCGACCGGTCCGGCCCCGCACTGGTGGTGCTGCCGGGACCGACTGATTCGTGGCGCTCCTACGAGACGGTTCTCGAAGCGATCCCACGATCGGTCCGCACGATCGCCGTATCCCAGCGCGGCCATGGTGACTCCGACAAGCCCCGCACCGGCTACCGAGTGCAGGATTTCGCCGGCGACGTGGTTCCCCTGCTGGACGCCCTCGACGTCGAACGGGCCGTGCTGGCCGGGCACTCGGGATCGTGCCTGGTAGCGCGCCGGGTCGCAATCGATCGTCCCGAACGGGTCGCCGGACTCGTCCTTGAAGCGTCACCGACGACGCTACGCGGCCATCCCGGGCTCGCTGCCTTCGTGACGTCCGTCGTGTCCAGTCTGCACGACCCGATCGATCCCGACTTCGCAAGGTCTTTCGTAATCGACGCATCTTCGGAAGGGATCGGACCGGAGGTCGCTGACCGGTTGGCCGGCGAACTTCTCAAGGTGCCGGCACGCGTCTGGCAGGAGTCGTTCGCTGCGCTGTTGAACTACGACGACCTGGGGGAGATCGCGCGCATCACCGCGCCGACGATGCTGATCTGGGGTGATGGCGACGGACTGGTCGGGCGCCAGATGCAAGAGCAGTTGACGGAGCTAATCGCCGGCGCAGAACTGGTCGTGTACTCCGGCATCGGGCATACCCCGCGCTGGGAGGACGGCCCGCGCTTCGCCTCCGACATCGCCGCCTTCATCGAGCGAGTGGGCCACGCCTGAGTGATTGAGCGGTGGTCTGGCGCGGGACGAAGGGGTATCCCGAGCACGGGCAATTCAGAGATTCGGCACCGCCACCTACGCCGGGCATGGCGCGCATTGATGGCCGTCTGGAACAGTGCCTCCTCGCGATAGGGACCGGCGCTCGACATTGACGAGCGAGATGTAGCCGGTGGCACCTCTCGGAATCGAAACGCGGCGTCCGATCACCATCAACGACAGAATTGGCCAAGGCCCAGCGGGTAGGACGAGAGAGGGGGAGCAGTGGACGACGTCGAGGTCCGCGGACTGTGACGACGGCCATGAGATCCTCCCCATAGACGGACACGAACCTCCCCGCTGGCGGTCACGAAACCTCCCCACGGACGGCCAGCACATCTCCCCATCGCCTGTCCGCTGACCCGCCGGTATCCACTGGCGGGCGGCCCCTCCCCGGTGAACTCGGAGTGCTTATCCACCGAGCCCGAGGAGGGACCACGTGAAGCATGCCGAGGAGATCATGGAGATACTCGAAGCCTTCGACCTGACCCGCAGTTATCGCAGCGCCGCCGAGCTGGCGGGCTGCGACCACCACACCGTCGCCCACTGGGTGGCCCGCCGTGACGCCGGCGAGCTGACGGCCACCGCCGTGCGCCGGGACCAGCTCATCGACCCGTTCCTGGCCAAGCTCGAGGAGTGGATGGAGGCCAGCAAAGGCAAGGTCCGCGCCGACGTGGCCCACGACAAGCTCGTGGCTCTCGGCTATGGCGGCTCGGAGCGCACCACACGGCGAGCGGTGGCCGCCGCCCGCAAGTCCTGGCTGGCCGGCAACCGCCGGGTGCACCGGCCCTGGGTGCCCGAGCCCGGCCTGTGGTTCCAGTGGGACTTCGGCACCGGCCCGATCGTCGACGGCAAGGCCACGCTGTTGTTCTGCGCCTGGCTGGCCTGGAGCCGCTTCCGGGTGATCATCCCCATCCGCGACCGCTCCCTGCCCACGGTGGTGGCCGCCATCGACGCCACCCTGCGCCGCTTCGGTGGTTGCCCGACCTATGGGCTCACCGAAAATGTGCCGCGGAACATCTTCCGGGTTATGTGGCCGGCACGGTTATGTTCCCGGCGCCGGCGGCGCGGCTGTGATCGTGGGGGGCGCGCGGCTGCGCGTGTCGGATCCCGGCCACATAACGCTCAGAGCGAGTCGAGCCAGTTGAGCAGCGATTCGTCGGACTGCCAGACGGGCCGGGTGCGGGGCCCCGCCGAAGAACCCGGTGGCTCGGTCGCCCGAAGGGCCTCGACCTTGGCCCTGGTGTTGATCTCGGCGTAGCGGTTGGTGGTGGTGAGGTCGGCGTGGCCGAGCCAGCCTCGGATGACGTTGACCTCGACGCCGGCCTCGAGCAGGTGGACGGCCGCGGTGTGACGGAAGGTGTGGGGGCTGACCCGGCGGTCGGTCCGGGCGTCGTCGAGGCCGGCCGCGTGACGTCGCACGATCTTGTAGATGCCGAACCGGGTGAGCGCCTGCCCGCGCGCGGTGAAGACCGCTGACTGCGGTGTCGGCGGCGGGCGGAACGACTCGAGTAGCGACCCGAGCAGCTCCGCCGTCTGGCGCCACAGCGGGCAGGTTCTCCATTTGTCGCCCTTGCCGTGGAGGCGCACCAGTGGGCGCTTGCCGAGGTCGAGGTGCTCGACGCGCACGTCGGCGGCCTCCTGCGCCCGGGCGCCGGTGTTGTAGAGGAACAGCAGCAGCGTCCGGTCCCGCAGGGCCAGCCGGCCGTCGCGTGGCAGGCCACGCAGGAGCGACTCGACCTCGTCGCGTTCGAGGAAGTGTGTCTCTGCTGGGGCGGCGCGCTTCGTCGGGATGGCGGCCACCCGTTGGCACACGGCGAGCATCTCCGGGTCGCGCCCGGCGATGTAGTCGAAGAGGGTGTGCAGCGCGGCGAGGCGCTGGTTGCGGGTCCGCGTGTGGTTGCCGCGGTCGTGCTCCAGGTGGCGGAGGAAGCCGACCATGCGCTCGAAGGTGAGGTCGCCGACGTCGAGCTTGGTGATCTTGGTGCCCTTGTCAGCGGCGACGAAGCGAAGCAGGAGCCTCATCGTGTCCCGGTAGCTGCGCACCGACGCCGGCTGGAGCCCCTTCACGGTGATCAGGTGGTCGGCGAAGAACGAGTGCATGAGCGGCCCGAGAGGCTGTGTCGCGCTCATGGCGCCGCCTCGGTCCACGCCGGCTCGGCGAATGCCTCGAACCTCTGGTTCGCCTCGGCGAGCAGCCCCGGGGTGATGGTCAGGTAGACCGCCGTCGAGGTGGGATCGACATGGCCCATGAACGTCGAGAGCTGGTAGAGGCGGGTCGACGGGTCGATCCCTTCCCGATACCAGCGCAGCAAGCACCCGACCGCGAACGAGTGGCGCAGGCTGTGCAGGCGGGGTGGGCAAACGCCGTCGGGGACCGGGAAGTCGAGGTCGGTGACGAGCCGGTGGAAGGTCTGGCTGGCGGTGCCCGGGTTCATGCTGCGTCGGCCGTCGAAGCTGAACAGCGGCCCGTCTTCCGGCCCGCCGCTGCGCTCGACGTGGCGGGCGACGAGCTCGGCGATGCGCGGGCCGTGGGGGACGAGGCGGCTCTTGCCGAACTTGCCGCCGCGCACGACGAGGACGCGGCGCTCGGTGTCGACGTCGCCGACGCGGAGCCCGCATGCCTCCCCGGCGCGCAGCCCGAGGCCGTAGCAGAGGGCGAACAGGGTGTGATAGGTCGGTCCCCGGCCGGTGGCCCGGGGGTTGTCGGGGAGCGCTGCCGCGGCGTCAAGGAGCAGGCGGGCCTGGACGATGTCGAGCAGGAACGGGATGTGCTGGGCCGTCTCCCGCCGTTTGCGGGTGCGCAGCGGCGACGCTGCCAACAGCTGTTGGGTGGCGGCCCAGTCAAGGAAGCAGCCGACGATGCCGACGAGCTCGTTGAAGCTGCGGGGCCGGGGCCTCGGCCTGGACGCCATGAACGCGTCGAGCAGCTCCGGCGTCAGCTGGTCGAGACGGCCGGCGCCATGCTCGTCGGCGAAGGCCACGAGGAGTCGCAGCGCCGCCTCCTCGCTTCGATACTTGCGGCCGAGGGCTCGCTTGTGGGCGAGGAAAGCGGCGGCCGCCGAAGGCAGGCTCTCACTCACGCCAGTACCTCCTCGCCGTCGCCCATGGCGACCTCGCGAAGCCGCTCGACGGCGACCTTGGCGTAGACCTCAGTCGATTTCGGGGAGCGGTGGCCGATGAAGTCGCCGATCGTCTTCATGTCGAAGTCGGCGTCGACGAGGCGTTGCACCGTCGAGTGGCGCAGCGTGTGAGAGCCCGGCCGGGGAACCTCGATCCCGGCTTTCAACAGGTAGTGGCGGGCCCGGGATGACACCGCGGCGGGCCCGATCGGCTTGAGCGGCGCCACCGCCCGGAAGAACACGTGGCGGTCGGCCGTCTCGGGCCGCCCCCGCTGCAGATAGGCCAGAAGGGCCTCGCCGACCACCGAGGAGAGCGGGAACGCCGTCGAGTGCCCGGCCTTGCGTTCCGGGACAGCGAGGCGCCCGCGTTTCCAGTCGATGTCGTCGAGGGCGAGCGCGGCGACCTCGCGGCCGCGCAGGCCATAGGCGGCCAGCAGCAGCAAGATGGCGTAGTCCCGCCTGCCGCAAGGAGTCCGGCGGTCGACCGAGCCGAGGACGCGGTTCACGTCATCCCAGGAGATCGAACGCGGGATGCCCGAGAGGCGATACGCCTGCGGCCACTCGACGGTGCTGCTCAAGTCACTCGGGAGCAGGCCCTCCCGGTACGCGTAGCGCAGGAACACCCGGAGCACCCCGGCGCCGTCCCGGATCGTCGTCATGGCCAAGCCGGCGCCGGGG
>Ga0247704_1000241_pt1 | contig 15681 bp, 17 predicted proteins | sample 41W_NmetaG_FD_189042 | JGI IMG/M metagenome (GOLD analysis project Ga0247704, IMG submission 189042) | Soil microbial communities from hillslope of Landscape Evolution Observatory, University of Arizona, Oracle, AZ, United States - 4-1-W_N | ecosystem: Engineered > Artificial ecosystem >...
GGCTGCCTGGCCACCAGGGCGGCCAGGCAGCCCAACCAGCGCAGCCGGCGCCGGTGACGCCGCGCCCGCCGGGCCCGGACCCAGGCGGGCGGGTCGGGGCGATCGACCGGAGCCGGGGGCATGGCCACATGTTACGCCGATCACAAGCGGCGCCGCAGGGCGTTCAACCCCGTCTGGTGGTCCAGCGGCGCCACGGGTGGCCCGCCCTGACCACCAGATGGGCACTGCGGCGCGAGGGGCACGCCGGGATGGCAAGCTCGGAGGGTGGGGGACCTGCTCGACGGCTACCGGGCCGCACCCGCCTGGGACGAGATGCTCGACGGCGAGGGCAGCGCCCGGGGCCCCTACACCCTGCTTCACGACGCCCTGCGGCGCCTGTCGCCCGAGGATCTCGACGACCGCTGCGCCGCCCGCGACCGCTCCTTCCGGGACCAGGGCATCACCTTCTCCCACGCCGGCGAGGAGCGGCCCTTTCCCCTCGACCTCGTGCCCCGGGTCCTCTCGGCCGACGAGTGGGCGGCGGTGGAAGCCGGAGTGGCCCAACGGGTCCGGGCCCTGGAGGCCTTCCTGGCCGACGTCTACGGCCAGGGCGCCATCCTGGGCGACGGGGTGGTGCCCCACCGCCTGGTGTTCAGCTCGCGCCACTTCCACCGGGCGGTGCACGGTTTGGAGCCGCCCAACGGGGTGCGGGTGCACGTGGCCGGCATCGATCTGGCCCGCGACGGCGAGGGCCGGTTCTGCGTCATCGAGGACAACGTCCGCATCCCGTCGGGCATCTCCTACGTGGTCGAGAACCGCCGCACCATGTCGCGGGTCTTCCCCGAGCTATTCGCTTCGCACCGGGTCCGACCCGTCGACAGCTATCCCGCCCGCCTGCTGGAGGCCCTGCGGGCGTCGGCGGCCGCCGGTGTGGCCGATCCCACGGTCGTGGTGCTCACCCCCGGGGTCCACAACGCCGCCTACTTCGAGCACACCTTCCTGGCCCGCCAGATGGGTGTGGAGCTGGTGGAGGGCCGGGACCTGCTGTGCCGGGGGACCGAGGTCTTCATGCGCACCACCGAGGGCGAGCAGCGGGTCGACGTGGTCTACCGGCGGGTCGACGACGACTACCTCGACCCCTTGCACTTCGGGCCCAGTTCGGTGCTGGGCTGCCCGGGCATCGTCAACGCCGCCCGGGCCGGGCGGATCACCCTGGCCAACGCCGTGGGCAACGGCGTGGCCGACGACAAGCTCACCTACACCTACGTTCCGGCCATGATCGAGTACTACCTGGGCGAGCGGCCCCTGCTGCCCAACGTCACCACCTACCGCCTGGGCGAGCCCGACCAGCTCGACCACGTGCTCGGCCGCCTCGACCAGCTGGTGGTCAAGCCGGTGGACGGCTCCGGCGGCCACGGGCTGGTCATGGGGCCCCAGGCCGGGGACGAGGAGCTGGCCCGGCTCCGCCGGGTGGTCACGGCCGACCCCCGGGGCTGGATAGCCCAGGAGGTGGTGTCGCTGTCGACCTCTCCCACCCAGATCGGCGACCGCCTCAGCCCCCGCCACGTCGACCTGCGGCCCTTCGCCGTCAACGACGGTGAGCGGGTGTGGGTGGTGCCCGGCGGCCTGACCCGGGTGGCGCTGCCCGAGGGCTGCCTGGTCGTCAACTCCAGCCAGGGAGGCGGCTCCAAGGACACCTGGGTGCTGGCCGCTCCGGGCCAGACCCGCACGACCTCGCCGCTGCGGGTGCCCGCCCCCGTGACCCGGGCCCAGCCCGCCGAGACGTCACCCCTCGACCCCGGTCCGGCCATCACCCAGGCCCAGCAACAGCAACAACAACAGCAGCGGGAGCGGCGGCGGTGCTGAGCCGCATCGCCGAGTCGCTGTACTGGGTGGGGCGCTACGTGGAGCGGGCCGAGGACACGGCCCGGATCCTCGACGTCCACGTGCACCACCTCCTCGAGGACCCCGCCGTGGACCAGGAGCTGGCGTGCCGGACCCTTCTCGAGGTCATGGGCGTGACTCCGGCCGAAGGGGCGACCGACGTGGCCGCCGTCAGCCAGGCCCTGGCCTTCGCACCCGACGACCGGACGTCGATCGTCGGGGCGCTCGGGGCCGCCCGGGAGAACGCCCGGGGCGTGCGTGAGGCCATCTCCCTCGAGATGTGGGAGTGCCTCAACGCCGTCTACCTCGGGCTGCCCGACCACCTGGCCCAGGCCAACGCCGCCGGCCCCCACCTGTTCTTCCGCCACGTCAAGGAGCGCTCGGCCATGCTCGCCGGCCTGGCCGACGCCACCTTGAGCCGCGACGACGGCTGGCGCTTCCTGGTGCTGGGCCGGAGCCTGGAGCGCTTCGACATGACCACCCGGGTGCTGGCGGCCGGATTCCGGGAGCCGTCGGGACCGAGCGAGTGGATCACCACCTTGTTGTGCTGCTCGGCCCACGAAGCCTTCCTGCGTACCTACCGGCGGGCGGTGAGCCCGGTGCTGGTGGCCGAGTTCTTGATCCTCGACCGGCTCTTCCCCCGTTCGGCCTACCACGCCCTGGAGGTGGCCGAGCGCTGCCTGGCCGAGCTGCGCCCGACCCGGGGCCGGGCCGGGCTCGAGGACGAGGCCCGGCGTATCGTCGGGCGGGCCCGCACCGAGCTCGAGTTCCGCCAGGTGGCGGAGCTGCTGAGCGATCTGCCCACCCACCTGCGGGACCTCCAGTCGGCCGGGGCCCGGGCGGGCCAGGCGGTGGCCGAACGGTTCTTCCGCCCCACCTCGGCCCTGGAGTGGAGCGCCGCCGGGGGCTGGTCGTGACCTGGCGCCTGCAGGTCCGCCACCACACCCACAACCGCTATGCCGCGCCCGTGGTCTCCTCCTACAACGAGGCCCGGATTTCCCCGCTGTCGACCCACCGCCAGATGGTCATCGACGCCCAGGTCGAGGTGGCGCCCCCCACCAGCCTCTACCGCTACTGGGACTACTGGGGCACCCTGGTCCACGCCTTCGACGTGCTCGAGCCCCACACCGAGATGAGCCTCACCGCCTCCTCGGTGGTGGAGACCTCTCTCCCACCCGAGCTCGAGCGCCAGCTGGGTTGGGACGAGATGGGCCAGCCCGACGTGGCCGATCGTCTGGGCGACCTGCTGGTGACCACCCGGCTGGTCACCGTGGGCGACGAGACCCGGGCCGTGGCTGCCTCCCTGGTCGGGCTGGACTCGCCGGCGGACGCATGCCGGGCGGCGAGCGAGTGGGTGCGCTCCCGCCTGCGCTACGAGTCCGGTACTACCACCGTCTCCAGTGACGCCACCCACGCCCTGGCCCAGGGCGCCGGCGTCTGCCAGGACTTCGCCCACCTGACCCTGGCCCTGCTACGCACGGCCGGTGTCCCCTGCCGCTACGTGTCCGGGTACCTCCACCCCCAGCCCGATGCCGCCGTGGGCGACGTGGTGGTGGGGGAGAGCCACGCCTGGATCGAGGCCTGGGTGGGCGACTGGTTGGCGCTGGATCCCACCAGCGGGGCCGACGTCGGCGAGCGCCACGTGGTGGTGGGCCGGGCCCGCGACTACGCCGACGTCACCCCCCTCAAGGGGGTGTTCCACGGCGGGCCGGCCGAGGGTCTCGACGTGGCGGTGGAGCTCACCCGCCTGGCCTAGGGACCGGGGGCCCACCCTCGCCACCTTTGTGGGCGCAGGTGGACCCATACGGTCCGGACGTGACCAGAAAGGCGAGGCCGCGGCGCACTGGTCCCGGCGCCTCCCGAATTGGTGGTAGAAGCGGGACCGCTTCGGTCCCGCATCTACCACCAATTCGGGAAGCTCGGGCCGGGGGTGAGCCGCGGCCGGGGTGAGCGACCGCCCCGTTCAGGCGGCCAGGGACTCGAAGAGCTCCAGGTGCTCGCCGACCATGCGGGCGGTGGAGAAGCGGCCCTGTGCCACCTCGGCCCGGCAGGCTGCCCGATCGAGGGTGTCGATGCGCCCGAGGGCGTCGGCCATCTCCCCGGTACCGGCGCAGACGAAGCCGGTGCGGCCGTGGTCGACCACCTCGGGGACCGACCCTTCCCGGAAGGCGACCACCGGCGTGCCGCAGGCCAGGGCCTCGATCATCACCATCCCGAACGGCTCGTTCCAGCGGATGGGGAACACCAGGGCCTTGGCCCCCGCCAGCAGCTCGAGTTTGTCCTTGACCCCGACCTCGCCCACGTAGCGGGTGTCGCTGGTGAGCAACGGCTCGACGTGGCGCTCGTAGTACTCGACCTCGGCCGGCTCGCGCATCTTGGCGGCCAGCACCAGGGGCAAGCCGGCCCGGGTGGCCGCCTCGATGGCCCGGTGGGCGCCCTTCTCCGGGGTCATCCGGCCGAGGAAGAGCAGGTAACCGCCGTCGCCGTCGCCCACGGGGAAGTCGCGGGCGTCGAGGCCGTGGTGGATCACCCGGGCCACGCGGAGCTGGGGCAAGGGTTTGCACTGGGCCCGGGAGATGGCGATCAGGGGCACCCGGTCGCAGATGCGCAGGTAGGGATCGCCCAGCTCGCCGTCGAGCGGTCCGTGCAAGGTGGTGACCACCTTGAGGTCGGGGTAGCGGGCGGCGTAGGCGGGCCCGGCCATGGTGTGATCGTGGACCACGTCGAAGTCCTGCACGGCGTCGTAGGCGGCCATGACATGGCGCATCTCCGGGACCACCGAGCCCATGCGCTGGTCGGGCTCAGCCAGCGTCCACTGGGTGGGCACGGGGCACGTGGAGTCGCCGGTAGCGAAGAGCATCACCTCGTGGCCGGCCTCCTGGAAGCCGGTGGCCAGGCGGTCGACGACCAGCTCGATGCCCCCGTAGCCGTCGGGGGGGATGGCGGTCCAGGGAGGGGCGATGACCGCTATGCGCACGTGCACCACCGCCGGACGTGGGAAATCGTCATGGTCAAAACCTATCCGGAGCGTGCGGCCAGAACGGCGGCCCGCTCCCGCAGCTCGGGCTTGCGCACCTTGCCGGTGGCGTTGCGGGGCAGCTCGTCCAGGTGGTGCACCCACCGGGGGGCGGCGTAGTCGGCCAGGCGGTCCCGGACCCAGCGGCGCAGCTCGCCCGCGTCCGGCGGGGGTGCGGCCGCGGGGGTGACGAAGGCCACCACCGCCTGGCCGGCCAGCTCGTCGGGCACGCCGACCACGGCGGCGTCGCCCACCCCTGGGTGGTCGCGCAGCACCCGCTCGACCTCGGCCGAGAAGACCTTGTGCCCGCCCCGGTCGATCATGTCCTTGACCCGGTCGAGGATGTACAGGTAGCCGTCGGGATCGCAGCGGGCCACGTCACCGGTGCGGAACCAGCCGTCGGCGCTGATGGCGGCGGCGGTGGCCTCGGGGTCGCCGTCGTAGCCGGTCGTGACCAGCGATCCCCGCAGGAGCAGCTCGCCGGGCGTGCCGGCCGGGACCTCGGCGCCGCCGGAACCGACCACCCGGGCCTCCATGCACGGGAGGGGCCGGCCGACCGAGCCCGGCCGCTCGGCGAACTCGTGGTCGAGGAGGATGGCGGCGGGGGAGTGGGTCTCGGACAACCCGTAGATGTCGCGCAGGGCCATGGCCGGGAGCCGGGCCCGTAGCTCGGCGATGGCCGGTAGCGGCATCGGCGATCCCCCGAAGCCCCCGAGGCGCAGGTGGTCGAGGGCGGGCGAGGAGAGCGCCCGTACCCGCAGCAGGCGCTGCCACAGGGCAGGCACGACGTAGAGCCAGCTGACCCGTTCCCGGGCGACGGTGGCGACCAGATCGGTGGGCCGGGGCTCGGCCACGAGCACGCAGCGCCCGCCCACCAGCAGCATCGGCAGGAGGTGGGCGTGCATGGCGCTGATGTAGGTGAGGGAGAAGACCACGGCGGTGACGTCGTCGGGACCGACCCCGAGCACCCGGGCGTAGCTCAGCCCGCTGTGCACGCTGGCCCGGTGCACCACCCGGCTGGCCTTGGGTCGCCCCGTGGTGCCGCTGGTGTAGACGACGGCGTAGCCGGCGTCCTCGGCCGGGCGCTGGTCGGCCTGGTAAGACCACGGCCTCCGCCGGCCGGTGAGGAGGTCGGCGAAGGGGCGGGCCCGGTGGGGGGCGAGGCCGGCCAGGCGGGCGGCCTCGGCCAGGTCGCCCTCGAGCCCGGGGCCGGCCAGAGCCAGCACGGCGCCCGAGTGCTCCAGCAGGAAGGCCCACTGCTGGGGGGCCATCCGGGTCGACATCCCCACCATGACGGCACCGGCCCGGGCGCAGGCGAAGAGGGCGACGGCGAGGTCGAGGCTGTTGTGGTCGACCACGGCCATGCGGTCGCCGGGGCCCACCCCCTCCTCGGCCAGGCCCTCGACCGCCCCTTCCACCAGCTCGGCGAAGTGGGCGACGGTGACCGCCTCGCCCGCCGGGGTGGTGAGGAAGGGGCGTGGCCCGAAGCGGTGCACCGCCCGGTCGAGCACGTCGAGCACGGTGCGGGGACGGTCGGGGTAGCTCAGCGCCGGGCCTCCCAGCCAGGTCTCGGTGGTGACCGGGCCGATGAGGTGCTCGACGTGGCTGGTAACCCTGGCGCTCACGGCCGGCACGGTACCGCCACGAAGCTCCGTCCGAGCGGCGTGGGCGGCTCCGTGCCGACGGGCGCCGGCGGACCATCGCCGGCGCGGGCAACAATACCTCCGTGTCGATGCTGGGCCGGCGATTGGTGCGCACCGAGGATCAGGCCCTGCTCACCCGGGGAGGCACCTTCGTGGCCGACCTGCGAACTCCCGCCCTCGACGGTGCCGGCCACGTCGCCTTCGCCCGGTCCCATGTCGCCCATGCCGAGATCCTTGGCCTCGACCTGGATCGGGCCCGGGCGGCTCCCGGGGTTGTCGCCGTGCTGGGGGGCGCGGACGTGGACTTTCCCGACCTGGCCCCGTCCGATCCCCGGGTCAACCAGGCCATGGTCCGGCCCTTCCTGGCCACCGCCACCCTGCGCTTCGTGGGCGAGCCCCTGGCCGTGGTGGTGGCCGAGACCCGGGCCGAGGCGATCGACGCCGCCGGGCTGGTGGCGGTCGAGACGCGGCTCCTGCCCGCCGTGGTCGATCTGGATCGGGCCCTGGGCGGCGAGGTGCTGGTCCACCCCGCCGCCGGCACCAACACCGCCGCCACCTTCCGGGCGGGCAGCGACGACGCCGACGACGACCTCTTCGCCGGCTGCGACGTGGTCGTGCGCCAGACGGTGGTCAACCAGCGCCTGGCCGCCTGCCCGCTGGAGACCCGGGCAGGGGCCGCCGCCTGGGTGGCGGGTCGGCTGCACGTGTGGTCGAGCACCCAGACCCCCCAGGCGGCCCGTGACGCCATCGCCGCCGCCCTGGGCCTCGACCCCGGCGCCGTCCACCTGGTGGCCCCCGACGTGGGGGGCGGGTTCGGACCCAAGATCGGGCTGCACCGCGAGGACGTGGTGGTGGCCTGGCTGGCCCGCCGGCTGGGCCGGCCGGTGCGCTGGAGCGAGGCGAGGACCGAGAACCTGCTGGCCATGGGCCACGGCCGGGGCCAGCGCCAGGAGGTGGCCATCGGGGGGCGCAGGGACGGGCGGGTGCTCGCCTACCGCCTCGACGTGGTCCAAGACGCCGGCGCCTACCCCCGGGACGGCGCCATCCTCCCCGAGCTCACGGCCGCCATGGCGCCGGGGGTCTACGGCATCGACAGGGTCGCGGTCCGCGCCCGCAGCGTGGTCACCACCACCATGTCGACCACCTCCTACCGGGGGGCGGGCCGGCCCGAGGCCACCGCGGCCGTCGAGCGGGCGATGGACCGCTTCGCCGCCGAGGTCGGGCTCGACCCGGCCGAGGCCCGGCGCCGCAACCTGGTGACGGCGGCCGACTTCCCCCACACCACGGCCGTGGGCACCACCTACGACACCGGCGACTACGCCGGCGCCCTCGACCGGGTCCTGGCGGCGGCCGGCTACGACGAGCTGCGGGCCGAGCAGGCCCGGCGCCGGCGGGCGGGCGAGGAGCTGGCGCTCGGCATCGGGCTCTCGTGCTACGTGGAGGTGACGGCCGGGCTGGCCGCCGGCAGCGAGGTGGCCCGGGTGGTGCTGGGCGACGACGGCACGGTCGTGGTGTACACAGGGACCTCTCCCCACGGCCAGGGCCACGACACCGCCTGGGCCATGATCGCCGCCGACTGCCTGGACCTTCCCGTGGCGGCGGTGACCGTGGTGCACGGCGACACCGATGCCGTGCCGGTGGGCGGGGGGACCTCGGGGTCACGCTCCCTCCAGCTCGGCGGCGCCGCCGTGCTCGCCGCCTGCGAGGATCTGCTCCGGAGGGCGGGTGAGCTCGAGGCCGACGGGGGCTCGAGCCCGGCCTCCGGGGGCACCCGTCGCTGGTCGGCCATCGCCGCCGCCGCCACTGCCTCCGGCGCCGCTCCCCTGGCCGGTGACGCCGTGTTCGCCGCCGGGAGCCCGACCTACCCCTTCGGCGCCCACCTGGCGGTGGTCGAGGTCGATACCGGCACCGGGGGCGTCGCGCTGGTGGGCCTCACGTCGGTGGACGACGCCGGGACGGTCCTCAACCCCCTGCTGGCCGAGGGCCAGCGCCACGGCGGGATCGCCCAGGGGGTGGCCCAGGCCCTGGTCGAGGAGGTGGTCTACGACCACGAGGGCCAGCCGCGCACCACCACCCTGGACGACTACGGCATCGTCACCGCCGGCGACCTCCCGTCGTTCCGGCTGCTCGACATGGCCACGCCCACCCCGGTCAACCGCCTGGGGGCCAAGGGGGTGGGAGAGGCAGGCACCATCGGTTCGACGGTGGCCGTGCAGAACGCAGTGATCGACGCCGTGTCCCACCGGCGGGTGCGCCACATCGATCTGCCCTGCACCCCCGAGCGGGTGTGGCGAGCGCTGGAGGCCGCTGGACGGCAAAGGTGAAGGCTCACCCGTGCCGTCGTAGCATGGCCAGGCGATGGCGGCCGACACCCCTCGCTGGACCCCGCACTGGGCCCAGCTCTACGACGAGGTGGTGACGTCGGGCCTGTGCACCGGCTGCTCCGGCTGCGTGGTGGCCTGCCCGTTCGACGTGCTGGGCTACGACGAGGCCAGCGGCGCCTACAAGCCGTTCCACCTCGAGGAGGAGTCGGGACCCGGAGGCTGCGGCCACGGGGAACGAGGCTGCACCTCGTGCACCCGCGCCTGCCCCCGGTTCCGCACCTGGGAGACCGAGATCGACACCTACCTCTTCGACCGCCCCCGCCGGGCGGAGGAGGTCGACGGCATCTCCAAGGACATCATCCTGGCCCGGGCCAGCGACGACTACGTCCACCGGCTGGGCCAGGACGGTGGCCTGGTGTCGGCCCTGCTGGTGTGGTGCCTCGACCACGGCTACATCGACGCCGCCCTGGTCTCCTACCTGGAGGGCGACGGCACCTCGTGGAAGGCCGTGCCCGGGGTGGCCCGCACCAGGGAGGAGGTGCTCGCCGCCGCCGGGAGCCGCTACACCTACTCGGCCACCCCCATGGCCTACGACGAGGCGGTGGCGGGCGGCGCCGAGAAGCTGGCCCTGGTGGGCATGAGCTGTCACAGCTCGGTGCCCCCGGTGATGTCGGTGCGCAAGGCGGGCAAGCCGGCCCGGCGCTTCGCCCTCAACGTGGGTCTGCTGTGCTCCAAGACCTTCGACGACGCCATCTTCGAAGAGCTGTTCGAGGCCAAGTACGGGCTGCGCAAGCAGGACATGGTCAAGATGAACATCAAAGGCGTGTTCCAGATCTGGATGCGCAACGGCGACTACCACGAGGTGCCCCTCAAGGAGTGCCACGCCTGGACCCGGGAAGGCTGCAAGTCCTGCCCCGACTTCGCCGCCGAGCACGCCGACATCTCCACCGGTGGTATCGGGGCCTTCAACGACTGGACCCTCACCATCGTGCGCACCGAACTGGGCCGGGAGATCCTGATCAAGATGCTCGAGGACGGCAGCCTCATCGGCCGTCCGGGCGACGACGACCCCGGTGCCATCGCCCTGTTGCGCAAGCTCAGCGTCAAGAGCCGCAAGCGCTGGCCCACCACGGCCGTCGACGCCCCCCGCCGGGTGCCCGACCCGGCACCCCGGCCGGCGCCGGCCACCGCCTCGCCGGCGACGTCAGGTTCCGGCTAGGCAGCCGGTGGACGCCACCGACGCGGGCCGGGCAGCGCAGATCGTGCTCCGGGCGTCGGATCTGCCCGGCGGCGGATGGCGAGCGAGTCCGGCCTCGACCGGGGCCGACGAGCTGGGATCGGGCGACGACCTGCTCGACGCCTGTTTGGCCGGTTTCCCCGACCCCGATGTCACCGCCTCGGCCGAGTCGGACCGCTTCACCCGGGCCCGGGCCCTGGCTTATGCCGTGGCCTGGGTCTTCTCCTCCGAGGCGGCCGCCGAGATCGCCTTCGCCACCCTGGCCCACGAGCGCTTCGCCTCGGCCTTCGTGACGGGCATGGCGGCCGAGGTCCATCCCGAGGAGGGGGCCGCCACCCTTCTCGGCCATGTGGCCGCCCCCGTGGCCGGCTTCGAGGCCCCGGGGCGTTCGGCGGCCCACCAGGCTCGCCTCACCGCCGCCGACGCCGAAGGCATCCTGCCCATCCACCTCGACCTGTTGGCTCTCCAAGAGGAGCGGGCCGCCACCCTGGTCATCTTGGCCGACAGCCCGGATCCCCTGCCCGGGGGCGACGTCAAGACGGTGGCCGAGCGGGTGGCGCTGCGGCTGGCCGGGGGGCGGTGAGCTGCCCAGGAGCGTGACGTCGGTGCCGTTTGGCCTGCTTAAGCTGCTTAGGCATAGAGTGTGGCCGTGGTGGGCGGCAGGGCGGTGCGGGTGGAGACTGCGTTGGTCATCGGCGCCCCTCGGGCCCGGGTCTGGAGCGCCTTGGTCGATCTCGAGCGCTACGCCGAGTGGAACCACCACATCGTGGGTGCCCGGGGCGAGGTGGCTGACGGCGCCTTCCTCGACCTCGCCATGAACCTGGCGCCCGGCCACCACACACCGGTGACCGTCCGGGTGACCGAGTTCAGGGTGCCCGAGGTACTCGAGTGGCGCTGGGAGCACGAGGTGCCCGGCCTGTTCTCCGTCTGCCACCGCTTCGAACTGGCCGTCGTCGACGCCGGGACCCATCTGAGGAACGAGGTGGAGCTGGGGGGCACGCTGGCCGAGGCCACGTCCGAACTGCTGCGCCAAACCATGACCGAGCGTTTCGTGGCCATGAACGACGATCTGGCAACCTACGTGGGAGCACCACCAGCGAGAAGGAAGCCGGTCATCGGGACGAACGAACCATGGCCCAAAAAGCGGGACTGACCCAAAAGCAGATCATCGACGCCGCCATCGCCATCGCCGACGCCGGCGGCATGGAGGCCGTGACCCTCACCTCGGTCGCCGCCCGCCTCGGCGTCCGCCCGCCATCGCTTTACACCCACGTCGACGGCATCGGGGGACTGCACCGGGCGATGGCCCTGGTGGCCGGGAGGGATCTCATCGCCTTCCTCCGGTCCGCCGCCGGCCGGGGGACCGGTCGCCACACCCTACGGGCGATGGCCCACGCCTACCGCCGTTTCGCCCGGCAGCACCCCGGCTGCTACGCCGCCCTGCTGCCCCGGGTGGGGGAGCAGGAGGACCCCCAGATCACGGCGGTGGTCGAGGAGATCGTGATGCTGGTGGGCGCCGCCCTGGTCCAAGAGGGGATTCCCGCCGGCGAGGCCATGGTCGTCATCCGCTGCCTGCGCAGCGGCGTGCACGGCTTCGTCACCCTCGAGGCCGAGCGGGCGTTCCGCTTCCCCCTCGACGCCGACGAGTCGTTCGAGGCCCTGGTGGCGACCTTGGTCGAGGGCACTCTCGCCCGCTACCGCCCCGCGGCGGGATCTCCGCCTCCGTAGCCGCCCTGGCCTACCCTGGCCGGCCGTGGTCGCCAGCGCCCCCGTCCTGCGCCCCGCCCTGAGGGCCCGGGCCCCGTCGCTGGCCCTGGAACGCCGCCTGTGGGCCTCGGGCCACGGCGTGGTCGCCGGGGTGGACGAGGTCGGTCGGGGGGCCTGGGCCGGACCTCTGACCGTGGGGGTGGCCGTGCTGCCCCGGGACCGGCGGGTCTACAAGGTGCGGGATTCCAAGCTGCTGACCGAGGCGGAGCGAGAGGCGCTCTTCGAGCGGATCAGCGCCTGGTGCCGGGCGTGGGCGGTGGGCCACGCCAGCCACGAGGAGTGCGACGCCTTGGGCATGGCCGACGCCCAGCGCCTGGCCGCCCGCCGGGCCATCGAGGGCCTGGGTCTGGAGCCCGACCACGTGGTGGTCGACGGCAACTGGGACTTCGTGGGCGGGGGGCGCACCCAGCGGATGATCGGTGCCGATGCCCGCTGCCTGTCGGTGGCGGCGGCGTCGATCCTCGCCAAGGTGAGCCGGGACCGCATCATGCGGGCCCTCGCCCCCCACTTCCCCGGCTACGACTTCGACCTCAACAAGGGCTACCCCTGCCCCCGCCACAAGCTGGCCCTGGCCGCCGACGGGCCCACGTCGATCCACCGCCGGGCCTGGGTCTTCATGGACCACCTGCCGTGGACCGCCCTGCACCGCCCGGCCCCCGAGCCCGACGTTGGCCAACTGCGCCTGGATGGGTACGCCATCACCATGAGCGAGCCCCGGACCCCCGACGACGACCGCCTCGACGCCGTCCAGGACGACATCGACGCCGCCCGGCGCACGGCCGAAGACGCCGACGTGCTGATCGATCCCGACGAGCAGCGCTTCTACGAGAGCGGTGACGACGACACCGGCGACGACGACCAGACCATCGCTCCTCCCGGCTGACCCACCCCCGGGCGTTCTCCGGTGCCGGGACGGCGCCAGGCGCCGCTGGGTTCCCGGAGAAGCCCGGGGAACGGGAGGGAGCGCTACCGTGGCCGCGTGCTCGCCGTCTACACCTTCGCCGGGTGGACCGTCTTCGTGTGGGCCACCCGGGCGCGCAACATCGCCGAGGACGGGGGCTCGACGCTGAACCTGGTGGTGGCCCTCGGGCTGGCCGCCCTGGGCGTCGCCGTGGCCGTTGCCGCCCGGCGGGGCGGGCTGGCACCGGTCCTGGCCGTGGCCGTCGGCGCCACCGTCGTCGCCTGGGCCGTGCGGGTCCCCCAGATCCTCCTCGACCCGCAGCACGGGCTCGCCTTCCAGGCCGTCCACGCCGCCCTTGCCGCCGTCTCCGTCGGCCTGGCCGCGGCGGCCTGGCGCACCACCGGCTTCTGGCCGGCCCGGCGCCGTGGTTCCCGGGCCGTCTCGCAGGGGAGCACGAGCGGGTAGGGGGGAGCCGCCGCCTCCCGGGACACCTCGGGTAGGCTCCGGCGCCCATGGGCCAGCCGATCACCGTCGTCGCCAAGCCGGCCGTCACGCCCGGGGTCTTGCGCCTGGAGACCAACCGCAGCCTCACCGGCATGGGCCACGAGCGCTACCGCCGGGGGGACGAGATCACCGGCCACCGGCCGCCTGACGAGCTGGCCCGGCGGTTGTTCGAGCGGGGCGGGATCGACGCCGTGCACGTCTACTCCAACGTCATCACCGTCGACCTGGCCAAGGGGTCCGACGGCGCTGGGGTGCAGGAGGTCGTCGAGAACCTCTTCATCCACTACCGGCCCGGTGTGCTGCCCCCCACCGACGAAGAGCTCACCGGCACCTCCGGGTAGCCCGGCGCCGGCGGCCGCGGGTGGGCCGGCGCGCCCGGCCCCAGATTTTCCCCTTGCGTTCACGTCCGGGACGGAGGATGATGACACTGGTGTAATTACGCCGGGGCGATCTGGGTACCCAGCCGGCGACGCCGAGAGGGAGGTCGACCGTGCAGAGCCGAGCTGGAGTCGACGATCGAGCCGAAGACGACCCCATGGCGTGGCAGCGCCTGGCCAACTGCCTGGGCCTCGACCCCGACGTCTTCTTTCCCGAGCGGGGAGCCTCCACCCGGGAGGCCAAAGAGGTCTGCCGGGGCTGCGTGGTGCGCCTGGAGTGCCTCGACTACGCCGTGGACAACGGTGAGCGCTTCGGGATCTGGGGCGGTCTGAGCGAGCGCGAGCGGCGCAAGGTGCGCCGGGCCCGGGCCAACCGGCGGGGAGCGGCTTCAGCCTGAGCGGCGAGGGCCCACGCGCCGGAGGCGCCGGGCCAGGCGAGCCTCGATGGTGCGCTCCGGCGCCAGGTCGAGGCGAGCCCAGTGGCGGCCGTCGATCCGGTCGAGCACGGCTCGGGGCGCCAGCCCGACCAGCTCGGCCCGAGCGACCGGCGCCCGGGCGGCGACGGCGTCGTAGACGGCGTCGGGTCCGGTGACGAGCGGGTCGACCAGGTTGCACGACACCTGCACGGCGTCACCCACGGCCAGCCCGAGGGCCCGCACCGTGGGGCTGCGCAGGTCCCGGGCGACGGTCCGGGCCAGGGCCAGGTCGGCTTCGCCCAACCAGAGGTTGTAGGCGACCAGGAACGCGCGTGCGCCCACGGCGGTGGCGCCGGCGCGCGGGTGGGGCGTGGCCGGGCCGGACCGGGGGGACATGCCGGAAAAGGCCTCCCGCCGGATCTCCGGAAGGCTGGGGCCCTCGGGGCCGTAGACGAAGGCGGGGACGCCCAGCTCCTCGTCCAGCCAGGTGGCGAAGCGGTCGCGGGCCCGCCGGGCGTGGTCCATCGGCGTGGTGCCGAGGGGAACGAAGGGGACCACGTCGACGGTGCCCAGGCGGGGGTGGGCACCCCGGTGGTGGCGCAGGTCCAGGATGTCGATGGCCGCCCGGGTCACGGCCCGAGGTGCCTCTTCACCCACCATGGTGAACACGCTGCGGTGGTGGTCGCCATCGTGGTGGATGTCGAGCAGGTCGTCCCCGGCGGCACCGGCCAGCGCCTCGAGGAGGTCGAGGCGCCGGCCCTCGCTGAGGTTCATGGGGCACAGCAGCACCATCAGGCCCGCTTCAGCGCCCCGATGACGGGGACCGAAGCTATGCTCGGTCCCATGGGTAGCCTCGGAGCACCTGAGCTCATCATCGTCCTGGCCATCATCCTGCTGGTCTTCGGGAGCACCAAGCTGCCGAAACTGGCCCGGTCACTGGGACAGGCACAGCGCGAGTTCAAGCATGGTATGACCGATGCCGAGCGCGAGGAGCAGGCGCAGCGGTCGTCGGCCAACGCCAGCGACGGCACCGACCGGCCCGCACCCACCAAGGACGGCTCCAGCTCCTGAGCAGTGCCGGCCGGCGGGCCGGCGGGCCGCTCAGCCGGAGATGGGGCTGGGGGCGTTGCCGGCCGCCGCCTGGCGGCGGCGCTTGAGGATGCGGCGGCGCTCACGCTCGGATGCTCCACCCCACACGCCATGGTCGACCCGCTGCTCGAGGGCGTACTCGAGGCAGGGAGTCCGTACCGGGCAGCCCTCGCAGATGCGCCGAGCCACCTCGACGCCCACGCCGTCGCTCGGGAAAAACCGCGACGGTGGCTCGTCCCGGCAGTTTCCCTTGGCCATCCAGGTGGTGTCCATCGCTGCCTCCAATCGCCCGCCACTCCTTTCTACGGCGCCAACGCGGGTTTGGTTCTCAGGAATTTCCCGCGGGCGGAGTCCTTCGGGACGAAACCGTCCAGACTGGGAACGTGATCGACCGGAGCCAGGAGCCGGGAGCGGCATCGACAGGAGCGTCGGGCCCGGACGGAGACGAGCCCTCCCCCGGCGCCGACGGACCGGCTCGGGCCTGGCCCGGCGCCCCCTCATCGCCTCCAATTGCCGCCCCCGCCACGCCGACCCAGCCCTACGA
>Ga0247704_1000245_pt1 | contig 15606 bp, 19 predicted proteins | sample 41W_NmetaG_FD_189042 | JGI IMG/M metagenome (GOLD analysis project Ga0247704, IMG submission 189042) | Soil microbial communities from hillslope of Landscape Evolution Observatory, University of Arizona, Oracle, AZ, United States - 4-1-W_N | ecosystem: Engineered > Artificial ecosystem >...
ACCCACCCCATGCCCGCGTTGTTCACGAGCACGTCGACCCGGCCCACCCGCTCCAGCAGGGTGGCCCGATCGGCGTCGACCGTGACGTCGGCCACCAACGGGGTGATGCCGGGGACGGCGGCGGCCAACTCGGCCAGCGGCCCCTCGCTGCGAGCCACCGCCCACACGCGGGCGCCCTTGCGTGCCAGGCGCTCGGCGGTGGCCCGCCCGATCCCGGACGAGGCGCCGGTGACGACGACGGACAGGCCTGTGAGCCGTTGCATCCGACCAGTAGAGCCGCGGCGGGCCGCCCCGGGCGACCGCCCGGCCCACCGGATAGTTTGCGGGCGACAGCCGGCCCCCGAAGAGCGGAGTCCCGATTTGGCCACGCCCGCGCGCACCATCGCCGATCTCATGAGCACCCCCGTGCTGACGGCGGAGCCCACCGAGCTCATCTCCGAGGCCGCCGCCCGCATGCTCGAGCACCGGGTCGGCTCGGTGGTCGTGGTGGACGGCGGCCGGCCGGTGGGCATCCTCACCGAGCACGACCTCGTCCGCTTCTCGGCCAAGGGCGAGGACGGGCCCACCAAGGTCGTCGAGCTGATGTCCCCCGACCCCTTCACCCTCGGCCCCGACGTCGAGGTGGTGGACGCGTGGAACACCATCGCCGAGAAGGGGTACCGCCACATCCCCGTCGTCGACGGCGCCGAGCTGGTGGGCCTCATCAGCCTGACCGACCTCGTCGCGATGGCCCAGATCCGGTCCATGGGCCATCCCAGCCTGGTCGAGGCGCCCAAGGGCCTCGAGGGCGTGGTGGTGGCCGAGACGGCGGTGGGCGACGTGCGGGGCCAGGAGGGCTTCTACCACTACCGCCACTACAACGCCGTGGAGCTGGCCGGGAAGCGGTCGCTCGAGGACGTGTGGTACCTGCTCTTCAACGGCGAGCTGCCGGACGGCGCGCAGCGGGCCGGGTTCCTCGACGAGGTTCGCCCGCTGTCGGCCATCCCCGACGCCGTGAAGCCGCTGTTGCCCGACATCGCCCGGGCCGGCGGTGCCCCGGGCCCGCTCGACGCCCTGCGCACGGCCATGTCGGCGGTGTCCCAGGCCCTCGACATGCGCCCGAGCATGGACCTCACGGCCGACGAGCGGCGGGGCGACGCCCTGCGCATCTGCGCCGTCACGCCCACCCTGATCATGGCGCTGCACCGGCTCCGCAACGGTCTCGACCCGCTCGAGCCGAGGCCCGATCTGGGGTACTCGGCGAACTACCTGTACCTGCTCACCGGCGAGGTCCCCGACCCCGACCACGCCCGGGCCGTCGAGCAGTACCAGATCTCGACCATCGACCACGGGTTCAACGCGTCGACGTTCACCGCCCGCGTCGTCACGTCCACCGGTGCCGACCTCGGCTCGGCGACCGTGGCCGCCATCGGCGCCCTCTCGGGACCGCTGCACGGCGGCGCTCCCAGCCGGGCCCTCGACATGCTGGACGCCATCGGGACCCCCGACAAGGCGGAGGAGTGGATCCGGGGCGCCGTCAACCGTGGCGAGCGGATCATGGGCTTCGGCCACCGCGTCTACAAGACCGACGACCCGCGCTCGCTCATGCTCCGCGGCGTGGCGCAGCGCCTGGGCGGCGACAAGGCCGCCTTCGCCACCCAGGTGGAGCAGACGGTGGTGGACGTGCTGGCCGAGCTCAAGCCCGGTCGCCACCTCTACGCCAACGTGGAGTTCTACGCCGGCGTGGTGATGGACCGGTGCGGGCTGCCCCGGGAGCTGTTCACGCCGACGTTCGCGTCGAGCCGGGTCATCGGGTGGTGCGCCAACATGCTCGAGCAGGCCGCCGACAACCGCATCATCCGGCCCAGCGCCCGCTACGTCGGCCCGCCGCCGCCCCAGCCGGTCCCCGACCCGGCGTGATCCGCGTCGTCGAGGCGTCGGAGGTCGACGACGACCTCGTCGCCGCCTTCGGCCGGCTCGTGCCCCAGGTGTCCGGCTCGGCGCCGCCGCCCACGGCCGCCGAACTGGCGGAGATGGTCGAGGCGCCCGGCACGCGCCTGCTGCTGGCCGTGGACGACGCCGGAACCGTGGTGGGGACGCTCACCCTGGTGGTGTTCCGCATCCCCACCGGGGTGCGGGCCTGGATCGAGGACGTCGTCACCGACGCGGCGGCCCGTCGCCGGGGCGTGGCCGAGTCCCTCACCCGCCGGGCGTGCGACATCGCCGCCGAGGCGGGCGCCCGGACGGTCGACCTCACCTCGCGGCCCAGCCGGGAGGCGGCCAACCTCCTGTACGCCAAGCTCGGCTTCGAGCGCCGCGATACGAACGTGTACAGATTGACGCTATGACCTGTACGTCCCCGGCTACGCTGGTGACCGCGAAGGTGGTCATCAGTGACCTACGGGCGAACCTCAGGCCTACATCGAGCGCGCCGCAGCGGGCGAGCGCCTCGTCGTGACCGATCGTGGCGTCCCTGTCGCCCGACTCGTTGCTGCGAGTCAAGAAGAGCTGCTCGACCGCCTGGCCCGCGAGGGCGCCGTCACACGAGCGGCGCGGCCGAAGTCGCGTGCCTCGAAGAGCCGACGCGTCAAGGCGACCGGCCCGGTGGCGGAGCTCGTGAGCGAGATGCGCGCCGACCGGCGCTCGCGTTCTGGGATAGCAGCGCCTTCGTCAAGCTGCTGATCGACGAGGTCGGCAGCGACGACGCCGAAGCGCTGTGGAACGATCCTGGACCGGCCGCGGCCAGTCGCCTCGTCGTCCCCGAGGTCAGTGCCGCGCTCGCGACGGGGCGGCGTATCGGCCGACTCGACGAGAAGTCGCATCGCGTTGCACAGCGAGCGTGAGCTATCGAGCTGAGATCGACTTCGTCGAGCTCACGCCGACGATGGCCGACCGCGCCGCAGCGCTCGCGGTGAAGCACGATCTGAGCGGTCGGGACGCGGTGCACCTGGCGACGGCGCTCGGCCTTCGAGAGCCATCGATGATCGTCGCAACCTGGGACCAACGCCTCGCGACCGCTGCTGTCGCGGAGCGGATCGTGGTGGTGCCGGAGCAGACGTGACTGCACCGTTCCGCATCGCGCGGAATCCTGACCCCGACCCGGCGCTTCCGTACGTCCTGTCGATCCCGGTGGCGCCGTCGCCGGTGGTGGTCAAGGCCGAAGAGACGTGGCCAAGGACCGGAAAGGTCCACTGCGATCGCGGCGACCGGCCGGAGCACCCCGACATCGCAACCACTGGTCGCGGGGCACGGGTGCCGCCGTGTCGACGATCACCGGCTCCGGGCCTCGGATGACCATCGAGTTCACGGGGAGGAAGAGATCGCCGGCGGGCACGACGTTCGGGATGAGGAACGTGTCGGGTGCGACCACGATGGGATCGAGCGGCACCGTCACGAGCGCCCGTCGCCCGGTCGCGGGTGGCGAGCCCAAAACTCCTCGACGACGGCTGCAGCGTCGTCGACGCGTTCCCACGCGGGCGAGAGATGGGAGCCGGCGAACGCGATGACGTCGACGCCTGGCCGGGATTTCGCGAGATCGGCGAGGTCCTCGTCGATCGGCGGTGGCGCCCACTCCGTGCACCGGATGATCAGGGTCGGTGCGGTCGTGGCTCGGTAGTCGGCGAGCACGTCGACGTCTCGAGCGAACGCACCGGAGATGATCGCTCGATCGGGGCGACGCAGAGAGGTCCCGTCGCCGCGGGCGAGAAACTGGCGGTCGATGACCGCGTCGAGGTTCGGAAGGTCCATCCGTGATGCGGTCAGCCATCCCCGCATGCTGGCCGCCTGTCGCTGCCGCTCGGCGGCGTCCTGGACGACGGGCGCCTCCGTCATCTGCTCGAGCTCGCGTCGCGCGCCAACCAGCCATGCCTGGTGGACCGCCTGACCATCGGTGTCGGCCACGGTGAGATGACCGGGCGGAAACCCGTCGATGCTCACGAGGCGGCCTCCGCCGTTGGCTTCGCCATGTCGGGCCGCGTAGCGGGCCGCGACCATTCCTCCCAGGGAGTGCCCCAGCAGGTCGGGAGCGTCGAGGCCGAAGTGCAGGATCACCCCGTGGAGGGCGTCAGCCATGGTGCCGATCGGATCGGTGTCGAGGTCGCCGATGCGTCCGGACCAGCCACAACCGGGCAGATCGAAGGCGATGACCCGGTGGCCACCGAACCGCTCGGCGAGCGGGTCCATCGTCTCGAGGTTGCCGCCGACTCCGTGGAGAAGCACCAGACCTGGTCCGTCACCCCCGTGATCGCGCACGGCGACTCGAACGCCGCCCACCAGCACCCACCCGTCAGAAGCCGATCGTGCTCGGTCTCGGGCCACGCCACTTGACATCCTGTAAAGGTATTAGGTTCTTTACAGCATGTCAACTCGACGCGAGGGGACCCGGAGCCGGTTGCTCGGCGCAGCGCGAGCGCTGTTCGAGGAACGCGGCTACCACGACGTCGGCCTCGAGGAGATCGGCGCGGCGGCCGGGGTGAGCCGACAGGCCGTCTACCTCCACTTCGGGTCCAAGGCGCAGCTTCTCGTCGCGCTGTTCAGCTGGATCGAGGAACAAGAACACCTCGGCGAGCTGCTCGCGCCTGTTTTCGCCTCACCCGACGGGGTGGAGGCGCTCTCGCTGCTCGTCGACGCACACAGTCGCTTCGAGCCAGGCATCACCAAGATCGCCGACGTCGCCGAAGCCGCCAGACGGACGGCGCCCGAGATGGACGAGCTGGTCCGTGGCCGCATGGAGCTACGCCTACAGGGCATGCGTCAGATCGTGGCGCGCATCCATGCACAGGGCCGGCTCCGGAGCGACTGGACCGTCGATGACGCCGCCGGCTTCGTGTGGACCCTCCTGTCGCCCGAGTCGCATCGCCTGCTCGTCAGAGAACTGGGCTGGTCCAACCAACGATGGGCGACGGGCGCCAAGCGCCTGCTCCTCGACGCACTCGTAGACCCCGGCGACCGAGACCTTCCTCGGTGACTACGCCAACCCCACGGCGTCGGGCTACCCAGCCTCGAAAGGGCGGTCTCGGCGTCATCCTCGGTTCAATCTGATAATCTGATTTCATGCCCGAGGTCAGCGCGACCGAAGCAGCCCGGAACTTCGCCGACATCCTGGACGCGGTCGAGCACCGCGGCGAGCACTTCACCGTCGTCCGGCGGGGAAGGCCCGTCGCCCATCTCGGGCCGGCCAGACCCGGACGGGGAGCCGATGCGAAGGCGATGCTTCGGAGGCACCGGCGCGACGAGAGCTGGGGGACCGAGCTGGCGTCGCTCCGCCGGCTCGTCGAGATCGAGGATCGATCCTGACCCGCCTCCTGCTCGACACGACCTTCCTCATCGACGCCGACCGTTCCCGTAGCGGCCTGGATGATGTGATCGCCGACGAGGACGACGTCGCCATCGCCGCGGTCACCATCGCCGAGCTCCGCGTCGGTGCGCTGCTGGGCACCCGGAAGAAGGCTGCCGCGAGGACCGCGTTCGTGGAGGACGTGCTTGCCGCGATCCCCGTGATCGCCTACGACGTCGCTGTCGCCGAGGCTCATGCACGACTGCTCGTCGCGGTGCGCCGCCAGGGTACGCCGCGGGGAGCGCACGATCTGTTGATCGCCGCGACAGCGTCGGCGTCTCGCCGGGCGGTCGTCACCGCGGACGCCACGGCGTTCGCCGACGTGCCCGACCTCGAGGTCCGGCATCATCGCTGAAGTGGCGAGCGATCGACTTCCGGCGTCCTGCCGGCCGGACGAAGCCTCGGTGAGCATGGGACGCGCGCCACGCGGGTTGTCGATCCCGCAGCGCACAGAGGGGCTTCGAATGCAGAGGCCGGTCGGGTGGCCGATGCCACCCCACCGGCTGAAGGCGACGTCAGGTGGGCCGTGACGCCTCGTCGAGGTCGATCCCCACGACGTGGGCGACCCGGCTCAGGCCGGCGTCTCTCGCGAGGACCGTGGCGCGGTGCCGCCGGGCAACCGACGCGATCATGCAGTCGACCATGCCTCGGGGAGTGACACCGGCGCGCCGGCAGGCCCGGTAGATGCGGGCCGCGGCTTCGAAATCGGCGACCGGGTCGAACCGGAGCAGATGGGATCGCAGCAGGAGCCGGCGAAGGTCTGCCTCGCGATCGTCGCTGCGCGCGCCGGCCATGACCTCCATGACCACCGGTTCGGTCACGGCGACCTGGTCGCCAGCGGCGATGAGCTGCGACAGGCGCCGGTCGACGGGACTGCCGGTGGCGCGGTCGTACTCCACCCACGCCGATGTGTCGACGAGGATCACGAGACGGCGGCCGGTGGGACATCCTCCGGGACCTCGTCGATCGCCTCGGCGCCCCGCATCGCCACCGCCTCGTCACGGCTCATCGGTTGACCGGCGAGGTGGCGAAGCGCAAGGTCGACGGCCTCGGTCTTGGTGTGCACGCCGAAGCGGTCCATGATCGCCCTGACGTAGGTGTCCTCGATCTCGATGTTGGTACGAGTGCGTGCCATACACCAAAGGTACACGCCGGTTTTCGTCACCCCGCCGGCGGCTCGCACGTGTGCACCACCACGCCGTCGATGGACACCTCGCCGGGGGTGTCGGTCACCTCGGTGCCGGGGGACGCCGTCCCGACCGTCTCCCCGCACGACGGGCAGCGCACCGGCTCCACGTCGTCCTCCCGGATCCGCTTCCCGTCGGGCCCGAAAGAGGGCCAGCCCCCACGCGGCGCGCTCCAGTCGTAGCGGTGCATGTGCTCAGGCATCGCCGTCGCCCCCGGTCACCGGCACAGCGTATGTATCAGTCCCTCCGCATCGCTGCTCTCGTCGGCGGTGGACGGGCTCTTCCGTCCCCGGGACCCGGGGGGACTCCGATGGACGACCAGACGCACGCCAAGGACGAGCTCGAGCAGGTGGCGCTGCCGCGGCGGCGCTTCCGCTCGCTGATCGCCGCCAACCCCAACTACTTCGGGTCGTTCCCCGACCTCGGGTTCGAGGCGGTGGAGCCGAAGGACGGGGACAAGACGTACGAGGAGCTGGACTGCCTCTCGTACAGCCCCGAGCGCGACCGGATCGAGGCGACGGTGCTGGTGAAGCGGTCGTCCGGCTACTCGGGCGGGCCCTGCACGGCCGGCTCGTTCGAGCACGTGCGGTTCTACGTGGACTACGGCAGCGGCTGGGAGGACGCCGGCACGGCAGCGGTCAACGTTCACGACATCCCCGCCGGCCGGGACTGCTCGGGCGGCGCCACCCACCCGCTCAGCTACGTGTGCGGGGTCGCCCTCCGGCCCCGGCGGAAGTGGTGCTCCAAGCCGGTCCTCCCGATGGTGCGGGCGATCCTGTCGTGGAACCTGGAGCCGCCCGCCGGCCAGCCCGACTGGACGCCGCCGTGGGGCGACGTCACCGACTGCCGCGTGCAGATCCGTCCCCGCCGCTTCTTCCTCTCCGACATCGTCGCCGAGCTGCCCAAGTCGGTCCTGGAGATCGTGCCCAAGGCCGTCGTCGATGAGCCGCCGTCGCCCGATCCCGACCCCGGCCCGCTCCAGGCGTTGAGCCTTCAGGAGCTGAGCCGGCGCTACCGGGGCAAGAAGGTCCCCGCCCACCGGTTCGCGCTGGAGGCGCTGACGTCGATGGCGGGCACGCCCGCCGCCGGCCCGTCCGAGCTGGCGTCCGTCGCCCTGTCGGCCAAGGAGGCCGGCATCGACCTCGTCGACGTGCTGAAGGCGGTCGAGGACACCTCGGGGAACACCACGTACGAGGAGCTCGAGTGCCTGGGCCTCGATGCCGCCCTCCAGGGCGGGTCCCTGGTGGCGTCGTTCGAGGTGAAGCAGTCGAGCGGCTACTCGGGACCGCCGTGCAGCGCCGGCAGCACCGAGTACGTCGCCTTCTGGGCCGACTGGGAGGACGACTGCTCGCTCGGCTACCTGGGCACCGTGGAGGTAAAGGTCCACGACTACGACGACATCGGCGACGGCCTCTGCTACGCCGCCGTCCTGCCCGTCGACGTGGGCGCTTTCCGCCGCGGCTGCCAGGAGCCGGTGCTGCGGCGGGTGCGGGCGGTCCTCTCCTGGAACACGCCGCCGTCCACCACCGACCCCGACGCCGTCCCCGTGTGGGGCAACCGCATCGACCGGAGCGTAAAGATCGAGCCCGGCCCCGTCTACGACGGCACCGCCCGGTTCACCATCGTGGGGGGCGTCGCCGCCGCCGACGTCGACCTGGTCACCGGCCTCACCGTGCCGGGCGCCGTCCTCGGCGTCGCCACGCCGCTGCCCGACCACTGCCCGTTCACCGGCGACGTCGTGCTGCACGGACCGCTGGACCCGGCCCTCGCCGGCCACCAGTACCGCATCCGGGCCACCGACGTGGACTCCGGCGCCACCCAGCTCCTCACCGATCCGTTCCACGTCGTGACGTCGGGAGGCACGTCGGTGCTCGTGACGCCGGCGGCCGACGGGTGGGTGCCGTGGCCCACGTGGACGGGCAACACCACCGGCGTGCTCGGCCACCTGGCGCCCGGCGGGAACGACCGGTGGGACTTCACCCTCGAGCTCGACGTCCCCCTCAACGTGGTGGACACCGCCCGGGTCCGGATGGACAGCATCGTGCGCGGCGTGGCCGAGCCCACCGACACGGTCAACGCCGGTGACCTCGAGCTCCAGACGGCGGGCCAGTGCAAGGTGCCCCACGGCCCCGTGAACGGCACGTTCGTCGCCCGCGACCGCCACTTCCGGAACTGGTCGATCTCGGTCATCGGGGGCCCGGGCGGCCCCATTCCCCCCATCCCCCTCACGGTGGGCATCGGCACCGGCACGCAGACGCCGTTCGCCGGGACGCCCTTCACCCTGGACTTCGGGGACCCGATGATCGCCCCGTGCGGGTACGTCGTGCGCCTCACCATCCAGGACCGGGCGATCGTGGACAGCGTCACCCTCGGGCATCACACCACCGTCGACCGGGGCCTCTGCCTGGAGTGACCTCGGGCGGGCGGGGCGGGCGCCGGCACGACGGCCGGCGCCCGCCCGCGGGGCCGGACCGCCGGGGAGCCGCCCGGCGGGCGGTAGCGTTTCCTCTCGTGACCGAGTCGCTCACCATCACCGACAACCGCACCGGCGAGTCCTTCGAAGCCCCGATCGTGAACGGGGGCGTCTCGTCCGACGTGTGGCGCAAGGCGCTGCCCGACGTGTTGTTCTACGACCCCGCCTTCATGGCGACGGCCGCCTGCGAGAGCGCCGTCACCTACCTCGACGGCGACGCCGGCATCCTCCGCTACCGGGGCTACCCCATCGAGCAGCTGGCCGAGCGGTCCACCTATCTCGAGGTGTCGTACCTGCTCCTGCACGGGGAGCTGCCCACACCGGAGCAGTACGAGGCGTGGGTGAAGGACATCACGTACCACACCTTCATCCACGAGAACGTGCGGAAGCGGTTCCTCGAGGGCTTCCACTACGACGCCCACCCGATGGGGATGCTCGTCTCGGCCGTGGCCGCCCTGTCGACCTTCTACCTCGACGCCAAGAGGATCCACGACCCCGACTGCCGGCAGCGCCAGATCGTGCGGCTCATCGCCAAGATGCCCACGCTGGCCGCCGCCGCCCACCGCTTCAGCGTCGGGATGCCGTTCGTCTACCCCGACAACTCCCTGGGCTTCTCCGCCAACTTCCTGTCGATGATGTGGAAGGTCGCCGAACCCCGCTTCGAGGCCGACCCGGCCCTGTCGCGGGCGCTCGACGTGCTGTTCATCCTCCATGCCGACCACGAGCAGAACTGCTCGACGACGGCGATGCGCACCGTGGGGTCCGCCCATGCCGACCCGTACTCGGCGTGCGCGGCCGCCGCCGCCGCCCTCTACGGCCCCCGCCACGGCGGCGCCAACGAGGCGGTCATCCGCATGCTCACCGAGATCGGGTCCATCGAGAACGTCCCCGACTTCCTCAAGAGCGTGAAGTCGGGCAGCGGCGCCCGCCTCCAGGGCTTCGGCCACCGCGTCTACAAGAGCTACGACCCCCGCGCCCGGATCATCAAGCAGGTCGCCGACGAGGTGTTCGCGGTCACCGGCGCCAACCCCCTCCTCGACATCGCCCTCAAGCTGGAGGAGGCGGCGCTCTCCGACGACTACTTCATCTCCCGGAAGCTCTACCCGAACGTGGACTTCTACTCCGGGCTCATCTACCAGGCCATGGGCTTCCCGGTGGAGATGTTCCCGGTCCTCTTCGCCATCCCCCGCACGTCGGGGTGGCTGGCGCACTGGGTCGAGCTGCTGGAGCAGAACTCGAAGATCGCCCGCCCGCGCCAGCTCTACGTCGGCCCCGGCACCAGGGACTACGTGCCCATCGCCGAGCGCTGACGGTGGCGTCCTCGGCGGAAGACGTCTACCGGCGGCTGGCGCCGCCCGTGCTCGGTTACCTCCGCGCCCAGCGGGCGCCCGACCCCGAGGACCTGCTGGGCGAGGTGTTCCTCCAGGTCGCCCGCGACCTCCACAAGTTCGAGGGCGACGACGCCGCGCTCCGCCGGTGGGTGTTCGCCATCGCCCACAACCGCCTGCTGGACGCCCGCCGCCGGGCGTCCCGGCGACCCCGGCTGGTCGACCGGGACGTCCCCCACGCGCCGGCCCCGCCGCCCGCCGACCCGTTCGACCCCGAGCTGGTCGAGGCCCTCTCGCGGCTGACGCCCGACCAGCGCGAGGTCGTCGTCCTGCGCTTCGTGGCCGACCTCCCGCTGGCCGACGTGGCCCGCATCACCGGGCGCCGGGTGGGCGCCGTGAAGGCGATGCAGCACCGGGCGCTGGAGACGCTCTCGTCGCTCGTGGACCGGCCCGCACCACCACCGCCCGCACCACCACCGCCGGCGGCTGCGTCGCCGACCCTGGCCGTCCTGCCGTCGGCGGCCGAGGACAACCTCACCACCCCGCCCGTATCCTGAGCCTCCCGGCCGGCGCTCACCCGGGCATGGAACACGACGACCAGTCTCCCGCCGTCCGCCGGCTCCACGAGCTCGGCACCCAGCCCGTCGACCCCGACGTGGCCGCCCGCCACCAGGCCTACCTCTCCGCCGCCACCCCGGCGCCGGGCCGCAGCCGCATGCGCCCCCTCCTGGCCGGCACCATGCTGGCGGGCGCCCTCCTGGGCGGGACCGGGCTGGCCGCCGCCCTCCCCGGGTCGCTGCCCGAGCAGGCCGGCTCGGTCGCCCGTGAGGTGCTGGCCGCCGCCCAGCTGGTCGACGACGAGGACGGCGACAAGAAGGCCGAGCAGGCGGCGAAGAAGGCCGCCCGCGCCGCCGCCAGGGCCGAGGGCGGGCCCGGCACCGAGCGCTTCCTCGAGGGCTGCACCGTGGGCGACCCGCCCGAGCCCTTCAAGGGCAACCACGGCCAGTACGTCAAGGCCCACCCGGACGACCCGGCCACCCCCGACGTCAACGAGCGCCAGGTGGCGGCCGAGTCGGACTGTGGCAAGCCCCTGTCCTCGCTGAACGGCGACGACGAATCCGAGGCGAACGAGGCCGACGAGCCGAAGGACGAGACCAGGTCGACCGGCGCCGACAAGGCCGCCGAGGCCAAGGCCGCGGCCGAGGCCCGCAAGGATGCCGCCGAGGGCGGCGAGGCCGGCCGTCCGGAGAGCCCCGGCAACTCGGAGGGGCCCAAGCCGCCGGCCACGGCCGACAACGAGCAGGGCGCCGAGAACCGGGCCACCGAGCGAGGCAGCTCCGGCGACGCCGGCAAGGCGGCGGAGAACCGTCCGGAGGGCGTGGGCCCGCCCACCTCGACGTCCACCTCCACTCCGTAACCCGTCCGCACCCTCTCCCCGCGCCGCCCGGTGCCCCGGCACCGGGCGGCGGCGCGTACGGAGGCGGTGCCAGGATGAGCCCATGACCGCCCTCGGCGACCTGGTCGCGCTGCTCGACCTGGAGCCGATCGAGGTGAACGTGTTCCGCGGTCGCAGCCCGGACGACAAGCGTCAGCGGGTGTTCGGCGGCCAGGTGGCCGGGCAGGCGCTGGTGGCGGCCGGCCGCACCGTCGAGACGGGCCGGGCCGTCCACTCGCTGCACGCCTACTTCCTCCGCCCGGGCGATCCGTCGGTGCCGATCCTCTACGACGTGGACCGCATCCGCGACGGCCGCTCCTTCACCACCCGCCGCGTCGTCGCCATCCAGCACGGTCAGGCGATCTTCAACCTGGCGGCGTCGTTCCACGCCGACGAGGACGGCTTCGACCACCAGCTGCCCATGCCGGAGGCACCGCCGCCCGAGGGGCTGCCGACGTTCGCCGAGCGGCTGGCGCCCTACCGCGACCAGGTCGGCGAGTGGTACTCGCGGCCGCAGCCCATCGACCTGCGCCACGCGGACGAGCCGCCCCACGCCACCGGTGGTGGGCCGGGCCGGCCGCCGTGCCAGCAGGTGTGGTTCCGGGCCGACGGCTCGCTGCCCGACGACCCGCTGCTGCACGCCTGCGTCGTCACCTACGCCTCCGACCTTTCGCTGCTCGACTCCATCCTGCTGGCCCACGGGACCAGCTGGCTGGACCCGGCGCTGATGGGCGCCAGCCTCGATCACGCCATGTGGTTCCACCGCCCTTTCCGGGCCGACGAGTGGCTGCTGTACGACCAGGAGAGCGCCTCGGCGTCCGGCGCCCGGGGGCTCGGCCAGGGCCGCATCTACCGCCGGGACGGCGTCCACGCCGTGTCGGTGGTGCAGGAAGGGCTGTTCCGCCGCCGCCGCTGACCGCCCGTCCCCGGCCGGTAGCCTGCTGCGGATGCGCCGTGCCGCCGCCGTCCCCGTGCTCCTCGCCGTCCTGGCCGGCGTGGCCGGCTGCAACGCCGGCGAGGACGACCCGACGATCGGCACCGACGGCGACGCGTCGACCACCGTCGCCACGACGGCGGCCGCGGCGCCGCCGTCTTCGACCACCGTCCCGGCCACGACGGCGGCCGCACCGGCCCCGACCACCACCACCACCACCACCACCGGGCGGCGGGGGGGCGGCCTCAGCGTGCTCGGCGAGGGCGACCCGGCGTCCATCGCGTCGGCCATCGCCACCAGCGAGGCGGCCATCCGCGACGCGGCCACGCCGGCCGCCGACCTGGAGCGGCACGGGACCGCCCAGCAGGCGGCCTACCGCCAGCTCACGGCCAGGCCCGATTGGCTGGACGACGTGCTCGCCCGCCTGCCCGCCGGGCTGCACGCCACCGTGCGGGCCAACGTGTCGGCGGGCGCCGACCTGCGGGCCCTCACCAAGCCGCGTGACGCCCTGCCGCCGTGGCGCATCGTCGCCCCCGCACCGCCCGAGGAGCTGCTCGGGTACTACAAGGCGGCGGAAGCCCAGCTCGGTGCCCCGTGGCAGTACCTGGCCGCCATCCACCTGGTCGAGACGCGAATGGGCCGGATCCGGGGGACCAGCACGGCCGGGGCCCAGGGCCCCATGCAGTTCCTCCCCGCCACCTGGGGCCAGTACGGCGCCGGCGGCGACATCAACTCGAACCGGGACTCGATCCTCGCCGCCGCCCGCTACCTCGTGCGCAACGGGGCCCCCGGCAACATGGCCAACGCGCTGTTCAACTACAACCGCAGCGACCGCTACGTGCGCGCCGTGACCGCCTACGCCGAGCAGATGGAGGCCGACGAGCGGGCGTACCTGGGCTACTACCACTGGCAGGTGTACTACCGGATGCCCGACGGCGACCGGCTCCTCCCGGTGGGCTACGGGGCGTAGGGCGACCCTCCGGTGGACACGAACTCGGCCTGCCGGGCGATCTCGACGGCGTGGTCGCCGATGCGCTCGTAGAACCGGCCCAGCAGCGACAGGTCGACGGCGGGCGCCGTCTCGGTGCCGCCGGCGAGGAGGGCGGCGAACAGCTCGGTCCGCAGCACGTCCAGGTCGCGGTCGGACGCCTCGACGCCCTGGCCGGCCTCGGCGTCGCCCGCCTGGTAGGCGGTGAGCGCGGCACCCAGCTCGGCCGCCGCCGCCGTCGACATCTCCACCACCAGGACCCGCAACCCGGGGCCGAAGTCCGAGGCGTCCCGCTCGAAGCAGGCGGACCGGGCGACGTGGGCCACCAGGTCGCCCGCCCGGGAGACCGCCTCGGTGAGGCGCACGAGGGCGACCAGGCGGCGGAGGTCGACGGCCATGGGCTGCTGGGTGGCGATGAGATCGTAGGCGGCCAGCTCGGCGTCGCGCGCCCGCGCCGACCAGCCCGCCGTGCGGGCGTCGACGCCCCGCCCCGCCTCGCAGTCCCGCCGCAACCAGGCGTCGGTCGCCTCGGCCACGGACCGCTGGACCTCGAAGCCGATGCCCACCACGGCGCGCTGGAGCGACGCGATCCGGGCGTGGAACCGCTGCCGGCCCGGCCCCAGCCATTCGCGCCCGTCCTCGGTCACCGCCGGTCGTCCCCGCCGATCGTCCTCACAGCTGCCCCGTCACGAGGTAGCGCACACGCCGGCCGACGATCACCGCATGGTCGGCCACCCGTTCCAGGTAGCGACCGACCAGGACCACGTCGAGGGTCGTGGCCAGGTCGGGCGGGGTGCGGAACACCTCGGCGAGGAAACGCCGGTGCAGCTCGTCGAGACGGTCGTCCCAGACGTCGAGGGCCTCGGCGGCGGCGACGTCTCGCCGGACGTACGCCTCCACCGAGCCCTGGAACAGCTGGTGGGCCTCGTCCGCCATGCGACCCAGCAGGCCGCCCAGGCGGGGAGGGAGGGGGGCGTGCGGCCTGGCGGCGAAGGCGGCGACGTGGCGGACCAGCTTGCTCGAGCGCTCCAGCTCGTGGGTCAGCCGCACCACGGTCACCAGGAAGCGCAGGTCGCCGGCGGCGGGCTGCTGGCGGGCCAGCGACTCGAAGGCCCGGCCCTCGCAGCGGCGGATGGCGGCGTCGATGGCGGCATGCCCGTCGACGACCCCGGCCGCCAGGTCGTGGTCACCGGTCACGAGGGCCTCGGCGGCGGCGGCCAGGGCCTGGCCGACCCGGGCGGCGAGGCACGCCAAGTCGGCGTCCAGGTCGGCCAGCTCACGATCGAACACGGTCCTGGTCGGCTCGGGCATTGGCCTCGGCTCCCACCATACGGAGCGCGGGGGCCGGCCCGGCCACCCCCCGGCGACGGCGCGGTGAACGACCGGTGAACACTGGTCCCGGCGACGGCTCCGGGGGCTCACCGGGCGCCGCTCCTCGGTAACGTCGTCGTGTGCCGGTGCTGTTGGCCTGTGTGGTCGTCGCGGCGGGTGCCGTGGTGTCGCTGGTGATGGTGGCGCGGGCCCGGGCCGAGCGCCGGGCCGCCGCTCGCGTCGAGGCGGTCGTGGCGCGGCTGCGTCCCGGCGGAGCGACGCCGGGCGGCGCCCGTCTCGAGGCGGCGCTGTCCCGGCTGGACCGGGCGGCGGACGAGGTGGCCGACCGGGCGAGGGACCAGGCTGCCCTGGTCGCGTCCCTCCGGGGCGCGCTGGAGGCGGTGCCCCTGGGCGTCGTCGTCGCCGGCCCGGACGGCGGCGTGCGCTTCCGCAACGCCGCCGCCGAGGACGTGCTGGGCGGGGGGGCGTCGAACGCCCTGGTCTCCCGGGCTCTCGCCGAGCTGCTGGCCTCGGCGGCCGACGGCGAGGCCGCGTCCCGCCCCCTGGAGCTGTACGGGCCGCCACCGGCGTCTTCAGCTCGTGGCTGACGTTGGCCACGAAGTCACGGCGCACGGC
>Ga0247704_1000249_pt1 | contig 15511 bp, 18 predicted proteins | sample 41W_NmetaG_FD_189042 | JGI IMG/M metagenome (GOLD analysis project Ga0247704, IMG submission 189042) | Soil microbial communities from hillslope of Landscape Evolution Observatory, University of Arizona, Oracle, AZ, United States - 4-1-W_N | ecosystem: Engineered > Artificial ecosystem >...
GCCCACCCAAGGGGAACAGCGGTGCCAGCGCGGGCAGCACCGGCAGCAGGCGCTCGCCGGCCATGGCCACCGGCCGGGCCGCCAGGGCCCCCTGAGCGGGGACCAGGGCCCGAGCGGCCCCCTGAGCGGGGACCAGGGCCTGAGCGGGGACCAGGAGCTCCGCTGCGACGGCCACGCCACCAGTCTAGACGAACATATGTTCGCCTACTCAGGCCGTGGGCTCGGCGACCTCCACCCCTTCGCGGTAGTAGGTGAACAGCCCGTGGATGATGTCCTCGATGCCCTCGGGCTTGGCGCTGAGGGCCAGGTCGATGGTGACCATGTTCGAGTACACGTGCACCCCCCGCACCCCGGGCACGGCGAACAGGCGGCGGGCCAGCTCGTCGACCGGCCGGTGGCGGACGATGTCGTCGGGCGACCGGTAGCGCTCGTGCCCCATGCCGGTGAGGCTGCGGTTGAGCTCGAAGATGGCGACGTCGGGTCGAATCGACGGTTTGCGGGTGACGGTGATCAGCTGGCCCATGTCGAGGCGGAACAGTACCCGGTGGATACGCTCCCCCACATGGTCGAGGGACGCCCACCGGTGCCGGTGCGCACCATCCTCGCCACCATCGGCCTCGTGGTGGCCACGTACGTGGTGCTGCGGGCCATCGTCCTCCTCGCCCACATCGAGACCCTCCTCGTCGTCGCCGCCTTCTTCGCCGTCGTCCTCACCCCTGCCGTCGACTTCGTGCGACGCAAGCTCCACATCCGCCGGGGCCTGGCGGCGGCCATCGTCTTCGTCGGAGGCCTGGCGCTGGTCGGCGCCATGCTGTACGCCTTCATCCGGCCGCTGATCGACGAGGGCCGGGAGTTCGCCGACGACCTCCCGACCTACGTGAGCGACGCCCGGGAGGGCCGGGGGCCGGTCGGCCGGCTGGTGGAGCGGTACGACCTCGACGAGCGGTTACGTGACGCCCAGGCAGACATCGAGGATCGCCTGGCCAACGCCGGGAGCGGCGCGCTCAGGATCGCCGGGCGGGTGCTCGGCGGTGTGGCCTCCCTGCTGACCATCCTCGTCCTTGCCCTCCTGATGATCCTCTACGGGCCGGGGATGCTGCGGGGGGCAGTCGGCATCCTCGACCCACCACAGCGGGAGCGCGTCTGTGCCGTGGCCGCCGACTGCTCGCGGGCCCTGACGGGCTACGTGATGGGAAACCTGCTCATCAGCCTGATCGCTGGAACGCTGACCTTTGTCGCCCTGCTGGTGTTCGGCGTGCCGTTCGCCGGCGTGCTCGCCCTCTGGACCGCCTTCGCCGACCTCATTCCTCTCGTCGGGGCCACCCTTGGCGCCATTCCCACCATCGGCGTGGCCTTCCTGCACTCCACCGGCGCCGGCGTCGGGATGCTGATCTTCTACATCGTCTACCAGCAGTTCGAGAACCACTTCCTGCAGGTTGCGATCATGTCGAAGACCGTGCAGATCAACCAGCTGTTCGTGCTGATCAGCGTGCTGGTGGGCGTCGAGCTGCTCGGCATCGTCGGGGCGCTGCTCGCCATACCCGCCGCCGGCGTCGTACAGGTCATCGCCCGCGACCTCTGGGACGAACGGACCGGCCGGCTCAAGGAGGAGCCCACCATCGGAGCTGACGAGACGCCCGTGTCCGAAGCGCTGGGGGACGACGGCGGGGACGCCTGCCACCCGGTCGTGGTGTTCGAATGAGCGCCAGCGAGACGGTGGAGGTCGAGGGCCACATCATCGACTCCCTCATCCTGGCCAAGGTGCTCGACGTCATCCTCGAGGCGGGCGGGGACTACACGATCCTCGACGTCCAGATCGGCCGGACCAGCGTCGACCCCAGCCGGGCCCGCCTGGAGGTGACCGCGGCCGACGAGGAGTCGCTCGGCCTGCTCATCGAGGAGCTCCAGATCCACGGGGCCAACCGGGTGGTGCAGACCGACGCCGCCACCGAGGCGGCCGAGGTCGACGGCGTCCTGCCCGAGGGCTTCTACTCCACCACCAACCTGCCCACCCAGGTCCGGATCAGCGGCCGCTGGATCGACGTCGAGAACCCGGAGATGGACTGCGCCCTGGTCGTGAGCCCCGAGGGCCGGGTCCGCACCGTCCCCATGCACCGGGTCCACGCCGGCGACCCGGTGGTCCTCGGGCGGGCCGGCGTGCGGGTCCGCGCCCTGGAGCGGCCCCGGGGGGCCAGCCCGTTCGAGTTCATGGCCTCCGAAGTGTCGTCGGAGAAGCCCAAGGAGCAGCTGGTCGCCCGGGTGGCCGAGCGCATCCGCCACGCCAAGGCCACCGGGGGGAAGGTGCTGGCCGTCTGCGGGCCGGCCGTCATCCACACCGGCGCCGGGCCGGCGGTGGCCGCCCTGGTCCGGGGCGGGATCATCGACGTGCTCTTCGCCGGCAACGGCTTCGCCACCCACGACATCGAGTCGAACGTGCTCGGGACCTCCCTCGGCGTCCCCCTCGGCGAGGACCTGCCCCCCGAGGGCGGCCACAGCAACCACCTGCGGGTGATCAACGAGGTGCGACGGCGGGGGTCGATCGCCAACGCCGTGGCCGACGGCTACATCACCGGCGGGGTGATGTACGAGTGCGTGCAGCACGACGTCCCGTTCGTCCTGGGCGGCTCCGTCCGGGACGACGGGCCGCTCCCCGACGTCCGCACCGACGTGGTCGACGCGGCCGACGCCATGCGAGCCGAGCTCCCCGGTGTGGCCATCGCCCTCATGCTGGCCTCCACCCTCCACGCCATCGCCACGGGCAACCTACTGCCGGCGGGCGTGGAGACCTACTGCGTCGACATCAACCAGGCCGTGGTCACCAAGCTCACCGATCGCGGCAGCCATCAGGCCCTCGGCATCGTCACCGACGTCGGCCTCTTCGTCTCCACCCTGGCGGAACACCTGCTGTGACGCCACCCCTGCGCTTCTTGGCGCGCTCATCGGCGTAGAGCACGGATGAGCGCGCCAAGAACGGGGCTGTCCTGGGGGCGGCGCTTCCTCATGTGCCCGCCCGACTACTTCGGGGTGCTCTACGAGATCAACCCGTGGATGCGCAAGGAGGTCCCCGTCGACCTCGACCGGGCCCGCGACCAGTGGGGCGAGCTGGTGGCGACCCTGGTCGGGGCCGGCGCCGAGGTCGAGCTGCTGGAGCCCCAACCCGGCCTGCCCGACCTGGTCTTCACCGCCAACGCCGGCACCGTCAACCACGGCCGCTACGTCGCCAGCCGGTTCCGCCACCCCGACCGCCAGCCCGAAGTCGCCCACGATGTCGCCTGGTTCACCGAGCACGGTTTCGACGTCGCCCACCTGCCGGAGGGGACCCGCCACGAAGGGGCGGGCGACGCCCTGCCCTTCCGGGGCGTGTTCCTCGCCGGCTACAAGTCCCGCTCCGACGCCGCCGCCCACGCCCCGCTGTCGGCGCTGCTCGGGGCCCCCGTGCGCCCGATCGAGCTGGTCGACGGCCGCCTGTACCACCTTGACCTCACCTTCTGCCCCCTCGACGACCGCCGGGCCCTGGTCGCCCCCCAGGCCTGGGACGCCTACGGCCGCCGGGTGGTCGAGGCCCTGGTCCCCGAGCCGTTCGTGCTGGAGGACGACGAGATGCTGGCCTTCTGCGCCAACTCCGTGGTGGTGGGCACCACCGTGGTCATGCCCGCCTGCCCGCCCCGGGTGGGCCGCCAGCTGGAGGCGTGGGGGTTCGACGTGGCGGTGGTGGGCGTCGAGGAGTTCCTCAAGGCCGGCGGGGGCTGCCGGTGCCTCACCCTCGCCCTGGACGTGGCCCTGGGCCCGAGCGGCCCAGGGATCGGGGGAACTGCAGCATTGGTTGCACCCCCACCATCGACGGGAACCGCGGCGGCTCACTGAACCCGAAGCCGGCGGGCGGGTCGACCGGTCCCAGCCGGCCCAGGTCCCGGCCGTCGATCGACGCCCAGCCGGCCACGACACGCCGGAACGACACCGCCCGGTACCACTCGCGCACGCCGCTCGGGCTGGTCCCGTAGACCTTCACCCCCAGGAGCCGGTGGGCGATGGGCGCCTCCACCCACCGGGTGAACCACGCCGGCCGGACCCAAGGGAGGTGGACGCCGGCGCCACCCGTGAGGTGGAGCTCCAGGTGCAGCTCGGGGGCCCGCAGGTCGAGGAAGCGGCCCTCCAGCCGCACCTCGAGCGGGCCGACCACCACCTCGTCGAACCCGTAGACGCTCGACACGTAGCCCGCGCCCTCCTCGGTGGCCGCCACCAGCACCCGCCGGCCGTCGGGCTGGGCCCACATGAGGTCGTCGAGGCGGCCCACGGGCGAGGACAGCCACGACCCCACGACGAACCGGTCGCCCGAGGCGAAGCCGGCGCTGGTGATGTGGCCTACGAGGGCGTGGCGGCCTTGTCGCGTGCCCGTCGGCGGTTCCTCGAAGCCACGCCCAGGATGGCCACGGCGAAGGCCACCGACACCAGGGCCAGCAGCGAGTGGACCACCTTGAAGGCGGTGGTGTGGTCGTCGCGGACGATGTTCCAGATGCGGGTCACCCAGATGTAGATGGTCCAGGCGGCCGCCGTGCGCAGGATGAGGGCGTCGGTCCGGCTCACGCCCTCACCATAGGGCCGGCTGCAGGTCCCGCACGAAGCGGGTGACGCCGCCCCAGGGGAGGTTGTCCATGAACACCCAGGCCCGCCGGTGGATCGAGGTCGGCCCGAAGGCGGCGAGGGCGGCCTTGTGGCGGGGGCACGGGTAGCCCTTGTTGAGGTCGAAGTCGTAGGCGGGGAAGTGCTCGGCCTCGGCCCGCATGATCCGGTCGCGGGTGACCTTGGCCAGGATGGAGGCGGTGGCGATCGACAGGCAGGAGGCGTCGCCCCGCACGATCCGGGTCACGTTGCCGGTGCCCACGAAGTTCCACGTCCCGTCGACCAGGACGGCGTCGGGCAGGACACCCAGGCCCTCGATGGCCCGGCGGGCGGCCAGCTTCTGGGCGGCGGACATGCCCAGGTCGTCGCACTCCTGCTGGCTGGCATGGCCGACGGCCCACGCCGCGCACCACGCGGTCAGCCTGGGGAACATCCGCTCCCGCTCGGCCTCGGTGAGCATCTTGGAGTCGCGGACCTTGTAGACCCGCCGGTCCGGGGGCAGGACGGCCGCGCCGACCGAGATGGGGCCGGCCCACGACCCTCGCCCGACCTCGTCGACGCCCACCACGACCTGGCCCTCGGCCCACAGCGCCCGCTCCCGAGCCAGGCTGGGCACCGTCTGTGGGCCCGGCCGTGTCGCCCGCGTTCGTGGCGCGGGCTCCCCAGCGAGCACGGCCGGGCTTCCCGGCTCCCTACCCACGGCCGCACCCGATCATGTCGGAGCCAACCGTACCGCCCCTGACCGTTCTGGCTGCAGAACACCCCGCTACGGCAGGCGGGAGGACCAGAGGAGGGAGCCGCCGGCCGCGGCCAGGGCGAAGGCCAGGGCCAGGCCGACCACCCAGGAGGTGACCTCCCGCTCCTCGGTGCGGAAGCCGATGGAGCTGCCGATGTCGGCGTAGACCCGGCGCAGCTCCCTGCCGGTGGCCGCCTCGAAGGCCCGCCCGCCGGTGGCCTCGGCGATGTCGGCCAGGGCGTCGCGGTTGACCGGGACGGGGATGTTCCGGCCCTCGACGGTCACGTAGCCGTCGTCGGTCCCGAAGGCGATGGTGGAGATCTGCACCTTGGCGTCGACCGCGGCCATGGCGGCCAGCTCGTTGGGCCGGCCCACGGTGGTCTCCCCGTCGGACATGAGGACGATGCGCCCGGGCGCCGGCGCCTGCCCGGGCGAGGACGGCACGGAGGCGATGCTCCCCAGGCTGGCGAATATGGCCTCGCCCACCGCGGTCCGGGGGCCGAGCTGGAGGTTGTCGATGCTGCGCTTGAGCAGGGCGTGGTCGTCGGTGGGGGGCACGAGCACCTGGGCCACGCCCGAGAAGGCCACCAGCCCCAGGTTGAGCCGGGTGGGGACGATGTCGACGAACGACTTGGCCGCCTCCTGGGCGGCGACGATGCGGCTGGGCTCGACGTCGGTGGCCTCCATGGACAGCGACACGTCGATGGCCATGACGACGGTGGCCCGCTCCCGGGGCACCTTCACCGGCCGGGCCGGGCGGGCGAAGGCGGTGACCAGGGCGATCATGGCCAGCACGAAGGCGGCGGCCGGCAGGTGCCGGCGCCACGACGGCCGTTTGGGGGCGATGGAGTCCAGCAGGGCCAGGTTGGTGAAGCGGACCGCGTAGTCCTTGCGGCGCAGCTGCATGACCACGTAGGCGGCGACGAGGGCGGCGACGAGCAGGAGCAGCCAGAGCCGGCTCCTCGAGAGGAACGTGAGGGCGAGGATCATCAGCGAGTGACTCTCTGCAGGCCGCTTCGGCGGCGGCGGGCGGACAGGACGAAGTCGACGATGTCGCGCAGCCAGTCACCGTCGGTGCGCAGGATCAGGTGCTGGGCGCCGCTGCGCCGGATGGCGGCGGCGATCTCGGCCCGCTGGGCGGCGGCCGCCTCGGCGTACCGGCGCCGCATCGCGGCCTTGGCCGTCTGGATCTCCATGCGCCGCCCGGTCTCGGGGTCGACCAGCGTGAGGTAGCCGACGTTCGGCAGCTCCAGCTCCCGGGGGTCGACGATCTCCACGCACAGGACCTGGTGGCGGGAGGCCAGGCCGGTCAGGGGCTTCTCCCACCCGGGCGGCGACAGGAAGTCCGACACCACCACGGCCAGCCCCCGCCGGCGGCGGGCGGCCACGTGGCTGGAGATGGCGGCTCCCAGGTCGGTCGGGCCGGTGCCGTCGAGCCGCTCCCGGGTGGCCAGCCGGTGCAGCAGCGCCATCATCGGCTGGCGCCCGGACCGCGACGGGATGCGGGTAATCCCCTCCGGCCGCACGATCAGGGCGCCGAAGCGGTTGCCGGTGCGGGTGGTCAGGAACCCGACGGCCGCCACCGCGGCCAGCGACAGGTCGCGCTTCTCGCAGTTGGCCGTGCCGAAGTCCAGGCTGGCCGAGCAGTCGACGATGGCCCACGACTCCAGCTCCCGGTCGGCGACGGGGTCGCGCACGTGGGGCACGGTCGTGCGGGCGGTCACGTTCCAGTCCATCCGGCGGACGTCGTCGCCCTCCTGGTACTCCCGGCTGTCACCCGGCTCGCTGCCTGGCCCCGGCAGCAGCGCCTGGTAGTCGCCCTGGAGGAGACCGTCGAGGCGCCGGGTGATGGTCAGCTCCAGCCGGCGGAGGACCTCCTCCGGCCGCCGGTCGCCCACCGCGGGCAGCAGGTTCACGCAGTGCTCGCCACGTTGGTGACGTCGATCCCGCCGACCGGGGAGGTGTCCTGGCTGGGCGCCAGCCTCGGCGCGGGCACGGTGGCCAGCACCCTGGCAATGAGGTCGTCGACGTCGACCCCGTCGGCCATGGCCTCGTAGGACAGGACCAGGCGGTGGCGCAGCACGTCGGGCGCCACGTCGACGATGTCCTGGGGCAGCACGTAGTCCCGACCCCGCAGGAGGGCCAGGGCCCGGGCGCCCGCCACCAGGCCGAGGCTGGCCCGGGGGCTGGCCCCGTAGTCGATCTGCGGCGTCAGCTCGGCCAGGCCGTGCTCGGCCGGCACCCGGGTGGCGTGGACCAGGCGGACCGCGTAGTCGACGATCGCCCGGTGGGCGAAGACCGCGTCGGCCGCTTCCTGCAGCCGGATGAGGTCGTCGAGGGACAGGACCCGGCTGGCGTGGGGCGGGTTCACCGCCATCCGCTGGACGATCTCCACCTCCTCGGCCCGGTCGGGGTAGGTGACCATGATCTTCATGAGGAAGCGGTCACGCTGCGCCTCGGGCAGGGGGTAGACGCCCTCGGACTCGATCGGGTTCTGGGTGGCGAGGACGAGGAACGGCTGGGGCACCTTGTAGGTCTGGCCGCCCAGGGAGACCTGGCGCTCGGCCATGACCTCGAGCAGGGCCGACTGCACCTTGGCCGGCGCCCGGTTGATCTCGTCGGCCAGGACGAAGTTGGCGAACACCGGGCCGAGCTGCACGTCGAAGGTCTCGTTGGACTGGCGGTAGATCCGGGTGCCGACCAGGTCGGACGGGATCAGGTCGGGCGTGAACTGGAGGCGCACGAACGTGCCGCCCACCACCTCGGCGAGCGTCTCCACGGCCAGGGTCTTGGCCAGGCCGGGCACCCCCTCGAGGAGGCAGTGGCCGCGGGCCAGCAGGCAGGCGACCAGGCGCTCGATCACCCGGTCGTGGCCGACGATGACCTTCTTGACCTCGAAGAGCGCCGCTTCGAGTTGGGCGGCGTGGGTGGAGGCGACGGCGTGCTCAGTCATTGGACCCAGAGTACGACGACATCGGCGTGGAGAGAACGGGCAAACATTGCCCTCCAGCATCGGGCCCGCACCTGAGAGCCCGCTGAGAGCCGGCGCAGGATTCGTCCTCTCCTAGACTCGGTTGCACATGGCCCGGGGATCGTTCGTCATCGCCCAGCTGTCCGACCTCCACTGCGGGTCGCCGTACTTCGACGCCGAACTGCTCGAGACGGCCGTCAACGAGACCATCGGCCTCAACCCCGACCTCGTCGTCATCGGCGGCGACCTCACCGCCGAGGGCTACGCCGGGGAGTTCCGCACCGCCCAGCGCTTCCTCGAGCCGCTGTTCCAGAGCGGCTTCACCATGCTGGTCATCCCGGGAAACCACGACTCCAAGAACGTCGGCTACCTCCACTTCCGGGACACCTTCGGCGTGGGCGACGTGGCCGACAAGGGCGACCGGGTCCTTTCCCTCACCCTGCCGGGCGTCGACGGTTCCGAGGGCCCGTTCCGGATCCAGGTCGTCGCCATCGACTCCTCCAAGCCCGATCTGGCCGAGGGCGAGGTCGGCCGCGAGCGCTACCGGTGGATACGCGACCAGTTCGCGGCCGAGGCCGACTTCAAGGTCTTCGTGCTCCACCACCACCTCGTCCCCGTCCCGGGCACCGGCCGGGAGCGCAACACGGTCTGGGACGCGGGCGACGTGCTCGCCCTGCTGGCCGAGCTCAAGGTGGACATGGTCCTGTCCGGCCACAAGCACGTGCCCCACGTCTGGCTCCTCGACCAGGTGCTGCTGGTCAACTCGGGCACGGTCTCCTCCCACCGGGTGCGGGGTTACACCAGGCCCTCCTACAACGTGCTGGAGGTGACCGGCGACGAGGTGCGGGTGACGTTGAAATACCCGGGAGCGGGCGAGCGGGTGGCGGGCGTGCTCGACCGCCGGCGCATGGCGCTGGCTACCAATCCCGAGCTGGCCGCCATGTTCACCAAGAGCACGTGGAGGCCCTGACATGCCCGAGTACCTGCGCCTGTACCAGAGCGCCGTCCACCCCTCCGACGTGGAGGAGATCCAGCGCCTGTTCGTCGAGGACGTGCTCCCGGCGTTCAACCGGGCCCCGGGCTGCCTGGGCCTGGAGCTGACGGTCAGCGTGGAGTGCAACGCGGGCGGGCTGGTGGAGGGGGCGGCCATCTCCCGCTGGTCGTCGCTGGAGGCCATGTCCACCGCGCTCGGCTCCCACGAGGTGCGCGAGGCGCTGGTGCGCATCCGCCAACTCCTGCGCCAGGAGCCGGTGTCGAAGGTCCTCCAAGTGCTCCGGTGACCACCCTCGCCGGGTTCGGGCCGGTGGCGGTGCTGGTGCCGGTCAAGTCGTTCGGGGAGGCCAAGCTGCGGCTGGCGCCCGCCCTCGACCCTGCCCACCGGGCCGAGCTGGCCCGGGCCATGGCCACCCACGTGGTGCAGTCGGCCGCGCCGCTGCCCACCGCCGTCGTCTGCGACGACGCCGAGGTGGCGGCGTGGGCCCGGGAGCTGGGCGCGCTGGTGGTCTGGGAGCCGGAGCGGGGCCTGAACCGCGCCGTCGAGGCCGGGGTGGCCCGGCTCGGGGCCGGCGGGGCCCGCCGGGTGGTGGTGGCCCACGCCGACCTGCCCCACGCCGGGCGGCTGGCGTGGGTGGCCCGCTTCGACGGCGTGACCCTGGTGCCCGACCACCGCGACAACGGGACCAACGTGATCTGCGTCCCCGCCGGTGCCGGCTTCACCTTCTCCTACGGGCCGGGGTCCTTCGCCCGCCACGGCGCCGAGGCCCACCGCCTCGGCCTGCCGCTGCGGGTGGTGCGGGAGCCGTCGCTCTCCCACGACGTGGACCTGCCCGCCGACCTGGCCGCCTTCCGGGCGCTGGTCGGCTCCCCGTGAGCACGAACCTCGACCCCCCGCGCCGGGCCTTGGCCGTCGCCGCCCACCCCGACGACGTGGAGTTCGGCTGCGGGGGCACCCTCGCGAAGTGGGCGGCCGCCGGCTGCGAGATCTTCCACCTCGTCTGCACCGACGGCTCCAAGGGGTCCTGGGATCCGGCCGACGACGCCGCCACCCTGGTCGCCACCCGCCAGGCCGAGCAGCGGGCCGCGTCGGTCGCCCTGGGCGGCACGGGGCAGGTGGTCTTCCTGGGCTGGCGGGACGGCGAGCTGGAGTCGGGGCTGCGGCAGCGGTCCGAGGTCTGCCACTGGATCCGGCGCCTGCAGCCCGATGTCGTCCTCGGCCACGACCCCTGGAAGCGCTACCGCCTCCACCCCGACCACCGCCACGCCGGCTTCCTGGCCGTGGAGGGCATCGTCGCCGCCCGCGATCCGCACTTCTTCCCCGAGCAGGGCGATGCGCCACACCGGCCGTCGCGGCTCCTGCTGTGGGAGGCGGACGAGCCCGACCACACCGAGGACATCGGGCCCACCGTCGAGCGCAAGATCGCCGCTCTCCTCGAGCACCGCAGCCAGTACCGCACGACGATGGACGTCGACGATCACGGCTCCGCCGACCAGCTCCAGGCCTTCCGCGAGAAGATCCGCAACCGGGCCGCCGACGCCGGAGCCGGCGAGGGCTTCGCCTACGGCGAGCAGTTCAAGCTGATCACCAAGCTGTAGGCCCGCCTACTTCGACGCCTTCTTCGCCTTCTTGGCCGGCGCCGCCTTCTTGGCCGTGCTGGCCGAGAACTTCACCACGTTGGCCGCGGCAAGGGTCACCGCCTCGCCGGTGCGGGGGTTGCGCCCGGTGCGGGCCTGGCGCTGGCCGGAGGAGAACGAGCCGAAGCTCGGCCACGCCACCCGGTCGCCGTTGCCCATCGCGACACGCACCGTGTCGAAGAAGGCGTCGCCCACCTTCTCGACGTCGGGCCTGCTCACGCGGATGCGCCGGCCACGTCCCGCACCACATCGGACGTGTTCACGACCACCTCTCAGGACCCCAGGGCGGTCACATTTCCACATCCGGCCGCGACGCGGCAGGATCTCCGCAGATGAAGCGTCTTCTCGCCCTCCTCGTAGTGGCCGCCGTGTCCGGGGCGTGCAGTGTGAAAGCGACCCCGGCCAGCAACGTCCGACCCCCCGCGGCCGGCGTCCCCGCCAGCGGCCGCGATGTCACCGGCATCTACCGCTCGATCCACCAGGGCTTGCTCCAGCTTCGTGACAACGGCGACTTCGTGCTCGTGGTGCCCGAGGGGCCGGGGCCGACGGCCGGCACGTTCACCCTCACCGACGGCCGCATGACGGTGCGCACCGGCGAGTGCGGCGCCGAGCCGGGCGACTACGACGTGGTGGTGACCGGCGCCCAGGAGGCGGGCAAGGCCACGCTGAACATCTCCGCCGTCAGAGATGCGTGCGCTGACCGCCGCAAGTACCTCACCATCGACCCCTGGGTCTACGCCAACTCCTGATCCACCAGCGCGGGCAGGTCGGGGGCGGTCCTCACCGGCACCGGATCGACCGGCAGATCGTCCTCCGACGTCACGCCGGTGAACACCAGGGCGAACGGCAGGCCGAGGCGCGTGGCCATGAGGCCGTCGGTGTCGGGGCGGTCACCCACGACGATCCCGCCGTCGATCCCGCCGCCCAGCCGGTCGAGCACGGCGTCGGCCATCGGCTGGTAGGGCTTGCCCGCCACCTCGGGCTCCACGCCCGCCGCCGCGGCCACCGCGGCCAGCAGCGACCCGCCGCCGGGGATGGGCCCGTCCGGCGTCGGGTACGTGGTGTCGTCGTTGGTCCCGATCAGGCGGGCCCCGAGGCGAATCGCCTGGTAGGCCGTGTTCAGCCGCCCGTAGTCGAACTCCTTGTGGAACCCGACGATCACCGCGTCGGCCGGGCCTTCGTCCACCGCCTTCACCCCGCGCGCCTTGAGCGCCTCCCGGACACCGTCGCCGGCGCAGACCAGGACGCTCGAGCCGGGCTCGACCATGGAGGCTGCGGCCTGGGCCGAGGTGACGATCTCGTCGGCTTCGACGGGGATCCCCATGCGCTCGAACTTCTCCACCAGGTCGACGACCTTCCCGCTGGAGTTGTTCGTGAGGAACAGGATCGTGTTGCCGGCCGCCCGCAGCCGGGCGACGGCCTCGGGCACGCCGGGGATCACGTCCTCGGCCAGCCACACGACACCGTCACAATCCAGGATCCAGACCACGGCAGCGTTGTACCGGGCCGGGGGCGCCTACGGGAAATCGGCGGCTCTACGACGGTGGGCGTTCTGCCGTGGCTTGCCCAAGAACGAGTACGTCGTCAGCCGTTCATCGTACGCGCGGTGGCCCGCCGCCCGGCGAGCTTTACCACCTCGATGGCGTTGGGCAGCTGCTCCTTGATGGCGGAGTCGTGGGTCACGACCAGGACCTGGCGGAAGCGGGCCCGCAGCCGCTCCAGGGCCACGAGCATCCGGCCCTTGCGGTCGTCGTCGAGCGGGCCGAAGACCTCGTCGAGCACCAGGAGCCCCACGGCCCCGCCCGACTGGAAGCGCACGTGCTCGCTGACCGCCACCCGCAGGGCGAGGTTGGCCAGGTCGGTCTCCGACCCCGAGAACCGGCCCATCCCGTAGGTCCGCCCGGCGTCGACCACCTTGATCTCGTAGGTGTTGGGGTCCACGTCGAGCCGGTCGTACTCCCGGTCGGTCAGCTCGGCGAACAGCTCGGCGGCCTGGGCCGAGAGGCGGGGGCCGACCGAGGCCACCATGGTGTTGCGGAAGTTGTTGAGCAGCTCGGCCAGGCGGGCCAGGTGGCGGGCCTCCTCCCCCAGCTCGCCCAGGTGCTCGTGCTGCTCGAGGGCTTCGGCCAGCCGGCGGACCTCGGCCTGGGCCCGCTCGCGCGCCTGGGTGGCCGCCACCTTGGACCCCTGGGCCCGGAGGTTGGCGGCCTCCGCCGCCGCCTGGCGGCGGGCCCGCTCGGCGGCCGCGGCAGCCAGGTCGTCGGCCTTGAACCCGAGGGCGGCGACCTTCTCGCGCAGGGCCTCCAGCCGCCCCCAGCTCTCGACCATGGCCGCCCGCTCCACGTCGAGCTCCTTGGCCACCGCGGCCCGCCGCTCCAGCCGCCCCTTGATGCGGTGGCACTCGTCGGCCGCCTGCCGGCGGCGGTCGACCTCGGCGGCCAGCGCGGCCCGCTCACCGTCCTGCAGCGGCCGGCCCAGGGCGGCCAGCGCCTCGGCCAGGGCCGCCTCGGCCTCCGTGCGGCGGGCCACCCGCTTCTCGTGGTCGGCCCACGCCACCTGGGCCGCCCGCAGGTCCCTGGCCAGCGCGGCGGCCCGCTCCCCGGCCGCCTTGGCGGCCACCGCGGCCTGGCGGTGGTCCAGCTCCAGCTCGTTAAGGCGGGCCTCGATCTCGGCCAGCTCGGCCGCCCGGTGGGACTGCACGGCCTCGAAGGCGTCGCCCAGGGCCTGGCCGCACAGCGGGCAGGCGCCTTCACCGGTGAGCGTGGACGACCGGGTGACCGCCTCCCGGGCCCGGTCACGCTCCACGGTGGTGGCCCGGATGGTGGCGGTCACCGTGGCCAGGGCGACCTTGGCCGCCTCGGCCTCGGCCCGGGCCAGCTCGCAGCCCTCCTCGTCGGGGGTGGGCGGTACGACCGGGGCGGGGACCGTCTCCAGGGCGGCCTGGGCGGCCACGACCGCTTCGACCAGCCGCAGCCGCCGCTCGGCCTCCTGCCAGCCCTCCGCCTGGGGCGCCAGCACCTCCAGCCGCCCGGCCGCCTGGTCCAGCTCGTCGCGCTCCTCGGTGAGCTTGTTCACCCACACCAGGGCCTTGTCGTGCTGCTCCCGGACGGCCCGGCCCTCGGCCACCAGCCGCTCGTGCTCCTGGCGCAGGTCGTCGAGCTGCTGGTGGCGGGCCAGCGCGGCCTCCAGGTCCTTGGCCGCCACCACGGCCAGCGCCTCGTCGTCGGCCATGCGGGTCTCGGCCTCGGCCGCGGCCACGTCGGCGTCGGCCACCGCCTTGCGGACCGCGTCGAGGTCGGGCAGCACGGCCCGCAGGCGCTCGAACTGGTCCTGGGTCAGCCGGGCGTCCTTGCGGGCCAGGTCGCGGGCGGCGTCGAGCGGGGTGATGCCCAGGAGCTGGAGGACCAGGCGGCGGCGCTCGGCCGGCGTCTGCTGGCTGAACGCGGCCAGCTGCTTCTGCTCGGCGAACACCGACGCCCGGAAGGCGGCGTCGTCCATGCCCAGGATCGAGTGGACGTAGCGGCCGGTGTCGCGCACTCCCTCGGCCACCTGCTGGCCGTCGGCGTGGGCCTCGGCCTTCACCTGGGAGTTGGCCCCGCTGATCGTCCGCCGGACCAGGTACAGGTGGCCCTCGTGCTCGAACTCGACCTCGGTGACGCACTCGGCGTTGACGCCGGACGTGCGCACCTCGTCCATCGACGTGCGGGACCGGCCGTAGAGGCTGAACCGGATGGACTCGATCAGCGCGCTCTTGCCCGCGCCGTTCAGGCCGTAGACCCCCACCAGCCCCGGCGGGATCTCCAGCTCGAGGTCGTCCTCGAACACCCGGTAGTTCCGCAGGTGCAGCCGGGTGACCCTCAATCGATCGCCTCTTCCACGGCCCGGGCCAGGTACTCGTCGCCCTTGTGGCGGATGCGGTCGCGGTCGAAGCCCACCAGATCCTGGCCGTCGACGTAGTTGGCCCACTGCGTGGGCAGCGACGACAGCTCGGGCAGCTCCACGTTGGTCTGGGTGCCGGCGAAGTCGGGCTGCAGCTTGAGGTGCAGGGCGTGGGCCGACGCGGCCCGCACCGCCTCCATGTCCAGCAGCCGGTACGCCTCGGGGTCCACGCCCTCCAGGAACAGCCGGGCCACGGCCCCGGCCGGCATGGCGGCCACCCGCTCGAGCACCCGCTCCTGCACCTCGGCCGGCGACAGCCCCAGCGCGTGGACCGCGGGAAGGGTGACCAGCGGTCGCTGGCCGGTGAGGGCGACGTGGCGGATCTCGCCGGTGTCGGTGTCCAGCACGACGATGCCCTTGGCCACCTCCGGGTCGTCGGCGAAGGAGAAGGTGTCGGTGGAGCCGGCGTACCAGATGCCGGGGTCGACCTTGGTGTGGAAGTGGTAGTGGCCGAGGAGGGCCAGGTCGGTGGACGCCAGCTTGAGCAGGCTGGCGTCGACCTCGATCTCGTTGATGTCGGCGTGGTGGGGCTCGACCTGGGGGACCCGGGGGTGGGTGAGCAGCAGGTTGGTGCGGTCGGTGCTCCGGCTCACCCACCCCCGGGTCCCCCAGGT
>Ga0247704_1000254_pt1 | contig 15291 bp, 13 predicted proteins | sample 41W_NmetaG_FD_189042 | JGI IMG/M metagenome (GOLD analysis project Ga0247704, IMG submission 189042) | Soil microbial communities from hillslope of Landscape Evolution Observatory, University of Arizona, Oracle, AZ, United States - 4-1-W_N | ecosystem: Engineered > Artificial ecosystem >...
CCCTCGCCCTGCGGGCCGGCGCCGCCCTCCTGCCCACCGCCGTGTACTTCGAGGCCGCCGGGGGCCACCGGGGCGAGGTGCGGGCATCGCTGGCCGTCGAGCGCCGGGGGCGCCTGCGAGACGACGTCGAGCGGCTGACCAGCAACCTGGCCGCCGACCTGGAGTCCCTCGTCCGCAAGGCACCGGAGCAGTGGCACCTGTTCCAGCCCAACTGGCCCTCGGACCCGGGCTACCGGAGCTGATCCTCCCGGTCCCCCCACCTCTCCCGTTCTCGGCGCGTTTTGGCCCCTCATCTGGGGCCAAAACGCGCCGAGAACGGGAGAGTCCCTCAAGGTAGACCCGGGCGGCGCCGATGGGGGGTTCATGCTGGGCGCGGCCGGGCTCATCGTCTTCGGGCCCCGCTCGAAGCGTTCGGAGAGCAGGGTCTGCAGCACCCGGCGGCCGTCCCGGAAGGTGTGGAGATTCGAGCGCCCGCAGATGCGGGAGAGCTCCACGCTGGGAATTTCCTTGATCCTCAGCCCGGCCTTGACGGCATGGATGATGAGCTGAGTCTCGATCTCGAAGCCGTCAGCGGTCAGGGCCAAGACCTGTAGCTGCTCCCGCCGGAAGGCGCAGTAGCCGTAGCACAAGTCGGTGAACGGTGAGCCGTAGAGGGCGTTGGCGCAGGCCAGCAGGCCGCGGTTGCCGACGCGCCGGAGCCAGGTGAAGTCGTCGGAGTCGCCACCGTGGATGTAGCGGGAACCCTTGACGAAGTCGTAGAGCTCCAGCGGCTCTACGTAGCGGGGGATCTCCTTGGGATCCATGCTGCCGTCGGCATCGATCATGACGATGACATCGCCGGTGGCCGTGCCGAAGCCGGCCCGCAAGGCCCGGCCCTTGCCGAGGCGGGGCTCGCTGACGACCACGATGTCGGGCCGGATGGCACAGGCCACGGCCACGGTGCCGTCGACCGAGCGGCCGTCGACAAGGATCACTTCGTCGACCACGCCCGGCATGCGCTCGAGCACCCAGGCGATGTTCCGCTCCTCGTTCAACGCCGGCATGACCACGCTCACCGTCCCGGCCGGATGGGGACCCCATTGGTCTCGATGCGGCGCCGGGAGGAGGGTGTCGGCCCCACCGTGCCCGTTCTTCGAGGGGATGGTGTCAAGCACGGGCCAGTCTCCTTTTTCGGGAAAGACTGGAGCTTCGTCGGGCCTCCGTACGGTCGCGCCACCGGGGCGTGACCCCAGCGTCGGCGTGGCGTCACCCGGACGTTGCCCGAGCGTCACCTGCACTGGGCCCCGCGAGGGGCAAGGTTCTCGCCCTGTTCACCGCCCGTTCATCCCCGCTCAGGCCGTCCGTTACCGGCCCTGCCTAAGGTTGGACCCGATCCGACGACCAGTCAGCCTCACCACCAGGAGGACCTCCTTGCCATCCCACCAGCACCGCGGCGCGCGCCTGCTCGCCCTGCCGTTGGCCCTGACCTTGCTAGGTGCCGCCTGCGGGGGCGGCACAGGCGAGAACGCCGATCCCGATGTGGCCGGCGGGGGATCCGGTGGCGACGGGGCCGGCTCCGGCACCGTCGACGTCTCCGGTTCCTCCACGGTCGAGCCGATCTCGTCAGCCGTGGCCCAGCTGTTCGAGGAGGCCAACCCCGACGCCGTGGTCAACGTGGACGGCCCGGGGACGGGCGACGGCTTCCAGCTGTTCTGTGACGGCGAGACCGACATCTCCGACGCCTCCCGCCCCATCTCGCCGGAGGAGATCGCCACCTGCGAGGAGAACGGCGTGGAGTTCGTCGAACTCAAGATCGCCTTCGACGGCATCGCCGTGCTGACCAACCCGGCCAACGACACGATCGCCTGCTTGAACTTCGCCGACCAGTACGCCCTGGTCGGGCCGGAGTCGCAGGGGTTCGAGACCTGGGCCGCCGCCCAGCCCCTGGCCGGCGAGCTCGGCTCGAACACCGAGCTGCCCGAGCTCCCCCTGCAGATCACCGCCCCCGGGGCGGAGTCGGGTACGTACGACTCCTACGTGGAGATCGTGCTGGAGGATCTCGCCGAGGAACGGGAGCAAGAGGCCGAGCCCCGGCCTGACTACTCCTCCCAGGGCGACGACAGCGCCATCATCCAGGCCACCGAGGCCAACGAGGGTGCCTTTGGTTGGGTCGGCTTCGCCTTTGCCGACCGCGCCGGTGAGGGCGTCAAGATCCTGGAGATCGACGGCGGCGACGGGTGCGTCGCCCCGTCGGCCGAGACCATCGCCGACGGGAGCTACCCGGTGTCGCGGCCCCTGTTCATCTACGTGAGCGCCGAGGCGGCGGAGTCGAACCCGACGGTGGCCGCCTACGTCGACTTCTACCTGGGCGAGGGCATCGACCAGGTGGGCGAGGTGGGCTACGTGGCCCTGCCCGAGGACCTGCTGGCCGAGACCGCTTCGGCATGGGAAGAGCGCAGGACCGGTGCCAAGGAGGCATGATCCCTCGATGAGCGACGTGGGCCGGCAGCGGGTGCCACTGACCCTGGCCAGCCTGCAGGGTGACCGGCGCCGCCTTCGCAGGGAGGCGGCGCTGCGCCGCCTGTTCCTCGGCGCCGCCGCCCTGTCGATCGTCATCAGCGCTCTCATCGTCCTGTCGCTGATCAGGGAGGCCTGGGTCTTCGTCTCCCAGGTCGACCTCGCCAGCTTGTGGACCGACGGCTGGTTCCCCCGCCGGGGCCTCTACGACCTCAAGACCCTGTTCGCCGGCAGCCTCATCGTCACCCTCATCGCCATGGCGGTGGCGTCGCCCCTGGGGCTGGGGGCGGCCGTGTACCTCTCGGAGTACGCCCGGCCCCGGGTGCGCCAGGCCCTCAAGCCGGTCATCGAGACCTTGGCCAGCATCCCCAGCGTGGTCCTCGGGTTCTTCGCCCTCACCTTCATCTCCCCCGAGGTGGTGCGCCGCTTCGCCGAGGAGGCGACACTTGCCAACCTCACCGCCGCCGGCATCGGGGTGGGCCTGCTCACCATCCCTCTCATCGCCTCGGTGGCCGAGGACGCCATGGCCGCGGTACCCGACGCCCTGCGGGAGGCGTCGTCGGGCATCGGGGCCCGCAAGGTGACGACCACCGTGAAGGTGGTGGTCCCGGCTGCCGTCTCGGGCCTGGTCGCCGCCTTCATCATCGCCACGTCCCGGGCCATCGGGGAGACCATGGTGGTCCTGATCGCCGCCGGCGCCAGCGGGGGCTCGTTGTTCAGCCTCGACCCCCTCCGGGAGGGCCTCACCCTCACCGCCGCCATGGCCACCCAGGCCAGCGGGACCGACGCCGTGGTGGGGGCCGCCTTGACCTTCCAGAGCCTGTTCTTCGTCGGCATGCTGCTGTTCCTGGTCACCTTCGGCCTCAACCTGGTGGCCGACCGCTTCGTTCGCCGCGTCCGCCAGAAGTACTGATGGCCGCCGTCGCTCCCCATCCCCGCACCGCCGAGCTGGTCCGCGCCCGCCTCGAGCAGGGCAAGCTGGACGTGGCCGGCACGCTGTTTCGCTGGCTCCTGGTCGGCACCCTGGCGCTGTCGGTGGGCGTGCTGGCCGTGCTGCTGATCGACGTCGTCACCGGGGGCTGGGGCGTCCTGTCGTCCCGCCTGGTCGACTTCCTCACCAGCGCCGATCGCACCAGCGCCGAGGAGGCCGGCGTCTTCCAGGGATTGCGGGGAACCTTCTGGATCGGTGTCTTCACCGTGGTCCTGGCTTTTCCCGTGGGCATCGGTGCGGCCATCTACCTCGAGGAGTACGCCCCCCGCAGCCGCTTCACCCGGATCATCGACATCAACATCCGCAACCTGGCCGGCGTGCCGTCGGTCGTCTACGGGATCCTCGGCCTCGCCATCTTCGTCAAGACCCTGGCCAGCCTGCCCGACTGGCTCGGAGGAGGACCGCTGACCGGGGGCCGGACGGTGATGTCCGGTGGGATCATCATCGCCATCTTGGTGCTGCCCATCGTGATCATCACCTCCGCCGAGGCCATCCGGGCCGTGCCCGATAGCATCCGAGAAGCGGGCTTCGGGGTGGGAGCCACCCGCTGGGAGGTGGTGCGCAGTCACGTCCTGCCCTACGCCCTGCCCGGGATCCTTACCGGCACCGTGCTGGCGCTGGCGCGGGCGCTCGGCGAGGCCGCCCCCCTCATCCTCGTCGGCGCCGTCCAGGGCCGGCTCGGCGGGGGACCGGGCAGCCTGGTCGACCTCGGCCAACTCCAGGAGCGCTTCACCGCCATGCCCATCATGATCACCAACTGGTCGGGGGAGTTCGCCGAGGGGTTCCAGGACGAGCTGGCGCCGGCGGCCATCGTGGTGCTGCTGGTGTTCGTGTTCCTGGCCAACGGCACGGCCATCCTGTTACGCAACCGCTACGCCAAGAGAAGGTGAACGACGACATGCCCGTCGAGTCAACGACCCCGGCGCGACCCGACGCGCCGCGGCTGGTCCGTGCGCCCGACCCCGGGGAGGAGCCGGCGTCGGGTGAGCTCTTCGAGGTCTGCGACCTCTCGGTGTACTACGGCAGCTTCCGGGCGGTGCGCGACGTCAATCTGCGCATCCCCGAGCGCTGCATCACCGCCTTCATCGGCCCCTCGGGGTGTGGCAAGACGACCATCTTGCGATGCTTCAACCGGATGAACGACCTGGTGGAGACGGCCCGGGTCGAGGGCCGCATCCTCTACCACGGCGTCGACCTCTACGACCCGGCGGTGAATCCGGTGGAGGTACGGCGGCGGATCGGCATGGTCTTCCAAAAGCCCAACCCCTTCCCCAAGTCGATCTACGACAACGTCGCCTACGGGCCCAAGGTGGCCGGGCTCAAGGGCGACATGGACGAGATGGTGGAGCGGTCGCTCCGGCGGGCGGCGCTGTGGGAAGAGGTCAAGGACCGGCTGAAGGCCTCGGCCATGGGACTCTCCGGTGGCCAGCAGCAGCGGCTGTGCATCGCCCGGGCCCTGGCGGTCGACCCCGAGGTCGTCCTCATGGACGAGCCCTGCTCCGCCCTGGACCCGATCGCCACCGGCCGTATCGAGGATCTGATGGAGGAGATCAAGACCAGCTACACGATCATCATCGTCACCCACAACATGCAGCAGGCAGCTCGTGTCAGCGACCAGTGCGCTTTCTTCACCACCGAGGTCAACGAGACCAGCGACACCCGGACCGGGATCCTGGTGGAGTTCGACGGCACCGAGAAGATGTTCTCCACCCCGTCGGACGAGCGAACAGAGAACTACGTGACCGGGCGGTTCGGATGAGGCCGGCGGGGGGAAGAGCGAGGTCATGATGCCAGGCGGCCCGGGCGGCGAGCTCGATCCCCGGGCCCGGTCCCACTTCAGCGCCGAGCTCGACCAGCTCCGGCTCCAGGTCGAGGTCATGGCGGTGCGGGTGGCCCAGGCCCTGGATCGCATGGGTCGGGTGCTGGCCACCGGCGACGAGGAGCTGGCCGCCCGGGCGGTGGCGGCCGATGACGAGGTCGACGCCATGCTGGTCTCGCTCACCGAGCGCTCCTACGACCTCATCCGCAGGGAGGCGCCGGTGGCGTCGGACCTGCGGTTCCTGGTCTCGGTGCTCCGGGTCCTCGAAGAGCTCGAGCGCATCGCCGACCTCTCGCTGCGGGTGGTCAAGCACGCTGGCGAGGTGCCCCGCCTGATGTCGAACGAGCCCATGTTCCGTACGCTCGCCTCCATGGCCGAGATGGCCCAGAATTTGTACCGGACCGCCCTCGACGCCTGGTCGGCCCAGGACCTCGGTGCCGCTCGGGCCCTGGCCGACCAGAGCCGGATCATGGATGGCCACTACGCCACCCTCCTCGACCACATCCTCGCGCTCGACGGTCCCGGGGCTGCGCCCCTGGCCGTGTCGGCCGTGCTGGTGGGGCGGGCCCTCGAGCGCATCGCCGACCACACGGTTATCGTCGGTGAGCGCCTCCGCTACCTGCTCACCGGCGATCCGGCCTACCTGGCGGCCGAGGTGCGATGATGGCCGGGAGCCGGAGGATCGAGATCCGCAAGAGCTTCCACCAGGCGCTGGAGGAGATCGGCCAGGAGATCGTCCGCCTGGCCGGGCTCGCCACCGAGGCCCTGGGCAAGGCCACGGAGGCGCTGCTCAGCGGGGACCTGACGGTGGCGGAACAGATCATCCGGGGTGACGACGCCCTCGACCTACTGGCCCTGGAGATCGAGGATCACTGCTACCAGCTCCTCACCCTCCAGCAGCCGATGGCGAGCGACCTGCGGGAGATCGTGACCGCGATCCGCCTGGCGGCCGAGATCGAGCGCTCCGGCGATCTGGTGGCCAACATCATGAAGGCGGCCCGGCGCATGTACGGCGTCAACTTCGACCCGAAGCTGCGGGGCCTCATCGAGCGGCTGGGGTACCAGGTCCACCGCCAGTTCCGCCTGGCCATCGACGCCTACGCCGAGCGCGACGACAAGCTGGCGGCAGCCATCGACGACATGGACGACACCGTCGACGAGCTCCACGTCGACTACATCCAGGCCATCTTCGAGACCCACGGCCAGGGGGCGGTGGCCCTCCAGGCAGCCGTGCAGCTGGCCCTGGTCGGGCGCTTCTACGAGCGCATCGGCGACCACGCCGTCAACATCGGCGAGCGGGTCCAGTACATGGTCACCGGCTGGCTTCCCGAGCACGACGCGGCCGCCCGCCAGGCGGCCCAGGCGCCGGAGGCAGCGACGCTGCCCATGGCGCCGGACCCGGGGGACCAGGCCGGGGATCCACGGTGATGCGCCTGCTGGTCACCAACGACGACGGCATCCGGGCGCCGGGCATCGCCGCCTTGGCCGGCGCCCTGGTCGGCGCCGGTCACGAGGTGGTCGTGGCTGCCCCCGAAGACGACCGCAGCGGGGCCGGCGCCGCCATCGGGGGCATGCACGCCGACGAGAGCATCGCTCTCCGCCCGGTCGAGCTCGAGGGCCTGGAGGCGGCCACGTGCTACGCGGTGGCCGCCTCCCCGGCCCTCATCACCATCGCCGCCTGCCTGGGGGCCTTCGGGACCGCACCTGACGCCGTCGTCTCGGGGATCAACGCCGGTGCCAACACCGGGCGGGCGGTGTTGCACTCGGGCACGGTGGGGGCGGCCTTGACCGCCGCCAACTTCGGGCGCTCGGGCCTAGCCGTGAGCTTGGCCGTCGGGGGCGAACCGCAGTGGGCCACACCGGCCCAGGCGGCCGTGGCCGCTCTCGAGTGGTTGGCCCGCCAACCCGACGCCACGGTGGTCAATTTCAACCTGCCCAACCGGTCCCTGGCCGAGGTGGGGGGCGTGCGCCAGGGCTTCCTCGCCCCCTTCGGGACGGTGCGGGCGGCCATCGTCGAGGCCAGTGCCGGCCTGCAGGTGGAGCTGGTGGGTGACGGCGACGGCGGTGAGGGGTCCGGGGAGGCGGCGCCCGACGGCAGCGACACCGCCCTGGTCCGGGCCGGCTTCGCCTCGGTCACCGTCCTCTCCGGGGTCGTGGCGGTCGACAGCCCGGGCGCCGCCGAAGCCGTGGAGCGACGCCTGCCGGTCGGCACCGGGTAGGCGGTCGGCCGTGACCCTCCTCCTGGCCGTGGCGGTGGCGGCGCTGGTGGGGGTGGCCCTCGGTCTGCTCCTCGCCCGCCACCTCCCGGGCGCCGACGGGACCCGGGAGGAGGTGGTTGCCGCCGAGCGGCCGCAGGCGGCCCGGCCGACCGAGCTCTCCCGCCTTAGGGGGGCCCTCGACGCCGTCGCCCAGGGTGTGGTCGTCAGCGACGGTGCGGGCCAGGAAGTCTTCCGCAACCGGGTGGCGGCGGCCTACGTCCGGGGACGCCACGGCGAGGCGGTGGTGGAACAGGCCATTCAGGAGCACCTGGGGCGGACGGGCTCGACCCGCGGGCAACGGCGGACCCTGGAGATCTACGGGCCTCCACGCCGGGTGCTGGTGGTCGCCGCCTTCCCACTGGAGGACAGGGAGGCGACCGGCACCGTCGTGGTGGTCGACGACGTCTCCGAGCGGGTTCGACTCGAAGCGGTGCGCCGCGACTTCGTGGCCAACCTGAGCCACGAGCTCAAGACCCCGGTGGGCGCCCTGGGGTTGCTGGCCGACACCATCGCCGCCGAGGATGATGTGGAGGTGGTGGGGCGGCTGGCCGAGCGGATGACCGCCGAGGCCGTGCGTGTCGGTCGCATCATCGACGACCTGCTCGATCTCAGCCGCATCGAGGCCGGGGAATCGCCGGCGGGCGAGACGCTCGACGTGGCCGAGGTGGTGGGCGAGGCTCTCGAACGGGTCAGGACCATCGCCTCGGCCCGCAACATCGACCTTGACGCCGGTGATGCCTTCCGGCGGCTCACCGTCACCGGCGACCGGCGCCAGCTGGTGGCCGCCCTGGCCAACCTGCTGGAGAACGCCTGCCAGTACAGCGATACCGGCTCTCGGGTGGAGGTACGGGCCTGGGACGACGGCAGCTTCGTCGAGATCGCCGTGCGCGACCACGGCATCGGGATCCCCGGTCGGGACCTGGAACGGGTCTTCGAGCGCTTCTACCGGGTGGACCGGGCCCGGAGCCGGGAGACCGGCGGCACCGGGCTGGGCCTGTCGATCGTGCGCCACGTGGCCACCAACCACGGCGGCCAGGTCCGGGTCGCCTCGCGGGAGGGGGAGGGCTCGGTGTTCACCGTCCGGTTGCCGGCCGGCCCCGGCCCGGCGCCGGGTGATCGGGTCGCCGACCAGGAGCGAAGGCGGCAGCGGTCCCCGTCGGCACCCACACCGTGACCGTGTCCACCGAGGCACCCCCGACCGTGTTGCTGGTGGAGGACGAGGAGTCCTTCGTCGACGCCCTGGTGGTCGGCCTCCAGCGGGAGGGTTACCAGGTGCGGGTGGCCAGGGACGGGGTCGAGGCCATCGAGCTGTTCGACCTCGTGCAGCCCGACCTGGTCCTGCTCGATGTCATGTTGCCCCGGCTGTCGGGTATCGACGTCTGCCGTACCCTGCGCAGCCGTTCCCGGGTTCCCATCATCATGGTGACGGCCAAGGCCTCGGAGATCGACACCGTGGTCGGCCTCGAGGTCGGGGCCGACGACTACGTGTCCAAGCCCTACCGTCTCCGCGAGCTGGTGGCCCGCATCCGGGCGGCCCTGCGCCGGGGCGCCACGGCCGGCGACGGCACCACCGGGACACCCGACGACGGCCTGGTCGAGGTGGGTGATGTGCGCCTCGACGCCGGCCGCCACGAGGTGACGGTGCGGGGCAGCCGGGTGGCCTTGCCCCTCAAGGAGTTCGAGCTGCTGGAGCTGCTGCTGGCCCACGCCGGTCGGGTCCTCACCCGGGAGACGCTCATCAGCCGGGTGTGGGGCCCCGACTACGTGGGCGACACCAAGACGCTCGACGTCCACGTCAAGCGGTTGCGCGCCAAGGTGGAGGACGACCCCGCCAACCCCCGCCGCATCGTGACCATCCGCGGCCTCGGCTACAAGTACGAGCGCCCGCCGTCGTGAACCGGCGGGAACCGGTGCCGCCCCGGCACCGTCGTAGGGGCATGCGCCAATCGATCGTGTTCCTTGCCGGGGTGCTCCTCGCCACCACTGCCTCCGCCGGTGGCTGCGGTACCGACCCGGAGGTGGTGACCGGTCCGGGGGGCGAGGTCACGGTCCCGGAACCGGGCGCCGGGGGTGAGGGTGTGGGAGCCGACCTGGTGATCAGCGTGGAGCGGGGCGGGGGCTTCGTGGCACCGGGGGCCGACTTCCGCACGCCGCCGGCCGCCGCCATCTACGAGGACGGGACGGCTTTGTCGCCCGCCGCCACCACCGCCGTCTTTCCCGGCCCGGCCGTGGCACCGCTGGTCACGGGGACCCTGGCGGAGGGGGAGCTGGAGCAGTTGGTGGCCGCGGCCGCCGGTGCCGGGCTGCTCGACGAGACGCCGCCGGACGTGGGTGAGCCGCCGGTGGCCGACGCCGCCACCACCACCATCCGGGTGGTGGCGGAGGGGACCGAGCACGTGGTCGACGTCTACGCCCTCGGGATCAACGGCGGCCCCGGACCGGAGCCCCTTCCCGGGCTGACCCCCGACCAGGTGGCAGCCCGGCAACGCATCGGCGAGGTGGTCGACCAGGTGACCGCAGCGGCGATGGCGGCGGGCGAGGCCAGCTGGGAGCCGGACCGCTACCGGGTGCTGCCCCTGGATCCCGCCCTCGGTGGCGATCCGGCGGTGGAGCCGGGCCGGGCCGAGTGGCCGTTCCCCGAGGTGGTGCTGGAGGAGGGCCAGTGCCTCGCCGTGGCCGGCGAGGAGGCCGAGCGCCTGGGCGAGGCCCTGGCGCAGGCCACCGAGATCACCCGGTGGACCACCGCCGGTGGCCGGGAGTTCCTGCTGGCGGTGCGGGCCGTGCTGCCCCACGAGCCCGGCTGTCCGAGCTGAGGAGGCGCTCCCGGCCAGCGGCGCTTCCTTCCGCCAGTCTGGGGCCAGAACGGACAAGGCGGAAGCCGGTTCAGCCCCGGCCGTGCCCCACCGCCCGGGGGGGCGGCTCTACCATGAGCGGCGTGGACGCCCCTGCCGGCTGGCGTACCCTGCGCCCCTCCCGCCCGGCGGCCATCACCGCTCCCTTCGCCCGCCTGGCCCGCACCCACGCCCTGTCCACGGCGGGCGACACCCTGGTGGCCACGGCGCTGGCCGGCTCCCTGTTCTTCTCCATCTCGCCCGACGCCGCCCGCACCCAGGTGGCCCTCTACCTGGTGCTGACCATGGCTCCCTTCGCCGTGGTGGCACCGCTGGTGGGGCCGTGGATCGACCGCCGGGCGGGGGGCCGGCGCACCATGGTCGTGCTCTCGGCGGCGGTGCGGGCCGTCGTGTGCCTGTTGATGATCGACGACGTCGGGGGCCTCCTGCTCTTTCCCGAGGCCTTGACCGTCCTGGTGGCGGCCAAGGGCTACCAGGTGGCCCGGGCGTCGCTGGTCCCGGGACTGGTGCGCGACGAGTCCCAGCTGGTGGAGGCCAACTCCAAGCTGACCCTGATCAGCGGGATCGTGGGCTTCGTGGCTGCGGCACCCGGCGTGGCCCTCCTGCAGCTGGGGCCCGAATGGGTCCTCGCCGCCGCCGTGGCCGTCTTCGTCGTGACCACCCTCTCCGCCTACCGGATCCCCCGCACCCGCGTGGCCGTCGGCCGGGCCGATCCCCAGGAGCGGGCCGAGCTGCGGGGGGCGGGAATCCTGTTGGCGGCCAGCGCCATGGCCGTGCTGCGCACCGTGGTCGGGTTCTTGTCGTTCCTGGTGGCCTTCTCGCTGCGGGCCGACGGCGCCCCGGCCTGGTGGTTCGGCGTGGTGCTGGGGGCCGGAGCAGTGGGGTCGCTGGTGGGCGCGCTGGCCGCCCCGCCGCTGCGCAGCCGGGTCCCCGAGGAGCGCATCCTGCTGGGCTGCCTGGTGTTCTCGGCCATGGGGGCGCTGGGCGCCGTCTGGCAGGGGGGCCGGCTCTCGGCCGCCACGCTCGCCGCCGTGGTCGGGCTGGCGGCCACCGGCGCCAAGTTGTGCTTCGACTCGATCGTCCAGCGCGACGCCCCCGATGCCAACCAGGGGGCGTCCTTCGCCCGCTTCGAGGCCCGCTTCCAGCTGGTGTGGGTGGCCGGGGCCTTCCTGCCGGTCGTGCTGCCCATCCCCCTGACCCTCGGCGAGCTCCTGGTGGCCGCCCTGTGCCTCCTGGCCGCCTTCCTCTACGCCACCGGCCGGCGCATCAGCACCGCCCGCCTGACGGCCACCGTGGCCGCCGGCAAGGCCCTCGCCGCCCAGCGCCTGGCCGAGCGGAGCCGGCCGGAGGCACCCTGACCGGGAATTGTGGAGGATTGGCGTCGCTCATCCACGCCAATCCTCCGGAATTGCGGGTCTGGCGTCCCCGTTCCGAGATTGTGGAGGATCGAGGTTGCTCAGCCACGCCGATCCTCCGGAATTGCGGGGTCTGGCGGCCCCGCCGGCGCTGCGGGGTTCAGTCGTCCAGGTCGATGCGGGCCAGCCACAGCCCGGGGGCGTCGATCTCGGCCGGGGTCGGCAGCTCCCGCTCGGAGTGCCAGAGCCGGGCCAGGCCCTCGTCGCCCGCCCGCTGGACCACGCCGTCGGCGAAGGCGGCCCCCCGCTCGTACTGGTGCTGGCTCAGCTCCAGCCCAAAGAGGTGCTCGACGAAGCGGTCGGCACTGCCCGCCTCGACCCGGCGCCGGCGCAGGGCCTCGGTCAGCATGGCGTAGGAGCTCAACAAGCTGGGACCCACGGTGTCCATGATGTGGTCGACGTAGCCCACGATGGCGGCGACCAGCGCCTCGAGGCGGGGCAACATGGACCGCTGCTCCGAGGACTGCATGGCTCCCAGCAGGGCCGACGGGTCACCCAGGGCCTGCTGGAGGGCACCGAGGTCCGAGGGATCGATGTTGCCCAGGGTCGACTCGAAGGCGCCGGGCTCGACCCGGAAGGCGCCGATGTAGTCGAGCACCAGCTGCTCCAGGCGGGCCCGGACGTGGGGGACCCCCAGCACGGCGTGGGTGGTGAGCTCCGACAGGCAGACCCACAGCCGCAGGTCGTCGGCCGGCAGGCTCCACTGCTCGCCGAAGGACTCCACGTTGGCCTCGACCACGAGGAGCCGGTCGGAAGGGGGGCGGGGGAGCGGGAGCTCGTACTGACCCAGCGAGCGGGCGGCCAGGTGACCGACCATGGCACCCGACTGCATCCCCAGCATCATGGGCCCGATCATGGAGAAGATGCCGCCGAGGAACTGGGCGGCATCGTCGGCCGAGTCGTCCTCGGCGCCGGCGCCGGCGTCCCCGGCAGCCGAGAGCGCCGACGACAGGCGCTCGAGCAGCGGCCGGTAGGCGTCGAGGGTGGCCCGCGCCCAGGCCGCCCGGGTCACGGGCACGAAGGTCACGGCCGCCCCCGTGGGCGACGTCGCCAGCCCCGTGGCGTCGGACACCCGCAGCTCCGCCACCCGCGACAGCGACTCCAGGCGGATGCGGTGGAGCGGTTCGGGGTTGGGCTCGCTGCGACCGTCGGTGGCGACCTGGACGGCGAACTGGCGGGCGGCGTCCCAGCTCAAGGGCCCCTGCGACTGGAGCATGCGGGCCAGGTCGCCGAGGAAGGGCAGGCCCTCGAAGGGATTGTCGCCGAATGGACCTCGATCGGCCATGGGGGCATGGTATGGCCGATGGCCTCGACCTCCCACCACCGGCGGGTTGCCGTGGTCGGCGCCGGGGGCACCCTGGGCCGGCAGATCGTGCGCCAGCTCGAGGGGGCCCCCGCCGGCTACCGCGTGCTCGGCCTCGACACCTTCGGTCCCGAGGAGCCCGGCGGCGCCCTGGACGGGGCCGAGGTGGTGGTCCACCTCGACCGCTGGTCGTGCCCGACGCCCGACGACGACTGCGCCGTGGGGGGGATGCGGCTGGTGGAGGTGGCGGAGGCGACCGGAGTCGACCACGTGGTGGCCGTGTCCAGCGCCGTGGTCTACGGTGCCTGGCCCGACAACCCGGTGCCCCTCACCGAGGACGCCGCTCTGCGGCCCAACCCGGGGAGCGACTACGCCCTCGGCAAGGCCGAGGCGGAGCGGCGCTGGGGGGAGTGGGCCGGCGACGGAGCGGCTGGGTCCCGGCTGCTCACGGTGCTGCGGCCCACCCAGGTGGTGGGCGACGACGATGAGCAGTGGCTGGCCGTGGCCCTGCGGGCGGCGACCCGTTGGGGGGTGGGCGACGGCGAGGTGCCGACCCAGTACGTCCACGTCGACGACGTGGCGTCGGCCGTGGTGCTGGCGGTGACCCAGCGCCTGGACGGCATCTACAACGTCGCCCCCGAGGGGTGGCTGGACGGCCACGAGGTCCAGGACCTGGCGGGCACGCCGCTGCGGCCACCGATCCCCCCGGCGGTGGTGTCTGCCCTCGCCCGCTGGTGCTGGAGCCGGGGCCTCGGCGGGGTGGCGCCGGAGTGGGTGCCCTACGCCACCCACCCCTGGGTGGTGGCCGGCGATCGGCTCCGGGGCGCAGGATGGGAGCCGTCGCACACCGGTGCCCAGACGCTGCTGGACTCCTTCCCGGTGACTCCCTGGAGCCGGCTCGACTCCCGCCACCGGCGGGAGCTCACCCTCGGCGCCGCCACTCTCGCCGCCCTGGTACCCCCGGCGGCGGTAGCTGCCCTCCTCCGCCGGCACCGCCGCCGCCGCCGGAGGCACTCCATCCTGGGGACGAGCACAGCCTCCTGACCGACGAAGGGATCACAGGCCCTCGGGACGGCTGGCCAGCTCCACCACCACGGTTTGGGTCCGCCCGCCCCGGCGCACGCCCAGCTCGACCGGCTGGCCCGGTTCGAGCTCACGCAAGGCGATGACCAGGGCGGACATGGAGGCCACGGGCTCGCCGGAGATGGCCACGATGATGTCGTCGGGCTCCAGGCCGGCGCCGGCAGCCGGGCTGCGGTCGACCACCTCGACCACCACGGCGCCGCCCGCCACCCCGTGGGCCCGGGCCGAGGCGGCATCCAGGTCGCGCCCCTCGATGCCGAGCCACACGTGGGCGGCCTGGCCGGTGGCGATGATGTCCTCGGCCACCGAGCGGGCGATGTCGATGGGGGTGGCGAAGCCGAGACCCTCGGCCCCGGCATCGGTGACGGCGATGGCCGTGGTGATGCCGATGACGGCGCCCTGGGCGTCGACCAGCGCACCCCCCGAGGAGCCCGGGGCGATGGCGGCGTCGGTCTGGATCATGTCGAGCAGGGGCGGGCGGTCCGGCGTGGTCACCACCCGGCCGAGGGCGCTGATGACACCGGTGGTCACCGACGAGCCCCCGATGAGCCCGAGCGGTGAGCCGATGGCCACGGCGCCCTGGCCCACCCGCAGGGTGGCGGCCGATCCCAACACGGCAACGGGGAAGGGCCCGGACCCGTCGACCCGTACCACCGCCACGTCGGTCAGCTCGTCGGCCCCAACGACCGTCCCCCGGTGCTCGGCGCCGTCGGCCAGGATCACCTGGAGCCCGTCGGAGCCCTCGACCACGTGGGTGTTGGTGAGCAGGAAGCCGTCGCCGCGGAACATCACCCCCGATCCCGACCCCGCCCGGCTGCCGCTGACCTCGATGCGGACGATGGCGGGGCTGACCTCCTCGGCGATGCGCACCACCGGTTCGGGGGCGGGCGCCTGGACGCTCGGGGAGGACACCGGCACCGCTTCCCGGACGACCGCCGGCTCGGGCTCGCCCCGACTGAGGGCGCCGGTGGCGGCGACCAGGCCGAAGCTGAGCACCGCCCCGACCAGGCCCGAGGCCACGGCCACGCCCCAGCTGGCGCTGTGGGCGGGGCGGTGCTCAGCTTCGGCCTGGTC